>Ga0315285_10002312_pt1 | contig 19917 bp, 17 predicted proteins | sample YL17G09_36_MG_FD_203698 | JGI IMG/M metagenome (GOLD analysis project Ga0315285, IMG submission 203698) | Sediment microbial communities from Yellowstone Lake, YNP, Wyoming, USA - YL17G09_36 | ecosystem: Environmental > Aquatic > Freshwater > Lake > Sediment | place: USA: Wyoming | collected...
TCACCGATGATGGCGCTGTTCTCGTCCCCCGGCGTGTCCCTGGCGATCCAGAGCCGGCCGTTGCTCGTCATGTCGAGGGTGAGGGTGATGACGGTTCCGGGCTGGCTGCGGTCTTCCACGACGGCGGGCTTGGCCGCGGCGAGGGCGCGCGCCTGGGCGAGCGAGGAGCAGAACGTGATCTCGGCCGCATCGGCCCAGTAATGACGGGGAAGGATGGTGCCAATGGAGGTGTAGAGCTCCTCGTACCATCGCTTGCCCATCGCGTCGTCCGTGTTCGAGGTCCCCAGGATCCTGAACACCTGCTTGAACGCCGCGTTGACCCGTTCTGCCGTGGTGAACTGCGCCATGTTCCTCTACCTGTCGATCGCACTCTCCGGGCAAATCGCAGGAGTGATGCCGCCTCGCCTCCTGGCGAGCCGAAGTTTCCGTTCGAACTTGTTCGCCTCCTCGTGGGCCTTGTCGTAGGACTTCCCCTGTCCGAGCATCTTGCCACGCTCATGGAGTTCGTGCGCGATCACGAACGGACGCTGGCTCTTGTCCAGGTGCTTATCGACCCAGACCTCGTCCTTCGGGATGAAGGGATACCGGCCGTGCTGGCCTCCTTCGACGAAGTCCATCGTATGATTGACCTTCACGTCGCCGCCATCCACTTCTTTGACCTTGACGGCAATCTTCTCCACCTCGCTCATGAAGATCGAAGCGGCGTTCTTCTCGAGGTCCCGCTTGTACACGCCGAACGTCGGCACCCTGACTACGCGGGCGATCTCCATCCCGCTCGGGTGCTTGATCAGGTCCGAGCGCACGGCCTTCCAGGCCTCATTGATCTCCGGATACGGTTGCAGTTTCTTGTCGGACATAGGCCTCATTCGTTGATGTCGTGCAGGTCTCGTTCGAGCTTCCTGCTGTTGGCGAGCACGATCGTGTAGGTCACCCACTGGGTGTCGGAAATCTTGATCGTGATCAGGACCTCCTGACCGTTCCTCGTGACCATGATCTCGTTCATGTGTCCCTCTTTACCGTTTCTCGTTCCCGAGGTACTCCAAGAGTTTGAAAACCCCTCGACCGCTCGGACCTTCTTTGTACTTCCTCTTGTGCGGAACCCGAGTGATCCATAAACCAGTGGACGGCCAGAAATCAATGGTCTTCCCTGTCCTTTGCACGATAAGGTGGTTCCCTCCGTTCTTAGCCTCAAATGTAATCCCACGCTCCTTCAAAATCGTCGTTGAACACTCAGCGTTATGGTATTTTCGCCTACGGCTATCTTCCCGAATATCATGACACAGGTCTCCATAGTCGCTTCCCATATCGCCACGATCTCCTTCAGAACCCTCCGAGCCACATAAGGTACATCGACCACTCGAAGTCCTTCACCCCGAGCACCGGGCGTCCGTTGACCATCCCCACGGGCCAGAAGCCCTTGTACTTCCACCGGAAGATCCTGGGACTTCGGTACTTCTTTACCACCCCACCATCCCCCATGCGCCTGTCACTTCGGGACAGGTCCTGTTCGGGTACTCCAGCCGAACCACGATGCCCCAGTCGCTCGCCGGATTCGTACCCAGCGTAGCGAGCGTGAAGTTGTGGTCGCTCCCGGATCCGCCCGTGGTCCTGCATGGATCATTGTCGATGCCAGTCCAGCCCACCGGATTGTAGAGCGTGCCGTGGAGGCGCAGCCAGCCCGTCCTCGTCGGCACCTTGATCCACACGAGGATCTGGGAAGTCGAGAGCATCGCGTCCGTGATCCCGGGCAGCCTGAGCGTTCCGTTGCTGTGCGAGACCGCATTGTCCCGGAACCCTCGGTAGATGTGCCGGGACAGGTTCGCGTTCCAGATCGGGACGTAATCCGGCTGGCCCGCGGACGGCACGTAACCGACCGTGTAGTTCACGCGGGGGTACCGGACCATCCCCCTGTACTGGAGGCCGAGCCCGTCGTCGTAGGCGTTTAGATCTCCCATCGAGTTCCAGTTGCCGGTCCACGGGGCCGGAGGCACGTTGTAGGCGGCCGAGGGAAGGCGCCAGTTCTCGTCGTAGCAGGGCTCCCACAGGCTCGTGGAGACGTTTCCGTAGGTGTTGACCAGGATCCCCGCGGAGGGCGACCAGAACGCCGCGTAGCCACCGTACGGGTCCCTGGGGGTGCCACGCAGGCGCGCGTCCTCGGAGAACGCGTTGGCGACGTTGAGGGTCACCACGCGGTCCGTGTACATGAAGATGTCGCCGATGTCCGGATACGGAGCCACGCCGCACTCGGCGAAGGACGGGTAGTTGGCCGAGAGCCCCGGGAAAGCGTCCAGCAGGACGCACTGGCTGGTCTGGTGGTAGACGTTGTTCGCCACGCGGAGCGCCGTCAGGTCCTGGTCGAAGGTCGTGCCGATTCCACAGTAGGCGACGCCCGACAGCCACTTCGCAGCCAGGACCTTCAGGGCCATGTCGAGCAGCGTCACGGCGGGATCGTTGGCGGGGCCCGCCGGGTCCTCGTCCTCGTAGCACTCCCACAGGTTCGCCGTGTAGACGAACGGGGCGACCTCGTGGCGTAGCTGGAGCGTGTTCCAGCCTTCCCTCAGGCAGCCGTTCACCACGACCGTCGCGCTTCCGATCTGGTAGGAGTCCATCGTGGCTCCCACCGGTCCCACGGAGTTGATCCGGATCTGTCCCCCGACGAACGCGACGACGCCGGCGGCGATGGGATCCCCGGCGCCCTGGACGTTGTACCCGGCGATGACCTGCCCCGCCGCTCGGTTCCCCTCGATGAAGTTGGCACCGAGGTCGATGGTGGCGATGTCCACTCCGTTCAGGTTGAAGACGAGCAGCCCGAGCGAGGCGAACCCGAAGCACCCGGCTGGGGTGGAGACGTTCCAGTTGTTCCCGCTCCGGGTGATGTAGTTGACGATAGAGCCGGCGGGATCCGCGGGCTTGTAGGAGGACGTGCCGGAACCGGATAGACCGCCGGTCCACTTCGCCGGATACGTGAGCAGATCTACGCCCTGGAGGGTCGCCGGAGGAGGGGGAGCCCCGATGAGGACTTCTCCCGACCCCGCATCGAAGGCGACGTGGTGTCCGCCTCCGCCGTACTCCGTCATGAACCGGATGATCTTGACGTTGTCGACGCGTACTTCCGCAGGGTCGCCGTCAGGGGCCGAGGCTACGGAGATGGCACCGCCCGCTCCTCCGAGCAGGTCGTCGATGATGTCCATGGCCTCGTTGAAGAGCTTGGCCGTAGTGATCCCGGTCTCGAAGACTTCCTTCGGGATTTTCCAGTGAATCGTGTGTTTGGAATCTCCCGGCATCTATCACCTTTGGTCCACTCATTGGACCCAACCCTTAATCCTCGTGACGGCGCTCGAGGCGGGCGAGCAGGCTCGCCAGGAGAACCGCATTCGTCGGATTGAGCTGCTTCGTCTTGTACCGCTCGGATTCCTCCATCATCTCTCCGAGGCCCTGGCTCCGCTCTGCGGGATCCACGAGCATCTTCTTCGCCCGCTCGATCCGTCCCTTGTCCACGTGCCTGGCCAAGAGGCCTCCGAGGGAACCGAGGCCAGCTCCCGCTCCGGCTCCGATCGCCGCTCCGGGGAGGCCCCCGATGAGCGCGCCGAGCCCTCCTCCGACGCCGGCCCCGATGCCCCCGCCGCCCAGGAGGGACGCCGGAACGCCCGATGGTTCTTCCTGCGCCTTCTCCTTGACGTACTTCTCCATCGCAGCCTCTCGGACTTGGTGGGGAAGCCCCGGGTGCGTCGAGCCCGTCACAGCGCTCGGAATGGAACCGAAGATCTTCGCGGTCTTCTCGATCTCGTTCATGAAGATGATCGTGGCGTCCATGACTTTCCTCAAATGACGGCCTTTTCTGGGCTTCTCGACGGAGGCTTCTGCGCCGGCAACGGCTGCATGGCTCCTGCGCCTTCCGAGATCCGCTTGCGCTTCATCTCGATGATGCTCGCAAGCACCGGGTTGGTCTGCTGGAGGTTCGCCAGGGCGAAGTCCTGGCTCTCCGGCGACGTCGACTTCATGAAGTGGTCCGCCCGCATCTCCATCACGGAGGGGCTCTCCTGCGGCTGCTGGGACTGCTGGGACTGCTGCGGCTGCTGTTGTCCCTGCTGAGGCTGTCCCTCTGCGGGGGCGCCTGGCTGGGGCTGCCCCATGCCGGCCTCGGCCATCATCTGCTGCTGGATGATCTGGGCCCTGGTCTGGGCCTTGGCATTGATGATCATGATCTCGGCCTGTATCTCGGCCTGGGCGATCTGCTCCTTCTTCTGCTGGGTGAGCCGATCGTCGGACTCCTTGGCCTTCTGACGCAGCTCCTTCTCGTAGTCGAAGTCCAGCTCCTCCATGACCGTCTTGTCGGAGATCGTGCCGGTCTGGCGGAGGTTCATGGCGATCTGCTTCTGCTGGACGTCGTCCGCCATCTTGAAGTCTTTGTGCTTGATCTTGCATTCGCCGAGTCCGTAGAAGGCCCGGATCTTCGGCAGCATCCACTCCGTGATGAACTCCTCGCACTGCGAGATCCTGTTGATGAGCAGGTTCTCGAGGACGCGAAGGGTCACGTTTCCGCCCGAGTTGTGAACCACGACACCGTCGATCAGGTAGCTATGGGTTCCCTCGATAGTGAGGTCGCCCATAGGCAAAGAAGGTCCGACTTCCTTTCCGGTCACCTTGACCCACACCATCTCATCCGAAGCGAGGAACGCGAGATTCTTGGCGAGAGCCGGATCTTTCTCCTGGATGTAGGTCAGATCGATACTCTTCAAGTCAGTCCGGTTCATCTCGTACTGCGGAACCTGAACATGGACACGCCGGCGAAGTCCGACCTCTTGGATGTACTGCACGAGATCGGAGCGCTCGACGACGAACGACGCATACCTTCCGGCCTCGCCAGGAACCAGTGTCGCCTTCAATCCCTTCCGGATCCACCCGCGGACGGCGTCTTCCGACTTGCCGAAGAAGATCGCGATCTCCCCGATGGTCAACTTTTCCTGCGCCGGAAGATTCGCTGGAACGATCCTGTCTTCCGCCCACAGTTTGCCGATCCGGTGTTGCTCGACGAACCGATTGAGGGCCTCGCGTCCGTACGGAATCCGATCGCGGATCGACATCTTGTCGTACGAGCGTGCGTCCCATCTCTCGATGGCCTGATCGAGGCGCTTGTTTTTCTTTTTGGAAACGAACCCGATGAGTTCCTTGAACCGTACCATCTCCACACCGGTGATCACCAGATGGTGCATCTTTACCGGTTCTCCGGCGGGAGTCTTGGACGTACCCTCATAATGGTGTCCGAGAATACCGGCGTTCATCAACAGCGCCTGCACCTCGGCAACCAGCTTCGAGGACTTCGAAGCGTAACGAACGTCCTGCTTCGTAGGTCCTCCGTCTCCCTCGAAGAGGTAACGAAGGAACTCGAACACATACTGCTTCGGAGACCGTCGAATGACGGCAGGGACACACTTGTCCTCGGCGTAGCCGGTTCCGATGTTCAACTCAAGGAACCGCCGTTCGAGGACCCTATCGAATTCGAAGCGATAGTGGGTACTGTCCGACAAGTCTCCTACCGGACCTTTGTAGATCGAATGGGGCAGCCCGAAGATACGGTCCGCTCGATCCCTGAGATCCTCCACGACCTTTCTGTCGTTCATCCCGAGGCTGACTCTGGATTTTCCGGTAATACTTCCTTCGGCGACAAGGCCGCCCATCAGCCCGGCGAGATCCATCGTCATTCCTCTCGGGAACAACGGCCGATCCCTGCACGTGATGTCTTCCTCCGGCATCGTGAGCGACGGCACCTCGCAGGACCAGCAATCGGCTCCGGCCTTGACCGCCACGTGATCTCCGACCTTCAGGTCCCTCGACTTGACCCACGAAGGTTCGAGAGTCTCCGGGTCCAACCTGTAGTAGCGGTGATCTTCGGACGGGAAGGCCTCATTCCCGAGTTCGAACGCCAACCTCACGCTCTGCTTGACGCCGGTGTTGTGGGCGAACGAAGCCTCTCCAGGCTCCTCGTGGCCCGGAGCCTCGAACCAGACCTTTCTCTTTCCCTCTTCCTTGCCGACCAACTCACCCAGGTAGAGTTGTCCCCAGCTCGTGGCGACAAGCCCGTCCTGGAGGCTATGGCAGTATTGCAAATTGCCGTAGATGAAGTCGGCCGGAACGTCCAGCCCTCCGGCGACCGACTGCCGCAGGAAGTTGACGTCCTGATGGAGCGAGAGGGCGGCCGCGTCGCCGCGCACCTGGCTCACCTGGACCGGGAACGGCACGGGGAACAGGGCGTTCTGGTCCCGGCGCCAAGCGGTGATGATCGAGTTCATCCTCGCGCGCCAAGACCCCAGGTCGACGTTCATGTGGGGCGAGACGCTGCCGGGGGAAGGCTGCGGAGAGACCAGCGTCAGCGGGAGGATGTGGTCGAGCGCAATGCTGTTGTGAGTGGCCATGCCCAGCGTGCAGAACGTATGGGTCTCCTCCACGCTGAAGTTGATCACGATCGGTTCGTCTACATCGCGTACCTTGGCTACGCGAGCGACAAAGTACGAGACCTCTCCATGCTTGTAGAAGAAGCCGCTTTTCCCGGATTCGACCTCCTTCGCGGAAGTACCATCGAACAACGCCACAAGCCGGTCCTTCGAGGCGTCGGTCACGGTCACGTGGATGGAAATCCCGCCACGAATGACCCGGCCCTCGATGACCGATTCCCCCCTCGGTCTCTCTTCGTACGCGGGAATACAACCGAAGTAGAGCAACGCCTCACGAGCATCGAGAGACAGTTGCCGGTTCGCGCTGGCAAGGGCGTAATGATGTTCGTCCAGACACCCATCGGCCTCGAACAATCCCTTCAGGCAAGACAGATACGCATCGTCCGGGCCCTTTCTGATCTCTTCCGGAATCCGCTTCTTGGAGCGGGATCCGAGCCACGTCTTGAACCAGTATGAAGCCCACGCGAGACAGAGCGTGACGACCTTGATGTTCCGCCTGACTTCTATCTTGGGCTCCACTCCGAAGTAGCGCTTGATCGCCTCGACCAAGGGCTTCTCGTCATCGTCGAGTCCGAGGAACCACGAGATGTGCCTCGACGAAGCGCTTCCGTCTCCGAGGTACCAACCGACGATATAGCCGAGATCCTTGTCGATCGTACGGAACCTGGACCACCTGGAAAGCCCGTCATCGAGAAGAGCCCTATGAGCAACCGTGCTCTCTTCCTTGGTGACGTAGCCCCCTGCCTCTCCCTTCTCGTAGGCGAGCGCCGTCTCCAGGCTGCTCTGGTACATCCACTCGTCGGTGTGAGCCTGCTTCAGGTACTTGGCCAGGTCTACCTGACTCTCCGAGATGGTCCTACCGACCGGGTATGCGATCCTATCGCCTGCCTTGATCTCCCCGGCATTGACGAAGTCCAGCGTGTAACCGGACTCGATCGTCCGTGCCCGATGAGCTCGGATCTTGGAAGCCTTTCGCCCGATCTTTTTCATGACGTAGATCGGGTGGTTGTCGGAGAACGTGGACGGAATGTTCAGGCTCGTCAATTCGATCTCGACCGCGCGCTCTCCGGCCTCCTTGTGAATCGGACGCTCCCAGCGATCGAAGACCTTGCGGTACACGCCCGTGTAGTCCTTCACCAGATCCCCGATGCCGACGTCTCGAGCAGGGGTCGCTCCCCGTGGGGTCTCGATCAGGGTATCGGGCGTGACGCACTCCTGCCCCTTCCTGTACGTCTGGAGCAGCCAGACGTCCTTCATGATGTTGAGGATGGGCGGGATCCCCATGGAGTCGTCCTCCATCGAAATGGAGTCGTACTTCATGTGGTAGATGTTCTCGGGATCCAGCTCGATGTTCATGTCGTTGCGGATCGCGTCCAGGAAGGACCTGGGCGTGTCCTCGACGTAGACCTTGTTGATCTTGGGGTCGGAGATCCGCTGGCGCAGCCACTTCGGGATGCGCAGGACGTACGTGACCTTCCCGCTGACCGGGTTTCTGCGGGGCTCGATGTACATGGGGTTCCAGCGCTGGAGCTTCAGGCGTTTCCTGTTCCTCACGGGAACGTCCTTGATCTCCATGTGCGCGTTGGTCCCGCAGCCCTTGCAGGTGGTCCTGAACCGCTTCCCGTCGTACTCCCACTTGACGGTGCGGATCAGGTTCTCCTTCTTGCAGGAGGGGCAGATGAGGTAGCGGTCGAACGGGTAGAGGATCGAGCAGAAGGCGTTCCCGTACACCTCGAGGTCGAGGAGCATCAGGAACTCGAACCGCTTGATCTTCAGGGTCCGCTCGAAGATGTCCTTGTAGACGTCCTCGGTGCCCTTGTCCGGAGAATTGTAGGTCAGGTCCGTGACGACGTACGCGGCCTTCTTACGGATGACGGGCCCGATCGTGGAGTTCGTCAGGTACAGGAAGAGGCACCACCGGAACATCTCCTTGATGGTCGGTGGCGTGTACGCAGACGAAGGATCGAAGTAGGGGTTCGGATAGATGTCGAGCCCCTGCCTCTTGTACGAACCCTGGGAACTACCCGCCGGATTGGTTCCTTCGAAGCTCATGAGGACTGCTTCGCCCTACTGGCGAGCTCCTTACCTTCCTGAACCAGCTCCTGGACGTACATGAGCGCGTCCCACGCCTTGAGATACTGAACCTCGATCGCATTCGCGTGGTTCAGATTCTCGAGAGGCGGTCGCCCGGACGCGATTTCCTTTTGCACGTGCTCCGCGATTTCTCCCCGGAATCCATCGTACTGTGGCTGCATGGAGGCAAGCACAGGATGAAATACGAGGACCCCGTATTCCCTGTGACACGCCCTGACGTACTCAGCGACATCAGGAACGAAGTCGCTCTTGTCCCTGAGGTCGATCGCCGCGACGACGCCATACGCTATCTCCCTCGGCTGGCACGTCTTGATGAGATCGAAGTCGAAGGGCAGGCCGTTGAAGGCGAGTACCGTGTTCTCGAAGATCAGGGCGTCGTCCCAGAACAGGTCCGTTTTCAGGAGCGTCTGGAGCGCCATGATTTTTTCGAAGACGGCCTCGATCGGCTCCACGCCCAGCGTCTTCACGATCTCGGCCCGAATCGTCTCATGCTCCCACTCCAGCCACCCTCTTCCAAGTCCGGCGGAGAGGACCTCCATCAAGGTCCTGGGAAGGACGTGCCTCTCCAGAAAGATGTCTTTGATCGGCATTGACGCCTCACAGCCCCTCCTCGAGGACCGCCCACACCGACTTGTACGGCGCGGACCTGTCCGGCCTCTTGGACGGGGAATCCTGCTCATGCCTCACGTCATCGGCGGCTTCGCCGACGCATTCCTTCTTCCCGTCCTTCTTCCCCTTCCCGGGCTTCGCATCGGACATGGGATCCTTCTTCGTCGGCACCTTGTCCATCAGCATGTCGACGAACTTCCGCTCCGCGGGACGCAGCGTCGGGTACGTCCCCACCGGGTCTCTGAGGAACTTCGAAGCAAGCCCCTCGCCGAACGTGGAGAGGATCGCATCGGACCCGTTGCCCCGGGTGAGCGTTTCCAGCTTGTACCGCATGATGTCTTCGTGGGGCCCCGCCACCTTGCCGAGCCCGCCCCAGGTCCCCAGGTAGGGATCGATGATCCCGGAGTTGTAGCGCATCTCGAAGCCGGCCACCTTGTCGAACTGGTGGATGAGGAAGGGGACTTCCTTCACCGGGGTCTGCACGATCGTCTCAAGAAGTCCGTCCCACGCCGTCTTGAGGAGAACGTCGCCTCCCGCCTTGATCAGGGTCTCGCGCTGGACCAGCATGTCCTGGAAGTGCGGACCGATCTCTGACTTCGGCGTGTAGTCGAGGATCTCCCGCTCGAAGATCTCGATCCCGGCCATCCTGGCGCTCTCGGAGATCTCGTTCGCCTTCGCGACCTTCTCGAGCACGTCCATGGAGTTGACGTTGTCCATGAAGACCTGCTCGGCGAGCTTCACGACGGCTTCCGCGCTCGTGACGCCGACGATCGAGACCTCGGAATGCCACTCCACGGAGTTCCGGGACGCCTCCGGGAATTCCTTCTGGAGGCTCGCGGGCAGTTCCAGGCCGAACGCTTGGTGGGCTTCCTTCAGGAAGAATCCCGCGACGTTCCTGATCGGCTCGGGGAGACCTTCCGCGACCTTGTCGAAGTAGTACCCGGACATCGCCGCGGACCGCGCGTCGAGGATCGGGAACTTCCGGTGGACGCCGGCGTCCGTGGCGATCTTCACCGCGAAGTCCTTGTCCTTCAGCTCATGCACCCTGTCGGGCGGGATGAAGGCTGCCGCCTTGATGAGCTCCTGGACTTCCGCGTTGGCGAGAAACTCCGGGTCGTCGTAGAAGTCGATGATCGCTGCGGCGAGCTTGAACATGGGTACACCTTCCTCAGAGACTCTTCCCTTACTCGGTGCCGCCAGCGGCCTCCATCGGGCTCGCCGGGAGCGGGGGCGGGCCCTGTGGGGCGCCCTGCGGAGCCGCGCCCGGAGGTCCCTGCGGAGCGCCCGGCATCTGCTGCTGACCGGCCATCCCGGGCGTCAACTGGCCTGGGAACTGGGAAGCGGCCATGGTGGCGGGGTTCATCCCCTGGGCCATCTCCTTGGCCATCCGCTCCTTCAAATCCTCCTGCACCCGCATGTACTCGATCCTGGCCCGAAGGGCGTCGGCCATCATGTTCATCTGCTTGGCCATCATGACCGGCGGGGCGGCCTTCATCTCCTCGTCCTGGGACGCCCGAGTCAGGGCGGCCTGGAGGTACTGCCCGGCGAGTTCACGGATGTCCTGGATGTTGGACGGGGGCTGCGCGATGACGAGGTCCACGACCTTGCCGTCCTCCATGTCCCTCCCGTAGAGCCCGTAGGCGACCTTCACGAAGAGGGAGTCGGTCTCACTGGCCTGTTTCTCCAGGTCCATGCGGATCGCCTTGGCTCTGACGCGCGACATCTCGTTCATGTCTGGCCCCCAAATCTCTGCCTCGATTTTGTCATAAGAGTATGTACACAGGGCGCTCTTTGGCGTCCCGAAAGAAGTATAGCGCTTCTTTTACGGGGTGCAATCGGGGCGCAAGGGGACAACGCCTGTGGAAAGGGGGGTTCCATGGATGCCATTGCCGAACTGGCAGCGGCGGTCGTGGCTCTCTTCCAGTCGGTCGCGACGTGCGTGACGGTGGGGCAGTCGGTCTTCGACAACCTCATCGCTCCGCTGTTGTGGCTGCTGGGATTGTAGCTCGGCTTCCGTCGGCGACAAGCTGACGGGCTCGGACGGGACGCTGTCCGGGCCGGCGCGTAAGCGTAGAAAAGAGTCGGCTTCCGTCCCTAAAAAGGCGGAGTCATCGCGCCTGGGACTCACCCCAACGTATTCGCGGCTTCGGCCGCTTTTTGTTTGGAGGAGGAGCGCATGAACGAGACCCAAGGAATGCAACAGATTCTGTTCGACGGATTCATCGAGTTTCTCCATAGCCAAAAGCAGCTCCAAACGGCGAAGGACCTGAACCCAGAGCTTCTCTACGAGTGGATCCACTCGCCGGACGGAGTTCACACCGGACGTGTCATCCTATCGGTCGGGGTTCCTCTCCTCGACGAGCTTCTGGGAAAGAAGTATGACGCCCAGATCAACGTGGAAGTCGACGTGTTCGACAGGGTAGACGTCCCCAAGGGAACCCACGTGAAGATCTGGAAGCACAAGGAAGGTCCGCTGACTTCCGGATGGAAAGAGAAGAAGGGAGAGGAAAGAAGAAAGAGAAGAGGTGAGCAAGGAGGAGGAGATGCTGGCGTTTTTCAAGGGAGGAAGGAGAAGAAAGCATGAGCACGGAAATTTCTGCATGCGTGGTCTTCGGCGTGAAGGTCAGCGATGACTTCCTCTGGGACATCAAGCCAAAGCGCCGATGCGACCACGAGTTCGATTCCAAGTTCTGCCCGGAGTGCGGGCAGCCAGGAGAACTGAAACCTTACAAGACGCCGAAGGCCGGATGGGACCAGTACCGCGATACCTTCTCGGTGCTGAAGGTCGTCAAATGCAGGAACGAGAAACACGAGATCATCGTCGGCTGCGTGATCAGCCGGGCGTCCTTCAATCCCTGCCGGGACCCCATCTCGACGGTACCTGCGGAAACCCCCTATCACGCTGGGGCCATCGCCGAGATACTCGGCGTCAAACCGGAGGACGTGAAAACGTACCTCGTGATGGAGGCGACATGATCATCAAGATTAGGAGCGAGAGAAGGGGAGAGGACAAGGTCGTCGAGAGGATCCTGATGGGAGAAGACGAGAACCATCTGAAACTCGTCGGCTCCCTCACGCTCAACGTCGGAGAGTGGCAACTCTTCGGGGCCACGCTCCTACTCGGCGCCGAGCACACGAAGACCCACCTGAGGATCATCCTCGAGGGCGACGAAGAGGTCGTCGGGATCAAGACGGTGGAACGCTGGCCGAAGGAGGACCAGAAAGGAAAAGCATGAGAAAACCCGTCGAGATCCCTCAATTCATGGAGTTCGCCAACATGACGGCGGCCGTTCTAACGAAGGAGGAGCAGGCTGAACAAGGATGGGTAAGAAAGTTGCTCGGGTGGATGATCATGAAGCCGCCGGCAGCCCCCACGTTGGAGGCCTTGGCTATCCTGGGCCAACGGGCCAGAACGGTGTTCCATTCTCTCGACCATCAGATGCTCCTGTCTATCGGAGGAGAGAGGTTCTCGGGAAAAATGTTCAAGTACCTAACCGAAGCCTCACTGGCCGAGCGGATCAAGGAGTCAGGCTGGACCTACGCATCAATCAGGAGTGAGGCCATCCTCTCTCCACTGAGAACGCCAGACGGCCCGATCAACCTCGATTCGATGTGGAGGTCGTTCTTCAATTTCTTGAACGATATCAAACGCTACCCATGTCTCTGTCCCGTGTGTGACCGATGGTTCGTCCCTCACCTCAGATCTCCATTACGCCGCGGGAATATCTACTGCGGACCGGACTGCAAAAGTAGGATGACCTACAAAAAGAGTCATCCTAACTACAAAGTTCCAGTATAAGCGCCCACCCGGGCGCTTTCTTTTTACTCCAACAAAAAACCCAGGCGTCCCGCGACGCCTGGGTCCGAGGAAGGAGACCGGACCAGGAGTAGGGAATCCTTACGTCACCACGCCTCCGACGATCCTGTAGACGCACTCGTCCGGAACCGCGGGACGCTTGACTTTGAGCTGCCACTGTGCGCCGGCCAGCCCGTTCAATCCGTTGACCGTCCACGTCTGGAGGAACGCGTTGTACGTGGGCGGCAAGGCGAGCGTGAACCCGGTGGCCTCGATGTAGTCTCCGAACATCCAAGGCGTCGGCCCCGACACCACCACGCCCGCAGCCCAGGGCAGGCCTGCGCCAGAAGGGATCACTCCGTCCAGCGCCAGGCGCTCCGGGGCAGTGATCTGCGGCGCCGTGTCGGCCGGCAGCGCCGTGAATGCGTTCGGCGCGGTCGCCAGGAGGACCGGGCCCACCCCGTAGAACAGGAGGTTGTAGACATTCGGCGCCACGCCCTTCCCGATGTCCATGCTCAGCACGAGCCTGTCCGGCGTCGTACTGATGATCGTGAAGGAAACCGCCGGCGGGATCCCCACCGGGATGTAGTCGAGGTTCTGCCGGTCGGGGGACACCGCGTCGGCCTCGACGGCGACGATCAGGTCGAGGTTCTCGCCCTCGATGATCTGGAGGACTCCGAGCTGGTTGTCCTTCGCCGTGGGAGTGCCCACCGAGTTGATGACGACGGTCCCGCCGGGGGAAGCCTCCGCGCGGACGAGATCGATCGACGGATAGCCTCCCGGCATCGCCGTGGACGAGACCGTGACCGAGACCCAGTTCCCGGCCGGGGCGATGATGTTCCCCGTGAACTCCAGGTAGTTGTTGATCGTCTGGTCGACCGAGGTCACGATGAACCCGGCGAACACGTATCCAGCGCCAGGAGGGAACAGCCCGGTCCCGTAGACGTACATCTTGGCGCCGAGAGAACCCGTGATCGCGGGAACGAGTTCGCAATGGTTCCTGTCGGGAGCGACTTCCGGGGTCACGGCGAAGCCGATCGGACCGGCGATCTTGCCGTCGGGGTTGGTCACCTGGACCGTGGATGCGCCGGCGGCGAGGTGGTTCACCGTCACGCCGAGCCTGGTGGGAGAGATGAAGACCGATCCCACGAACACCGTCTGCCCGCCGAAGGCCACGACCGAGCCGGCCTGGAAACCGGTCCCGATGAGGTATCCGGTGACCCCGGCGTACCACTCGTCCTTTGGGATCTCGATGGACGTGATCGTCGGAGTGACGTACTCGATGGCGCTTCCGACGTAGTTGACTCCGACCAGGTCGCACGGCCCGTTCCTAAAGTGGACCGTGATGGGCGTGCCTTCCACGGCGGTCGCGGACACCACGTAGTTGTAGGTCACGATGTTCGGGGCGGTCCACACCCTGCCCGAGAACGTGACGTAGGCCGGAGTGCAGGACGAGATCTCCGTCAGGTGCGAGGCGTTCAGCGGGAACGTCGCCGTCATGACGCCGGCCGCACCCGGCTCGAGCCCCGCGCTCCATCCGACGACCGGGGCCACCAGAGGGGCCAGCGGCAGCGAGGTGGCGAACGGAGCGAAGGGACCTGATACCCCGACGCCGGGCTTGGACACCTGGACGTTGACGAATCCTCCGGCGGAGGTGCAGTAGGCCATGAAGCTACAGACGGCCTGACCCGGGGCCGCGGAGACCGTGTAGCTCCCGCCCGGGTTCTGATGGATCTCTCCGGCGGCGTACGGCCCGGAGATGAGCACGTCGACGTTCGGCCCGAAGTTCAACCCACCCGAATTGACGGTCAGAAGGTAGGGAGTGACCCCGTTGTTGTACACCGGAGTCGGACTCAGCGAGATCGCACCGATCGAAGGAACCGCGATGTCGCCAACTTGGAACAGCGGAACCGTGATGGTCCCTCTATCCACGTCGACGATATCGATGTCGACCTGGGCACCGAGGCCTCCGACCACGTCGAAGGTCCCCTGGATCAGGAATTGACTGACCCTCACGAACGTGAAGTTGGCGATCGTACCGCCGGGAACACCCGGATTGAGGACCGCGGTTACGCCGGCAGAGAAGAAGTTTCCGAAGATCTGGTAGGTCCTCGCGGCTCCGATCAGCGTGTCGGGAGCCAGCGTCTTGTAGTCCACGATCGGGGTCACGTACGACAGCGGGAACGTAGCGGTGTCGCTCTGTCCGTCCGGGTTCGTGAACGCGAGCACGATGCTCGTTCCCATGTCGAAGGCGAACTGGATGACCGCGTCGATCCGGCTGTCGCTGATCCTGTTCGTCGAGACGATCGTGACACCGAACGTCGGGCTCGTCACGGAGCACCCGACGTCGAACCCGGTCCCGTTGAGAGTGACGTTGAACTCGTAGAACTCCGTCGGGACCGTCCTGAGCCCCTCGTAGGCGTCGAGCCACGTCGCCGAGGCGAAGATCGGCGCGCTGTTCATGATCGTCACGAACGCGGTAGTGAACGTGATCGCCGGGACGTACTTGTTCCTGATGGTGAGCGTGACCGCCGTCCCCGCGAACCCGTCGAGGATGATGTACTTGAGCAGGAACTCCCACCAGTTCAGCCACACCACGTCCACGATCTCGAATCCAGGCGTGGACGGGATGATCTCCATATAGGGCGGAAGCGGCCCGATCCCGTGGACGATGACGGCCCCCGTCGTCCCCTCCTTCGGCCAGTCCAGCGGAGGGTTGAAGATCGTGGGCGTCCCGGAGGGGGACACGCACGGGAAGCACACTTCCCACGACTTGTTCGTCGTGAAGCCCTGGATCTTGGTGGGCGGTACGGCGCCGGCCGTGATGATCGGGATCTCGTTGCATCCCGTGACCCACGTGGCCGGGTTGCCGTCGGTGTCCGTCTCGAGGACGTCCCCGACGTGCAGCAGCGGCGCCGCGCAGCACTCCGCTCCGGGGATCCCGTTGGCCAGGCCGCCGGGTACCACGAACCAGAACTCCCTGGGCAGCGGAGTGATCGAAGGCATCCCGACCGGGGGAAGGATTCCGGGGCAGACCGGCGGTACCTCGTCGTACACGTCGCAGTCGGCCGTGACGGAGAGCCAGCGGCACTCGACGTTGAACTTGGAGAACATCGAGATCGCGTACTGGCACCCGAAGCCCATGGCCCCGTACTTCGGCTCGCCCAGGCCGGCGAGGGAGGCCGACAGCGCGGCGAAGTAGGCCGCCACGGGGCCGGGGAGGGAGTTCGGCAGCGTCTGGCTGCTGAAGACGAGGTTGCGCCTCCAGTAGTGGTAGATGTGCCCGTTCGAGTCCATCGCGAGTTCCCAGCACCCGAGCAGGTCCTGGGGGTTCACGTGGTTGTGGCACTCGAACAGGAGGACCTTGTCGATCGCGTTGGGCAGGACGTAGATCCTGTGCGTGCAGGTGTAGACTCCTGGGCCCGTGCAGGTGAAGTGGATCTCCAGCACGACGCCGATCTGCTGGGGCAGGTGCGCCCCGAGGAGATGCGTCGAGTGCAGGGCCAGCGTGAACTCCACCGTGTCGTTCGTCGTGAGCCCGGAATAGTCCAGGTCGGTCAGCGACAGCGTCACGCGCTGCGCGCGCCCGTGAGGGATGTGGCAGGCGACGGTAGCCGCGTACTGCGCGGAGAGGGGATCACCCTTCGCGGCGTCCACGTAGGCCATCGCCGAGTAGCCCGTGGTGTAGAACTCGAACGAGGGGCTCGACGTGGTCCTGGCGTAGCCGCAGTCCTTGAGGGCGGTCTGGGCCGGGAAGTTGAAGTTGTCGGTGTAGGAGACCGGCGCCGAGGTCGGGACCGTGTGCTTGCCGCCGTACTCGTCGGCCGCCGTCCAGGCGCCGCCCGCCGACGGGACCGAGATCACGAGCTGCTCGCTGGGCCCGGGGATGACCGCGAGGACGACGTTCACTCCGGCGATGACCTTGAGGTTGAGGTAGTCGGCGACTGTGTCTGCGACCGAAACCATCACCTTCGAAGAACCGGCGTCGAGTTGTGTGTGGGTGAGGACGCCTGCCCCGGCGAGGTCCTGGTGCCTGATCTTGGGGCCCTGGCCCGCGGTGCCGTCGTGGGTGTGCCCCGTCCCGGGGACCAGGTCATAGGCGCCCGTCGCCGCGAAGGCGGCGTCGACGACGTCCCAGTTGAAGTTGATAGGAACTTCCCACACGTCGGGAAAGGTCCCGTGGGCCGGCCTGTTCATCCCGAGGTTCGGAGTTGGCATCCGTCACCTACTCATGGAGGATCTGGAAATTCAGGTCGCCGAGACCGGCGACATCCTTCTTCGGAACGGCGAACCGCGCCCTGAACCGGGACGACGGCACCCAGATCTCCGCCAGGACGTCCTGGATCAGGATCACGCTGAACTGACCGAGCTCCGTCGTCTGGACCACCACTTCCTCCGGCAGGACGTAGATGTTTCCCACCACCTGGTGGCGGTCCTTCTCGTACTGCCGGAAGCCGACGATCGACTTGTCGTACGCCTGGTTGGAGAAGTACGGCCGCCCCATGAGATCGACGATCCTGCCCTCCACGGAGCAGACCGAGAGGTCGGTCCTCATCACGGTCGGCGTCCCGCCGTACTCCTGGTAGGTGAAGTCGGTCCCATCGGGCTGGAGGGCACCATCCGCGTGGACGGCCGTCTTGACCACGTACTTCCAGGACCTCGCCTCGAACTCGTTCACGAAGACCGTGGAGTCCACGATGCTGGGACCAAAGGACCGCCCAACGAAGACGTCCGGCTCGAACGACCTTCTCCGCCACACCTCGTAGAAGAGGAAGGGCGAGCAGCCGGTGTTCTTCCAGATCACCACCGTCTTGTTCGCTGGGAAGGCGTACGCCGGAACGAAGTCGTACTTCTTGGGGAAGGTCGGCAGCGTCACGCCGTAGCGCTCGGCCAGCCACTCCACCATGAGGTACGTGCCGGGGTAGACCGCGGGATCGTGGACATCCAGGTCCTCGTACTCGTAGTACACTCCGTCCGCGTCGGACTTCGCCGTGGGAACGAGCTCTCCCTTGGCGGCGCCCACCGCGTTGAAAAGCCGGCCGCGGAGCGAGTCCACCGGGACCCCGCGGCCGGTCAACACGTCCGAGTACCGGACGACCAGATTGACGAGTCCTGCGGCCATCAATCCGCGCTTTCCTGCGTCCGGCCCTTCGTCGCGGCCATCAGGCGCCTGGCAAGCCGGTATCCGCCGACGCCGGGCAGGAAGTTGCTGACGTCTTTCTTGTCGGCTTCGGCCAGTTCTTTCTTCTCGTAGGGACCCTTCGCGGCCCCGATGAGAGCGCCGAGACCGCTGAAACTGGAAGTCAGGCCACCGCCCAGTTCCGACCTGACGCCAGCGATCTTCCTGATCTCGTTCATGAACACGACCTGAGCGTCCATCGAATCCTCCTTTGGTCCAGTCACTGGACCCAACCTAATCGTTCTCGCCTCTACGCCGGCGTCGCCGTCGGAGTCGCGGGCAGCGTCACATCGTCCACGGTCGCGCGGATCGGATGGAGGACCGAGGTGTCCCCGCTCATCTCGATCTGCACCTCGTAGGTGTTCTTCCCCGTCAGGCCCCACACGACCTCGGCGAGCTGCGCGAGGGTGAGGAGACCGGCGGAGTAGTCGGGCACTCGCACCCGGATGGTCCCCGGCTGCGAGGCGTTGAAGCCGTCCTCGGTCTCGAGGAGGATGGAGCCCACGGGCACCGTGTCCTGGAGGTTCGAGGTCACGATCCTGGCGCCGGTGACCATGGCGTTCGAGCGGAAGTAGTTCGCCAGGTTGTAGAAGTGCAGGAAGTCGTCCGCGGTCCTGACGTTCGTGCAGAACGAGTAGCCCCACGTGTTGTGGGCGCTGCTCGGGCGGACGTAGCGCTTCACCAGGCTCGGCTCGGACCAGATCCCCGGGAGGTGGACCCAGATGTCCCAGCCCGTCGCGGTGAAGACGAAGGCGACCTGGATGGGGTAGACCTCCCCGACCTTGCTCATCTTCGAGGGGAGCGCGGCCACGAATTCCTCGGTCCCCGAGGCCCCGCCCTCGAACCAGTAGATCGCCCCGGGGGACACCCGGAGGCCCATCGAGTTGCGGAGGTCCTGCGGGAACACGAGATGCTTCAGCGTCCAGGTGGTCGGCGCCAGGGGGTTGTCGACGGTGAAGTCGTACTCCTGGAGCGCGAAGATGAACTCCGAGGGATGGTCCATGATGGCGCGCGCCAGGACCATCTTCCCCACGGAGCCCAGGATCGCGGGCTTGTAGATCACCCCGGCGGAATCGAACGCCGGGATGGCCGGGCCCGTGACCCTGAGACCGTTCACACCGAGGAACGCTTGTTCGTTGACGACGCCTGTGACCGACCACTTCAGGGGATCGATCGCGGCGTCGTCGTGTTCGTCCAGGGCCAGCGGCTTCGTAGCGATACGCTTCGGAAGGCCGGCCGTCCTGGGACTCAGCATCTCGATGACCTCTGCGCCGGACAGGGCGATCGCCGAGAGGTCAAGAATCGCGCTTCGATTGGCCATCGGGTTGCTCCTTCGCCTTCTTCGGTTTCTTCGAACTCTTGTGGTGACGAGGATCTTTCTCTTCCTCGCGGTCGTTGATTATGAGCTTCCTGACGTCCACCGCTTGGTAAGCCCTGCCGTTCCACCGCCGTCCCACCGCCCACCTCACGCCGTCAGCTTGGCCTTGATCTTCTCCCCGAACGAACCGGGTTCGGCCTTGTCCATCGACTTCAGGACTTCTTCCATGGCCTTGAGAGCCGTGTAGTAGAACCGGAACTCCGTGAGATGATCGAGCGCGATCTTCCTGGCGATAGTCTCGTTGTCCGTGTGCTCCATCTCGACCGCGATCCCCATCTTGAGTTCCTCGGGATCGATGTCGGGAGGGAGTTGGCCCTTGGACTTCCCGCCCTTCATGAAGTCCGTGAAGGACTTTCCGGCCACCCGGTCCAACTCGGCATAGCTCAGGTAGCTCATGGTCACAGACCGA
>Ga0315285_10002313_pt1 | contig 19914 bp, 14 predicted proteins | sample YL17G09_36_MG_FD_203698 | JGI IMG/M metagenome (GOLD analysis project Ga0315285, IMG submission 203698) | Sediment microbial communities from Yellowstone Lake, YNP, Wyoming, USA - YL17G09_36 | ecosystem: Environmental > Aquatic > Freshwater > Lake > Sediment | place: USA: Wyoming | collected...
TCGCGCAGAGGGCGCAAAGAGCGCAGAGAAGACAGCAGGTAGTACCGGTCAGGCGACAGCCATCGTCCTCGTCCTCGTTCTCGTCCTCGTCCTCGGTTTTTCCTGTGCCCGTGTGAACCGAAGGTTCATGTGCCTTCGCGCGATATATCTTCTTCCTGGGGGAGCGACGATGTAGTATGGGGGTTGTTGCCAAACCCGCCGGCTGCGCCGGCCGATGTTAAGGAAGTGAGCCCTTGTACGATGGAAAGCCGATCCGATTCGACGCCGGCCTGGCGCGACCAGCCGTCGGCCTTTCCGCCGCCGCCCTTTCCGCCGCCGCCCTTTCAGCCGCCGCCCTTTCAGCCGCCGGTCCTTCAGCCGAACGCCCCCGCCCCGCCCGCCATGCCCGCGTCGGCCGGGCCTCTGACGGTCGAGCACATGCAGCAACTCGCGACGGCCGATATGCGGGCCAAGAAGCTTCGCTCGGCCGCGGGAGTGGCGATGTTCAACGGAATTACCATCGCAATCTTCAGCGGCTTATCGCTGTTGTGGGGGCTGGGGGAATTGGCGATCGACGGGTTCAACCTCGGCAAGCTGGACTGGGAGACCTTTATCGTCGGCGCCGGCCTGGGCGTATTGGCGTGGAACGAGCTTCGCGGCCGAACGCTGCTGAGGCAGTTCGAGCCGCGCGCCACCCGCGTGCTGGGCCTGAACCAGTTGGCGCTGCTGGGGCTGATCGTCGCCTACGCGGCGTGGATGCTGGGCAAGGCCTTGCTGGGTCCCAATCCGTATGACGAGATAATCAGACGGGAGCCGATGGCCGCCGATATGCTGGGCGGCATCGGCGGCCTGTACAAGACGATGTCGATCGCGGTGTACGGGGCGCTGATAGTCGGCACGCTGATCTTCCAGGGGCTCAACGCTATCTACTACTTCACCCGCGCCAAGCTGCTGCGAGGCTACCTGGCCGAGACGCCGGCGTGGGTGGTCGAACTCCAGCGATGCCAGGCCGGGGCGGTGCAGTAGCCGGCAGCCGGGAACAGCCCAACGGCGGAACACGGAACCTGTTGTGGGTGCCGTTTGGAATTATCGCGCGCCCTTGTGGCGCTTCAGCCGCCGAGGGTCGCGAGTTTCGCCTTGGCGGTTTTGCCGGCCTCGGTCTGAGGATACTTCTCGACGAGTTCCTCGTACTTGATGATGGCCTTATGTTTCATGTTGGCCTGGAGAAAGTTCTCCGCGAACTGCAGCAGCTTCTTTGCCTCGGCCTCGGCGTCCACGGCTGGGGCCGCCGGCGCAACCGATGGGGCCGCCGGCGCAACCGCTGGGGCCGCCGGCGCCGCGGGGGCGATGGCCTCATCGGTCTTCCTGGCTGCCGGCGCCGCCGCTGTCGGCGCCGCGGCTCCGGTCAACGCGGCCAGCGTCCTGGCGTCGGGGTCCCTCACCGTGACGGCCGGGCCGTCAGCCGGCGGCTTGCTGGGAACCCCGGCCACTGCGTCCTTCAGCGTTCTGGTGCCCACAAGCGTTCCCAGCACGGGGACCTGAACCTCTACTCCCACTGAACCGTTGCTTGCTGACATTCCTGATGGTACTCGCCCTGAGTACGTGCATAGGCCGCCGCCTCAGCCATAGCCCATGGGTATGGGGCTGCCCAGTAAGGTCTGGCCCTCCATCATCAGCACGTTAGGCCGGCCCTTGCCGCCGCTGAAGTCGAAGGTGTACTCCTCGTTGCCGGCCCCGTAGATGTTGACTGCCGGGCTGACCGACACGTTGCCCTTGGAGTAGCTGGCATAAAAAGACACCCACAGAGGCGCGCCGATCCGCAGCGTGTTGATCTTCCCGGCCTGGACTTCGTAGACCGGGCATTTGTCGGTCGGCTTGATCACCGTAAAGGCGGACCCGTCGGACAGCACTCCGTAGACCAGCTTATAGCTGCCGGCCGGGATGCCCGTACGCCCGCTGGCAACCAGGTCGTAGCTGTTGCCCTGGGTATCGACCATCGCCAGGACCTTCAGGCCACGCTTGAAGGACGTTTCCACGATGCCGAGAGCCGGGCTGCTGACCGGCGTGACCGTAACCGTCGAGCCGTCCTTGGCCACTTCCAGCGAGCAGTGCCGGTTGCCGATCTGGTGAAACTTCATCAGCGGGATCGCCGCGCCGCCCCGGCCTACCATTATGGCGTCCTTGCCGTCCTGGGTTATCACGCCGTCGAGGTTGTCGTCGAAGACGCGGATGGGCGTGCCCTCGTGGACGCCGTGGTAGAAACCGCAGACGACGTAGCCACACGAGACAAACGTGATGCCGCCGCCGTCGGGCTGCTTGGTGGTCACGCGCATGTTGGCAATGCGGACGATGTGCTTCTTGTCAGCGACCTTGACATCCTGGAACGTGACCGAGCCGGAGAGGTTCATCTGGCACCATTCGTTCTCATCCAGCGTGCCGTTGCCGTTTGTGTCCATGGCGGCGAAAAATACCTGGAGCCCCTGGTGCCAGCGCACGGCGAACTTCACGGGCGCACCGGCCACTTCAATGGTTCCGGTGTCGCCTCTCATTCCGAAAGACTTGCCGCCGGTCATCGCCTTGGCCGGTGTGAAGGCCGCCAGGGCCTCCTGGTTGCTCTGGTAGCGCAGCTCCACCTGTTTGCCGGGCAATTCCTGCGCCGTCGCCGGGCAAGACGCGACCATCGCGGAGGCGATCAGGGCAAGAGCAAAAGCCCTGGCTGCCGGCAGTAGATTCCTTGGTTTTCGCATGGTATGCAAGACCTCCGACCCTTTAGCCTTATCAGACCGGTTTTCACCCTGGACCCTTTGCCGCCGCGAGCAAGCAACCGCCCCGGCTCGACCTTGATGACCTCAATGGCCTTGATGACCTTGGTAAAAGACTCTACCACCGATAATCGGTTATTGCAACAAATAACGGAAACAAATAACAGGTGGCAAAACGCCCGGCGAGCCGCGGTTATTGCAGATTCCCGCGGATTTGGCCCGACCGCGAAATATTCCGCCGCCGCCGCCAGAATTACCCCTTGACGGCAACGCCGGGGGCACGTCACAATGTCTCAAGTCGTAGTTTTAAGTCGTAACCGGGCTGCGAATGTTCCAGCCATCTTGGGAAAACTTTTGAGCAAACGCATGCATTGTCTTTGAGTAAATCCTGAACTCGCCTCGCATGGCGCGAGGCGCACTGCGCCGCACCCGGCTTCGCATGAGACAATGGCGGTCCATCCCGCGATCCTGCGCTGTCGCCGAGACCCGGCGGCCAGGCTTACGCTGCGCACCCTGTAACATTCCCATTAGTCGCAACTTATACCCACCTCACGTTAACCCCGTCGGTTCAGGTACGTGCAGCCGGTGCGCTGCCTGGGTTCGGCAATGCGATTAAATCATTAAAGGATTTCGACACATGAAAGCACTGGATGACGCTATGCACACACGTATTCTGCTGTCACTGGTAATTGCCGGTTGCCTGCTGGGCTCGAGCGCTATGGCTGACGAATGGAGCGACTCCCCGCTGGGCAAGACGAAATTCGGCGAACTCTGGATGGGCCCTGCCCTGACGGCTGACGACCTGGAAGGCAGCGTGGTCGTGGTCGAGTTCTGGGGAATCCACTGCGGGCCGTGCATCGCGTCCATGCCGCACATGGCGAAGCTGGCCACCAGCGGCGCCGGCCAGGGCCTGCTCGTGATCGGCTGCCACGCCCAGGGCCCGGCCAAGGACGAAGCCATCGCCATCTGCACCAGGCAGGGCGTGAACTACACGATCTACGCCAACGGCAACGTGCCCGGCAAGATGGGGTTCCCGGGCATTCCGCATGTTTTTGTGTTCGATCACAACGGCCAGATCATATTCGAGGGCCATCCGGCAGAGATGGATTCGGCCATCCAGAAGGCCCTGGCCGCTCGCCCGAACCCCCTTCTGGGCGACATGAAGTACGTCAAGCTCGCTTCGGCGGCCACGATGGTCAAGGCCGGCCGACTCGGCTCGGCCCTCAAGGAATGCCAGAAGAACAAGGATAAGGGCGCCGACACCGCCAGAGAGGCCGCCTACTTGACGGCCCGACTGGACAAGCACATCAAGAAACTTCAGGCCAAAGCCGACGGGGACCGAGAGTTGGCCCCCGCCGCCGTCGTGGATGCCTTAACGGCACTGAAGCAGCAATTCGACGGCACCGACATCGCTGTCACGGCCAGCGAAACTCTCAAAACCCTCTCCGCCGACAAGGACTTCCAGAAGAGCCTGGCCGCCGAGAAGGAATACAAGATCATCTCCGGCGCCCTGTGCAAGATTGGCTCGCCGGGCGGCGCAGTCGAGCGTGACGCCTGGGCCAAACGAAATGGCTCGGCTATCAAGCAGATCGCCACGCGGATCGAGACGATGAAGAAGGTCTATCCCGCCAGCAAGCTCACGGCGCGGATCGAAGCGGAATTCAAGACCGTCCAGGGCGGATGACGCATATGGAGAGCACCCACCTCACACTAACCCCGACGGTTCAGGTACGTGCAACCGGTACGCTGCCTGGGCTGGGCAATGCGAGTAACTCAGAAAGGACTTCGGCACATGAAAACACTTGATGGAATAGGTCTTGCGGACGTCCAGGCCGTCTACGACGGCCCGGAAGGCAGGCTTTGGGAACTTGTCATGGGCGAGCAGATTCACATCGGCGGGTTTGCCTCGTCGATGGACCTGGCCGGAAAGGCAGGCATCGCCCCGGCCAGCCGCGGTGTGGACCTCTGCTGCTGCAACGGCGCGGGCATGAGATTCCTGGTGCGGTTCCGCCAGGTCCGGCACATGACCGGCGTGGACGCCACCGGCCGGGTAGTTGGCCTGGGCCGTCAGCGCTGCAAGGATGAGGGCCTCGCCGGGCAAATCGAGTTCGTCCAGGCCGACGCGTGCGACACGAAGCTCCCGGCCGGGCGGGCGGACTTCGTCTGGGGCGAGGACGCCTGGTGCTACGTGGTGGACAAGCCCGCGTTGATCGCCGAGGCCGCCCGGCTGGTCAAGCCCGGCGGCACCATCGCCTTTACCGACTGGATCGAAGGCCCGGCCGGGCTGGACGACCGCCAGGCCGAGAGGTTCCTCAGGTTCATGAAGTTCCCCAACATCCAGGACCTGGGCGGCTACCGCCGGCTCCTTGCCGACAACGGCTGCGAGGTCGTCCTGGCCGAGCACACCGGGCGGTTCGCGCCGCACGTGGACCTGTACCTGAACATGCTGAACATGCAACTGACGTATGACGCCCTGAAGATAATCGGGTTCGACACCGACCTCATGGGCGCGATGGCGGCCGAGATGCAGTTCATGCAACAACTCGCCCACGAAGGGCGGATCGAGCAAGGACTGATCGTGGCCCGCAAGAAGTGACCGCCGTTGCCGCCGGCCCGGAGCAGCACCGTCGCCGGGCCGGATTGAACCTGCATTGGAATCCGTTGGAAAGGAAGAAGGACGAGAACATGAAGACTTATCGCGGAACAATGATTGTGGCGCTGCTGGCCGGCCTGGCCGGCCTGGCCGGCCTCCTGCAAGCCGGGCAGACTGCGTCTCCAGGCGACGATAATAAGACCTGGCTGGCGGCGCTGGCCGATGGGGCCGCAAAGGAGCCCGCCGCAACCACCCCGGCAACGGCCGAGGCCCAGGCAAGCCCCGGCAACGACGCCAATACCCCCCCGGCCGGGGGCTGTAAGGGCGTGCCCCTGCCGTTCCACTGCATCGAGGGCTACTCCGGCGGCGCCATCACGCCGATGGCGTACCTGTGCAACTACTGCAACTGCGGCTGCGGCGGCAAGCACATGACGGCGCCGTCGGTTTCGTACAGTTACATGAACATCAGCACCAAGCATCTGCACACCTTCGCCGTCACGCAGACATTCTGGAACCGCATCGAGCTGGGCTACGCGATGAACCAGCTCTGGCTCGGCTCGCTATACGACGACGTCCGCAAGATGGGCCTGAATCCCGTGCGCGAGGATGTGATCCTGCATCACTTCAACGTCCGCGGCAAGCTGCTTGAGGAGAACAGTTTCTCACTGCCGCTGCCGGCCGTCGCCGCGGGCGTGCACTTCAAGTACAATTACGGGATGGAAGACATCAACCGCCGCGTGGGCCGCGCGTTCGACACGATCGGCTACGACGAGAACTACGGCGTGGACTACACTCTGACGGCCACGAAGATGTTTCCCACGCTCGCCTTCGGTCGCCCTGTGATCCTCACGGGCGGCCTGCGGTTCAGCAAGGCGTCCCAGTTGGGCCTGATGGGCTTCGGCGACACTTATCGCCCGTCGTTTGAGGGCAGCGTGGTGTGCCTGCCGACAGACTGGCTTGTGCTCGGCTATGAGTTCCGCCAGAAGCGCAACCCGTACGGCAAGATTCCCGGCCTGATCGGCGATGAGGACAACTGGCACGCCCTGTCCGTCAGCCTGATCGCCAACAAGCACCTGACTGTCTCGGCCCTGGCCGGGCTGTGCGGCAACGTCGCCAACGCCAACGCCGACACCACCTGGGGCCTCCAGGTGAAGTACGAGTTTTGACCCTGACCAACTGCCGCTGAGTCCGGCGGGCGCGATGGTGCAGCCGCGGACCTCCCAACGGTCCGGGCTTGTGTTTTGCGCCCGCCGGGAGAGGTTTGTGCATCGGCGAATGAGTTACGCGTTAGAATGGACCAATGCCCGCGCCCCGCGCCAGACCTGATCGGCGCCGGCCAAGGCACGAGGAGCCAGCCATGAGCGACTGCTGCGGAAAACCGACGAAGCGACCCGCGCCCCGCAATAAACCCGCCTCGCCCTGCTGCGGCGGCAAAGCACCGGCCGACAAACCCGCCTCGCCGTGTTGTGCCGGCGGCGGCGCGAGTTCGGCCGACGCCGACGACCCGCGGGCGTGGTTGGCCAATATGATCCCCAACGCCATCGCCTACGCCCGCGAGCAAAAAGCCGCCGGCAGGCCCCTTGTCGGGATCATGTGCGAGTACACGCCGCGAGAGATCATCCTCGCCGCCGGGGCCGTGCCCGTCTGCCTGTGCGGCGGCGCCGTCGAGACAATCGCGCCGGCCGAGGAGCATCTGCCCGCCAACCTCTGCCCGCTGATCAAGAGCACCTACGGCTACCACGTCACCGGGACCAATCCTCTGCTGGAGATGTGCGACCTGCTGGTGGCTGAGACCACCTGCGACGGCAAGAAGAAGATGTACGAGCTGCTGGCCGACAGCAGGGAGATGATCGTGCTGGAGCTGCCCCAACGCTCGGACGACCCAACCGCCCTGGATCACTGGACGGATGAGCTTCGCCGGCTGCGGTTCGTCCTCGAGCGCCGCTTCGGCGTTGGCATAACCGATAGCCGCCTGCGCGACGCCATCGCCGAGATGAACCACGAGCGGTCGCTGCGCCGCGACCTGGCGGCACTGATGAAACGCAAGGCCCCGCCGCTTACCGGACGCGAGCTTCTGGACTACAGGAGCGTCATATCCGCCATTCCGGCCGACATGGCGCACTACGCGGCCGCGATCGAAAAGCTCTCCGCCGCCGGGGGCTGTGCGTCTCTGGCGTCGCGCACGAGGGTGCTGCTTACCGGCGTGCCGGTGGTGCATGGGGCCGAGCGAGTGCTGGACATCATCGAGGATGCAGGCGGGCTGGTCGTCTGCATGGAGACATGCACCGGAGTCAGGCCGATCCTGGAGGACGTGAACGCCCGAGCCGCCGACCCGATCGCCGCCATCGCCGAGAAGTATTACCACCTGCCCTGCTCGGTGCTGACGCGCAACACCGCCAGGCTCGACTCGCTGCGGAAACTCGCCCGCGAGTACCGCGCCGACTGCATAATCGACCTGATCTGGCAGGCGTGCCTGACCTACGACGTCGAGAACTACTACGTCCGCCGCCTGGCCGAGGATATGAATCTGCCGTACCTGCGGATCGAGACCGACTACTCGCCGTCGGACTCCGCCCGGATAGCCGTGAGGATCGAGGCACTGTTTGAGACCGTCCGCGGAGCCGCTAAGGGATGATCGACACTGTGACACAGCGAGAGTCTGTTCCCCAATCTGATTGCGGATTGCGGATTGCGGATTGCGGATTTCCCCGTTCCTGCACACGTGGACATGAGCGGCGCCGGACCTGGTCTGCGGAACAGAAACTACTCCCGCTTGTGAAACACATTCGTGGTCCCCTGGATAACCCAGGACACACCTCGACAGGGCAAGGTGCGGACAAAGGAAATCCGCAATCTGGAAATCCGCAATCCGCAATCTGTAAATCCGCAATCCGCAATCCGCAATCTGCTCCCCTCCGCGCCGAGATACCCAACCCCAGGTTGCCCCACCGATGACGACCGTCGCGTACACGTGCCCGTTTGTTCCGGCCGAGTGGATCAAAGCCCACGGGCTGGCGGCCTCCCGCATAGTCCCTCGGCGGCTTGGCCACGGCGGGTTGATAGAGGCCACCGAAGGCCTTTGCCCGTTCGCGCGTGCCCTTATGAACGACCTGGCCCGCCGGCCCGACGGCGTCGCGGCCGTGTTCACCACCGCCTGCGACCAGATGCGACGCGCGGCGGAGGTCTTCGCCGACCGCTGCCCGAACCGGCCGAGCTTCGTGATGAACGTGCCCGCGACGTGGCAGACGCCGGCGGCGATGGCTATGTACGTCGATGAGCTCCGTCGCCTCGGCGGATTCCTCGTCGGCCTCGGCGGCCAGGAGCCGACCGACGAGCACCTGACCGAAATCATGCTGGCATATGACGACGCGCGGGAGCAGTTGCGGGCCGCACGCGAGCACCTGACCGCGCGCCAATACGCCGAGCTGCTGGCAGCCTTCGGCCGGGATGGCATCGAAAGCATTCCCACAACATTCGCGGGAAGGGTGCCATGCTTGCGTCTTGGGAAGCATGCTCCGGGGAAACATGCTTCCCAAGGCGGAAGCATGGCACCCGACACATCCGATGCCGACGCGCTCCTGCCCCTGGCGATCGTGGGCGGGCCGCTGCTTGAAGGGCACTTCGAGGTGTTCGACGTCGTCGAACGTTTCGGCGGGCGAATCGTCCTGGACGCCACCGCCTCCGGCGAACTGACCATGCCCGGCCCCATCGACGGCCGCCGCGCAGCCGAGAACCCCCTGGCTGAACTGGCCCGGGCGTACTTCGGCAGCATCCCCCACGCGATGCGCCGCCCCGACAGCATGCTGCACGACTACCTTGCCCGCGAGCTGGCCGCCCGCAAGGTGCGCGGCGTCCTGCTGCACCGCCAGCTCTGGTGCGACTTGTGGCATGGCCAGCTTCCTCGAATCCGCCAGGCAGCCGCCCTGCCCGTTCTGGACATCGACGTGGCCGACGAGGACGCAGATTTCGGCCGGCAGGCCGGGAGAATCCAGGCCTTTATGGAGATGCTTGGCGGGGAGGGGAAAGTAGGAAGTAGGAAGGAATAAGGAAGAAGCAGGAAGTAAGAAGTAGGAAGTAGGAAGTAGGAAGGAATAAGGAATAAGGAAGAAGGAAGAAGGAAGAAGAAGCCTTCTTCTTGTAGCCCCGTTTACGGGGCTTTGCCCCGCGCAGCGGGGTTTAGACCAGGCCTTTTAGGCCTGGGTGATATGAGCGTTATCAGTATTGAGCACGCTTTAGCGCGCTTGTTTGTGGCTTCAGCCTGAAGGCGCACAAGCAAAGGTAAGCGTGCTGAAGCACGTTGAGAAACAAAGAGATAGATAGCCTCAACCCAGGCCTTAAAGGCCTGGGCTATTCTCCCGCTATCGCGGGATCGAAGCCCCGTAAACGGGGCTGGGAAGACAGGGATCAGATCCAACTGAACGGAAGGACGGCGGCGAAACTTGGTATTGGGAACACGGAACCTGAAGTCTGAAGCCTGAAGTCTGAAGCCTGAAGCCTGTGATTTGAAATCCGAGATTTGAGATTCAAGACCTGAAGCCTATGGAGAAGCCCGCAAAAATCACGCTCGAGCAGTGGGATGCCCGATACGCACACCTGCGCGCGGGCGGGCTGGTCGGGCCGTTTTACGGCGGGCCTTTGGGCAGGCACCTGGCCGATGGGGACCGCAGGCTCTCGAAGCTTCGCTATGACAACTCGCCGGCAGCTCTGCGGCTGTGGAACTTCCTGCTGACCGAGGATGACCGGCTCTTCGCCGCGCGCCAGGCCGGGCGAAAAATCGTCGGTGTGATGAAGGACCTCGGCACGACGGCGGTGATGGCGATGTCCCTTCCCGATGTGACGGCCTTCTACCCCGACGGGGCGTGGTGGATCCCCTGCGTGATGGAGCACGGCTCCTGCGTGCTGGAAGTCGCCGACTCGATGGGCCTGGATGAGTCGTTCTGCCCCGTGCGGGCGATGCTCGGGGCGTTCGCTAACGGCGAGCACTTCCCCAGGCCGGACCTGCTGGTATGCAGCGCGGGGGCCGTCTGCGACGACTTCTCCGCCGTCGCCCAGCTCGTCGAGCACCTGGGCAATCCGATCCTCTGGTGGGAGATGCCCACGCGCCGACATCCCGCCGCCGACGAGCCCGCCGTGCGATTGCCGACCGGCTTCCTGGCCCCGGCCTCGCAGGTCGCAATCGTCCGCGGCGAGCTGGGGCGCGTCCGCGAGGCGCTGGAGGAACTCGCCGGCCGGGAACTGGACGATGCGACGCTCGCCGCCGGCATAGCCCGCGCCAACCACGCCCGCGGCGTGCTGGATGAACTGCGCCGTCTGGCGTACTCGGCCGAGCCGTGCCCTATCCCTGCGCTGGAGATGCTCATCGCCGAGATGCTCATCATTCATTACTGTAGCGACCGCGACGAGGCCCCGGCCGTGCTGGAAGAACTGCTTGCCGAGGCCCGTCGGCGCGCCCTGGCCCACGTTGGCCCCCTGCCGGCTGGGGCCGCGAGGATATTCTGGGTGAACCCGGTGGCGGACCTTCGCGTGATGAACCTGCTGGAGGACTGCGGCGGTCGGCTGTGCGGGACGGAACTGCTTTTCTGCCACTCGCTGGAGGCGATCCCCGCGGACTGCCCGCCCATGGAAGCCCTGGCCCGCGCGGCGCTTGCCGATCCCATGGTCGGCCCGGCCCAGGACCGCGCCGAGCGCATCTGCGCCGACATTGGCCGTTTCGGCGCCGAGGCGGTGGTCATCTCGCGGATTCCCGGCGCCAGCCATTGCGCGCTGGAAGGCGGCCTGATCGGTGGTATCATCGGCAAGCGGCTTGGGCTGCCGGTGCTGGAGATCGAGGTGCCGCCGCTGTCGGACTCGATGATGCCGACCCTGCGGACAAGGCTGGAGGCGATTGTGGAAGTGGTTAAGGAAAGACGAAGATGATCTGTGCCGGAATCGATGCCGGCAGCAGGGCAGTCAAGGCCGTGCTGTTGGACTCGCGGAGCCTGGCGACGCTCGGTTCATCCGTGCTGGACCAGGGCGTCCACCAGGACCGCACCGCCTTTGCCGCGATCGAGCAGTTGCTGGCCCCGCGCGGCCTGAGCCGCCGGGACGTCGGCTGGATTGTCGCGACCGGCTACGCCCGGAACATCGTCGAGTTCGCCGACACGACGATCACGGAGATAACCTGCCACGCCTGCGGCGTCCGCCACCAGATGCCCTCGGCCCGGACGGTGATCGAGATAGGCGGGCAGGACAGCAAGCTGCTGCGGTTGGCCGATGACGGCCGGGTGCGGGACTTCGCCATGAACGACCGCTGCGCCGCCGGCACCGGACGGTTCCTGGAGATGGTGGCTGGGAAGCTGGAGGTGCCGCTGGGCCGGCTCGGCGAGCTTGCGGCGCGGGCGGCTAATCCCGCCGCCATCAGTTCCATGTGCGTGGTCTTCGCCGAGACGGAGATAATCGGCCTGCTTGCCGGCGGCGCCTGCCCGGAGGACATCATCGCCGGCGTGCTGGGCGCCATCGCATCCCGCGTGGCGGCGATGGTCGGGCGGCACCTGGAAGAGCCGGTTGCCTTTACGGGCGGGGTCGCGATGGTGCCCGGCATGGACTCTGCCCTTGCCGGCGTCCTGGGCCGGCCTGTAACCGTCGTGAACTACCCGCAGATGACCGGCGCGCTTGGCGCGGCAATCCTGGCGGCGCGATCGTGCGGCCAGCCTCTAGTGTAGTGATTCACAACAGATGAACATTATGCCGCCTGATAAATCCTAAATCCGAAGCACGAAATCCGAAACAAATTCGAAATACAAAAACCAAAACAAAGAAGAAGCCCCAATGGACGCTCATGTTCTTCACGAGTAGCATGCCGGGTATTGGCGTTTTGAGCATTTGAATTTGGTAATTCGGATTTGTTTCGGATTTCGAGATTCGAATTTCGGATTTATGAACTCATGATAATTCACAATCTACTCGGCACACTACACTCGAAAGGGTGACGAAATGAAGGATCTCAAGAACGACCTGCTGCGAAAGCTGCCCTCCGTCAGCGCCCTGCTGGAGACCGACACGGCCCGGCAGTGGCTGACCGAACACCCGCGCGGCCTGGTGACCGACTGCCTGCGCGACGCGGCGGATGAGCTGCGCCGGCAGATACTCCAGGACGCCGCCGGGCGGTGCGGGCCGGGGCACGTTACGGCGGACTTCGTGCTGGCCGAGGCGGGCGGCCTGCTGGCCCGGCGGACCAGCCCACACATCCGCGGCGCGATAAACGCCACGGGCATAATCCTGCACACGGGCCTTGGCCGGTCGGTCTGGCCGGCGTGCGTTGTGGACTCGATGATCGACGAGCTCAAGGGCTGCGTCACCCTGGCGACCGACCGCGATACGGGACAGCGCATCGAGCGGGATGAGCTGGTCGAGTACATCCTCAACGAGCTTACCGGGAGCGAGTCAGCCACGGTGGTCAACAACAACTGCGCCGGCACGATGATCGCCCTGGCGGCTCTGGGGGCCGGGCGGGAGGTGATAGTCTCGCGTGGCCAGCTCATCGAGATCGGCGGGTCGTTCCGCCTGCCGGACGTGATGGCGCAGAGCGGCTGCAAGATGGTCGAGGTCGGCACGACCAACCGGACTCACCTGCGCGACTACGAGCGGGCCATCACCGACGCCACGGCCATAATCTTCAGGGCACACCCCAGCAACTTCCGCGTGGTGGGCTTCACGAAGTCCGTCGAGCTCGAGGAGCTCGTCAAGCTCGGACGCGATCACAGCCTGACGGTCGTGGACGACCTCGGGGCCGGGGCGCTGATCGGCCTGGAGTGTTTCGGCCTGCCGCACGAGCCTACCATGCGGGAGTCGATCGCCGCCGGGGCGGATGTGGTCCTGGCCAGCGGCGACAAGCTCATGGGCGCCAGCCAGGCCGGGATCATCGTCGGCAAGCGCCAGTGCATCGAGCGCATCCGCAAGCACCCGCTGGCACGGGCCCTTCGCGTCGACAAGACGTGCCTGCTGGCCCTGGAACGCACGCTCCATCTCTTCCACGACCCTGACCTGCTGGTCCGCGAGAACCCCACCTACCGCATGCTCGCCACGACGCCGGAGGCCCTGCGGACCCGGGCCGAGGCCCTGGCGGCGGCGATAGACTCATCCGCCAATGCCTCCGCCAACGTCCTGCCCGGAGTGGGGTACCTGGGCAGCGGATCGCTGCCGATGGAGCAGTTGCCAACGTTCCTGGTGGCCGTGTCGGCCCCAGGTGTCAAGGCCCAGGACCTCGCGCGCCTCCTGCGGATGGACGATGCGTGCATCTTCGCCCGCATCGAGGACGACAAGGTCATGCTGGACGTGCGGACCATGACCGACGAGCAGATCGCGCCGGTGGCCGCCGCCGTCGCAAGGGCCGCACCGTGAGGCAGCCCGGCAAGAACATCATGCTCGGCACGGCCGGGCACGTCGACCACGGCAAGACCGCGCTTGTAAAGCTGCTTACCGGCTGCGACACCGACACCCTTGCGGCCGAGAAGGCCCGTGGCCTGACCATCGAGCTGGGCTTCGCGCCCTGCCAGATGGCCGACAAGCGGATCATCGGCATCGTCGACATGCCCGGGCACGTGGACTTCATCCGCAACATGGCCGCCGGCGCCCAGGGGATCGACGTGGTGATCTTCGTCATCGCCGCCGACGACGGCGTAATGCCTCAGACCCGCGAGCACATGGACATCCTCACGCTCATGGGCATCAGCCGCGGGCTTGTGGCGCTGACCAAGATCGACCTGGCCAAGGACGATGAGCTCAAGGCCCTGGCCGTTGAGGACGTGCGCAGCTTCCTGCGAGGAACGTTCCTCGAAAACGCCCCGATCTGCCCGATCTCCAACATCACCGGCGAGGGGTTCGACGGGTTCTTCCAGGCGCTCAACCGCGTCGTGGACGCCGCCGAGCCCCACGAGCACGAGGGGCTGTTCCGCCTGTGGATCGAGCGCGGCTTCAACGTCCGCGGCTTCGGCACGGTTGTCTCCGGCATCCCCACCACGGGCACGGTCCGCGTGGGCGACAAGCTAACGCTGGTCCCCGGCGGACAGGTCGGGCGGGTCCGGAGCATGGAAGTCTACGGCGAGCCGTCAGACGTCGGCCGGGCCGGCGAGTGCGTGGCGCTGAACGTCGCCGGCATCGAGGCCGAACTGCTGATACGCGGCAACGTGCTCTGCCAGGCCGACGCCTTCGAGGCCGTCAGCTTCTTCGAGGCCGAGCTGACGCTGCTGCCCTCCGTCCGCCAGGGGCTAAAGGACTACCTCGAGGCACACGTACACATCGGCACGGCCGAGGCAATGGCGAACGTGGCGTTGATGGAAACATCCGAGATCGTCCCCGGCGTGCCGCAGCTCGTGCAGATCCGCCTTCGCGAGCCGCTGTGCATCGCCATCGGCGAGCGGTTCGTCATCCGCGCCAGCGTGCCGCGACTGGCCGACGGGCGAGTGACCACCGTCGGCGGAGGAAGGGTCCTGGGCACAAGCGGCGTGCGGCTGCGGCGCAAGCGCCCGTGGACGATCCAGCTTCTCTCCGACCGCCGGGCCGCTCTCGACGATCCTACGGCGTGGATTGCCCAGTGCCTTGGCGAGGCCCAGACGCCGCTGGCGACCGAGGCGCTGGCTAAAATCGCCCAGAGGCCCGCCGCCAAGGTCGCATCCGTGCTGGCTGAACTGCTGAAGACGGGCGAGGCGGCCGAGCTTTCGCCAAACCAGTTCGCCCACCGCCGGTCTGTCGAGCGCTGCGCCGAGGCGCTGATCGAGGCCGTCAAGGCCTTTCACGAGGCCAATCCCCTGCGGATGGGCATCGAGCAGGCCGAGCTTGCCGCCCGGACCGGCGGCGGGGCGATTCTCGACGCGGCCCTGGCCCAATGCCTGGCCGATGGGCGCTTGCAGCGGCATGGCACCGTGCTCGGCTCGCCCGGCCAGGCCGGCGGGCTTGGCGCTGAAGACCACGCCCTGCTGGAGCGCGTCGAGACCATGCTCCGCCAGGCACACCTCGAGCCGCCGCTGCCGGAAACCATGGCTGAAACCCTCGGCCAGACGCCCGAGCGGATTGATGAGATTATCCGCCTGCTCGTCGATGCCGGCTCGGTGCTGCGGCTGGACCGCAAGGTGGCCATGCACCGCGATGCCGTTGACGCAGCCGTCAAGGTCGTGCTGGAGCTGTTCGCCAAGGCAAGCAGCTTCGAGACGGTCGAGTTCCGCGACGCGCTGAACGTCAGCAGGAAGTTCGCCGTGCCGCTGCTGGACTATTTCGACACCGTCAAACTCACCGTCCGCAGCGGCAGCCGCCGCCGGCCCGGCGTGAAGGCGAGGGAGGCCCTGGGACAGAAGTAGCAGGATTTCGGGACGCGCGAAACCGCAAGCGGTTGAGTAGTGAGCTTAAAGGCGTCCTGTGCGTGTTCTCCCCGATGGCGAATCACACGGTGCGCGACCGCGTCGTGACGCAACTGCACCCTCCTCCATGAAAACGACATCCTGTCTCGGGCGCATCAGACAACCGCGCATCGGACAACCGCGCATCGGACAACCGCGCATCAGACAACCGCGCATCGGACAACCGCGCATCAGACAACCGCGCATCAGACAACCGCGCATCAGACAACCGCGCATCGGACAACCGCGCATCAGACAACCGCGCATCGGACAACCGCGCATCGGAAAAACCGCCCATCGGATAACCGCTTGCGGTTTCGCGCGATGTTGTCTTATCATCGCTCCATGGTTATTGCACATCATCTGATCTGGACCGCATACGGATGGTGGTTACCCAACGATCCGCGGGGAAGCACATCGCACAGCATACGTCAGGACATCGTTGCAACTCTGGGCGAGATCCACCACGGGCGAAAGGCCGTCCAACCCGCGGGATGGGAAATCCGCGCGTTCTACGACAAGGCGCCGTCCGTCCTGAAACACGCCTTGCTTACGATCTCTCCGGACGACCATGCGATTGTCGCCGCGAGCTTCGCCGAGACCATCGCGGCTCGCAAATACACCTGCTACGCCTGCGCCATCATGGGCGACCACGTCCACGTGCTTATTCGAAAGCACCGCGACACGGCTGAGCAGATAATCGCCAACCTTCAAGAGTCCTCGCGTGACGCACTGCGCCGTCACGGGTCCAGACCCTCCGACCACCCCGTCTGGGGCGGACCGGGATGGAAGGTCTTCCAGGACCACCCCGACGACATTCGCCGAACGATCCCCTACATCGAAAACAACCCCGTCAAGATGCGAATGCCCCGCCAGCAGTGGGCGTTCATCAAGGATTACGACGGTTGGCCCCTGCACGAAGGACACAACCCCAACTCTCCCTACGCAAAACGACAACGAGGAGAACCGTTCAAGAATAATTGAACCCATTTGTCTTGACGAGCGCCTTCATACGCAATATTGTACCCCAAACAGGCCCGGTCAGTAGAGGCAAGTATCGCAGGTTTTCACCGCCAGCCTATGGTTTTAGCGCGGCGCGTTCATGTATAATGCCTGCAATGTGCCCGGTGAGGCGTGACGGACGGCAAGAGCCGCCCGTGGGTGTTTTAGCTTGCTTTGTTTTCTTGGGAGACCGGAAATGAAAATGATGGCATACATGACGGCCCTGTGCCTGCTTGCAACGGCCCTGGGGGCCTGGGCAGGCGAGTTGACGCCGGTGGCGTGCGACGGCGACCTGGCGCTGGGCATCCAGCCCGTCTACGTTCAGGGCACTGGCTTCAAGCCGGGCCTGGCGGACTCCGGCCTGGTCAGCAGCCTGGCGCGGGTCGGCACGATCAGCGGCACGGGCTGGTCCTTCCAGTTGGCCATCGACTCATCCACAGCCGACGCCAAGGCGCCCGACGTCGTTCGCCTCGACTTTACCGGCAAGGGCAAGTTCGCCGGCGCGCCCACCGCGGCCCTGAAGCCCATTGCCTCGGTCGCCAACGGGGCGCCCGATGGCACGTTCCGGGCGACATTCGGGCCAGTCGAGGTAAAGGCAGCCATCGACGGCAAGCAAATCCCGATTACGGTCAGCGGCCGGTACATCAACCTCAACTCCGGCCAGTATCGCCAGCTTCAACTTACGCTGGGCACGGCCATGCAGGGCAAGTGCCGCTTCGGCGATCGCGAGCTGGCGGTGCGGATCGTCGACGGCGACAACAACCTGGTGCCCGGCGACGCATGGCAGAAGCGCGCCTTCGGCAAGAACGTCGCCATCGTTACGGGCGACACGGTGGCGGTCGATCTCGGCGACGGCACGTTCACCAAGGATGTCCGCAAGGCCTGCTACGGCTCGCCCGTCGAGGTCGGCGGCAAGTGGTACGAGGTGACCGTCTCGCAAGACGGCAAGCAGGTGGCCGCCAAGCAGGTCGAACTGGCGAGCGGGAAGGTCCACATCGACCACCCCAAGTGGTCGTGCATGCTGATCGGCGACAAGCTCATCCTGCCGCTCGAGGGCGGGCCCGAGCCGGTCGCTGTCCTGGCCGGTGCGTACGTCATGAGAAGCTACGAGGAGTTCTCGGCCCCCAACGACAAGGGCCGGCGAGCCCGCCTGGCCATCGGGATCCCCCCGGCCGGCAAGAGCTCGGAGGTGACCGTCGAGGCCGGCAAGACGGCCCAGATCGCGATCGGCTCGCCGCTCAACGCCACCGTCAAGGCTGTCAAGCAGGCACAGCAGGTCATGCTGTCGCTGGTTCTCACCGATGCCGCCGGCAGGCAAATCACTGGCCTGGCGACCTATGACGGCTCCATGCCGCCAAAGCCCCAGATCACCGTCAAGGACGCCGCCGGCGCGCAAGTCTACCAGAACACCCTGGAGTATGGCTGAGGTGGCACATGCTCGCGCTCATGGGGAGCGCCACAAACGCTGAAGGGCACATTCACCGTTACGCCTAAGTACGACACCAGCCCGTTCAAGCTGGTCGTTACCGATGGCAAGCTGACAATCGAATGACCGCGCCGCCGCCCCGCGCTGCAGTTGCATGATTCGGCGCACCCGGCGCGAGGGAGCGAAAAGATGGCGCAAGTAGACCTTGCCAAACGCCGGCGCATAATGCAGCGGTCCATGAAGCTCGGGCACTGCATCTGCGACCCCCGCAGGGGTTGCCCGTGCGACGTGTTCAAGCAGGACGGCATATGCCCCTGCGCCGGCGAGAAGCCAAAGCCCGTCGCCGCCGGGCAGGTCAAGCTGCTGGCGATGGTCCACAACGCCGGCTGCGCGTCGAAGATCGCCCCGTCCGACCTCGAAGCCGTCCTCCAGCGGTTGCCCGCCGTCAATGACCCGGCCGTGCTTTCCGGCATGCCCGCCGGCGACGATGCGGGAATCTACCGCCTGACCGACGATCTGTGCCTCGTCCAGACCGTCGACGTGATGACCCCCTGCGTGGACGATGCCTATACCTTCGGGCGGATATGCGCCGCCAACTGCCTGTCCGACGTCTACGCGATGGGCGGCGTGCCCCGGACGGCCCTGAGCGTGCTGGCGTTTCCGTCGGATTCCCTCGACACGGAGATCATCTACCAGATGACGCGCGGCGCGATGGACGTTTTCGCCCAGGCCGACGTGGCGCTGCTCGGCGGCCACAGCATCAAGGACGAGGAGATCAAGCTTGGCTTCGCGATAACCGGCACCGTCGCCGCCGCCTCGGCCGTGCGACACGAGACAGCCAGGTGCGGCGACGTGATCGTGCTGACCAAGCCGCTTGGCACGGGCGTGCTTGGCTTCTGCCGCCAGATAGGCCGGCCAGGGGGCGACGAAAAGGCCCAGGCCGAGTCGATGGCGACGCTCAACCGCGCCGCCGCCGAGGCCATGAACGAGGTCGGCGCCTCGGCCTGCACGGATGTGACGGGCTTCGGCCTGTTTGGGCACCTCATCAGCCTCTGCCGCCATTCGGGCGTTACGGCCCAGATCCACGCCGACCGCCTGCCCGCCTTCGACGGGGCCATCGACGCCCTCGCCGGCGGCGTCGTGCCCGGCGCCATCGAGCGGAACACCGAGTACGTCGGCGACGACCTCAGCGCCGCTGACGGCGTCCCGGAGGCGGCCGTGCTGCTGGGATTCGACGCCCAGACCTCCGGCGGGCTGATGATCTGCATCCCGGCCGAGAGGCACGAGAAGCTCCTGGCCGCACTCAAGGCCCGCGGCACAATGGCGGCCACTATCGGGAAAATCACCGAAAAGTCCGACGGCAAGATCATCGTCACGCTGGCCGGCCAGGTCCTTGGGACCCCTTACGGGGATGCCTCGGCCGCGCCGGTCAAGACGGTCGTCGATGAACTGCCCCGCCCCGCCGAGAAGCCGGCCACGCGTGGCATGGGCGTCTCGCCCGTGGAACCGGCGGCCGCGACGGCATGCTGCGGCGAGCAGGCCGCCAAACCCGCGACGGCCGCCGATGACAAGAGCACCGTCGGCCGAACGCTCGATGCCTGGACAGCCATGCTGCGGTCCAGCGCCGACGACGGGGCTATCGACGCAAAGACCAAGGAACTCATAACCTACGCCCTGGTGATCCTGAGCCGCTGCGGGCCGTGCCTGCGGGCCCACCACGACAAGGCCATCAAGATGGGCCTGACGCCCGAGCAGTTGGCCGAGGCGCTCTGGCTGGCGGTC
>Ga0315285_10002314_pt1 | contig 19912 bp, 26 predicted proteins | sample YL17G09_36_MG_FD_203698 | JGI IMG/M metagenome (GOLD analysis project Ga0315285, IMG submission 203698) | Sediment microbial communities from Yellowstone Lake, YNP, Wyoming, USA - YL17G09_36 | ecosystem: Environmental > Aquatic > Freshwater > Lake > Sediment | place: USA: Wyoming | collected...
CATCCCGGTGATTGCCACTACGTCGAGGGCAACTATAAGACGATGCGGCGCATGCCCCTACTTAAGAAAATGCTGGAGCAGCTAGGCATTGAGGAAGAGCGAGTACGGCTGGATTGGGTATCAGCTTCCGAAGGAGACCGCTTTGTTTCAATAGTTGACGATATTACTGCAAAGGTTAAAGCCTTAGGGCCCTTTAAAAAGAACTCCAAGGAGGCAAAACATGGCTAAACTCAAAATAGCTCTCTACTGGGCATCGAGCTGCGGCGGCTGTGAGATTGCCCAACTCCAAATTGGCGACAAAATCCTTAAGTTAGCCGAGGCCGCTGACATTGTCTTCTGGCCGGTGGCCATCGACGTCAAGTACAAAGATGTTGAAGCTATGCCGTCAAAGAGCATAGATGTCTGTCTATTCAACGGAGCCGTTAGAACTTCAGAACAGGAACATATGGCCAAAATGCTGCGTGAAAAGTCCAAAGTGGTGATAGCTTACGGCGCCTGTGCCTATGGGGGCGGCATTCCTGGTCTGGGCAATATGTTCAACAGGGAACTGATTTTTGAACGAGCTTACCTGGAAACACCATCAACAGATAACAAGGATAAAATATTACCACAAACAAAATACAAGGTTACTGAAGGAGAACTCACCTTACCGGAGTTCTATGACACGGTCAAGACACTCGGCCAGACAGTGGATGTGGACTATACCATCCCCGGCTGTCCCCCTGAAGCCAGAACAACCTGGCTGGCCTTAGAAGCTCTCATTGAAGGCAAATTACCACCCAAGGGCACGGTGATTACGCATAATGCCAAAGCCGTCTGTGATGATTGTCCACGAAAGAGAGACGTGAAAAAGGTTAAGAAATTCTACAGAACCTTCGAAATCATCCCGGAACCAGAAATATGCCTCCTGGAGCAAGGCCTGCTGTGTGCCGGCATCGCCACCCGTGGTGGTTGCGAGGCACCCTGCCCACAGGCAAATATGCCTTGCACCGGCTGTTACGGACCAGTAGATGGAGTAATCGACCAAGGGGCTCACTTCTTGAGTGCAGTAGCCTCGGTTATTGACTCCAATGACCCGGCCGAGATAGACAAAATCATTTCTGAGATCCGCGACCCGGTGGGTACATTCTATCGCTATAGCTTACCTGATTCGCTATTAAGGAGGGCAAGAATAAAATGAAAAAAATAACCATAGACCCTATAACCAGGCTTGAAGGTCACGGCAAGATAGAGATATTCCTCAACGACGCTGGCGAGGTAGAAAATAGCTATTTCCAAGTCCCGGAACTGAGGGGCTTTGAGAAGTTCTCCGAAGGGCGGTTAGCCGAGGATATGCCCCAGATAACTCAGAGAATCTGCGGTGTATGTCCTGAAGCTCACCACATGGCATCAACTAAATGCCTGGATGACCTGTTCCATGTCGACCCACCCAGCCCGGCTAAGAAACTCCGCGAACTCTTTTACAGTACCTTCTATGTTACCGACCATACCACCCATTTCTATATCCTGGCTGGCCCCGACTTTATTATGGGGCCAGAAGCTCCCGTAGCTGAGCGGAATATTCTGGGAGTTATCGCCAAAGTCGGCCTGGAATTAGGCGGAGCCGTAATTAACACCCGGATGAAAAATCACCACATCATCCACATGCTCGGCGGTAGAGCCGTGCATCCCGTCTTCGGTTTGCCCGGCGGTGTCAGCAAAGGGCTTAACGAGGAGGAAAGGAAGGAAATTGAACAGATAGCCAAGGACTCCATTGAATTTGCTAAGCTTTCCCTAAAAGTCTTTGATGACATCGTCCTAAAGAACAAAGAATATGTCGATATGATTGTTAGCGACGCTTATACTCACCGCACCTACTACATGGGTCTGGTTGACGAAAAGAACAGGGTCAATTTCTATGATGGCAAAGTTAGAGTGGTTGACCCCGACGGCAAGGAATTTGTCAAATACGCGCCTCGGGAATATCTCGACCATGTTGCTGAACATGTGGAGCCATGGAGCTATATGAAATTCCCTTACCTCAAGAAGATCGGTTGGAAAGGTTTTGTCGACGGCAAGGACAGCGGCGTATTCCGAGCAACTCCCCTCTCTCGACTCAATGCTGCTGATGGCATGGCAACTCCTCTAGCGCAGGCTGAATACGAGAGGTTCTACTCGACACTAGGTGGTAAGCCAGTGCACCATACCTTAGCAACCCACTGGGCACGCCTAGTTGAACTACTCTACGCTGCCGAAAGACTGCTGGAACTCAGCAAGGACCCTGAGATTACCAGCCCTAACATTCGCACTATCCCCACAGCCAAGCCAGATGAAGGTGTTGGCATTGTCGAAGCCCCCAGAGGCACACTTACGCATCATTATATTACCGATGAAAATGGTATTATCAAGAAAGCTAACCTAATCGTGGCTACAGTCAATAACGCTGCTGCCGTAAATATGTCAGTTAAGAAAGCGGCGATGGCGCTCATCAAACCGGGCAAGAAAATAACTGAAGGGCTGCTCAACCGCATTGAAATGGCCTGGCGCCCCTACGACCTTTGCCTCGCCTGTGCTACCCATACTTTACCGGGACAGGCGCCAATGGAGGTAATTATCTACAATAGCCAAGGAGAGGTCATAGAAAAATTAAGCCGTTAGCCTCTGTGTATAGCAAGTAAGGAATAACTGCATTTACATAAGTGGATGGAAAAACGAAGACATTAATATTGGGGATGGGCAATTCACTCCTCAGCGATGACGGAGTGGGCATCTGTGTTGTTGCTGAGCTTAAAAACAGGCTGAGCGAACCAGAAATAACAGTTATGGAGACCGGCGTGGCCGGTCTCAGTCTTTTAGACCTGCTGGTTGGTTATGAAAGAGCCATCATCATTGACGCCATTCAGACAGTGGATGGCAAGGCTGGTCAGATCTACCGCCTTGACCCAAAAGCGTTTGATACTGCCCTACACACGGCATCATCTCACGGTATTGACTTTACTACCGCCCTTGAGTTTGGCAAAAAACTAGGTCTTCCCATACCTCAGGAAATCGTTATCCTGGCCATTGAAGCATCTGACGTAAGCACCTTCAACGAAGAATGTACGCCCGAGGTCAAGCAGGCTGTTCCCGCTTGCGTCGAAATGGTACTACGAGAGCTAAATTAGATTCTCAACACGCAATCGCCTAACCGCACGGCAAAGCATCTGCATACCCCAACTATCCCTAGTGCAGCCGTTCCATCAGATTAGGCACCTTGACCTTAAGCTATATAGCTTCACTACCGGGAGCCTTCTGGCCAGGGCTTTTCGCCGAGGGCAATGCGGCACAGGTCAGTGATGAAAATCTTAGGCAGACCAAACTGTGAACTGGGTCTCCAGAGCACTCTGTCACATATAGGGCAGGAAGTTATGAGGGCATCGGCGCCGCATTCGATGGCGTCCTCGAAGTTCTTCTTCTGGATGTCAACGGCAAGCTCCCTATTAGTATAGATAATGGGCCCGGTGCAGCAGACGGCGTTCAACCGCTCATATTGCCTGCTTGGCCGTTCCACGCCGACAAGCTCGAAGATCTCATCCAGAAAGTCATCATGCTCAGGGATCCATCTAGTGGCACAGTTAGCCTGGTAGGCGACCTTCTTGCCCAGCCTGGTGACGTTATTTTTGTGGTCCCTTAGATAGTTGCGCAGGTATTCGAATAGGTGCATATACTTGAAAGGAACATTGAAACCGTACTCCTTGGCCTTGACGTCCGCCAGAACAAAGCCCTCATTGTGTAAATACACGATGTCTTTGCCCAGGCTGGCCAGCCTGTCAATGACACCCTGACCGTATTTCTTAACGAAGCTCTCTCCACCCATATGCACACAGCCTGCGAGTGACATATACTCACTGCCTCTGACCACCGTCATACCCCTGAATATCTGGCTGTCAAGTGTGCCCTCGGGGAACTGCTCAAACTGGAAGGAGTCAAGTGACAAGACCGGCTTATCAGGGTCGCCTGATATCAACTGCCCGGGGTCTCCCCATCCCTCAAGTGCCTTGGCTAATTCCTCGAGCGCTGGTCTGCCGACTACCACCATGGGACAGGTGTCTATCTTCTCTTGCATCCTGAAGATGAGGTTAGAGGGGTCGGCTCCCGTAGGGCAGTAGTCATTACAGGCAATGCAGGTGGTACACTTGCTCAATATTTCGGCGTCTTTACCCTCTATGAGCAGTTTAATCTCAGCGATTGCCCTATCCCTGTCATAATCGACATAACGACAGTTCACCAAGCAGTCGCCGCACAGGTTACACTTTGAAGCATCCCACATTCTTGCTCTCCTTTGTATTTAGTTCCCGGGTTGGATTGTATGTTCATAAACATTAGCTGTCAAGGCATTACAAGCACCGGTGTGAGCCGGACATTAAACTATTTAGCGTAGTGTGTAGCCCGATGGTAAACTAATGCGCGATTTCCTCTCGAGTACTTAGACTCGGCAGTTCTCCAGCGATTGCGGTATTGCCTTGCGGTTCGACTGGACTCAGTACGTGCAGGTGAAGGCAATTTTGAATGCGGCAAACGCGGAGATTGACTCATACACCCACTATGAGAGGGCCCTTTTAGTGACTCAGTTTATCGCCACAATTTCTGGCTATCTGCCTATGTTACTATCATCTCATACTTTGGAGCTCCGTTTTCCAGGTAGAAAATAAATTTCACTGTTCTGCCTTCCACAAGGTACTCCTCCGACTCCTGGCGAAGCTTCCTGAAGTCCATTGTCTCCAAGAAGGTCCCTAAAAGTTCTATCTTTTGTCCCAGTTCGTTGTTTTCTTTCGGTACCGCGAGCAGCTTTGCGGTGGCTTCTCTGTACTCTCTTTTAGCCACCGTTTCGATGCAATGGGAAAGGTCTGAGACCAACTCAATCTTATGCATCTGATATTTCCCTGCCGACTACGGCAATGTGAGCCGAGTGCCCGCATTGTTCAGGAAGAACACATTTTCAAACTCTTGAGCTAGTCTGGCCGAGGCGCGGAAGCCGGTGCAATGGGAAACGCCCAGCTTCTGAATCCCCATCTCCTTGAGGTCAGCCATTGTCCTCTCAATCCGTTCCCCATAGGCCACTCGGGATACAAGTAAGTCCTGCCAACGGCTTCCGAATACTCAGTTCCCTCTTGAACTATCTTGCTCATTCTTGTTATAATTAAGCTGGCTTAACTTAAGCCAGCTTAATTATTGGAGGCCCAAATGGATAGCGAGAGAATAGAAGAGTACTTGGAGGCGATTTATAAAAGACAGAAGAGTGAAACGCCGGTTTCGACCTCTGCTTTGGCAAAAGATTTGGCAGTGTCACTACCAGCAGTCACTGACATGCTACGAAGGCTTGAAAGCGGGGGGCTTATAGAATATGTGGCTAATAAGGGCGCTGTACTTACTACCCAGGGGAATGAAAGAGCTGTCTCGGTAGTAAGGCGGCATCGCCTGTGGGAGAGGTTCTTGACCGATATCCTCGGTGTGAAGTGGGACAGAGTACACCATGAAGCTTGTCGGCTGGAACATGCTACTTCGCCTGAGACGGAGAAGAAACTCGCTTCGCTTTTAGGGAATATTGATACCTGCCCTCACGGTTATCCTATTCCCGACAAAAATGGAAACATAAAAGAACAAGAAGTTGTGCCCCTTTCAGAATTCGAACCAGGGCAGAGTGCATGCATTGAGACTGTTGCCGAGGAGACTCCGCGTCTGCTGAGAGATATTGACAAGTTGGGGTTAAAGCCAAAGGCAGTTGTGACTGTGGAGAAGAAGAATAGCGATGGCTCCATTCAACTACAAGCTGCTGGAGAACGGCGATGGTTAAAAAGAGAGATGGCCGCGTTTCTCTTGGCGAAACCAGTCTCCATTGAGACGAAAACTCCTGAGGTGGAAGAAATCGCCATCGCCAAGCTTGGTACCGGCGAATCCGGCATCGTGAAGTCATATGCGGGGGGCCGAGGCATGTTGGGGCGCTGTCTATCCATGGGTTTTACTCCTGGCAGCCTAGTGAAGATGCTCAAAAATTTCGGCAGCGGTCCGGTGTTAGTTAAGGTTCACGACACAGAGGTTGCTCTTGGGCGAGGAATAGCTGAGAAAATAGTCGTTACCAAAAACAAAGCTGTATGCTAGAGAAATCAACGAGCATTGTTGTGGCGCTTGCCGGACCTCCGAACGTCGGCAAGAGCACAGTTTTCAATCTGTTGACCGGCCTCTCACAGCATGTGGGCAACTGGCCCGGGAAGACCGTAGAACAGAAAACCGGCGTACTGCATCACGGCAACCTGACTATCAACTTTGTTGACCTACCGGGCACATACAGTCTTACTGCCAACTCTGCGGAAGAACAAATCGCCAGAGACTATCTGGTCAAGGAAAATCCAGATGTGGTTGTGGCCGTCCTCAATGCGGCCAGCCTGGAGCGCAATTTGTATCTGGTAGCTGAACTCGTTGAATTGGCACCACGGTTGATAATTGCTCTCAACATGACGGATGTTGCCCGGCAGCAGGGAATGCAGGTTGATTCCCAAGCTCTGGAATCAGCGTTAAATATACCGGTCATCCCAATGGTTGCCAATAGGAACCAGGGTCTAAGTGAACTGGTAAGGATGATTGAGCGAAAGTCTACTCAGCCGGCAAGGACCCGAGACATTAGGCATATCGAGTCCGATAGCGAGATAAAGGCGGTCATCGACCATGTTGAAGGACTCCTGACCGATGAGAGCATCGCTCCTTACCCAGGCCACTGGGCAGCAATGAAGCTGCTCGAAGGTGATGAACAGATTAACAAGTTAGTCCGGCAACGCCTCTCTCAAACCCAATGGGCGACACTCGAGCCTTTTCTGAAAGAGCATGAATCCGCTGCGGTGACCATCGCCACTCTTCGGTTCGAATGGGTCGAGAGAATGGTGGGTACGACTCAGGAGAAACCACCCATGGGACAGGTTTCGTTGACTGAAAGGCTTGACCGCGCCGCGACTCATCCGATACTGGGCCTGGTCATTCTGGTGGCGATTATGGGTATCGTTTTCTGGCTGGTCTACAGCATTGGTGTTCCAATACAGCGTTTTCTTGAAGTAAGTCTGATTGAGAGGGCTCGTGAATTAGTATATAGCACGCTCCACTCCATGCCCGGCTGGATGCCGAGCTTCCTCGGTGACGGCATTCTGAGTGGTGTGGGGACGGTTCTGACCTTCATCCCGATATTGTTCTTCTTCTTTCTCGCCTGGGCGCTTCTCGAAGACACCGGTTACATGGCAAGGGTGGCATTTGTGACTGACCGGTTCATGCATCTCATAGGACTGCATGGTAAGTCGGTTTTGCCCTTGATTCTGGGTTTTGGGTGCAATGTCCCGGCGGTAATAGGAACACGTATCATAGAATCGGAACGGGCTCGCCTCTTGACAGTACTGCTGGCGCCGTTGATTCCTTGTACCGGTAGAATGGCAGTAATTGCCATAATAGCCGCAGCTTTCTTCGGAAGCCAGGCGACATTGGTGTCAATAGGTATTATCATATTCAGCCTACTCATGTTGGTAATCTCAGGTTTAATCATGAACAGGTTTGTTCTTAGTGGTGAGAGGACAGCTTTAATAATGGAACTGCCACTCTATCATTTGCCCAACGTTAGAATGATAATTCTAATTACCTGGCAGCGAATAGTAGCGTTTATCAAGCGTGCCGGAACAATCATACTAATCGTTTCTGTTGTAGTCTGGCTGCTGTCTAGTTTCCCGGGAGGTGGTATTGAAGAGAGCTTTCTGGCTCAAGTTGGGAGAGGGCTTGAGCCCTTGGGAAAATTAATGGGGTTGAATTGGCAGATGATGGTAGCTCTGTTGTCTAGTTTTGTTGCTAAAGAGAATACCATAGCTACTTTGGGTGTATTGATAGGTGGTAGCAAACCTGGGCTTACCCAGGCGTTAAAAGAAATCTTAGTGCCGGCTTCAGCTTTAGCCTTTCTAGTGGTTCAGGTTCTTTTTATTCCCTGCGCCGCCACGGTTGCTGTGGTTCACCAAGAAACCAGGAGCTGGCGCTGGACAGCTTTTTCAATAGGCTTTCAATTGATACTCTCTTTCTCGATGGCCATCCTGGTGTTTCAGATAGCCAGATTAACCATATTGGGAATTTGAACTACTATCTCGAACGGGAAGGCGGTTAACGGTTAACGCTTAACGAACAGCCTTAGCCTGAGAACTGTCTCGTTACTTTCCCCGAGCTCCCTTACGGTTCTGGGCTTATCCGCATCTCGTACTTTGGGACTCCGCCTTCTGCATAGACTACGAATTTAACATACCTCCCCTCCACTAGATGCCTCTCGGACTCCGCACGAAGTTTCTTGAAGTCTGCGGTTTCCAAGAAATTCTTCAGAAGCCCTACAATTTCAAGCAGCTTTCGATTATGTTCTCCGGACGCCAGTAATTGTCTCACAGTCTCGTCGTAGTCTTTCTTAGCTACTGTCTCAATGCACTGAGAAAGGGTGGGAACCAAGTCAATCTTAAGCATCTGATATTTCCACTGCTAACTATGGCAATGTAAGCCGGGTACCTGCATTATTAAGAAAGAAAATGCCCTCAAATTCCCGAACTAGTTGTGCCGAGGCACGGGAGCCAGTGCAATGGGAAACGCCCAGCTTCTGAATGCCCATCTCCTTGAGATCAGCCATTGTCCTCTCAATCCGTTCTCCAGAAGCCCGGAAGAGGTGAGTGCCGCCAATAGCGGCATAGACTAGCTCTTTCCCGGTGAGACTTTGGGCGTGGCGCACGGTATTGACTATACCCCGGTGGGCACAGCCGAGAATAACAACTAAGCCAAAGTCGGTATCAATAAGCAGAGCAAGATCATCGGCTAACTGGTCTTGATATAGCGCGTCGCCCTTTTTAATGAAGAGGTTATTTTCAACTTCCTCATACCCTGAAACCATGGGAATCTCACCGGTGGTCATGATGTTCTCGCTGATGTAGACTGGCTCTCTTGTCAGGTTGAATCGGGCACCCCGGCTTTCCAGTTCTTCACGTGAGAAAGGCATGCCGATGTATTGCTCTTCCTTTTGCCCAGCGCGGCGCGTGTATTTTGAAGCCCAGACATCAGGGTGAGCAATTACCTCTACCTTCCCCTTTATCTTCAGCACTTCCCGTAGCCCGCCGGTGTGGTCGGCATGGCCATGGCTGAGCACTATCCGGTCAACTGTAGAAAGGTCGATTCCCATTAGCTGGGCATTGTGTACCACCGAAAAGCTTAGTCCGGTGTCCATGAGAATCTTCAGATTGTCTACCTCGACCAAGATACTGAGCCCCCACTCGGCAAGATAACCGTAATTTGCCGTGTTTTCACTTAATGTGGTTATTCGAATTTGCATGGCTTTGCCCCTTCCTTGCGCTTTATGCAGTATGCTTATCGGCTTGGCAATTTTGCTGCCGGAGATCGCTCCATGTCGATTAGTGAACGAATTTCACCAGCAGCATAACTCCTATCCCGGCAAGAAATACGCAGAAATGTATTATCGACCGGCGCAGGCTCACTTGGTGCTTAATTTCTGGGATTAAATCAGCAGCGGCAATGTAAATGAAGTTACCGGCAGCGAAGGGAAGTAGATATATGGTAGAAGTCTGCATTAGAGAAGAAGCGAAATATCCGGCAACGCCACCAATAATTGCCGTTATCGCTGATATGTAATTGAAGGTCAGCGCCCGGAATTTGCCAAACCCGCCATAAACTAAGACCCCGAAATCGCCGAGTTCCTGTGGTATCTCATGTAGAGCGACTGCCAACGTGGTAGCAATGCCCACCGGATAGCTAACGACGAAGCTGGCAGCAATGACTACTCCATCAATAAAATTGTGGACGCCATCGCTGACCAGAATCAGGTAGGAGAAAGGCTTCACTCCGTGAGTTGTGCCGTGCTGGTGCCGCCAGTAGAGGAATTGTTCTAATACGAAGAACAAACAGAAACCTAGCAGTAGGTACAGAAATACGTCCAGACCCGCACCTACCTCAGCAATAGTATCGGGAATTAGATGGAGGAAGGCTCCGCCGAGCAAAGCTCCTGATGAAAGCGCCACCAGAATCAGCAGAGCCCGATTCAGCCATTCCTCCTTGAGTACGAAAGTTAAAACTCCAACAAAGGCAATTAGGCTGATAACGAAAGTAGCAACCAATATCTGAATCAAGACCATGTTGTTTTACCTTAGAGCTTATTCATCCCAGAACAGATTGGTACCTTCCCCCGGAATAGAGTTTTTTCCTAGCCCTAATTACAGTGAAGCCCGCATTAGCAGAAAATCCGCCTCTTGGAGCTTCCATTCCCTTCACCTCACCGGGCTTCTGAAAAAGGGTAGAAATAACCTTATCAATAATGAACCCTGAATAAGTGATTAACTTTTCTACTTCTTGGTAGCTATAGAAGGTGGCGTATTTGTAAAAACGATGCCCTTCTTGCTTCTTAATCTGGTAGAACTTGCCCCAGGGGCTTTCCCTCAACACCAGCCCCAGCACTATCTTACCTTCTGGCTTCAGGATACGGTGGGCTTCATGCAGCACTGCTATTGGCGAATCGAGAAAGCATAGCGTTGCAATAAAGAACACCGTGCCTAAGGTTTCCTTGTTGAAAAAATGATCCTCACCTCTAGCCAAGAATGTTCTTATTCCTCGACTTGTTGCCATTTCCAAGAGCTTGACTGATGGGTCAACACCATTCTCTATACCCAGCACTTGAGCGAAACGGCCACTGCCGACGCCTACCTCAAGCCACGGTTTGGGGAGCAGAGATAACACCGCACGAAAGGCCTTGACCTCTATGGCAAAGATGAGCTTCCCCTCGTCTTCAAACCAGGCGTCATACTCCGCAGCCAGGGAATCGAAAGGTGAGCTACCACGATATCCCTTTAAATCAGCCAAGAGTTACTGTCTCCTATAAGCCCTCTTCCAGGGTTCATTCTTGAAGGCGAGGTAATCCTTTACTGCTTCCCTCAGGGTGTTCGCCGCCAGGAGAGCGCAGTGCTGGCTCTCCTCGGGTAAGCCACCCAAGGCACTTAAGACATCCTGCTGACTAATCTTCTGAGCCTGGATGGCAGTTTTCCCTTTGGCCAATTCGGTGACCATGCTTCCGGCAGCAATAGTTGTGCCGCAACCATCGGTCATAAATGTGGACTCGGTTATGGTAGCATCCCTTACCTTGAGCCATATCTCCATGGTGTCGCCACAGGGACCAGTAAGCCGGGCAAAGCCAACGGCATTGTCCATACTCCCCACGTTTCTGGGGTTCATGGCATGGTCAATAGCTATTTCCGAATAGTTCTCTCTCATCTCATCTATCACTAGTTCCTGTAATTGTTCCCAAGCCGAGGCCATTCCATCGTCTCCTAATCCACCTTCTCCACCAGAACGCTACTGTTCTGGTAGGTTTCTGTCTTTTCGGTCGGTAACCTTTCTTTGAACTGACCAATTACATATTGGCAGGCAGTAAATCCTTCACTGCGATGGGCTGAAGCCACAGCGACCACCAGATTAATCTCGCCTACCCTCAGCTGACCTACCCTATGAGATATGGCAATGTCTTCTATCTGCCACCTTTGCTTCGCTTCCCGGGCGATTTCACGCAATGTGTTCTCCGCATTTCCTTCAGAATCATGATATTCTACAGCGAGAACTGCTTTGCCTTGAGAATAGTCGCGGATTAGACCGACGTAGGTGACCACACAACCACTGCTGTCACTTCTGGCCTTGTCAATGACCAGCTCTGGAGAAATCGGCTCTTCGGTAACTTCAATCATGTTTATCTCCCCCAGAGGGCTCCTTAGCTGCCTGGGAGATAGATTCTCCCAGCCTGGTCATAATCTCCGAGTTGTAGCGCTCAATGTTGCCCTCGTCGCAGAGTCTCGCCAGTTCCGGGTCTAGCGGCAGCTGTCCCAGAAGCGGAGCATTCGCTGCCTTCGCCATCTCGTCACCACGACTTTTACCAAAAAGCTCAACCTTCTTGTCTATCTCAGGTATATATAGATAGCTCATATTCTCCACCACACCAAGGATAGGTTTGCCCATCTGCTGCGCCATGTGTACCGCTTTCCTGACGACCATGGCTGTCAGGTCCTGAGGAGTAAAGACGATGAGCACCCCTGATATTGGCAGTGACTGCATCACGGTAAGGGGAGCATCGGCTGTGCCTGGCGGCAGGTCAACAATCAAATAGTCAAGCTTACCCCAGAGCACCTCTTCCCAGAACTGGGTAATCGCCCGACCAATAAGCGGCCCGCGCCAGATAACAGCATCATCCTCATTGGGGAGAAGGAGATTGATGGACATTATTTCTATTCCCGATCTTGACATAACTGGCAATATGCCTGTATCGCTACCTCCCGGGCGATCGACTATTCCAAACATTTTTGGGATGCTAGGCCCTGTGATGTCGGCATCCAATATACCTACCTCATAACCAAGACGCTGTAACGCCACGGAGGTAAGGCCAGTCACCAGTGACTTGCCCACACCTCCCTTGCCGCTCATTACGGCAATCACGTGACCTATCTCATTCAGGTCCTTGGGTTTACCATCTACGAAGCTGACGTTAACCTCGTTTATCCCGGGTAATTTACTGGTAGCATCTTTGATTTTATTTCTAAGCCAATCCTGGGTTCCTTGAGCCAGAGCGGCCGAAGCAAGCGTGACACTCACCTGACCGTCTGCAACACTGAAGTCGCGTAACAGGTTCATCTTCCCCAGGCCGCGCATAACACCGGGGACGAGCATCTCATTCAGTATCTCTTTTAGCTGTTCATCGGTTGCCATTGTCTCTCCTATGATTCTTACTTTCTTTAATCTTTAATGGTCACATACATTATCTCCAATAACTAGCTTACCACTGAGGAGGCTAGCCACTGCCTTCTCCGGGTCGCTTTCTGTGGAGCCAATGACGACCTGTATGTTTTTTTGTTGGAAAAGATCCTGCGCGCGAGAGCCCATCCCGCCAGCGATAACTACTGCAACTCCTTGACCTGCCAGCCATTCCGGAAGAAGACCAGGCTGGTGTTCAGGTGAAGGGACCAATTTCTTTCCTGTAATCTCCTTGCTCTTTTCGTCAACCTCGAAAATGGCAAAGTGTTCGCAGTGACCGAAATGTTGCGATAGCATGCCGTTGCTTACAGGTACTGCGTATTTCATAAAGACACCTCCTAATTTAATTATTCGACTTTCAGTTCGTATTCAAGCTTGCCTGATATGTGGTTAATTCTAACCGTTACCTTCTTTCCCTCAGCAAGGTATTTCTCCGCTTCATCACGCAACTTTTGGGATTCAGGAGACCTCAGAAATGCTGCCAGCATTTCAAACCTTTGCTCCAACTCTTTATTGTTATCATGCTCCCCCCCGAGAAGCTCACGGAGACAGTTGTTGAGCTCTTGTTCAGCCAGGCATTTGATACACTTGCCTGGTACTTGACTGGTTGAATACTTAGGCTCTAGGTCAAACGGCTCCATGCTTTTAAACCTCTCATGTACTAATGTCGATGGCATTGCTCCCCGGCAGCGCAAGGTGGTGTTGCACACCGCTCTTCACGTCCACAGCAGGTGGAGCCCTGTGCATTAGCCCTGGTTTTTAACAGGCTGGGAGTGGATATGAGCCTTTCCAGGTTCTGGCCACCGCAAGTCGGGCAGGCTAATGTCCTGCTGTCTGCAGAGTTGGGCACCAGGAACTCGGATATTTTTCCACACTTTTGACACTTAAGATCATAGATTGGCATTTTAACTCCTCACTTGGCCAGGGACTTTGATATTATATCCCACAGTGCCTTTATTTGATTAGATACACCGTTCTGGCAGTATTCAACCACCGGCACGCCGTGCATCATGGCTTCAGTCACAGCTTCGTCATAGGGAATCCGAGCAGCTACTTCTACTCCCTGCTTCAGGCAGTAGCTCTCAATCTGTTTAGTGTTGTCCTCGTTAATATCGTATTTGTTGATGCAAATCAAAGCAGGCACTCCAAAATGGTGGCAGACTCCCAATACTCGCTCCAGGTCGTGTATGCCTGATACCGTAGGCTCAGTTACCAACAATGCCACATCTGCTCCAGACAGCGACGAGATGACAGGGCAGCCGATGCCAGGTGGCCCATCGCTGATAATATATGATAAGCCATGGTTTTCTGCCATCTTTCTTGCCTGTTGTCGTACAAGCGCAACCAATTTACCAGAATTTTCCTGTGCAATGCCCAAGCGGGCTTGTACCAGAGGCCCATATTTGGTATCGGAGACAAACCAGTGACCGGCAAGGTTATCCTCCATAGTTATAGCAGCAGCCGGACAGATTCGTGCACAGAAACCACAGCCTTCACAAGACACACGGTTAACTGTGAAATCTTTTATTGCGTCAAAGCGGCATTGTTCCTGACACAGGCCACATGAAGTGCATTTATCTGGGTCGATTCGCGCTGTCTGACCACTCCAGAACTCATGCTCCTCACGGTCTCGTGGCTGTAGTATAAGATGAAGGTCAGCAGCATCAACGTCGCAATCCGCCAGCACTTTGCTATCCGCAAGCGCCGCTAGTGAGCCAACTATGCTCGTTTTCCCCGTGCCACCTTTACCGCTGAGCACAACTATTTCTTTCACCAGCTAGCTCCTTTATTTTACTAAACGCCCTGTGAAATTCATCCTTCCACTGTGGTATGCCTTGTGCTAGAGTAATACCTCTGGAGTACAATTTGGCAATCTCTATGTCTAATGGAATTGTGAGCAAAACGGGTATTTGCTTTCTAATGCAGTACTCCTCAATGATGCCTTCTCCTCTGCCAGAACGGTTGATGATCACACCACAGGGAATGCCCAATTCGATAGTGGTATCAACCGCTAACATCAGGTCATTTAAACCAAAGGGAGTTGGCTCGGTGACTAGTAGGCAGAAATCAGTATCGCGGATCGATTCAACTACTGGACAGGAGGTACCTGGCGAGACATCGATGATTGCTGTCTTCTGGCGATTGATTCTCTCCTTAACCTTTCTAATGACCGGGGTAGCCATAGCTTCGCCTACAGTGAGTTTACCCTGAATAAATTCGATTTTACCGGCATAGCCCGACTCAACGATGCCTATCTCTCTACCCTCCTCGGAAATAGCATGTTCCGGGCAAAGGTAGCTGCAGGCCCCGCAGCCATGGCAAAGCTGGTCAAACACCATTACATGCTTAGCCATAACTGCGATAGCCTTGTAGGCGCATATTTTAGCGCACTCACCACAGTAAGTGCACTTTGAAGAATCGACCTTAGGCACAGGGATACAAACTGTCTCCTTGTTTGTGATACTCGGCTTTAAGAATAGATGATCATTGGGCTCCTCGACATCGCAATCAAGGAGTTGCACCTTTTCTCTGTCTTGTAAGGTGAAGGCGAGACTGGTAGCAACTAGGGTTTTACCAGTTCCCCCCTTGCCACTGGCAATGGATACTATCATTTATGCCTTTACCATCTTAACACCGCACTTTGGGCAGCTAATTGTGTAGCATGGTACTCCAGCCTGATGAGGCACCCTGGCATTGCAGCTGGGACAGACGCATTCCCCAACAGGCCCAGAACCCGGCCGATTGCCTCTCATCCTGCCGCCTCCAGCCCCACCCCTGCCAAAACCTTTTCCTCGACCTGCGCCGCCACCTACAGGCGGCCCTGTCATATCTCCTCTTGGCATGATTAAACCTCCTTCTCTGATATCTATTGATGGGTCATATTTAGCTCTGTCCGGCATGCGGTGCCACGTTCGGCTGGGCGCTAGCCTTGTATTAGCCTGATTTGAAGGACTGCACCGCATCTCTGACCTTACCTGTCACACCCGTAAATACCTGGACACCAGCAGACAATAAAACTTGATAGGCATTGGGACCACAGTTGCCGGTCAGCACGGCCTGTGCTCCTTTTGAAGCAACCAGTTGTCCTGTAGCAATGCCTGCCCCACCAGCCCCCATTCCGGCGGAGTTATCTACTGCTTCGAACTCCATCGTAGTGGGGTCTACGAGGATGATGTATTTACATCTACCAAAACGTGGGTCGACCTCTGAGTCCAAGCTAGCTTCAACAGCCGTAACAGCCACTTTCATTGTAACAGCCTCCTGAATCTTTATTTTTTCTAAAGTTGGTTATGTCTTGTGAGTCACTCTTTTTTTTCAAGCCCTTGGATTCTTGAGTCGATGGATTCAAGCTCTTTCTTCAAAGCATCGGCCTCGCTTCTCAGCATAGCAAGCTCTTCCTCAGGCATCATCTCAGTTGATGGAGGTGCCCAATAAGGTGCGCCGTAAGCCATCCCATAGCCATAGAATGCGCCTCTTCGACCCCTACTAATAGCTCTGCCGCCTGCGGGAATGGCGCAGAGACCTCTGCCACCCCCCGTCATAGGGCCCAACCCTCGTGGCCCAGTACCATCAAATCCTGGCATCTTTTCCTCCTTTTAATTTTTCCTTCCTGGTTTTTGCTGATACGTACGTAGCTCTGTTTTCACGTATTTAGCTGTCTTTATTAGTTTCAAGAGTACGTATTCTCGCCTGGGCTTGTTCTAATTGGCTCTTTAGCAACGCAGCTTCATTCTTCAAGAAATCGACCTCTTTCGCCTGTGTCATCTGCCAGGCAAAAGGTGCTTCGTACGCAAATGGTGACGCTGCTGCCCAAGTATTGCCTAGGAAGTAGCCGCATCTGGGGAGTCCTCCTCGTCCTAGGCCGATGTAGGGCCATGGCGGGGACGTTCCTCTGAAACCAAAACCCATACCACGGCCGTATCCCAGACCTCCACCTCGACCACGTCCGTATCCTAATCCTCCACCCCGGCCAATTCCGTAAGTCCTTCTGTATAGCATATCAACCTCCTTTTTGATAGCTTTTCAAGCCGCTAATCGACCTAATTTTCTAGCGGCCGGCTCTTCCTCTACGGCATCTTCCCCATCCATGCGCCACTTGCTCCGGCTCTAATGGCTGCAGAGGAGCAACAACAGTAGAATTACATACGGGACAGGATTGGCCTAGCTCCTTCGCCATGAAGCCATAAGGCGCTTCCCATACGTGACCATTCTGACACTGAAATCTAAAGGGAGCAATCTCAAAGTTGCCGCCTTCGATCCTTATCGCCTTACCATTGAGCAACGCATCAGATGTCTTCTTCCTCGCTGCTTCCAGAACTCTTTGGAAGGTGGCGCGCGAGATGTTCATCCGCTGAGCGCATTGCTCTTGGTCCAAGTCCTCAAGGTCTTTGAGGCGTAAAGCTTCCGCTTCTTCTACGCAAAGGCGGACCTCGTCAAGCAGTCGTAAAGGTATGCCAGCAGGCTTGAAGTAGTTGACTCCAGGTATAAAGTTGACCCTGCGACACTTTATCGGTCTAGGCATCTTACCCCCTGTATTATGAGCATATGCTCGTAATTATTATAATATTAGACACGGTGAAAGTCAATAGACAAGAAAAAGGGGATGACAGCCTCTCAGCCATCACCCCCTTTCAAAAAGGAGGGGAATTATCACCATTTTTCTTGGGCTAGTCTGGAAGTAAGCCAGGTACGTAGCGGTTCATCCAGGGTACCGACTCTAGATTCCAGCCAGCGGACATCTCCGCTCTCCAAGGCGGCTTTTGCCTCTGGCGTCAGACTATAAGCCTTTAGAGCCCGGTTCGGATTCTCAGCCAGTCTAGCCATAAACCTGGTATCATCTCTGGCCCTGGCTAACACTGATATAAGAGTCTTAGTCTCCATGTCTGGATAGCCAACCGGCTCAGTTTGTAGCCGCGACGTAGAAAGCACACCTGCCAACCAGGGTCTGGCGGTCACTGCTTCAGCAGCACGGTCCCTACACAGGTATATAAGCCAATAAATGCTACCTACAAATGTGCCGCCAACGATGTTGCCCAGCGTAACTGGAACCAGATTACCAATAAAGCCATTAAGATTGAGATTAGCCACCTGGCTTGCAGTAAGGCCAGCGACTTCAAGCACTTTGGCCTGCCCGGCCATAGCTATACCCATTGGAATGAAGTACATGTTGGCTATGCTGTGCTCGAAGCCACAAGCCACAAAGGCTGTTATGGGGAAAAGGATGGCGAATATCTTATCGACGGTAGAACGAGCGCTGAAACAGAGCCAGACCGCCAGACAGACAAGCGTATTGCACAATATTCCACGGGCAAAAGCTGGCCAGAAAGCCAGATTTACTTTGGCATTGGCGATTGATAATGCATTTACGCCTACTTTGAAGCCATCTAGCGCCCAGAACTGACTATAAAACACTACGACTACTAAGAGCAGCGACCCAATGAGGTTGGTGAAATAGACTATACCCCAGTTTTGAAACAACTGGGACAACCTAATCTTGCCGCTGGCCCGGCTGCCTACCATAAGAGCATTTCCGGTAAATAGCTCAGCTCCAGCCACTACCACCAGTATTAGTCCCAGGCTGAATACAATGCCACCAACAAGTTTGGTTAAGCCGAAACCTATCTGGATATCTGTGGTAACCAAGGTGGCGAACATCGCCCCCAGGCCAATGAAGAACCCGGCCAGTATTCCTAGAAGCGAGATAGTCCAGATATTCCCATTCGCCTTGGTTACCCCCACTGCTTCCATTTTCAGCGCCATTTCTGCCGGCGGTCTACAATCAGTAGTGGCACAGCTTTTCAGCTCCTCCAGCGCCGTTTGTAAGCGAGTTGCCTCAACAGATTGATGCCTCTCTGTTTCCATTTTTTGTATTTCCTTACCGGATAATTTTAAGTCTGCCATAGTTGCATTCCTTTACCATTTCTCCTGAGATAGGCGATACCACAGCCAGGTTGAGAGGCGCTTGTCTAATTTACCAACCCAACTCTCAATCTTCTGGATATCACCACTGGCTAAGGCTGCTTTCTCTTCCTGCGTCAGTGTGTAATACTCCTTGAGAGCTTCATGAGGGTCCTCTGCAAGGCGGGTCATGAAATCGGGCTCATCAGCCGCCCTTGCCAGCACGGAAAGGACTGCCCACCTTCCGGCTAAGCCCTCCTTCGGGACAACTGTCGGTGCACTGATGAGTTTGTCAAGAGTTTCAGTGCCTTCTTCGAGCTTTTTACGAACGTGTTCAGCCATTTTTTGTCACCTCCTTCTTTATTTGAATTTCTATCTTAAATTTAGCAACTAGTAACGTAACTATCATCGGCCCCCAGCCCTAATTTCGATGAGGCTTTGGGTATGTCCAAAAGTATTATGTAAATCTTGTTTAAAAGTCTCGAAATAAGTGTCTTTTGGCCATTGGTACTAGTTCTCTTAGACTTCACAATTGATACTGGTTAGCTTGATTTGTGCATGCGAAAAAGAAAACCGGAGGTTTAACCTCCGTATTCGCATTCCGTTTTTACCTAAGCCTATTTCCATTAAAGTGATATAAGGGATTAGGGCTATGCTTGAAATGAAAAGGGGGCGGGCGGTGGCAAATTTGGTGGCAAATTGGGGGCAGTTCGGTAAAGCTAGGAGTTTGGGCAGATTAAGGTAAAGATTTAGGGTATCTGCCACAAAAAGTGATTGCCACCGCCCACTCGGCACCTTCCTCTATTAAGGCATCCCACCTTCAAGTTGTAGTAAATTAATGCCACCGAGTTTATCACTTAATTCTGTGTGACCTAGCTCAGAGCTACTATATCTTTCTAACAGTAACCTCCTTATTTCCTGGACATCGCAAGCTTGGTTCTAACCACATATACTAAGCTCTTTAACCATTTTATTTTGAAATCAAGCCGATGGGAAACACCCACCTGCCGAACCTGTCATTCAATACCACAGCTGCCGAACCATAGGCTGCCGCCGCACCACAGCACAGTCCTTCCACTCCGGCTACCACCGCTGGTAAGCGACCAAAAAATACGGCGGCAAGCAAGAAGAATAGTACGGTTAAACTTGCGAACACGAAAATGTGCATCACCGACATCTTGAAGGTACCTATGGTCATATAGCC
>Ga0315285_10002316_pt1 | contig 19891 bp, 9 predicted proteins | sample YL17G09_36_MG_FD_203698 | JGI IMG/M metagenome (GOLD analysis project Ga0315285, IMG submission 203698) | Sediment microbial communities from Yellowstone Lake, YNP, Wyoming, USA - YL17G09_36 | ecosystem: Environmental > Aquatic > Freshwater > Lake > Sediment | place: USA: Wyoming | collected...
AGATTTCAGATTTCAGATCTCAGATCTCAGAGCTTGTGAAAGAATGGCGATACGAGCTGTTTTCGCCTCTGCAAGTCCATGGATATCAACAACCCAGTTTTGTTGCCGCTCAATAAACTCACAAGCTTTCAGATTTCAGATCTCAGATTTCAGATCTCAGATTTCAGATTTCAGATCTCAGATTTCAGATTTCAGATTTCAGATTTCAGATTTCAGATCTCAGATTTCAGATCTCAGATTTCAGATTTCAGATTTCAGATCTCAGATCTCACATCTCAAATCTTTTCTTGAGCCGGGAGCAGGTTCCCCGGTAGACTGTGCGCTTTGCCACCAAGGAGACGTGGATGGAAGAGGATCTTTCTTCAGAGGCCGCCAAATACCTGATGGGCGGGGTGTCTTCGAGTTTCCGGCGCAACCCGTTCATGGGGGAGCCGTTTTACGTGCAGCGGGCGGAAGGCCCGCACATCTGGGACATCAGGGGCCGGCGGTACATCGATTTTTTCATGGGGCACGGGGCCTGCCCGCTCGGCCACAAGCGGCCGGAGATCGTGGGGGCGGTCCGTGAGGCGCTGGACGTCGGCGTGTTCGCCGAGCACGACGGCCCCCTCAGCGCGGGGTTGGCGCGGAAGATCGTCGAGCATGTGCCGTGCGCGGAGAAGGTGCGCTACACCAACTCGGGCAGCGAGGCGACGCTGCTATGTATGCGTCTGGCGCGCGGGTACACGGGCCGGGACAAGATCGTGCGGATCGACGGGCATTTCCACGGGGTGCACGATTACGTGCTGTGCAACAACCTGGCGCACAAAATCGATGCCGAAAACCCCGGCGACAGGCCGTCGCGGATCGGCGATCTCACGGCGGGCATCCCGCAGGCTATCAAAGACACGCTCTACATAATCCCATGGAACCATGCCGACGTGTTTGAAACGCTGGCGCGGGAAAAGGGCGGTGAGATCGCGGGCATCATCATGAATCCCATCGATTACAACAACGGCTGCATCACCACCACGAGCGAGTACCTCGCGGCCATCCGCGAGACGTGCGACCGGTACGGCATTCTGCTGATTTTCGACGAGGTCCTTTCCGGGTTCCGGACGGGCCTGTCGTGCGCGCAGGGTTATTACGGCGTCACGCCGGACCTCTGCGCGCTGGCCAAGGCCCTCAGCAACGGGTTTCCGCTGGCGGCGGTGGCCGGGAAAGACGTCGTGATGCAGAAAATCATGGACCCGCACGACCCGGTGATCGCCGGCGGGACCTTCTCGGGCAACCTGCCGGGTTGCGCGGCGGGCCTGGCGGCGTTCGGCATCATGGAGGCGCCGGGCTTTTACGATGGCTGGCACGCGCGGGCCGACACATTCCTCGGCGCGTTGCAGGGGCTGCTGGACAAGTCGGGCGTGCCGGCGCGCGTCCAGTGGCTTGGGCCGAACTTTTTCATCTATTTCGGCGTCAGGGAGCCGGTAACGGATTACGCGCAGTTCAGCCGGATTGACCGGAAGTTGATGGGGCGGTTTTTCACACGCTGCATCGAGAAAGGCCTGTATTTCCACACGGATTTCACGGTATCCGCGCAGCACACGCCATCCGTGCTCGACGAGGCCCTCTCGGTGTTCGACACCGTGCTGGAGACATTGTAGTGCCCGCGGGACCTCGCCGATGTAACGCTGAAAATCGTCCAGGTGTATTGTCTTCGGGGCGTGTGGTTGCGGCACGGGCCGGCGAGGGCGGCTTGGCGGGGCGCTGCCGCGGAGTGTATGCTGGTGGGGGGCCGGGCCGCGAACGGAATCGCCCGCCCATAGCGGAAGGTTGGATGTGCACATTGGGAGATGGCTCTTTTTTGTTAACGCGGGCGTTTTGGCGCTGCGCGCGGCACTCCGTTTGAGCGGGCGGCGCCTGGCGGGGGCGCAATGAATTGGTCGCTGCCCGAGTTCGCGATCCGGCGGCCCGTCACCACGATCCTGCTGATCATCACGCTGGTCGGGCTTGGCGTCATTGCCTGGTCGCTGCTGCCCATCGAGTTCACGATCCGGCTCGAGTACCCGATGGTCCGCTGCATAATTCCCTATCCCAATGCGTCCCCCGAGCAGGTCGAGAAGGAAGTCGCCATCCCCGCCGAACAGGAATTCAGAACGATCCCGGGCGTCCGCAGAATCTACTCGTCCTCCGACAGCGGGGGCTGCTATATGATGCTGCGGTTCGAGTGGCACACCGACATGTCCGCGGCGACGGCGGATGTCCGCGACCGGCTTGAACGGCTCAAGCTCAAACTGCCGAAGGACGTCGACAAGGTCTATCTCCGGAAATACTCGACGCAGGACTGGGACGTGATGCGGCTGGCGTTGTTCCGCGAGCACAACCAGGAGGAACTGGGGCGTCTCGCGCGGACGATGGTGCGGTCGCGCCTGATGCGCGTGCCGGGCGTGGCCGAGGTCGAAGTTTCCGGGAGCGACCTCGAGAACGTCTACGTGGCGTTCAACCAGGACAAGCTCAGAAGCCTGAACCTGCCCATCTATTCGGTCATTATGACGCTGCAAACCAGCAGCCTCAACGTCACGTTGGGGCGCCTCACCGACGGCGAAGCCCGGTTTTATGTGCGGGCGATGGGCGAGCTCGAGTCGGCCAAGCAGCTCGAAGACATCGTCATCGGCCCGAACGCCATCCGTCTTAAAGACGTGGCGGACGTACACGTCAATGCGCCCCCGGCCACGGCCAGTTTTCAAATTGACGGCAAGCGCGGGGTGTTCATGCGCATCCTCAAGGAGTCCGAGGCCAACACGGTGGCCGTGTGCAATGCCATCAAGAAAGAGATCAAAACGCTGATGGCGGAGCCGGAAATGGCGGGGATGGAGATGCAGGTGTTTCACGACCAATCGGAAATCATCTATTTTGCGTTGAACGGTCTCTACGGCTCGGGTGCGTACGGGCTGATCACGGCGCTGTTGGTGCTGTTCCTGTTTCTCCGCCGTATCCGGCCGACGATGCTGGTGGCGCTGACGACGCCGATCTCGCTGCTTGCGGCGCTCATTTATCTTTATTTCCGCGGCGGCAGCCTCAACTGGGTCACGATCGCCTCGATGATCGTGTCGCTCGGGATGCTCGTGGACAACGCGATCGTCGTCATGGAAAACATCCACCGCCACAACCAGATGAGCCCCGACAGGGTCGCCAACGCCATCAAGGGTGGCACGGAAGTCGCCATGGCCATCACGGCCTCGACGCTGACCACGATCGTGGTGTTCATCCCGGTTTTCTACCTCGAGGCGGGCGAGTTGACGTTCGGGATGCGGGAATTCGCGGGGCCGGTGAGCGTGTCGCTGCTGGCCAGCCTCGTGCTGGCGCTCACGCTCATCCCGCTGGCGGAAAGCCGCATGACCGAGCGCCGCCACCACCCGATCTACAAGCTGTGCCAGCGGATCGCCGGGCGGCGGACCGGCGGGCCGAGCCTGTCGGCACGCACGGTGAACCGGGTCCGGAACTGGCATCCGGCGAAAGCGCTGATTGTCCAGTACGGCCGGTTTGTGGGTGTGATCCTCGAGCGTCGTGTGGCGTCAAGCGTGGTGGTGGCCATCATGCTTGCGGCGACGTATTTCATCCCGTTTCAGCGCGTCGGCACACAGCAGATGCCGGACCTGGATTCGCGGGAAGCCCAGGTCACCGTCAATTTCGAGCGAAACTACGACCACCAGATGGCCACGGAGGTTTTCACCAAGCTCACCGACATCGTCGAAGCCCAAAGAGAACAACTCGGCATCCGGAACCTTTACGTCGACTATGGGGCGTGGGGCGGCGTGATCCGGGCGTTCCTCGTCCAGCAGGACGACCTGGCCGCCGGGGAAACCTTTCCGTATACGACGCAGGAAGTGCGGGACATTTTTTCTCAGCAACTGCCGGCGTATGTGCCGGGCGGCCGTATCCAGTGCGGCGTCGCCCAGACCAGCCCCGTACAGGCCCAAAACATCAGCCTGCTGGTGCGCGGTACCGACACCGAAACCGTGGCCGACGTGGCGGAAGATTTTAAGAACCTGCTCGAGACGCTCCCCGAGATAAAAGAGGTCCGGCTGGACCGGGAGTTGCGGCAGCAGGAAATTCAATTAGCCATCGACGGTCCGCTCGCATCGAGGTCGGGGCTGAATCCTTACACGATCGCGCGCACAGTGGATTTCGCCCTCCGCGGCGCCCGGCTGCCCTACCTCAAGAAAAAGGGGTTCGAGATCCCGGTGTGGGCCCAGCTCTCGAGCGAAGACAGAAAAACCAAATCCGACCTCGAAAACCTCACCGTCGTCGGCCGCACGGGCCTGATCCCGCTCAACAACGTCACCACGATGGCGCGCGCCAGGGCGCCCCAGTCGCTCCAGCGCGACAACGGCAAGAGCGTGATCAATATCTCTGCATCAATTCTCACCAAAGACATTGCTCACATGCAAAAGGAAATCGAGCGGCTGATCGACTCATTCCAACTGCCTCGAGGATATTCGATCGAGATGGGGCAGGAGATCAGCGAGATGCAAACAACCGTCGAGAACGTCAAGCAGGCGCTCGTGTTCGCGATTACGCTGGTTTACCTGGTGATGGCGGCGCTGTTCGAGTCGTTCCTGCTGCCGCTGTCCATCCTCACGACGGTGCCGATGGCTTTTATCGGCATCTACTGGGTGATGTACCTCACCGGCACGCCCATGGACAACGTCTCGTACATCGGCTCGATCCTGATGTGCGGCATCATCGTCAACAACGGCATCGTCATTGTGGATCACATCAACCAGCTCCGTATCGAAGGCATGGAACGGACCGCCGCCATCTGCCAGGCGGGTATCAACCGGTTCCGGCCCGTGATGATGACGGCCCTGACCACCATTCTCGGGTGCGTCCCGATCGCGATTGGCACGGGCGGCGGCCGCGACGCGCTGAACGGGCTCGGCAGGACGCTCGTCGGCGGGCTGTCGATGGGAACGTTCCTGACGCTGTTCCTCGTCCCCCTGTTTTACTCGCTCATCGACGATTTCAAAGAATGGGTGCTGCATTACGCGGCGGGCCTGAGCCAAATGGCCGGCAGGGGAGCGCCCGCCGCCGATGCGCTGGTCACTTCACCACGAGATTGAGCAGCTTGCCCGCGACGTAGATTTCCTTGACGACCTGCTTGCCCTCGAGGTGGGGCGCCACCTTGGAATCGGCCTGGGCCGCGGCGATCACCTCGTCTTTCCCGGCGTCTTTGGGCACGCGGAGGACGCTGCGCAGCTTGCCGTTGACTTGCACCGGCACCTCGATGGTGTCGACGATCAACAGGGCCTCGTCGTGAACGGGCCACGGCTCGTACGCCAGCGTGTTGCCGTGGCCAAGCCGCTCCCACAACTCTTCGGCAATGTGCGGGGCAAACGCCGACAGCACCAGCACGAACTGATCGGCCCATGGTTTCTCGATAGGCCCGGATTTCATTGCCGCGTTCACGAATTCCATCATCCGCGCGATCGCCGTGTTGAACTGGAGGTTTTCGATGCCGGCCGTGACTTCCTTGATGGTGTAGTGGAGCACGCGCAGCATCTCCCGGTCGCCGCCGGACTCCACGATCCTCGGATGCCGCGCTCCGTCGTCCGCCACAAACAACGACCACACCCGCTTCATAAACCGGTGCACGCCCTGGATGCCCTCGTCGGTCCATGGTTTGTCGCGTTCGAGCGGGCCCATGAACATCTCGTACAGGCGCATGGAATCGGCGCCGTACGACTCGACGACCGCGTCCGGGTTCACTACGTTGTACCGCGACTTGCTCATCTTCTCGACCTGGACGTTGAGCGGCGCGTTCTTGCCTTTGACGTAATACAGCTCGTCGCGTTTCTCGACCTGCTCGGGGTAATAATATTTGCCCGCGTCGTCCTGGTAGGAGTAGGCGAGGATCATGCCTTGGTTGAACAGTTTCATGAACGGCTCTTTGCTCGAGACGAACCCGGCGTCGTACAGCACCTTGTGCCAGAACCGGGCGTAGAGGAGGTGCAGCACCGCGTGTTCCGCGCCGCCGATATACAGATCCACCGGCATCCAGTATTTCTCCGCCTCGGCGCTCCACGCGGCCTCGTCGTTGAGCGGGTCGCAGAACCGCAGGAAGTACCAGCACGAACCCGCCCACTGCGGCATCGTGTTGGTTTCGCGGACGGCCGGCTTGCCCGTCACCGGGTCGGTGGTGTGCACCCACTCGACCGCGCGGGCGAGCGGCGGCTCGCCTTCGGCGGTCGGCTTGTACTCGTCGAGCACGGGCAGCGTGACGGGCAGGTCCTCGAGCGGCACCACGCGCACCGTCCCGTCTTCGAGCGTGAGGAGCGGGAACGGCTCGCCCCAGTACCGCTGGCGCGAGAACAGCCAGTCGCGCAGCCTGTAATTCACCGTGCCCCGGCCAAGCTGCCGCTCTTCCAGCCACTTCGAGATCTTCTTCTTCGCGTCCGACACGTTCAGGCCGTTGAGCAGTGGCGAATTCACGAGGATGCCGTCGCCCGTGTAGGCTTCGGTCGAGATGTCGCCGCCGCTGATCACCTCGATGATGGGCAGGTTGAACTTCTTCGCGAACTCGTAGTCGCGCGTGTCGTGCGCAGGAACCGCCATAATGGCGCCGTAGCCATACTCCGCGAGCACGTAATCCGCCACCCAGATCGGGACCTTGACGCCGTTCACCGGGTTCACCGCAAACACGCCGGTAAATACGCCTGTCTTCTCCCGCTCCTCCCGCATCCGGTCCTGCGCGCTCCGCCTCGAGGCCTGCGCCACGTACGCCTCGATCGCGGGCCGCTGAGCCGGCGTCGCGACCTCGAGCGTCAGCGGATGCTCAGGCGCCAGCACGCAATACGTCGCCCCGAACAGCGTGTCGGGCCGCGTCGTGAAAATCATGAACTCCTTGTTTGTGCCCGCCACCTTGAACACGGCGTCGGCCCCTTCGCTCCGGCCGATCCACTCGCGCTGCATCGCCTTGATGCCTTCCGGCCAGTCCAGCTCCTCCAAATCTTCGAGCAGCTTCTCCGCATAGGCCGTAATTTTCAGCATCCACTGCCGCATCAACCGCTTCTCGACCGCGTCGCCCGTCTCCACGTACTTCCCGTCCTTCACTTCCTCGTTCGCCAGAACCGTCCCCAGCGCCGGGCACCAGTTCACCGCCGCCTCGGTTTGGTAGGCTAGCCCGCGCTCAAACATGACCTCGAAAATCCACTGCGTCCACTTGAAGTACTTGGGGTCGGTCGTGTTGATTTCGCGGTCCCAATCGTAGGAAAGTCCGAGGGCCTGTATCTGGGCTCGGAAGACATCACAATTCCGGTTTGTAATTACAGCCGGCTGCTCACCCGTCCGGACCGCATGACGCTCCGCAGGAAGCCCGAATGCGTCCCAACCTATGGGGTGCAACACGTTAAACCCCTTCATGCGCTTGTACCGGGCGACAATGTCGGTGGCCGTATAGCCTTCCGGGTGCCCCACGTGTAACCCGTCCCCGCTCGGGTACGGAAACATGTCGAGCACGTAAAACTTGGGTTTTGACCGGTCTATTTCCGACTTGAACGTCTTGTTTTCAAGCCAATACGCCTGCCATTTCTTCTCGATACGGTGAAAATCGTACGCGCCGCTGTTCATCGGCAAACTGCCTCCAATTGAAAAACCAGTCAAGAAAAGGGCCTTAAATAATCCTAAATATAGCACATTTATGCGTGCTGTTCCTCATTTTTCGATTGACAAAGAAATGGTTTCGTATTAACTTAGTGTGGAGGCAGGATTGTGTGTTGTTCCGGGCCTCGTTTTACGGGAGTGGCTGAGATGGGCGTGAATCCGAAAGAGGTCAAGCCGAATTCCGCGGCCCAACTGCCGGGCGCTGACTCAAGAACGCCCGAAGCCGCGGGCCCGAAAAGAGCCGGATTAAGTCTGGCGGGGCAAATATCGATACGGACCGTTTCGGAGCCCGGACTGGCTGGGCTCGTTTGGTCGGTCAAGTGGCAATAGGAAAGGGGCCAGGGAAAGGAGAAGAGAAGATTTCAGACTAGGCAAGCGACATGGGATAGTTCAACAATAGGTTAGCGCATTGACAACATGAAAGGAATTCGAGCAATGAAAAAAAGAGGATTTACACTGATCGAGCTGTTGGTCGTAATTGCCATCATCGGTATTCTCGCGGCAATTCTGCTGCCAGCACTGGCGCGGGCCCGCGAAGCGGCCCGCCGCGCATCCTGCGCGAATAACCTCAAACAAGTGGGCCTCGTGTGCAAGATGTACTCGAATGAAGCGAAGGGCGGGTTGTTCCCCTCTAACCAGAAGTGGGAAGACGACGACCCCGACGACACGATTTGCGAGAAGCGCCATGGTTTCGAGGCGTTCATCGATGGGCCGTCGATCTATCCTGAGTATTTGAGCGACATCAACGTTCTTGTCTGTCCGTCCGACTCCGAATTCGATAAAGACCTCGCGGACTTCATGACAAACGACCGGGTCAATACGTGCAATTTTGCCGCGCGCTCGTATCAGTACGTGGCGTGGGCTCTTTCAAAGGAACTCCTGCTTCTCGACCCGGCCACTGAGAATGCCCCCGATATGAGTCTCGACACTATCTTGGGTTACGCCAACCCCGACCTAATCCTCGGCTTAAACGAGATGCTCGACGGCGTCGCGGCTTGGGGAGACGGTACTGGCCCTGCTTCGTGTTTCGACAAGGATTACTCAAGTAACAACGTGACCGCCCATCGAATGAAAGAAGGGATTGAGCGGTTCTTCATCACGGACATCAACAACCCCGCGGCTTCCGCAAAGTCCCAGAGCGAGCTGTTCGTGATGTGGGACGACACGAGCGCCGTGACAGCCGGGCTGTTCAACCACGTCCCGGGCGGCGGCAATGTACTTTACATGGACGGCCACGTCGAGTTTATAAAGTATCCGGGCGAGACACCCTTCTCAAAGGCGTGGGCAAGCTTCGCAAGCGGGTTCCTCGAGGATCTTTTTTAATGACATTGATGTAGGTTCGGCCGAAATGCACCAGTAATCTGGAGGCGGGCATTCCTGCCCGCCTCCGGTTATTTTTATCGCAGGAGCTTGGCGTCGGCCCAATCGGCGTGGTCGGCTTCGAGGCCGTTGCCGCCGTCGGTGGTGATGAGTTCGAGCGTGTTCGCGCCGGTAACGTCGACCTCGACGCGTTTCGCGGCGTCCTCCCGTTTCATCAGGCCCGACTGCCAGCGCGTCTGGCCGTCGACGCGCACCTCGAACTCGATTGTAGGCCCCGTCGCGGCATCCGCGCCGGCCCATGCCTCGAACTTCCTGAACCGGCCCTCGAGCGCGTAGACAATGCGGGACGGGGAGTGCGTCCCGAGGCCGCGCTGATATAGCTGCCCAGCGATCTTGAGCGGCGTTTCGAGAATGGCTCGGTTCTTCTGCAGCGTGCCGTGGCCTTGGGTGGCCTCGGTGGGCTCGAGCGCGTCGAGAAACACGCCGTCTATACGCTCGACCGGCCGCTCGATTTGCGTTGTCTTCCTGGCTTTCGAGATCAACTCGCACGGTTTGAGCAGCGCCTGGCCGTCCAGCGACACGACCTCCGGCTCGGGCGGGAACTCGCCTGGATCGCCCGGCTTCCCCGGCCGCGTCGCCCGCACCCACACCGATGTCAGGACGCCGTCGCGGCCGCCGTCCGTCTCGACCCGGATCCGGTTGCGGCCCTGCTCGAGCGGGACGCGCAGAAACCGCCACCGGTCGGGCCGCTTACCGCCCGTGGCCGCCCACCCGGTTTCGGAACTCGCGACGACCGGTTCGACGCGCTCACCGTTGACGCTGATGCGCGTCGCACCCGCGTCCGCTTCGGTCGATCCGTCATGCAGCACCAGCAACTCCCCGCCCGGCGACTCGAGCGTCACGTCGGCCTCGAGATCGAGCGCAGAGCCAAACGCGGAGCCGCCCACCAGGCTTGTCCAGTCCGGCCCGAACTCGCCGGACGGGCCGGTGTACTCGACGCGCGTGATCGCACATTTGCGGTTGCGGATTTTGATGAGGCCTGTGGAGCCGCGACGCACAATAGGGGGAACAACAAGAGGGACACCCCCTACAAAGCGCGCCTTCGGCACGGCCGGGGGGCGTCCCGACGGGTCTGTTAAATCAAGTACGAGCGTCTCATAGGGCGCCAGCTTCACGTTCAACCGGTCGTTGCGGATCGCGTGTTTGTACAGCCGTTGTTCGGGATAAATCGACTCCAGATTGATTTTCTTGTGCCGCGGAACGCCGACATACGGGCGCAAGTCAAACTCGATTTCTTGCGGGGCGATCCACGGGTTGCGCAGCAATGCCAGCGTTTCATTCGACGCCACCGACAGATACCCGTACGGGTCGCGCGGCATCGGTTTGTCGTGCTCGAACACGGGGCAGCCGCCGTTGCGCCACGACGCCGGCAGGATCGGCACGATCTGCGACGCGGCATTGTCATGCACCGCCGACACAATCCCCGCCAGCTTGGCCCACCGCGACTCGTCCATGTATTTCGGGTTGACGTAGAACGGGAGGAACTGGTGGCCGCGCAGGATGGTGACGATCGCGTCATTGGTGAAATCTTCAGGCGTCTGGTGGATGACGCCGAGCACTTCGAGGCCGGCCTGCGGCACGGCGCTCCAATGGGCCGACTGGAGGTTGAAGTAATCGCGCCCGGTGGTGTAGGCCTCGCGATAGTCGGGCGCGGGTGACCGGCCCCACGGGGCGTCGTCGCCGAAACAGCCGATGACCGAATTGAAATGGAGCAGCCACCACGGGCTCGGGTTGTAGCCAAACCCCGTCGGCTCGAACCATGCGTCCGGCGCCACGGCATGGACGGCGGCGGCGGCGGAGATCACGCCGCGTGCCACCGCGTCGGCGGAAAGCGGGCCGGGCTCGTGGCCGTGGCCGGTTTCGGCGCATTCGAAGACGTAGCCGTCGAGCTTGAAATGCCGGATGTCGTATTTGCGCGCCATATCAACCAGTCGATCGCGGAACGCACTCGAGTAGTTCGGCCCGCCCAGGCACATCCCGTCTTGCATTGCTTCGTAGCCGTGGTCGCGCGCCCAATTGACGTCCTGCGCGCTTGGGTACCGGCTGCTGGGCGAGATCCACAGGCCCAGCTTGCACCTCATCCGGGCCGCGGACTCTTGCAGGGGCGAGAACCCGTCCGGGAACAGTTTCGGATCGATTTCCCAGATGCTGTCCTTGTTCGACCAGCCCATGTCGATGCAGAACGTGTCGAACATCACGCCGTACGGCTTGAACATCTTCTCCTCGAACACGGCCATCAGGTCGAGGATATCTTTTTCGGTGTAATACGGGGCGGGCGACGTCCACCAACTGTTGTAATCGGTGTGGCGGTTCTGAAACTGGGCGTGCGCGCTGATGTATCTGCGAAACGCCTCGAGCACGTCGCCATTACGCGCCTCGCCCGCGACCGCCCGATGCGTCTCGTGCCACTCGCCGCACTCGATCCTCTGCCCCGGCCAATACGCCACCAGTAGCCGGCCGTTCTCGACGCGCGTCCGCGCAATCGGAAACTCGACGCCATAAAACCGGTCGCCCGCGAAGACGGGGTAGCTTTGAATGGCGCCAGGAAATGTTCGCACCGATGCCTCATCTACCGGCACGTCCTCGAGCACGATTTCCTTCAGCACGAGCGGCGCATCCGATCCCACCAGCCGGTACCGCGCCCATTTCAGCACGACGTCCGGCCCGCCATCGCCCATCGGCGCGCGCCATTTGTACTGCACCCGCGGATCGTCTTCCCGCGCGACCGTCGTCTCCACTTCGAGCCGCACGCTCTCGATCAGCGGCAGGCTGACGGCGGGGCCGGCATCTCCACCGCCCACGACAATCTCGCCCGACGGCCCCTCAAAGATAAACCGCGGGCAGTGGGACGAGAGCAGGCCGTCCGCGCGTGCGGAGGGCGCAGAAGCGAGCAGCAGGGCGGCCAGAATTGCGAATGCACGGACGAACACGGACGGACACGGACGGACACGGACGACTCGCTTGTTCATGACGCTGTCTCCTTCCAGGTGATGCCCGCTTTGCTGGTGGCGTTGCCATCCGATTCGAGGGCGCGGCGGAGGCCTTCGGCGATACGGGCGGCGGCATCGATGTAGGATGCATCCGCTGCTTGTTGGGATTCGGCGGGCAGCGGGGCCAGGGCGCCCGACTTCTGCAACTCAATGCGTGCGCGGATGGCGTTGTAGTAATCGATGACGAGGCCGGCCTGCATGGCTTCGAGCGACTCGGCTAATCCGCCCTCGCACAGGCGCGCGTAGAACCGGCCGACGCGCGGCAGGTCGGCTTTGGGCGCCTTGTCCGACGGCGAAGCAAATCCGGCCACGTTCCAGAACGTGGGATCGCCGATGGATTTCAGCCGCCGGTCTTTTGGATTTGGCTGCGGCTGTGGCTCGCGGGGCGGCTGCGCGCCGCCGAGGCCGATCGAGATCCGCGCCACGTCCGGCGTCGCCTCATACGGCAGCGAAACCGATTGGGCGTCGAACTTGTCCCACGGCTTGCCGTTGATCATGACGGCCGTCACCGGCCCCGCGCCGGACGCGCTCAGGTAGATGCGCTTGGCACCGAACCGCACCGGAAACTTTTGTTCGAGCGCCGTCACGGCCGGCGGGATGTGCGGCATCAGCTTGAGGCCCTCCGCGGAGTACAGGTACTCGAACAAGCCACGGATCATGCCGGCGGGCGCGCCCCAGTTGTCGTACACGCAGTTGATGGGCTGCTTGGGCTGGTACACGGCGTTGCCGAAATCGACCATCGGGTTGTCCATTCGGAAAATGCGCGCGAACTTCAGGATCTGCTCGAACGCCCGGCGCGCGTCGTCGTACTTGCCCAGCCGGCTGTACGCCATCATCATCCGCGCCTCGCAGGTAGTCCAGTGGCCGCCGTTCACCCACGTCCCAAACTGCCACAACCAGGACGTCGGCTCCTCGTACATGTCGTCGAGCCCGGGGCAGTTCGTGATGATGAGGCCGTACGGCCGCAGGCCGGGGATTGAGGCAATCTTGTCGTAGATTCTCAATGACTGCGCGTCGTCCGCCACGCGGAACGCGATCGCGTCGTGGTTGCACACCGCCTCGAAATACCCGTGCTTCTCCGCGCCATACACGCCGTGGCGCGTCCCGTCCGGGTCGAGGTACTTGATGAAATAGCCCTCGTCAGTGGTGACGTTGGCGAGGCCTTTACGCGCGAGGTCGCGCCGCTGCGCATACAGTTGCGCCTGGTCGAGGCGCCCGGCCAGTTTCTCGAGTTCGATGAGGCGGTCGAGCGCCGCGATGTACGTCACCGACAGGCCGGTCAAATACGCCATCCCGTACGTCCCATCGGGTTTTTTCCACCCTGCGTAACTGGGCGCAAGCAGGTTGCCCGCCGCCCCCGCCAGGAACAGGTTGTTCTGCGGGAGCCTGCGCGACTCGATGAAGTTCGCGCTCCGCTCAAGCATGGGCACGTATTTGCCGATTGCGCCCATGTCGCGGCTTATCAGGAGCAGTTCGGATTCCAGCACGATGCCCGCCGCGGTGAACTCCATACCCCAGTCATGGATGTCGACGCGGCCGTCGCCTTGTTTGTAGTAAATTGTGCCGGGCGCAGCGGCGTCGCACAGGCACCCGTCCGGCGCAACCAAGCCCCTGTCGCCTTTGTGTGCGCCGTCGCCCATCTGCGTGAACCACAGGTCCTGCGAGTTTTGCAGCCACGCTACGTAAAGCTCGTCGAAAAACGGCAGAGAGCAATACGACGGCCCGTAGCTGTTCTGGATCCACCACGCGCCCCACGTCGGGCCCTCCACAAACCCGTTCCAGTCCGGCGAGTACAACATCGAAATGTTCTGGAACTCCGGGTCGGGTTGGAACATCCGCGCCGAGATGTCCAGCAGACGGACGTAATCCGCGTCACCTTCCCCGGCATAATAACGGCCGTCGAATGTCTCAGCCCCGGCAACGGCGATGCAACCCAACACTGTCAGCGACATCACAAGTTTTAATCTCATAATCTCCCGCCTCTCCCTCAAGGTAGAACCTCGGCCCGATCGCGTTTTTCTCTGCGAGTCTCTGCGACCTCTGCGCCTCTGCGTTTATTTCACCGGCAGCCATTCGACGCCCGTGGGCGACACCTTGAACCGCCGCGCACGAATGCTTGATCCCTCGCCTTCCTCGTAATACACGATCAGGACCGACCCGTCCTTGAGGTTCACCATCGACGGGTACGCGCCGCCTTTTTCATTATCAACAACGACATTTTGACTCCACGTTTTGCATTCGTCGAGGCTGTAATGCAGGCTGGTGTTGGGCAGCCGGTGCGCCATCACAATGATGTCGCCGGGCGCCCGCAGCAAGTAGTGGCAATGGCCTTCAAACCCGAACGGCTGCGACGCGCTCCACGTCTTGCCGCCGTCTTTTGAGGTCGACCACGCCGCCGAACTGCCCGTCGAAGCCCGCTCGGCGGCAAACAACGCGCCGTCCTTCAACTCGATGACGTCGGTTTCGGCGTCGAGCCTCATTCCGCCGTTGTCAATGTCGATCGGCGCGCCCCACGTCGTCCCGCCATCTTCCGAAATCACCACGGCGCCGTGCGCCGATCCGTCGGACTCCGCGTACAGCCCCAGGATCAACCGGCCGTCCGACAACTGCCGGATCGGTGCGCTGCAATAGTAGTTTTCCGCGATTTGGCGCGGTTCCGACCACGTCTTGCCTACGTCGTCGCTGTACACCATCCACGAGCCCAGCCCCGTCCACGGCGGGCTCTGCCCGGGCGCGTTGCGCAGGCTGAAAAAGTTGCAGATCAGCCGGCCGCCCTTGATCTGGACGATCGACGGGTCGCGGTCGTCGTCCGGCCCGTCGTAGAGCGTCTGTGCGGAAGTCCACGTCTTGCCTTCGTCGCTCGACAGGCAATATGAAACGCGCCCGCCTTTGGGCAACTGCTCGTTGGGCATGGCGACGTGCCCGTAGCCGGCGTAGAACACGCACATCAGTCTGCCGTCATCAAGCCGGCACACGTCCGGGAACGCCTCGTACGCGCCCGCGCCCGCGTCCTGGCAAACATACACGAACATCCCCTCCGCCTCCTCCCCCACTGCCGCCGCTGCCAGCAATGAGAAGCAGCCGATCAACATCCAACAGGTAAGTCGCATAGTCTGACCTCCCTCCTTTGTTTATTGCGGATTTCGAATTGCGGATTGCGGATTATATACGAGCCGTATTGCGCGCATTCCGCTCCAAAGAGCCTATACGAATCGGCCTTTTGGAGCAACGTGGCCGGTAGTGGGCAGAATGGAGCCTGTGAACGTAGTGGATTTGGCTTAACGTCAATGATAGTATCGACTCAAAATAGAGGGAGAAATCACAAATGATTATGCAAACAGGCGAGCGGGTCCTTGGGGGGAATGAGGCGGATTTTCTGGTGACGTCTCACCGGATTAGGCTGAGTTGGAGCAGTACCGGCGAGGCCCATTTTCAAAGCATCATGCTTGAAGAAATCGCCTCGTCGTACCTGGGCAGCAAAAACAATCCCATTTTGCTTTTGCTTGCCGCCATTTGCGCTGTGTTGGGAGTCCTTGATCGTTCGTACGAAGGCGGCGCGTTCGCGTTGGTTGCCGGGATAGTTGCAGCCGGCATTCTGGTGCTCTTCTATTTTATGACCAGAAAGAAAGTGATCAGCTTTGCGTCCGCCGGAGACAAGATGTACGTCAACGTGTCCCGGATGAGTTTTCAAGACGCAAGAGAAATCATAAACCTGGTCGAAGACGCCAAGAATGAGCGGTACATCCAGCGTCTTTCACTGCCATAAGATTCGTTGCGCGGAGAGAGCAACGAGGTTGCCCTCTCCGCGCGCGATCTCGCAAAGGTTCAAAACAGCTCGTTACCGCGCGCCCAGCGCTGGTGTGTACAGGACGTGAACGCCGTCGGAATAGTTGTCGCCGTTATCGTACGCGAACGCGGTGAAATAATACGGGAGAGCCGCCACAGGCGAAACCGCCATCCACGTTGAAGTGCCGCTGTCGTCGTAAGCGTTCTCGCCGTCGGTGGGACCGGTAGGATAGTCGTCGTTCCTGTACTGAATCCGGACGCCGGCAAAATCCCTCACGGCCGGATTCGTCCAGCTTAAGCCCACACCCTGGTTCATGTACTCGGCGGTGAAATTCGTCACGTCCGGCGGAGGCATGTCTTCCACGGTTACGGTGATCTGCCGCGAAATGGCGTTCGCCAACGATGCGGAGAGGATCAACTCGGATCCTTCGGCCGGCTCTTCGCCCGGGATGGTCAGCAGGCTGGCGACGCCGCCCTCGACCACGCCGCGCGCCACCGGCACAAGCTTGGCAGCGCCCTGGCGGAACGCCGTTATGGTCGCGCCTTCTGTCTCGAGCGCCACCTCCAAGACGCCCGTACTCAGCACGCGGGCCGTAGCCAAAGGGGCGATCAAGAGTTCATGCGGGTTGCCCGTATACAACTCGAGCGTCGGGTCGCCGAGCACGTGCCACATCATGATCTCGTCGGTCACCTTGCCCGCGGTGATCTCGAATGCGCCGCTCTGCGTGGCGAGGTAGGCTTTGCCGTGGTTGAGGATATCGCCAAGCCGCCGGTGGCTCGAGCCGCCGCCGAAACTCGGAATGGCCGTCGGCCAGATGGCGTCGAAGAATCCGCGGAGCAGGGCGCTGTTGGCCCAACTGGGGCTGTTGCGGCTGTCGCAAAACACGCCCACGGCGCCGCCGAGATTGTTGTGAAGGAACCACTCGCACAGGTAGGTGCCGCTGGGTGTCGTGCCCATCGCGTAGTCGGCGGTTTCGTTGTCAAAGAAGCCGCTGGCGCAATTGATGCTGAACACCACCGGCAAAAGCGCGCCGTTAGTCAACGCCGACACGTCCGAGCTGGTGAAAGAAGGGGTCTCCCAACTGCCGGGCCCGCCATGGTCGCGGTGAATCACGATGAAGCGGCCGTCGTTGATCGCGTTGGTGATGCTGGTCGTGCTCCCTGAAGTCCAGGAGAAACCGCTGGCCGGCCCGATGGCCGCGGGTATGAGTGTCCCGTCAAACCAGCGGCGCGGCGTCGAGTCGCGCGGCGAGTAGTACGAACTGACCGTCTCCCGGTATAGGCGGTCGACCACCTTGCCATGGCTGGTCATCACGTTTCTGCACCACTCCGACACCTCGGTAAACGTCCGTTGGGCCGTGCCGTCCTGGGTGACTTCCGTCCGGCAGCACTGGAATTGCGCCGCGATGGCCGCGTTCTGGTAAAACGCTGACTCGTCTGGCGGCTCGCTCTCATAGCTGATGATCTTGTTGACCATTACCGTGGCTTGTTCCAAGGTTTTTGCAGGCAGCCGGCCCACGGCAAACTCGGGAACCTGGTCACCGGCCGCGTCGCCCAGGTTGGCGTAGGCAAAATCGCTGGCGATGGTTGGCGCGCCCACGCTTATGTGGGGCGTGACGTAGTCCGTGGGAATCAAGTTCACGTCGCCCAAGAGGAGTATATAGGCGGGCCGAATCGTGTCGTTATCGTACTCGTCCTGGATCAATTGCTTGATCTCCGCAATGGTGTCAGGGCCCGGCCCCGCGCCGTCGCACACCACAAACGTGCCCGTTACAATGCCCTTTTCATTTTTCCAGTCCGCCAACGTCGACGCGGCCTCTTCCAGCAAGGGCGGCGTCAGGATCATCAATTCCTGGCCCATGAAGTTCGCCGGGGGGATATATGGCTCCAAACCCGCCAACACCGCCGCGTTGTTCACAACCGACGCCACATTGATGCCGGTGCTCGGCTCGAACGGGCTCAACGCGCGCTCCGGAACAAACACACCCGAGCCCCCGCTGAACTCCACCGCCGGCGTGACCTTGCTGAACAGCGTCAGCGTTTGCGTCAACGGGTCGTACTGGCCCGCCGCAACGTCCATGGCATAGATTTCCAGGTCGCGGCACCGGCCAATCGGCGTGATCGTGACCGGATTTGGCGGGTACGGGCCGGCGGCTTTGTATATGTCGTCGTTCTTGACAAACGGCGGCGCATCGCCCAGCCCGTCGTCATACGGCTCTTCCTGCACCGGAATCAGGTTGAGTTGGATCTCCTCCGCGGTTTCAAAAGCGGTTTTCTCCATGATGAGCAACGGCGTCGAACCCTGCGGCGCCGCGAACAAGAAGTGGAACGTCGGTACGGCCGGGTCGCCCGGCAGATACCCGCCAGTCTCCGTGCCGGGAATCATGACCTGCGTAAAGGTCTCGCCGCCGCCCTCGAATGTAAGCAGGGCCGGCTCGCCGAATGCCGTGTCCGTTTCGAGTTCTTGTGCATTGTTGGCCTCGTCGTCGGGTAGTGCGTTCGCCGCCAATCCTACTCTCTCTCCGCCCGCGCAACTGTTCTTGACGGGACTCAACAACAGCATGTTGTAGCGAAGCAGCCTGCCCTGGTTGAACAAGTCTTCCGCAATCGCGGTCGCCTCTCCCTCGCGCAACAGCCGCGCCAAATCCGCGAATGCCAGCAGGCCGTCCGCCGCACCGCAGGTGTCGTCTCCCCGGTAATCCGACGCCGACTCGTCCAGCGCGTCGCGAAGCGCCTGTTTGTCATCGTCGGGAAGCCCGCTCTCGTCTATGCTGTCGCCCAGGGCGTCGAAATCCTCCAGCACCTCCGCCAGCGCCATCGGCCCTAACGGAGCGCCAACCACCGTCGCGGCCGCCGAGTAATTCGGCACCTCGTCGTACGCAAACCCGGCGTAGTAATACGTCTCACCGTTTGTCAACCCCGTATCGGTGGCCGCCTCGCCCGGCCCATTATGGACAACGGCCCCATCGTTATGGTTCGCGGGAAACGAACCCGTTTTCCGCAAAATAATCACGCCGGCCAAATCCGCGGCAGACGGGTTATTCCACGTCAGCGCAACCTGGCCGTCGCCCGGCGTCGCCGTAAACGCACTGATCGCGGCCGGCGGTGTGGTGTCCTTGGGCTCGCCAACGACCGTCGCGGCTGTCGAGTAATTCGGCACCTCGTCGTACACAAACCCCGCGTAGTAATACGTCTCGCCGTTCGTCAGGCCCGTGTCGGTGGCCGCCTCGCCGGACCCGTCGTAGACGATGGCTCCGTCGTCATGCGTCGCGGGAAACGAACCGGTTTTCCGCAGAATAACTACGCCGGCCAAATCCGCGTCAGCCGGGTTATTCCACGTCAGCGCAACCTGGCCGTCGCCCGGCGTCGCCGTAAACGCACTGATCGCGGCCGGCGGCGTAGTGTCCTTCTTGGGGCAGCCGGCGGAAAGCACAACTACACACGCGGCAAAAAGGCACAGCAACATCGTCGGCACACATTTTGACAGGGTTCTCATGGCAGTCCCTCCTTGATTTTAGAGGTGCGCGCTACGTGAAGAGACAAGTGTGACATGGCAACCGGAATCTCCCCAATAACAACCGGCCGGCTGTTATTGTAGGGGGAGGTGTGAACGGCGTCAATCTAATTCTGCGGGCGGTCCAGTTTATTCCATGCTAAAACTGCCATCCAGACAACTAACATCTCACCCCATGTACCCGAACCCCCTTCTACTATCGAAAGACTTTAATTACGAAACATAATGTCTGGCCAGTTTCCGATCCGCGTCTTGACGGGTAAAGGTCCATTCGATACCCCGGCGCTCCGCGTTACGGCGTTGTTGCCAAGCGGCGACCTCGCTTGTTATCGTGGCGCGATCCGGCAAGCGGCGGTCGAGGCATTGGCGGTCGAGGATGCCTATTTCAATCTCAGCCATATTGAGCCAACTGGCGTGTTTGGGCGTATAATGAAACTCGACCCGGCGCAACAGACGTGCGGTCGCCTTGCGCCCCAGCACTTCCTCGAAACAGGAGTGAAAATGGGTGTTGAGATTGTCCAGGACCAGATGAACTTTCCGGGCCGAAGCATACGTTTGTTTGAGCAATGTTTTGACGAAGCGGACAAAA
>Ga0315285_10002318_pt1 | contig 19880 bp, 14 predicted proteins | sample YL17G09_36_MG_FD_203698 | JGI IMG/M metagenome (GOLD analysis project Ga0315285, IMG submission 203698) | Sediment microbial communities from Yellowstone Lake, YNP, Wyoming, USA - YL17G09_36 | ecosystem: Environmental > Aquatic > Freshwater > Lake > Sediment | place: USA: Wyoming | collected...
TCGGCTGGTCGGCGCATCGACGCACTCGCCGGACGAGGCGCGGCGCGCCGCCCAGCAAGGAGCGGACTACGTGACCTTCGGCCCCGTCTTCCCCACTCCGTCCAAGGCGGGCCTGGTGGAGGTGCAGGGCGTCGAGGGGGTGGCGGCGGCGCGGCGGGGCCTGAGCGTCCCCCTCGTCGGCCTGGGAGGCATCGACCCGGAGAACGCCGCCCAAGTCCTGCGCGCCGGCGCCGACGGCGTGGCGGCGATCCGCGCGCTCGTGGCGCCTGAGGATCCCGAACAGGCGGCTCGAGCGTTTGCCCGCGCGTGGCGCCCTTCCCCGTAAGGACTGGTTGGTCCGAGGACTGTGGGAGAAGACGGTTTGCCGCGCCACGCGAAAAAGGGGTGGTGGCCTGAGGGTTCAGGCCCGGAGCCCTGTGGTTCGAGAAGGAGACTGCGGAGAGCCAGAACCTTACGGACCGACGGGGCGGGAGGGATGTCCGTCCGTAAGGCAACCAGTGCGCCCGGCCTGGGTGGACAATCCACTCAAGCCACCACCCGTGCGACCACCCTCAGGTCCGGCGTGGCTTTCCGGGGCGACAAACGGCGGGAGCGGGAAAAGCCCTGAATCACGGGAGACGGAGCTGCGCACCTACCGAATAGCCAGGGCCGATTGCGGGGGGTGGTCCGGGCCCGCGACCAGCCCAAGAATGCGTTCCTTGAAAGCACACCCCCAACATCTGGTACCACCACAAGGAACGGCGACAATATATGTACTTATCCACAGGTCTGTCAAGCTCTATATTGCACTTTTTTCTCGTCTTTTTTCGTGCCGGGAAAACGGCCCCTAGGACGGGCATAGATCCCTGTCACATTGAGACTTAGAGGCAACGCGCAGGTCAGGAGCGCGACGCTCGCGGGTCGGAGCGCTTGAGTTTTCGCGCCAGCCGCACCGCAGATTCCGCGACCCTTCGCAGACGGTCTTTCGCAGCCTTCAGCGTGCTGTACCAACCCTTTGAGCGGATCGCGTCCAGATCGATCTGCGCCTTGCGCAGTGCGAGGACGTCGTGCTCGTCGATAACCGCGGCGGTCTCCTCGACAAGGTTCGTCGCGTGGTCGAGGAATCGCACGGCATCGGGATGCGAGCGAAGCTTGACGGCGTTGTCCGGCGCCAGAAGCGGCTCGCGCGCCCAATCCCGCACGGGGGCGGTCAGGCGCTCGGGGGCGAATTCCTCGAGGGCGAAGGCTCGGGCGCGTTCGCTGAGCTTCGCGCGTTGCTCGGGCGCCTGGACCATGGACATGACGGCGTGCGCCAGGCCGGCCACGTCGCCGGGCGGGCAGACCAATCCGCAACGCGCTTCGTCGATGGTGCGGCTGATTTCCGATCCGTAGGTTGTCAACACCGGCACGCCGGCTGCCATCAGGTTGTTCAACCGGTTGCGCGCGCCAAAGAACGTCTCATAGTTCGGTTCGTCCACGTTCAGGCCAAGGTCCGCCTCGTGGTAGATCCGCGGCAAGTCCTCCGCGGGAACCCACCCGAGGAGGTGGTAGCGCTCGCGGTAAGGGGACTCCTGGACCAGGCGCTGGAACTCGGCGTAGGTCTGCGTGTTGTAGCCGTGGATGGCTCCTCCCGTGGACACAAAGTGAATCAGGGGGCTCGCGGCGAGAGTGACCTCGAGGAATTCGAACAAGAAACGGGGATCGGTCCAGTAGTTGTAGCCGCCGCTCCAAAGGAGCACGAACGCGTCGGGCGGCGCCACGGGACCGCGGAGTATGGGCGGCGCGTTCTCGTCGGGCGGCTGGGCGAAAGCCGGGTGGTAGGCGTTGGGCAAATGGTGGACGAAGTGATAGTGGAAGGTATGTTGGTTCAGGCGTCCGACGAAGGCGAGTTCGCCGAGGAGAGCGTGCAGCTGCGGGCGCGACACCGTTGAGAATTTGTCGGCCCGGCGGCAAACGAGCGATTCGCGCCGCCACGCCTCCATGAGGGGGGCGTCGTCGCCCGTTCGCGCCGCTTGTCCCTGTTTCTCGGCCATTTCGTAGCCGTTGAGGTCGGCCCACAACGGCATACAGGCGGGCAACCGCGCCGAGACCCACGCGGGCAGGTTGTTGACCGCGATGAGGGCGTCCGGGACAAGAGAGAGGACGACGTTGGCCAGCGTGTGGTGGACAAACTCGAAGTCGCAGTTGGTGAAGGCCTGGTATTCGAACCCCTCGTAGGAGCGCCGCACCAAGGCCGCGTTGTCGCGCTCGGGGTCGTCGGGGTCGTAAATAGGCAGCGTGACCAAGCGAACCGTGTGGCCGTCGTCGAGGAGAGGTCTGACGAAATACCACGTGCGCAGGCACTGGCCGCCGAAGTGACGCACCCCCTCGTCGAGCAATGGCCCCATACCGACAACCAGCAGCTTCGACATGCGCGGTCTCGCGTCCGTCTTCGAAGATATCGAGCAGAGCCGGCGGCGCTCCGCCTGTCACCGCTGTCCACCGCGGCAATTACACAACGTTTCTCCTCGCGCTCTCAAGCAAAAGTTGCGTTCCCGATGGAACGCGGCGGCGCTGCCCAACGCTGGAAAAAAACTTGGAACGTTCCGAGTGCGCCGATTGTGGTCAGAATCGGCGCGGCGCTCGTCTGCGTTTCAGCGTTTCCCCCATTCCCAAAGATGGTTCACCGGGCCGATGCCGCGTCCGAGGGGCTGAGCGGCGGCGATGGCGCCCGTGATGAAACGCTTCGCTTCGCGCGCCGCTTCCAGAGGCGAGAGTCCCTTCGCAAGCCCCGCCGCCAAGGCCGCGGAAAGCGTGCAACCGGTTCCGTGAGTGTGGGGGACGTCGAGCCGTTCGGCGGCGAGCGTCACGAACTCCGAGCCGTCGAACCAGAGATCGTCGCTTGAGGATCCGGTTCCATGACCCCCCTTGACAAGGGCGGCGCGGGCGCCGAGCTCGCACAAAAACTCGGCCGCGCGCCGCATGTCGCGCAAGCTCGATATCTTGCCCATTCCGGCCAGGATCGCCGCTTCCTCGAGGTTCGGCGTGACGATGGCCGCGAGCGGCATCAAACGCTCCCTGAGCGCCTCGACGGCGTCTTCGCGAAGCAAACGATCGCCGCTCTTTGCCACCATAACCGGGTCCACGACCAGGTTCGTCAAGTGGAAGCGCTCGAGTCCTTCGGCCACGACCTCCACAACGGCGGCGTTGGAGAGCATGCCGGTCTTCGCGGCGTCGGCCCCGATGTCGCCGAGCACGGAGTCGAGCTGGGCGCGAACGAATTCCGGTTCGACCTCGGCGATCTCTTGCACGCCCAGCGTGTTCTGAGCCGTCAGGGCGGTCACGACGCTCAGGCCGTAGGTTCCCAGGACGGTGAATGTCTTCAGGTCGGCTTGGATTCCCGCGCCGCCTCCCGAATCGGAGCCGGCGATCGTGAGCGCTTTGGGAAGGGGGAGCATTGCGGTTGTCCCCAACGATGGGGTGTAGCGCCGGAAAGCGGATAGTGAACGGTTGCGGCCGTGCCGCCCCTAGCCGTCACTCGCTGCTATCCGCCATCCACTATCCACTATCCACTATCCACTCCCAACAAACCGCAGGGTCCCGAACCGCGACGGCAGATGGAAGTCGATGACGCCCGTCGGACTCCAAGCGTAGAACTCCTGTGCGCCCCCGTGCGGGCAATCGATCCGGTAGAGGTTCATTCGCCATTCGTCGCCCGCGAGCGGCGGCGTGTGAGGCGCTCCGATCAGCTGATCGAGCGGGAGGGCGTACTCCGCGCGCCACCACTTCGCCGCGCCGGGACGATCAAGGACGCCCTCGACGTGCACGCGCGTCTGCAGGCCGGCCGGTTCGTACTGCGGAAGGCCGATGAACGGCGAACGCTTGGGCGAGTCTCCGCGCCCATTCAGGATGCACGCGTCGAAGACGACGTTCTTGGGACTGACGTTGATCTCGTAGTACTGGTGCGCCGTCGAAGCGGGGCTTATGAACAACTCCACGCATTCCTCTTCGTAGATGGCGGAATCGCGCTCCGAGCAGGTTCCCCAAATGTAGTCGTCCTCGCAATGAAACGCCACGTAGAGGGTCGTATCGCTGTGAAGGAGGCGCGCCTCCGTCAGGAACCGAGGCCCCTCGGCGGTGTCCGCTCGCACGAGGTGGACGGCGGGCGCTTTCCTCCAAAGCGGATCATCGGCCTTCCCGCTCAGCTCGATCTCGCGCGGGATCTTCGCGCATTCATAGGTCGGCAGATTCATTTTCCGTTCCCTCGCTCTCACGCCAGCACGTCGATCGCGCAGCCGATCAGAAAAAGAACGCTCACAAAGGCGTTGAAGGAGAAGAAGGCGGGACCCACCCGGGAGAGGTCGTCGGGACCCACCTGTCGATGCTCGCCGACCAAGACTCCCGCGTTCACAACGAGGGCGGCCCACGACCAGAACCCCAGACTCGATTCAACGAGGAAAAGCGCGAAGGAGAGAATGCTGAAGGCGTGCAGGATGGCCGAACCACGAAGGGCGGGGGCGACGCCCGCGCGGGCGGGCAACGAGTAAAGCCCCTCCAGGCGATCACACTCGACGTCCAGACAGGAGTAGATGACGTCGAATCCGGCGACCCAGAACACGACGCCGAGGACCAGAAAGACCGGCAGTCCCTCCAAAGAGCCGCGCACGGCGATCCACGCGCCGGCAGGCGCCAGACCGAGAGCGACGCCCAGAAGGACGTGAACCGCCGGCGTGAAGCGCTTAGAGTGGGAGTAGCCGATCAGAATGAGAATCGCCAGCGGCGAGAGAACGAGGCAGAGCGTGTTGAGCATGGCGGCGGCGAAAACGAACGCGGCGGCGGAGGCGAGCACGAAGCGCCATGTGAACTCGGCCGAGACAAGGCGGATCGGCAGGGCGCGGTTGCGCGTGCGCGGATTGCGCGCGTCGATGCGGCGGTCGGCCAAGCGGTTGTAAGCCATCGCCATGGATCGCGCCGCAACGCACGCGACCAGGACCCAGAAGAAGGTCGTCGCTCGCGGCCACCCTCCCGCCGCGACCAGCATGGACACGAGCGCGAAGGGAAGGGCAAAAACGGTGTGACGGAACTTGATCATCTCGAGGACGACGGCGATCTTCTCCGCCGAACTGCGCGGCTTGCGCGGAGGGGGAGGACACAGGGAAGGATGGCGCCAGGACGCGGCGCGCCGCGACGCGGCAGACACCGCCCCGAGATCTCCGCCGCAAACGTCGGGAGAGCAAACGCCGATCTCTCGGATCATTTCTTGTCGGAACCGAACTCCGGACTGACGACGGGCTCGGTCTCTTCGTCCGAAATGGCGGGGGCGCGCGAGGGACGGGGTTTCGTCGGTTCCGTCGAGGTCTTCTTCTCGGTTTCGGTCGCTGGGCGAGCCGCCGCCTTCTGCTCGCGGTCGAGCCGTTCGATAACGCGCTTGGTGATGTCAACCGCGTCTTTCCGGTAGAGCACCACCTTGCCCTCGAGAATCAGGTCGAAGCCCTCATCTCGTCCGACGGCCTTGATGGTTTCGAGAATCAGATCGAAGGCCGGCTCGATCTTTTCCTTTTCGGCTTGCGTCAGCACTCGCTGCAGGTCCCGCGTTTCGTCCTCGATCTCGCCGCGCAGATCGCGGGTTTTGCGCCGCATCTCATCCATCTCGCTATCGCTGAGAACCGACTCCTTGCGCTGCATTTCCTGGCGCGTGCGATCGAACTCGTCCTCCTTTTGAGCCAAAGCCTCGCGCCTCGGGCCCAGCTTCTTCTCGATCTCATTCTGGATGTCCTGAACGAACTGCGACTCCCTCTGGATTCGGTCGAGATCGACGACGCCGATGCCGGCGGCGAACGAGGCCGAGAGAGGCAGAATCCCCGCCAGCGCCAGACCCAGCGCCGCTTCCAGCATCCGGAACTTGACGGAATGCGATTGTCTCATGTCTGTGTCCTCCAAGCGCGCCTTTGCGCAAACGCGCGCGCGAACCGGGCCGCGGGCGCTACGCGTCCAGCCCCACCCGGCATTTGTGATCGCCCTCGGCCAATCTGACGACGAATTGCTCGTACGCGCGTTTCTCGAATTCCCGGTACATGGCCAGGCGGCGCATCATCTCGTCAAAATCCACCTGGTGGCCGTCGAACTCGGGGCCGTCCACGCACACGTACTTCGTTTCGCCGCCGACCGTCACCCGGCAGCCGCCGCACATCCCCGTGCCGTCCACCATCATCGTGTTGAGGCTGACGAAAGTGCGCACCTTGTAGGGACGCGTCGTCTCGCAAACGAATTTCATCATGATCGGCGGACCGACGGCGATGCAGCAGTCGACCTTGCGCCCGCTATCGAGCAACTCCTTGAGAGCGACGGTCACCAAGCCCTTGCGACCCGCCGTCCCGTCATCGGTTGTGATGATGACCTCGTCGCTGATCCTTCGCATGCGGTCCTCGAGAATGACGAGATCCGCAGACCGCGCGCCGAGAATCGAGATGACGGAGTTTCCGGCCTCGCGAAGCGCCTTGGCAATGGGATAGAGGGGAGCGATCCCGAGCCCGCCCCCCACGCACACGACCGTGCCGAAGTTCTCGATATGGGTCGGCGTGCCCAGGGGACCGACGACGTCAACGATCTCATCCCCTACTTCCTTGGCGCAGAGCTCGCCGCTGGTTCTCCCCACTTCCTGCACCACCAGCTCGACCGTGCCGCGCTCGGCATCCGTGTCGGCGATCGACAGCGGGATCCGCTCGCTCTTCGCATTGGGCCGGAGAATCAGGAATTGGCCCGGCTTGCGCTTCGCCGCCAGTTCCGGCTCCTCGACGACCAGCCGGACCACTTTCGGCGCAATCTCTTCTCTTTCGAGCACCCTCGGCAATGTTCCATCCCCTCCCTGGTCGAGTGGCAGGCCCGCACGTTACGCCGGCGGACTCTGCCTCCGCACGGAGCGCCGCGGTGCGAACGCCCTCGCGGCCCGCGAAAGACGCCATCTTCCCCAAGCCGTCCCCAATGCGCAACAAAAACCCGTCACGGCGCTCTTCCGACTCGGCCCGTGCCGCGAGCGTCCCCCCTGCCCGTCTCCGCATCAGCATCAGCGTCATCCTGCGCTCCTTGGACTGCTTCTTCCGGTATCATAACGGGACGATGCTTGCCATGAGCCTCGGAGATCGTGGTCTCCCGCGTCAGGTCCCATAGACTCGCCTTCAGTTCCCGCATGGCCAGGACCGATGTGATCCAGGACTGCGTCCATCCCGTGATGGCGCACCACGCGCCCCAACCCGCGTCCGCGTCGCTCGCCCAGTGTTCCCACCGCTTGAAGTCGAAGCCGCGGAACCAGGCGCCGTCCAGCTCGGGCCGCTTCTCGGAACGAACCTGAATGCGACAAAGGAACTCGGCCAGCTTGTCCTCAGCCTCGACGAAGAGGGGATCGCCCGTCGCCGCGGCTGCTTCGTGCAGGCCGAGAAAGGCGAAGTTCGTCGTGTAGAGAAGATCGCAGACGGGGTCCCCGTTCTCCTGAATGAGGGACGCTTCATTTCCGCCGTAGGCTTCGTTGGATTGGGGCGGCGGGAACATGCCCTTCTCCAATGCGCCGAGCTCTTCGCGGATCCCTCCGCACGGCGCCTGGAGAGCAATGAGTCCCTGGCCGACCCGTCGCAGCCACTCACGATGCTCGGCCGTATCCTGGACGCGCACGAGCCACGCCAGGGGCAGGAGCATGCGGGCTTTCTCCTGAGCCAAGCCGTTCGTCCAACTCCAGCCGTCCGGATAATGCTCCATCGTCATCCGTATCGCCTTTTCCGTCCGGTCGTAGAACAGTCCGTCCCCCGTGTGATGATGAGCCCAGAGGAAACACGCCCAGAGGTACGCCTCGAAATGCGGCGACATTCGGACGACGGGCTCCTCGAAGAAAGGCCGCCATCCCCTCTCTTCGAGCGGCCCCATGTCGATCCGGTCATGGCGGAAACCGAGGGGGCCCGTGGTGCGGAGATTGGCGAGGAGACACAGGGCCGCCGCCTCGTTCCAGCGTCGCTCGCCGGTGACGGCGGCTGTGGCGAAAACGCCCAACATCTGACGCGCCGCGTCGTCGCCGTAGTTGGCCACGAGCCAGGCGGGATCACCGGCGCCCCATGCGATCATGCCGTAAGCCCCATGATTCGGGTCGGCCCGCGCTCCCTTGCGCGCGTCGGACTGGAAGAGATAGTAGTCGAGAATGTTTCCGGCGACGGCGAGTTTCTTCTTGTCGCCGTCGATCTCGCCCGCCAGGGCGAGCGTCATGGCCGTTTCGCACTGGTTGTCGCCTCGGCGGACGACGTTGCGTTCCTGGCTGCCGTCGGGCAGGATGGCGGAGAGGTAGCATTGCAGAACGCCGGCCGAGCCGTCGCCGATGGGTTCGTCGGGCGATGGAGCCGGCAGGTTGCTTCCCTCTTGCGCCCGGCGCGCGAGCTCCTCGTTCAGCGCTACGGGCGGCAGCAACTTCGACTTCCTGTACCATTCGACGCCGCGTTCCATCGCGCGCCGCTCGGCGTTCCGGGGCAACGGTTCGTCCCGTCCGTAGGATGGTCGGACGGTGGGCGTCCATTGGAGGTCCGGGACCTTCTCCCCGGGCGCCAGCCACTCCAAGATCCCGTGCCAGACGGCCCGAATCGCGTCCGAAGGCGCGTAGCGCCCCGTGACGAAGTGACTCAACTTCGTGGTCGACACTAGAACGTTCCCCTTCGGATGCTCAAAGAGAAGGGGGAAGGTCTCTTCCGGAAGGCCGTACACGGCGGAGTCGAACCCCGCCACTCGCGCCAGGACAATGTGGGACGAGGGGACCGAGATCGGCACGAACCGCTTTCCGTTGACGGCCATGACGCGAAGCTTGTCGAGATGGGGCCGGCCCGCGAGTGGCCGCTGGAAGAAATCCGACGCGACAACCGCTCGTTCGAGGGCTGCGTCGCGCGGCTCGCCAACGCTCATGCCGGGGAGCGACGCGGGGAACTCGACGTAGAGGCGCAGGTTCTTCTCGGCAGCCGTCTTGTAGACGCCCGGGGCGATGTCGGTTGTCTCGCCGGGATAGCCATCCGCCAGGATGAGCACCCCCGCCCCGTCGGCCGCGGCATGCACGGCTTCCTCGGGAGCGCCGAACCGCGGATGCTTCTCGCCCATCCGGACGAGAACTCGGTATAGGTCGTTGTCGGCCCGGCAACAGAAGACGAGCGGCGGCGCCCCGGCGCCCGCCCCAACGGGCGTCGCCAGGCCCGCCAGACAGAGGACCGGCAGAACGCAGCGCTTGCGGGAAACTCGGAGATGTCGTTTCGGCATACGCGATTCCCCTATCCGGTGTGTCTCCTGTGTCCTCTATGGCGTCCTCTTGCCCCCGAGAACTAGGGATTGACGAGGATTTCGTCCACGAGAAGCCACGCATCCGCCCCTTTCGCGTCGTGCCAGTCCGGCACGACGCCCATGTTGACGGCTCGCACGCGAATGTAGCGGGCCGTCGTCTTCAGGTCGTCCGCCGTCAACGTGTGACTGAACGTGCCCTTTTCCTTTGGCGACGTGTCCGCCGCCACGGTTTTCAGGACGGTGAAGTCCTTGCCGTCGTCCGAGCAGGCGAACTCGACGCGTTTCGGCAGGAAGATTCCCACATCGACGGACTGAAGGAAGCTGGCGGCCAGGCTGCGGATCGTCGTCGGCTCGCCCAGATCGATCGTCGCCTCGAAGTCCCGCCCATGATAGCCCATCCATTCGACGCTCGCGCAATTCCCGGGCGCCATCTTGCCGTCGGTCAGGCCTTCCCCGCCAAGCCCCGGGTAGCGCGGGTCGGGAGCGGCGGCGAGAGCGACCGGCTTTCCGACGGCGGCGTGGCGGACTTCCCTCGCCTTGGGGATCTCGATCTGATCTTCCCGCAGCATCAGCTCGCGAATCTTCTCCCAATGCTCTGCGACCTGGCTTCCTTTGCTGATGTCCCAGAGATTCAGACCCAAGCGACGCAGCGCGAGGACCGTCGGGATCCAGGCCTGGGTCCAGCCGACCTCGATGGACCACGCGCCCCATCCGGCGTCGGCGTTGGAGCCCCAATAGTCCCACCGCCGAAAATCGAAGGCGCGAAACCAGCCGCCGTCGAGCTCGGGATGCGCTTCGCTCTTCACCTGGATCCGCACGAGAAACTCGGCCAGATCGTCTTCCATCTCCCGGTACAGACTTTCGCCGGTCGCGGCGTACGCCTCATGGAGCCCGAGAAAAGCGAAGTTGCACGTATAGAGGAGATCGGCCACCGGATCGCCGTTTTCCTGAATCAGCGACGCCTCGCTCCGTCCGTACTCCTCGTTGGATTGCGGCGGGCGGTAGCTGCCCTTGTCCAGATCTCCCAGTTCCTCCCGAATGGCGCCGCAGGCGTCCTGGCATTTGCGCATGTCCTCGGCCATGCGCCGCAGCCATTGGCGATGCTCGGGCCGATCGTCCACGCGAACGAGCCATGCCAGAGTCAACAGCATGCGGCCCCGCTCCTGCTGGATTCCGTTGGTCCAGGTCCAGTTGTCGGGATAGGCGTCCATCATCATGCGGATCGCGCCGCGCGTGCGCGTCAGGAGCGACTCATATCCCGTTTTGTCGTAAAGCCAGAGATAGCTGGACCAGATCCATGCCTGATAGTGCGGCGCATAGTGGATCGTGCGGCTGCGCCAGAAGTGCGGCCACCCTTTGCTCAGGAGTTCGCCGTCGTTGAGCGCCGCGCCGCGGAAGCCGTAAACGCCCGTCGTGCGGAAGTTGCCCACGATGCTTCTCACCACGAACTCGTCCCAACGAGTCTCCTTCAGAACGGCGGAGGCGCCGATGCAGCCCAGAATGATCTTAATGTCGTTGTCGCCATAGAGGGCCGTGTTGTCCGTGCCCCAGTACGTCAGGCCGAAGTTCGCTCTCTCCGGGTCGTTCTGGAAGAAGCCCGATTTCACGTAGACCCAGTCGAGGAGATTCGCCGCGATGCGGGCGCTTCGCTCGTCGCCGTCCACCTTCGAGCGCAAGGCAAAAGCCAGGGAGCTCTCGCCGACCGAGTCCGTCCGCAGCCACCACCGGATCGGTTGTTCGCCGTTGTACCGAACCGTCGAGTTGACGCCCTCCAGAACGCCGAACTCGCCGTCGCCAGCCGGCCAACTGGGGTCGGGCCGCCGACCGAACGGGTTGGCTGGGTCGACCTTGCCCTCTTCCCGATACGCGTCGTACTTGTCCTTCCAGGAGGCGTGCATCAGCATCTTGGCGTTGGTGTGCCAGTCAATGCCGCGGATGATGGCCCGCACGGCGGCGGCGGGCGGCAGTTTCTCATCGCGCGCATACGTGGGTTGCACCATCGGCGCCCAATCGAGTCTGGGAACGTCCGCCCCGCGCGCGAGCCAGCCTAGAATCATCTTCCAGATCGCCTGCCAGGCTTCCTTCGTGGCGTAGCGCGCCGTGACGAACTGGCTGAGCTTGGTCGTGGAGACGAGAATGTCGCCCCGGGGATGGTCGAAAAGGATCGGGCGGGGGTCTGCGCCGTCGAGTCCAAAGGCCGCCGTGTCGAACCCGGCCACCTTCGCCGCGACGATGTGGGGATTCCGCGCCTCGACCTCGACGAAATGGCAGTCGTGGATCATGACGATCCGCATCGGCCTCAGCGCGTCGCCGAAAGCAACTGAAGTCACAACGCCCCGCTCGAGATTCACTCGGCGCGCCTTGCCCACCGTCATGCCCGGAAGATCGCCGGGGAACTCGACGTAGAGACGCAACCTTTTCTTCGCGGCGACTTGGTAGACGTCCGGGCCGATGGCGGTCGTTTTCCGGGGATACCCATCCGCCAGAATGAGAACGCCCGATCCTTCGGGCGCGGCATTGACGGCCTCGGAAGGCGTGTCGTGACGCGGCCAGTCGCGACCGAGATCCGACAGAACGCGGTAGAGATCGTTGTCCGCCGCGCATGCGAACGCCAGATTCGCAGCGTCGGGTTGCGCGGCGGGCTCCACGCCCGTCAGAAAGGGGGTCAGCGCGACGCAGACCACGGAAGAAAGCCAGCCCTGTTTCATCTTGGATGCCTCTGCCTCTCTCCAAGGGATTCCCGGAAGACCAGACGAATCACAGCCGGGGGCGGCTGTGCCACAAAAACCACAGCCGGGGGGCTGTGGCACAAAAATCACAGCCGGGGGCGGCTGTGCCACAAAAATCACAGCCGGGGGCGGCTGTGCCACAGACATGAAGACCGCATTCCCCGCGTTTTCTTGTGGCCCAGCCGCCCAAGCGCGTTGGGCCGTAGCGCGGGCGTCTCAGCACGCTTCAACGCCACTGCCCCACTGCTTCCGCAACGGTCGCCGTCGCGCCTTCGATTCCCGAACGACGGCCTCAGAAACCGAGTCCCACGTTTCCGGGACCGAACAGCGCGATCTCTCCCAGGCTCTTGGTCCCGTTCGAGGCGTCATAGGGAAGGGCGTACCAGTAGTAGCGCGACGGGCCGGGGCTCCGCATCTCCCACTGCATCTGGTAGTGTTCGCCCACGGGCAGTGGCGGCCCGCCCTCCGGGATAATCAAACGGTTGACGAGATAGTTGCGTTGCATCGCCTGGTAGAGATTGGCCGAGCCCGGAATCTCGGGATATCCGCCGGGGATGGAATGGTAGTAGCAGTAGGAGGGGTCGAAAATGAAACCCGTGTCGCCCCAGCCAACGGCGTTCTGGAGAAAGGGATCGTCGGGAAGACTGCTCATGTACGCGATCGGCGTTGTCACGCGCGGCAGGCCGTAGACAAAGTTGTCGCTGTAAGGATAGTTCGGATAGTCTGTTCGATAGGCCTCGAGCGCCACGGCGATCGACCGCATGTCCGATTTCGCTTTTGAGACTTTCGATCGGATCTGCGCTTCGAGGAAATTCGGCACCGCGATGGCGGCCAGGATCGCGATGATGGCCACCACGATCAGCAACTCGATCAGCGTGAAGGCCCCGCCAAGCCTTCTTCCGGTTCGTTCGGCTGTTTTCATGCCCATAGACCTCTCTTTCATCAGGGTTTTCTTGGCCAACTCCACGCGAGACCGGTCCGCGCATTGCTATGCGGATTCGCGCACGACCAGCCGCGGTTGGATCCATGCCACCCGTTCTTCCTCCGGCAAGGCGCCCTCGGCGATAATCCGCTCGAGCATGCTCACCATGCATCGCGCCGCCTCGTCGTGGCGCAGGTCGAGGGTCGTCAGGGCCGGGTCCGTCCAATCGGCCAGATAGTGGTTGAGGTAGCCGACCACGGCCACGTCCTCGGGCACGCGAAGCCCGCGGGCGTGGATGCGCTTGATGAGGACGCTGGCCCAGAAATCGTTGTGCGCCACAAGGGCGTCGGCTTTCCGGTCCACCACCAATCGGTCGACGACCAGATCCATCACCTCAAAGGGAAAATCCCACGCCTTCGTCCCCTCGTTGTAGGCGGCGAAGATCTTCCCGCAGCCCTCGCCGTCGAAAATGAGCCGCTCGTCCACGGGCAAGCCGTGGTCGCGGATCTCTTTCAGATAGCCCTCCCGACGCGCCCGGTGCGAGGGACGCGCCGAACTCCCCACGGCCAGACCGATCCGCTTGCGCCCTCTCCCAACGAGGTGTCGCACCGCCAGCCTCTCCCCCTGCTCCCGGTCGACCAAGACGTGGGGGGCGCCCGCCACGCCCGGGTCCTCGTAGAACACGACAGCGGGGAAGCGAGACATCAGCCCCGCGCGGTCCCCCTCGAACCAATGGTGCACGGCGCAGAAAACGCCGTCCACCCCGCGGCGAGCGAACTGCTCCACGCAACGGTCGAAGCCCTTGGCGTCGCAGAGGGTGTTGCCGATCAGCACCTGACAGCTGTGCTGAATCGCCTCGGCGTCCAGATACTGAACGAGGAACGAGCGCAGGGGGTCGCCGGCCGAAGCGACCAGAACGCCGTAGGAGTGCGATCGCATGCCGCGCAGGGTCCGGGCGGCGATGTTGGGCCGGTAGTCGAGCTTGCGGGCCGCCTCGCGAATCCGATCCGCCGTGGCCGCGCTCACGCGGGAATTGCCCGAACCGCCGTTGAGCACGTGGCCCGCCACGGACCGCGAGACTCCCGCCAGGTGCGCCACGTCCGACAGAGTGGCGCGTCTTTGGGCGACGGAGGGCGTTGCCTGAGCACTACGGGTCATCGCTTCCTTCCCTTGCCCCAGCGATAGTTCCGGGAGGATTTCCCAGTCTCCCGCGGCGCTCGATCCCGGTCTCACGCCGACTGGCGAATGAACCTATCGTGCGGTCACAGACTCTTCAAGCCTCGCTGTTGTGCGCCGGAATCCGCGCTTTCGACCCTTCTCTACGCGCCATATCGAATGCGCGCGCCGAGCATGGCAGATGACTTGTCGAGAAGTCAAGGAGAAAAAGGGAGAAAAAACCGCCCCTTCGAGCCCCCGTGTCTGGGCTCGGCGCCGCGCCTCGCCGGATCAAACGCCGCCCCCGGCAAGCCGCTCGGAACGGCACAGCAACCGACACGGGAGGGCCTCTTCGCGGATCAAGGGCACGGTCCTTCGAACATGGACCCGCACGACGCCCTGGTTGAGGATACGGACGGCTATGGCCGCGCGGCGCTCTGGCGAAGGGGAGAGGACCCCAAACCCCCAGCCATCGGCCGAATCGCCGAGTCTCTCATCGAAAGCGGCCGCCACCGCCCCGTCCTCTCCGAAGTGAAAAGCGAACTGATTCAGGGGGATGGACAAGCCCATGCCGCGCGCTTTCACGTACGCCTCCTTCAACGTCCAAAGAGAGAAAAAGCGATCCCGACGCTCGCCCTCCGGAAGCGCCTCCAATGCCGAACGCTCCGGGGCGGAAAAGAACCTTCGCGCGATCCCCTGGGTATCGGACTTCCGCTCCATGTCCTCCACGTCCACACCGATCTCCGCCTCTCTCACGACGCCGCACATCACCATGCCCCGCGTGTGAGCGAGGTTGAAGCGCAGGGCCCGTCCCACCCGAGGGCCGGCGACCCGGGGCTTGCCGTGGGCGTTGTGCGCGAAGGTCCATTCCTCCGGCCGAACCGGGGCATAGCGCGACAGAGCCACTCGGGCCAAGGCATGGGAAACGAGGTGAAGCCGACGGTCCTTCTCGAAGCGATAGCGCTGATATTGGGCTCGTTCCTCCTCGCTGAGAAGATCGACGTACTGCGACAAAAGGGCTGGATCGCCGATCTCTTCCGGGTCGGCGAACCATAGATGCGCTTCGCCGTCTCCCAGGAGAAGGGGGGGTGGTTTGGATTCCAGATGGGCCGCCATTTCCGGGAAGCCTTCACGAGGAACGAGAGTCCGCTCGCCCGACGATGCGTCTGCCAAGCGCTCTGAGTCAGGGTGTGTGAAAAGGGCGGTAGGATCGTGTGGCGCCGGCGCCTCGCCGCGGCGCCCTCGCCGGTGAGAACCACGAAAAAGGGTGCGGCGTCCCATGCACATAGCAGCCGAGGGCGGCTGTTCCACACTTTTCGCACACCCTCTGAGGCATGAAAGGGCGTTTCGTGGGCCATGTCAACGTTTTCTTCCGAAGCGTGTCCACTGAGGCCTTTGCGGAATAGACTCCGTCGCGGCGCCGGCATCCTGCAGACAGGAGCGGTGAAACGCGCCGGCGGGACGCCGGCGGTTCGTTCCAGGGTTTCATCTGGCCCGCGACCGAATCGGGATTCAGGTTGACAGACGGGACGCGGACGCATGATGCTGCAGATGGATTCGAGGTATAGATCGGGGATTGCCTCTTGGAGGACGCCATGAGAAGAGAAACCCAAGAAAACCACGACGCGTTCACTCTAATCGAGTTGCTCATCGTGGTCGCCATCATCGCGATCCTGGCCGCGATCGCCGTGCCCAACTTCCTCGAGGCGCAGGTTCGCGCGAAGGTTTCCCGGGCGAAAACCGACATCCGAAGCCTCGTGACAGCCCTCGAGTCCTATCGGGCCGATAACCATCGAATGCCCGACGGCGAAAGCTGCACGGGTCCCCCGGGCCCGTGGTACGCCGCCTATGGCGGGTTCGTGTCTCTGGGCGTTCTCACGACGCCGGTCGCCTACATGACTGCTCTTCCCGAGGAAAGCCCGTTCGGTCCCTTTACGAGCGAAATGGTGGCGTCGGGCGAAGAGCCGGTGCGCGGCTACGCCTACTCGGGGGGCGAGTACCACAGGACAATGCTGCCGGTCTGGATCGAACAGTATCGGGTCTACCATTCGTCGTACTGGGAATCCGATTACCTGTTGTTCTGCGTGGGGCCCTCGAAGCGCTTCTCGACGTGGGCGCCGGGGGGCGGGTTCTTCGTCCCTTACGACCCAAGCAACGGCACGCGCAGCATGGGGGACATCATCTACGTCGGCGGCGCCGGTCAGGCCGGCGGCTGGCATTCCTTCAACTAACCAGCGAGAGGCGAAGCTCCGGCCGCTCGACGAGGCGCCTGCCTCGGCGAAAGAACGACAAAATGGACGAGACGGACGGAACCTGGCCGCGAGGATCTTGGCGAGGCTTTAGCCTGATCGAGCTTCTGATCGTGGTGGCGATCATCGCGATCCTCGCGGCCATCGCCGTGCCGAACTTCCTTGAGGCGCAAGTGCGGGCGAAGGTGGCGCGCGTCAAGGAAGAGATGCACGCTCTGGCCACGGCGATCGAGGCCTATACGGCGGACTGCAACCGCGAGCCGATCAGCATCCGTGAGAACGATTACGGCCCCGTGGATTTCGGCTGGGGCGGAATCTGGGGGCAGTGGAATCCCTACGAGTTCCAGTTGACAACGCCGGTCGCCTACCTGACATCCATTCCCCGCGATCCTTTCCGCATCCACACGTTCCTCGAGGGGGCCGACGGGGCGCGGCGTGGCAAACCAAGAGATCCGGCTCCCTTGACAGCCCGGCGACAACGAGGAGGATGACATGAGCAAGATCTGGGAGAAATGGGGCGTCTTCGTATCGGGGTCCGCTGCCTTGGCGTTGCTCTCGTGCGCGCGGCCGGCTCAGGTTTCCGAGCCCGGAGCCGGCCCGGAGCCGCCGCTCAAAGTGATTCGCGCGCGCAAGGTCGACGCGCCGCCCCGCGTCGACACGCATCTCTCCGGGCCGAAAGCGGGGGAGTCCATGCGAGACTTCGCCGACGGCGCGACGGGGAAGCCCGCCGCGGTGCAGACCAGCGGCGGCGTTTTCTATGACGACAAGAACCTGTACCTGGTCTTGGAGTGTCTCGAACCGAGAATGAGCGCTGTCCTGACGAACGCCGATCAGGACGGGCAGGTGGACGTTTTCGGAGACGACGTCGTCGAGATATTCATCAGTTCGGAAGGCGCGAGGGGGTCTTACTATCACTTTGCGGTTACGGCGGCGGGAGTCACGTACAAGGAGAGCTTTGGAGGGCCTTTTTCCCAGTGGAACCCGTGGAGAATCGAGTGGACCGCGACGGCGGCGCAGAAGACGGATCGGTGGATGGCGGAGGTCGCGATCCCGATCTCGGGCCTGGCTGCGACGGTCGAACCGGGCTCCGTTTGGCGGATGAACGTATGCCGGCAGCGCCGCGCGGGAGGCGAAACGGAGCTGAGCGCCTGGTCGCCGACGGGGACGAGTTTCCACCGCCCCGACGCTTTCGCCTTGCTTCTCTTCGAGGAGACTTCCCGGTCGGACGATGATCTGCCGCTGTGCCTCACGAAGAGCGTCGTCGAGCCGTGGGACCGCCGCGCCGACGAACTGCGCGCGCAGATGAAGGCCGAAGAGGAGATCTCGGGTGAATTCGAGAGGCAACTGAAAAGCGTCAATGAGTCGCTCAAGGCCGCGCGCCAGGCGGCGCGGAGCAGAGAGCCCCTCCCCCGAGGAACCTTCGCCGCTCTCTACCTGAACGGCCAACGCCCGCTGGCCCAACTCGATGAGATGGAGGAAGACATCAAGCGGGCCATCACGAAGAAACGGATGCCGGACAAGATGAGGAAGATGGCGCGTCCGGGCCAGGAGTTGATCGCCTATCCCGTGCGGGCCGTCGCTCACCGCAAAATCCTGCCGGTGATGGATCCCCCCGAGAGGATTTCGGACGCGATCTCCCTGCGCGCGTGCCGCGGGGAATACGAGCCCGGCTCCTTCGTCGTGTACCCGCTGGAACGCGATATGGTCATCCGCGTGACGGCGACGAGTCTGAGGGGCCCCGGGGGGGCGCTTCCCGCTTCAGTTCTGGACGTTCGCAGCGTCAAGCGCTGGTACCAAAGCGGCAGCCGCGGGATCACCAACGAGGGCGTCCGCATCCTTCTTCCCGAGCTCCTTCTGAAGGACGACGACCTGATCCAGGTCGATCACGAGAAGAAGGCGAACCACATTCGCCTGGATTTCCCGGACGGCAGGACCGAGTGGAAATGCATCAGCAACGAGGCGCCGGACAAGGACGGGGAGTTCTCGGCGGACGTCTGTCCCATCCGCGACGCGAAGACGTTGCGGCCTGTCACGGTCCCCAAGCAGACCCTGAAACAGTTCTGGGTGACGGTGCATGTCCCCGAGAACGCGCGCCCCGGCAAGTACACGGGCAAAATCAAGATCCAGTCAGACGGGAAAACGCTGGCGAAGATCCCCCTGGAGATCGAAGCGCTTCCCTTCGACCTCGGGCCGAATCCTCTCGAGTCGAGCATCTACTTCCACTGGGGGAGCCATCTCGATCTCGACGGCCCCGGCGACGCGCACTTCACCAGGCGCAGCCCGGCGCAGTATCGCTGGGAGTTGGAGAACCTTCTCGCCCACGGCATCGACAATCCGACGGTCGGGGTGGATTTCGAGCTGCTGCCCACGGTCCTCAAGATGCGCGCGGAGGCGGGCATGAAGAACGACCGCCTCTACTACCTGACTGCCTCCACATACCAGACCTCTCCGGAGCGAGCGAAAGAGATAATCAAGGTCGCCAAGGAGTTCGGTTTCTCCGACGTCCACTTCTACGCCAAGGATGAGGCGCGGGGGGAAGCGCTGAAACAGCAGCGGCCTGATTTCGAAAAGATTCACGCGGCGGGCGGCAAGGTCTTCGTGGCCGGCTATGCCAACAGCAACTTCCCGCACGTGGGCGACCTCCAGGATCTCCTCGTCTGCGCGGGTCACCCGACGAAAGAGGAGGCCGCCCGCTGGCACGGCAAGGGTCACAAGATATTCTGCTACGGCAATCCGCAGGCGGGCGTCGAGGACCCGGAGGTCTATCGCCGCAACTACGGTCTTCTCCTCGACGTCGCCGACTACGACGGCGGAATGACCTACATCTACCATCACGGCTGGAACGACTTTAACATCAAGCCGTGGCGGCAGCACAATTTCATCTATCCCACCATCGACGGCGGCATCGACACGATCCAATGGGAGGGATACCGCGAAGGAATCGACGATCTCCGCTACTTGGCCACTCTGCGCAAGGCAATCGCCGACGCTGAAGCATCGGGCGCGGCTCAGGTGTCGGGCGGGTCTGAGGCGTCCGGCGAGGCGCAGGCATCGGGCGATGCCAAAGCGTCCGGCGAGGCGCGGAGGAAGAGCGAAGCGCAAGAGGCGAAAGTGTTTCTTGAGAGCATGGACGTTCGCGGCGACCTCTACGAGATCCGCGCCGCCATGATTGACGCGATCCTCCGTCTCTCGCCGGAGGGGAAGTAGCGGCGAGGGGAGACGGGGCGGTTGTGGCCCGCCGGGGCGGGAGATGCGGAATCCGTCCCCCGCGCGTTCCCCAATCCGCGATCCGGATTTCGCAATCCGCAATCCGCGTTCAAACGCTCTCTCCAGCCCCTCTTCTCAGTCATCCCCAAGTGTCCCTTGGCTGTTCTGCATTCTGCCCTCCCTCTCCCTGATCCCCGATCCCTGATCCCTGATCCCTGACCCCTGATCCCTGACCCCTGACCCCTGACCCCTGATCCCTGACCCCTGACCCCTGATCCCTGATCCCTGACCCCTGACCCCTGGCCCCTGATCCCTGATCCCTGATCCCTGACCCCTGACCCCTGACCCCTGACCCCTGATCCC
>Ga0315285_10002320_pt1 | contig 19869 bp, 20 predicted proteins | sample YL17G09_36_MG_FD_203698 | JGI IMG/M metagenome (GOLD analysis project Ga0315285, IMG submission 203698) | Sediment microbial communities from Yellowstone Lake, YNP, Wyoming, USA - YL17G09_36 | ecosystem: Environmental > Aquatic > Freshwater > Lake > Sediment | place: USA: Wyoming | collected...
AGGGGGGGATTATTGAACTCATAGGCGCGTAAAACCGAGTTGGCATCTTTCCAGCTGCCTTTGTGGATATAGAGCGCATAGTCCAGAGCAAATTCATTTTGTTCCTGTATTTTATTTGAGGGAATAAAGCTGAAGATGGGATGTCCCGCACGGGGATAGGGCTGCACGCGTAAAACGGTCATCCGCACGACGTTCTTATATTTCGGAACAAATCTCGCGTCAAAGCCATAGCGAGCTTTATTGATTAGCGTGACCCCGTAATCATCTTGGGAAACATCCACCCATTTATGAGCCGGAATTTCCCACTGCGCTTTCTGCGGCATCGTTACGGGTTTGGTCGATCTTGAAATCACGCCGAACGGGATTTCACAATGAATTTTATCCGTTTCTACATCGAGCGGGAAGGCCAATTTCACGATGGTTGCTTTGAGGTGATACTTCATCGCTAGATGGAAATCTAGCCGGTCCGTGTTGGCTAATAAAGAAATAACTTGAATAATAGATACTGGCGGCTTATCGGATTTCCGCCGAATTTCTAAGGAGACCCTTATCGGACCATTCTCCTTGAGTTCAAATTCAAGTTCTTCGCTTAATCGAATTGGGTTTTGATTGTAGTCCTTGCTAATATTCCAGGCTGCAAACATCCCGGTCTTATTGTCTTTATAGATCTGCACTCTATTACCGGGCGCGGTAAGAATTTCTTTTTGAAGTTCCTTATGATAGATGCTGGAAACAAGCCCCGATTTCTTGCTCACCCGCACCTTCAGGTAGCTATTCTCTAGAATCCACGCGACCTTTTCCTCCTGCGTACTTAAATCGGTGTCATAGTTTGGGAGCGTTTCCGCTTTTCGTAAGGCAAAATGGCTATAGCCAATGCTGGGAATCTCCTCCGCAAGGAATAACTGCTTTTTACCAGTGATTTGTGAGGGTATTTCCTTTCCATTTTTATCAAATATCTTAGTCTTTTCGGGAACTTCGAGCTCAATGAGCGCGTCACGTCTCCAAGATTGGGTGTTGAAAGTAATGAGACCATCGTGTGGTATTGTGATATTCTGCACGAGTGTTTTAATAGCCGCTTGCAGGATCTTGGTGGATGCCTGTTCTATTTTCTTAAAATCATTTTTTACATCTTCATATACTGGAGAAATGGCAGAGCCCGGTAAAATATCGTGGAACTGATTGAATAAGAACAGCTTCCATAGCTTATTCAATTTCTCTCGTTGATATTGCCCTCCAAATAGCGTGCTCAGGCTGGAGAGTACTTCCTGATTATAAAAGGCAAACTCCGTTTTCCGATTTAAAGCCTTAAGCCACACCTGTGATGTAAAAGTTCCTTGATGCGTCTCTAGATAAAGTTCGTCGTTCCAAATAGGAAACTCGTCTTGATGCTTCTCAATCATATGAAAATACTCGAGGGCTGGGATGAATTTCTTAAATAATTTGTGTCGGAGGAAATCCTTCAGGAAGATGATTTCCAATCGTAGCGGACCCCCGCCACCGTCGCCAAGGCCATAGATAAAGGCAAACTCTTGTAAATACTTCTTGGTTCTCTTCTTTTTAATGTCCTCATAGCTATTTTCATAATTGTAGATTCGGTGATCTTGGATGTCCTTAAGGACGCTGGTGTTTTCCTTGAATTGTCCAATGCTCGGCGTCTGGGAAAAAATATTGAGCGTGTAAGGAAAACTATAGGTCAAAACCTTCGATCCGTCCGGAGCTTGCCAATGAAAGGCCATGAACGGATGTTTGGTGACCTCGTTCCAGCTCATTTTGTTGGTATAGAAATACTTGGATCCCGATTTTGCCATAATTTGGGGCAGTGTCCAGGGATAGCCAAAACTATCGGAAAGCCATCCTATCGTGCTGATTTTCCCGAATTTCTCCAGGAAATAGCGTTGGCCATAGAGCCGCTGGCGCACAAGCGATTCCCCGGAAGGCACATTCAGGTCTGGCTCGATCCACATCCCGCCCAGCAACTCCAGCCGTCCCTCTGCCACGCGCCTCTTGATTACCTCAAATTTGTCTGGGAAGTATTGTTCCATCCACGCGAAATACTGCGGTGAGGAATTGGAAAAGATAAAGAAGGGATAGTCATCCATGTGTCTCAACGCATTGGAAAACGTCACATTATTCTTTCGGATGGTATCTATCCGGCGCCAAAGCCAAGCGGCATCTAAATGGGACTGCCCGATGGCATATATATCGGAATCCGTAGCTTTAAACTTGAAAATGAACTGGGCTGCCTTCACTAACGCCTTCGCACCTGGGTAAAAGAAATTTTTTCGATCCAGATACTTCAAAACGCGATCTAAGGAGCGACTCTGGAGCATTTCATCTAACATTTTCTACCCTCAAAAAAGCTCTTTATCAAAATCACATAATTCCTATTTCTTTGTCCCTAATTAATCCTTTTTCTCTAATTAATTCTTTTTCGTGCCCTTTATTTTTAAATGACAAAGATACCCGAAGGTATAAAAATAATCAGAATTATTCACCGTAAAGGATTTCATCAATATCTTCTTCTTTTGTTTCAATTCCAAAATCCCAAGGAAAATTTTTTAAATTCTCAATTTCCTCCTCCTTTAAGGGAAAGGGCTTTTTGTTGGGCTTTTTCATTATTATACCCCCATTTTAAAATTGAAATGGTTCTAATTCATTTAATTTTTTTTAGATTAATGATTTCTTTTGTATATTATTTTAAAATTTTAAAAGAAATATTTTAAAAGTAATTTAGTAATTGTTATCTGTTAGTGGTTTTCCGCCTATAAAGTAGATTTGAATCAAGATTAATTGACGTCAATTAGTGAAGGAATATGTCAGCTGAATTGAAAGCGAATTTAATTTCTGGACGGACCATCCAGCAAGGACGTGCTATCGAAGGGTATAAGCATACGGATGAATATACGCGTGCTGCCGGTATTGTTGAAATTGACCCTGAGGATATGAAGAAATTGAAAATTTATACGGGAACTGTTGTCAAAGTATCCACAGAATTCGGATCGGTCAATGTGCGTGCCGTATTATCCTCCAACTATCCCCATCCTGGGCTCATTTTTATTCCTATGGGTCCATGGGCGAATGCCATTATTAATACGGATACCACTTCGGTTGGAATGCCCGCCTTTAAGGGCGTACCTTCGGTATTGAAACCCGTGCCGGAAGAAAAAGTCCTTTCTGCAACCGAATTAATGAGAAATCTCAAGAAATAAAATTCCTCAATTTAATATAAATAGGTGTAAGGTTCATGACTGAAAGCTCAACTCGGAAAGTAACGGATGTTACCTGTCCTTTTTGTGGAAGCCTCTGTGATGATATCGAAGTAGATGTGGAGAATAACCAAATTAAGACCGTATATAATGCCTGTACCATTGGGACAACGAAATTTATGACCGCCAACGAGGCAGATCAACGGTTCACGAAACCGATGATTCGCAAGGATGGGGTCCTCGTTCCCATTAGTTGGGACAAGGCCATTGAAGAAGCCGCCAAGATTCTCAGGAAAGCGGACCGGCCGCTGCTATACGGGTTCTCCTCCACGAGCACCGAGGCCCAAAACTACGGGTTTCAAATTGCCGAGGAGCTAGGGGCGGTGCTGGATCAGACTGCCTCTGTATGTCACGGTCCGAGCGTTGTCGCCATTCAAGATACTGGCTACAGCGGTGCCACCTTAGGAGAAATAAAATCCCGAGCGAATGTGATCGTGTATTGGGGCAGTAATCCCTCGGCGGCGCACCCGCGACATATGAGTCGCTATTCTATGTTTGTGCGCGGGTTTTTCCGAGATAAGGGCGCCAAAGATCGCACCCTCATCGTGGTGGATCCGCGAAATACGGATGCTGCCAAACTAGCTGACTATTATATCCCCGTGGAGCAAGGGAAAGACTACGAATTGGTCGCTGCTATGCGGGCTGCTCTAAGAGGCGTTGATATTCCCGCGACCGTAGCGGGTATTCCCAAAGAGAAAATTCTGGAGGTCCTCGAAATCATGAAAAAGGCCTACTTTGGGGTACTTTTCTTCGGCATGGGGCTCACTCAAACGTTCGGTCGCCACAGGAATATCGATATTGCGATTAATTTGGTCCGTGAATTGAATTCCGTCAGTAAATGGATCATCTCTCCCATGCGGGGCCACTACAATGTTACTGGAGCAGGAACCGTGTGGTCATGGCAAACAGGTTATCCTTTTGCCATAGATTTCGCCAGAGGTTATCCGCGCTACAATCCTGGAGAATATGCGGCTAATGATGTCCTCCGTAACGGCGAGGCTGATGCTGCCCTAATAGTTGCCTCTGATCCCGGCGCACATTTTCCCGCGGTATCCGTCAAGCACCTTGCAAAAATTCCCCTCATCGCGGTTGACTGCCATCAGACCCCGACCACGGAACTTGCAAATCTCGTCCTCCCGGCATCGATTGTAGGCATCGAGACGGAAGGGACCGCTTATCGCATGGACCATGTCCCCATCCATCTACGAAAAGTACGCGATGCCCCAGGCGAGTGCCTCTCCGATGTGGAAATCTTGAAACGCATTTTTAATAAAGTTAAAGAACTACCGGCTTGAGTTATTTTATCTCATCTTTTATTATTAGTTTAATCTCTTTTTTTATGAATTTTCTATCGAGAATCTCTTTATAGATCCCAACTCAGTTTCATTCCCGATGCGGGGTCCCTTATAATGTTACGGACAGAAGGCTAACCTAACCTAACAATAAAAAATCATGAAGAATGAAATAACAAAATAACGATATAACAAAAAATGTAAAGAAATAAAAATAAAAAGAGAAAAAAATTTCTAGTTTTAGGCTTTCGCAATAAAGTCCCGTTTGGATAAGACTTTGCCATCTGCGGCATGGGGGCGCCGGAGCACTGTATTTCCGTATTTCTCGATTTCACGGGCCTCTAGAGCGAGGAGCGTGGCCGTCCGCATCATTTCATGGGCAGCGCCTACCAAAGGCATGTATTGTTCGCGCTCCTTCACTTTAAAACATCCTTCCACATTAAGTCCTGCAACGGTCTTACAGATCTCGTGAGCGGCGAGCGCTTTAATTTTGGCGTAAGGATTTTGAAAACCGGCAGCTTCAATGGCATTATTTTTATCTACGACAATTCGCGGTAAAGTCGGTGGTTCGCCTTTCTCGATTTGTTCAATTACCTTATCGATCTCGGTATAGACCAATGCCAGGACCCCAGTTATTGCCAAAATGCCCAAGATATTGGAATTAAAAAGGGCCATTTCGGTAGGATCCAGGAATGGGCGACGGGCGCCAATCATCGAATCGGCCATCAGAATGAAATAGCCTTGCCCTAAGGCTTCAATGCTCTCAACTGCCTTTTTTCCTGGGGCATCCGTAATCACAATTGTCGGGATGTTTGCCTCTTTGAGGATCTCACGGGCTTTCGTAGGACCCGGTAAGCCTGCGTTGGGCGAAAGAATGAATGCTAACTGCGGTTGAAAGGCAATGATCTTATTTGCAACTTCTTCGCATTGCTCTAGACCGAGTTTTGCACCAGATGCGATCACTTGTACCTCAATATTTTCTCGATCGGCACGCTCATCAAGCAACAACTCAAAGCAGGGGCTAATTCCGATATTCCCTGCCTTTACGACACCTATTTTTACAACCATTCTGCTCATCTTCATGAAATTCTTTCGGTTTTTCCTTCAGTTCTTCTCTCATTGAATTTAGATTTTTTTTATCCAATCAAATTCATTTTTAAACGAATTTTCTTATCAAGATAAATATTTATCGTGAGAATCCGGTATTTCATATTACACAAGAATCTCAGTGGCTAATAAGGATTTAAAGGTTTAACAATCCAATAATTTTTAGAGGTTATAAATATATTAGTAATTTAATGAATATCCGATTTAACAGCAAGTGAAGAATATGGAGCCGAAGGAGTTTTGGGAAGATAAAGAGTGGGCTATCGCGCATTACGGCGAATTGCAGAAACATTATAGGGATAAATGGATAGCCATAGATGGAAAGAAGGTTGTTAGTTATGGAGAAGCGCGCGGTGAAGTAAAGAAACATGCTATGGAAAAAACTGGTAAGAACTATGTCATCCTAATTTACGTGGAAGGTGGGGCGGCTATCTATTAAAGTAAATCTTCGAATTGTAAATGAATTTGATTTTGATTTGACTGAGAAAATCCCGGATTACGATGGATTAATTAGAATATTATGTGATATTAGATTTAAAACCTTAAATGGCTGGTCAATCGCAGAATCTGCAATTATAGATACGGGAGCATTCACAAGTATTCTCCCATTAAGCCTCTGGGAAGAGCTTGAAGTCGAAATTCTAGCAAATTATTTCGTTAGAGGACTTGTACCTAAGAAGGAATGCAAGATAAATGTAAAAGTAGGCTGGATTAAGGGTAGAATTGTTGATAACGAAGGAAATGCAACTTTTGAGACAAAATTCAGAGCCTTTCTAGCATTAGTAGATACTATTCCCATAATAATAGGATTTAAAGACCTCTTAGAAAAGTTTAAATTAATAGTAAATTCGATAGAGAAAATTGCTTATTTAGAATTCTGAAAATCGTAACTATTTATAGCAGGAATGTTGCTGTTTCTTATAATTATTATTCACGCAATTTATATAATTCCCTAATATATTTCAGGGCATTTTCTAATTCCTTATTCGCAGTATCGAAGTTTTTCTCGGAAATCGCTTTTAATAGATTGTTTATTCCAACCTCCAGGCCTCCGCCGGTTTTAATTATCTTCTCTTGGAGATTATCGGGTAAGAAATTTAGTTCCAACTTGGCAGTAGTTTGTAGCATTTGGCACCATTCTTTTACGTTCAAGAGGTATTGTTGCGCCAGATCCCATTCATTCTGCCTGCAGATGTGTCCAAAAAAAGCATCCAACAATTTTGATTCAATATATTCAATAGTATTTTCAAAATTCATGCCCAATTTAAAGATTTCAAGGGCATCTTTGCCCGTTGATTTTTCTTTCGATTCTCTTTCCGGTAAGACCTCTTCCGGCGCCTTTTTTCCTTTCGCCAAATCTTATCCACTCTTTTCTTAATATACCTTAATTAATTGACGCTCTGGTTTATATAGCTTTATTAATAAAGTTAATAAGGAATTGAAAACGCGATAACATAGAAAACGAAGAAATAGGACGCAGAAAATGGCAGATACAGGAATCGTTATTCGGGAATCCAAAATTGAGGACCTCGATGCATTGGAGGATTTAATGAAACATCTGACGGAAACTTTCCACCAGACATTCTTCAAGGACCGCTGGAGACTGGATATGAAATATAAATACGATGTCGGAGGCATCTTCGTAGCTGAAGATACAAATGAAAGTGGTAAAATCGTTGGAATGATCCTTATCGATGTCGGGCGTGACTGGCGTTCCGATAAAGTTGTCGGGAAGATCATGAATTTCATTGTAGATCTGAAATATCAAGGGAAGGGTATTGGATCCCAGCTTTTAGAAGCTGCCATCGAATTCTCCGCCGGTAAAAAAGCCACTATAATTCAAGTAAATGCGCGGCGTGAATTGAAAAATACGCTGCAGCTCTTCAAGAAATTCGGATTCGAAGAAATTTATTTGGTTATGGAACGAGAAATCTAAAGTTCCTTTTTAATTTCTAGTTTCACTGTTTCTCGCTTCCTTTATGCTTCAAAATGCACTCACCGTTTTAATTCTAAACTAAAACGATTCCGGTGTTTAGTAGCAATAGTTTTTTACATAGGTAATTTCAATAATGTTTATAATTAATCCACTCTATTGAGATACTTTCACGAAATTAATATTAGAAACTCAAGGAATAGGTCTAATAGAGAATTACTTTCGGAAAATGGTGAGGTCATGTTAAGAACAAGGAAGCCAGACCAAAAAAAGCTGTGCCCGCGCTGCGGAAGCCCCATGATGCAGAGGGAGAACGCCATGAAATACTGTCCCGTGTGTCATTATACGGAATCCCCTCAAAAAACGGAGATCACTCTTAAAATAGCCGAAGGAGAGGTCAAAAAAGAACTCCCCACAATTGAAATATATCGGGTTTCCCCCAGCGGTGTAAGTAAGGTTCCCAACCTCGACTCTAAATTCTCCTGCCTTGTTGCAGATCGTAAATCAAGCACGATTTGGATTTGGAAGGGCGCTAAATGTAGTCCTGGAGATGCCTATAAGGCCGGCGTTGAATCAACGAAATTAAAGTCTTCCCTAAAATTTTATAACGCTAACATTATTCGTATAGAAGAAGGGGACGAACCGGAAACCTTCCCAAAAATTGGAGCTGAACTTGAGGCGAAGGAGAGAGATCGACTAAAGAAAGAAGAAGAAGACCTAAAGGATAAAGAAGAAACGCGTAAGCGAAAAGAAGAAGAGGCATCTAGGCGTAAGGATGAGGAAGCCCTTAAGCGTCAAGAAGAGGAAGCACAAAAGCGTCGAAACGAGGAAGTCCGCAAGCGCAAAGAAGAAGACCATAAACGGAAGATAGAAGAGGAACGTAAGAGTAAACAGGAAGAGGAACTCCTTCGAAAAGAAGAAGGGGCGCGCAAGCGTAAAGAAGAAGACGAACGCAGACTCAAGGAAGAAGAAGAAGATGAACGCAGAACAATAGAAAAAGAAAGAATTACCACCGAAGTTTTACAGAAATCCGCACCAGAAGTAAAACCACCTCCTGAAGTAGAAGAGGAAAGAGATCTTTCGAAAGATACTGAGTTAAAAGAAGCCGTATCTTCGCTCACTTTAGTTCGAGGAATAACTAAGGAAATTGCTATGAAACTGTATAAAGCAAATATTTCAACAATAATGGAGCTCTCTTTAAGTGATCCTGAGAATTTAACCGCCAGCGGTATTAGCTTAACTTCTTTACAAGAAATTATTAGAAATGCAAAAGATCTACTTGGTCTTGATTGAATCAAAGGATTAATAATCCAATCCTATTACCTTTTCTCTTTTTTTAATTTGTAACCTTTATAAATTACTCTAGGTAATATAGTACATCTACAAATCGAGCATCCTTGGTATTTTCATGATCAGCAATCTCTATATTTTCAATACATCAGGGAAATTACTGTTTTCCAAGAATTGGAAAATCCAAGGCTGCGTGGAGGAGGACCCTGTTTTGATATCCGGGTTCCTCTCTGCCATTTGGATGTTTGCCCAAAAGATTTCAATTAGTGCGGCGAAAGGCGTCCGATCTATTCAGACTGAGGATCGATTGTTGGTCGGTATTGCCTCACCCACTTATAATTTGCTATTTGTGCTCGTTGGAGACCCTGGCGCTGATATCGGCGCATGCAAGAGCCTACTGGCTCGTATACGACAAAGTTTTCTGCAAAAATACCGGAAGACCCTTAAAAAAGAGCCCGATTTCCGGTCGGAAGATTTTGATGCGTGGCTGCAGAATGTCGAAAAAATTGTGCAAGACACCGAATTATGTTCTGTGGAATCTGTGATGAAACGATTTATTAAAGACCTTGCGGATAAAACAAAACCAGAACGCAAATGATAATATATTCTCATGAAACTGATAGGAATTGAGTTCGAGGGATTGCAATGCAAAAAGACCTGATTAAGGGCATTATCTATTCACAATTTGATGAAAAGGCAGGACCCATTGCAAAAATTTGGATCCCGGAAGGGCTATCTATCAAAATTAAAAACTTGATTAGTTTAAAATCCATTAATATCCTTGCAGGGGAAACTGGAGCAATCCCCGAATCTCTTGCCGTGATTCCATTTCCATCTCTAAATTTAAAGGGGATCGTGAAATACATTGAAATTCCCGATATTAATCGGCGTGGGAAGGCCATTGATAGTTCCCTCACCCTGTTATTCAATGAGGCGGATGACCTCATCTTTTACAAATATATGAAAAACTTTGAATCTATTTTTAATGACACTGCCAAAACCTTAGTGAAAATGGAAATCCAGAAGCAAGATCGCAAATCGCTACTGGACGAATTGAACCGCTTCCTAACTAATTTAAGACAAATTCTGGAGGAGTTCCGTGATCGAGAGATCTCGATACAGCCTCCTGATGAATTCCCCGAAACCGCTGTTGAAGACGCTAAATTAAGAGGATTTCGGTATAAAATTATTGTATGTGGGGACCCAAACGTTGGCAAGACATCAACAGTACTAAGATTTACTGATAATGCTTTTAAGAGATCATATATTCCGACAATTGGAGTAAATATCAGCGAGAAAACCGTTCAATATAAGGATGCACAGATTAAATTTGTGCTCTGGGATATAGCCGGGCAGGAGAAATTTCAAAAGATGCGGACCTATTTTTACAAGGGGGCCGACGGGCAATTGCTTGTTTTTGATTTAACCAACCCCGAAACCTTTGAAAATGTTGCCAAATGGCAAGCTGATATTAGAAATTGTCTTAATAATGATCTTCCAGGGTTAATTTTAGGAAATAAGAATGATTTAGTTGATCAAAGGAAAGTCAATGAAAATGAAATAAAAAAACTGGCTGAACAACTGAAGCTGGGGTATTTTGAAACGTCAGCCCTAACCGGGGATAAGGTCCATGAAGCTTTTCTGAAGTTTGCGGCTGTTCTTTATGAGCAGAGCAGATTAAAGGCAATGGCAGGACCGGAGACAAAGGAACCCCCAGGAGCTAAACCGAGGAAAAAGGCATCCGTGAAAAAGCTACCCACTGGCAAAAAAAGACCCCGAAAACAAGCTTTAACGAAAAATATTTTAGCAGAATAATCTAATACAAATATAACCATTAGGATTAATGGGATTCGGATTGTAATTGTGCTATTACGAATGATTCAGAAAATTATCATTAAAGCTGTAACAATGACTGCGACTATCGTTAATAGAAGAAAGAATCCGAATGCGGTCCAATCTTTATTTCGTCGATGAAAGATTGTAAAATCGCAGAGAGAAAAAACTAAGAGTCCCATTGAAATAAAATACACTAAGGACCCCCAAAACAGATCTGCAATTACACCTACGCCGCCACAAATTAGCAGAAAAATGGTAAGACTATCCCTTCCTAAGCGAAAAATCTTTATAAGCGGTGTGGAGAGCAACTGGGTATGTTCATCATTCTTATAGAGTGCTACCCAATAAATCGTTAATGCTAGGCCTGCCAGAATTGAATATAATGCTGCAAAGTTATCGAGTTGCATCTTATTATTGTCTCCTCATAATTTTCTAGCTTATTTGATATAGATATCAAATTATACCTTCTCAATACTAAAATAATTATGCTTTAAAATAAAAAAAGAAATGGTTCTAGTAGCCTATAGGTGGCTGTATGACGCAAAAATACTTGGAATATTTGCTAACGAAACCGAAGGAATTAACCGCCTATATAAAAGACACCTCTATTGCCTACATTCCCTTCGGGTCGTTGGAATGGCATGGCGATCATATGATCTTGGGAGTGGATTCCCTGAAGGCCACGTATTTATGCCAGAAATGTGCAGAAATCACTGGCGGCGTGCTTTTTCCCTGCGTTAATTGGGGTGCTTTTGATACCATGAATTTTCCATTTACCTTCCACTTTCAAAAGAAAAGCGTGGTCAATATTACGATGGCGATGATGCGCCAATTATATATCATGGGCTTTCGTATTATAGTCCTTCTCACCGGGCATTACCCCGGAAGCCAAGTGAACAACGTCAAAAAAACGGCGCAGAAGTTCACCAAAAAATATAAGGCGAAAGGCGGTTTTGCCCTGGGCATCCCCGAACAAGCATTGGTCCCGGATTTAGGCTATATAGGGGATCATGCGGCTGAATGGGAAACGTCAATAATGATGGCAATCAACCCTAGCTTCGTGGACCTCAGTCGGTTGACACCAAATCTGAAATATTCTGAACGCTGCGCACGCCATGGCGTAATGGGACGGGACCCCCTGTTGTATGCATCTGCGGAAAAAGGGCAACGAACGATTGAGGAAATCGTCAAGCGTCTTACCACAGCCATCCAAGAAGTCAGAGACACGCAATCGCCAACGTCCTTCGATAGAATCTATGAAACATACCAAAACGCGTTGAGAAAATTATATAACCCGAAAATTCTTTTCCATCTCGACAAACTTTTTGAATTGGTGGGGTTTGAAAATAAGCACGAACTCTGGAGTTTCATCAAATGGCGCCTCTTCAAGAAAAGCAGACCCGTTCCCAATTATAAGTCCTAAAAATAATAAAAATTTGCACGGGAATAATAAATAATTGAAGGGATAAACAATTCACTATTCTTGTCCGTTCCAAGCACCGGTTAATTCCAGAATTTGCCGGACCGTCTTTTTGAGCACCTTGTCAAAGTGGGGGGAATCTTCTCCCGCATAAAAACAGGTTCCGTGGAGTTGATCGGCGACTTTAGAAACTAAGTCTGCCAGCTGGTCTGCCTTTTGGTCAATCTCTGCAAGATCAGCAAGATAGGCATTCCGCTTGGCATGGGCATCTGGACTACCCTTCTTGACAAATTTGCCTTTTGTTGTAAGGAATTGATCAACAGCTTCTGTGACGGCAAGCCAACCCTTTTCGCAGGCTTGCCGCTTTTTCAAAGGATCAGGGCGTGTCCGTTCCTTCAGGGCTTCCTCATAAATTTGTTGAGGTGTATATTTTTTCATCAAACCTATACTATCCTCCGGAAAATATAGATATTTCTTTGGTTTTTATAAAAAGGATTTAATGATAAATGTTAAACATACTTAATTACTTTCTATATTTAATGACATTCAAAATTATCTAAGGCATATATTAAGATATTGGGAATTGATGGAGCAATTATCGCCCGATCTAATTCATCAAAAATTCCTGATAATCAAGTTTATGTTAATAGATAATGCAATAAGAAAACTCAACTTAGGATGAAGGAAAATGACAGTAACGCAACTAATAATGCCCAAATTAGGCATGACAATGGAAAAGGGCAAAATAATTAAATGGCTCAAAAAAGAAGGCGATGCCGTAAAAAGAGGGGAAGAAATCCTCGAGTTGGAAACTGATAAAGTTACCCTCAAAATTGAAGCCCCCGGTGCGGGCGTGCTCCGAAAAATATTAGCGCCCGAAAAAGCCGTGGTCCCGATTGGGCGCACCATTGCGGTAATTGCAGAGCCAGATGAAAAAATCGATATCGAGGCTATTATTGCGAAGGAAGCGCCAATAGAGGTCGCGGCCAAAGAAGCTCTGCCCAAAGTAACCGCGGAGATTGTAAGACCCGCCGGGCGAATTTTTGCGTCCCCTAGGGCGAAGCAATTGGCGAAGGAGAAAAATATTGATTTAAAATTTGTTCTCGGCACAGGTCCTGATGGGCGAATCGTGGAAAAAGATGTAATAAATTATTTACAACACCCGGTTAATCTGACTAAATCCGGCGTTAGAATAAAGGAAACGCAACCTATAGAGGGAATCAGGAAAGTCATTGCCGAAAGAATGTTAAGCAGCCTCCAATCCGCTGCGCAATTAACCATCACTATGGATACTGATACTACGGAATTAGAACATTTCCGCAATTACATCTTGCCCTTCACAGAAAAGGAGGCGAACCTCCGAATTTCTTTCACAGAGATTCTTGTAAAAATCGTTGCCAAGGTGCTCGAGGATTTTCCCATAGTTAATTCTGTCATTGAGGATAACCAGATCAAATATTTAGAGGAAATAAATATCGGAATTGCCGTGGCATCCGATAAGGGGCTAATTGTGCCCGTGGTGCATCAAGCAAATAAAAAATCACTCCTCGAAATCTCTAAACTCTCCAAGGAATTAATTGTTAAGACCCGCTCTGGGAAACTGGCACTGGAGGATTTAAGCAGAGGCACTTTTACCATTACCAATTTGGGGATGTTTGGAGTCGAGATTTTCACGCCGATATTAAATCGCCCCGAGGTAGGAATCCTTGGCGTTGGCAAGATGGACCGAAAGTGGATTATTAAAAAGGACCAACCGGTGATAACTCCTACTATGCAGCTAAGTTTCTCTTTTGACCATCAAATCATCGATGGACATGTCGCGGCTCAATTTTTGGGCAGGATCAAGGAAATTATCGAGAATTACAAGTTGTTAGAAAAAATTTGTCCTATTGAAGTGAAAAAGAAAGTAATTATTGAAGAGTTCCCCGCTGATAAGATAGATGTGGATGTCATAGTTATCGGCGGCGGTCCTGGCGGCTATTCTGCAGCGACTCGGGCTGCCCAGTTAGGCTTAAAGGTAATCCTGCTCGAGAAAAGCAAAATTGGGGGTGTTTGCGTTAATGAGGGGTGTATCCCTACCAAATCGATAATCGAAACCATAAATCTTTTGATATTACTTCGGAACGCCAAGGAACGAGAGTTCGGGTTGCAATTTGACGAGGTAAAAATCGATTTTAAAAGGGTGTTTGAAAGAAAAGACGAAATAATAAAAATGATCTCTGAAGGAATCCAGCGCAATCTAGAACAACTGGGGATTCAAATTATAAAGGAGTCGGCGCTGATTCTGAATCCGCGCTTAGTGGAAATCCAATCTAATCCTAAAAAGCAATTGAAATGCAAGAGGGTCATAATAGCGACTGGATCTAAGTTTAAGGAGCTAGAATTTGATAAAAATTTATATATTGCGAATAATCAATTGCTTAGCTTGAACCAACTCCCCAAGAGTATGGTAATTTTAGGCATTAACGTCCCAAGTCTAGAATACGCCCTGATTTTTCAAGAGTTAGGCGTTGAGGTAAAGGTAATCGGTGAGACTTTAGCACAATTGAACTACTTTGACCAAGATATTATCAATCTAATACCTGAGATTTTCGATTCAAAAGGTATTGAAGTCCTAAAGGTCGATAAAATTGTAGATATCAAAAAAGAAGGGGCTCAAAAAGTTATCGGCTTCCAAAAAGAGGGGAAACCTGGAACTATTCAAACCGATCTCGTAATCAATTTGATCCAGCGGACTCCCAATAACGATAATTTATATTCACCCACCCTGAATCTCGCTATCGACAAGGGCCGGATCCTAACCGATGAATATTTGGAAACGAATATTATGGGGCTTTTCGCGGTGGGCGATGTCCAAAACCAAATTTACCAATCTCATACGGCGATGTACGAAGGCACCCTTGCAGCTGAAAACCTCTTTGAGAAAAGATTTAAGGTGAATTATAATGCGGTTCCTTTCAGCCTGCTGACAACTCCGGAAATTGCTTCGGTGGGGATAACCGAGCAACAAGCGAAAGCAAGCGGCTTGAATATAAAAGTCGAGAAGCGAGCTTTCGGCTACAGCGCAAAGGCCCGAATAATAGGTGAGCCAGAAGGGTTCGTTAAAATAATTATCGATGAAACCAATAGAATCCAAGGAATCCATATAATCGGACCTAAAGCCTCAGAACTTATCGCCTCCGGTGTCCTTGCCATCGGGCGGAATATCATGGACCTAGCTCTGAACTTCAATTTCCATCCCACCCTCGCAGAGTTGATCAATGAATGCGCCTGGCAATTTCATGTCAATTCGAAAAAATAGTCCCTCCATGAAACCTATATCGCGATAAAAAAAGAAAAAGGATTATTGGTTAAACCTATTCTTCAGATTCTTCTGTTTCCTCGATAGGTTTTTTAGCAGCTTTCTTTGCTGCCTTTTTTGCTGTTTTTTTACTAGATCCCTTTTTGTGTTTTCCACAATGACCACAGGGCATGCATTTTCCCTCAGCATAACACTTTTAATGAAAATATTTTACCACAATTTAAAAACATATCATACAAAATTGCCCTCATTTTGGGGTGGTTACACCAAGATCCCATTTTATTTTGAATTTCAAAATCGGTAAGAAATCTTTTTTATCTATTTCATGAAATTATTAAGTATTAACAAGGATTTTTGAAAGACAATGCTAAAAAAGCCCTCTTGGATAACCACAACAGTGGATTTGACAAGTTTCCAAGATTTAATTTCTAAAATTCGGGGATTCGATCTCCATGTTGTGTGTTTTGAAGCGTCATGTCCGAATATTGGTACCTGTTTTCATAAAAAAACTGCTACTTTCCTCATTTTAGGTGATATTTGCAGCAGAAATTGTAATTTTTGTGGGATTAAACATGGGCTCCCTTCCGCCCCTGCCCCCAATGAACCAAAAGCTGTAGCGAAATTAGTACAGGAATTGAGGCTGAAGCATATCGTCATCACCTCCGTCACAAGAGATGATCTTTCAGATCAAGGAGTTTCCCAATACATTCAAACAATTCGAGAAATCAAGAAAACTCTTCCAAATGCGGTCATCGAGGTCCTAATTCCCGATTTTCAGGGTAGAAGAGAAATTTTGATCCAACTCATCCGGGAAAAACCGGAAATCGTGAATCATAACGTGGAAACCGTTCCTCGGCTATATCCGCTGGTGCGTCCACAAGCGAATTATTTACGATCTTTGGAAGTCTTGCGCTTTATTAAACAACAAAGTCCTTCTATTTATACGAAATCGGGACTTATGATCGGGCTAGGAGAAACAAAGGAGGAAGTGCAATCGCTCTTGCAAGATTTAAAGCAAGCCCGTTGCGATATTGTAACCTTAGGTCAATATCTTCAACCCTCGAAACACCAAATGCCAGTTCAAAAATACTATTCTCCGCAGGAATTCAAAGAATTTGAACAATTTGGGAAGGATTTAGGGTTTCTTCACGTGAGTGCTGCCCCCTTAATCCGAAGTTCCTACAATGCGGAGGAATTTTCGAAGGAATTCCTTTAGCGGAGGAATTCTTTTTAAGTGCTTTAGTAGGAAAAGGATGTATGGTCACTGACTGCAGAAAATTAGCGGAAGAAGCGGCGACAGAACCCAATCTGATAAAAAGGGGCATTGCCTTCAGCCAAGTTAGCCAATCCTGCAAAAAAGTTAGCGAGGCTGAGCAATCGCTCTTGATGAAGCAAAAAGCGATTGAGGCATTTCATAACGCCGCAGAGCAATTGGATGACGCCTACGAAAAAGCCCTCATTTATAACTATGAAGCACTCTGTTGTATTTGTCTCAAGAATATGGAGCAAGCTAAGGATCTCGTGAGTGAGGGATTCGCACTTTGTAAAAACGCATCAATAAAACCTCCGTTGATCATCCAATTTACAGATTCCCTCATCTCCCAGAAAGTGGCTGATGCTGAAAAAATATGGGCGGAAATTTCTCAGGATTTCCAGCAGGGTATTATAGAATTATTAAAGGAAGCCTTCTGCACGATTAATCCTTCTCAGGAGCCGCCCTGCCCCAAAAAGAGGCGTAAAATAACCAAAAAATGGCAAATAACAATGGTCGGGAAAGACCGTGATGATCCTGAGCAAGATTGGAATTTGGACTTGGTGGATGCCTCCGAAATAGTTGAAAAGGAGCTGTTATTGAAACCAGAATTTCTCAAGGATTTACTTGAAACGATGAAAGATCTAAAGCATTACCGGTTTCTCCGCATTATCCGCACCATCGTCTCCCCGGGAAATGTGGACCTCACAAATAAAGCCATTTATCTCATCCTTGCAACGAGCACTGAAAAGAACCTGAAATTCGGGATAATGCTCGGTTGCGTTAAAGGGGGGAGCCTGCACCTCATCGCCATCTGGCCTGAAACTTTTGCCCAAGTGTTATCCGAAAACCAGGAGATTCTCTTTGGCTTCGTGACCCGCTTGATAAAGGATCCCCATTGGTTCCTCGACGTGAACATCCTCACCTGCTTAGATAGCGAAGACGAGGTAACCGAAAAAGGACATATCTCGCCGGATTATTATAGCTAATTAAAAAAAAGGGAAATTAATTAAGTCGTGTTTTTTTTCTTGAGTGATACCAGCAGCAAGGCCGTCAAAGCAAGAAGAAGCCCTATAATTTCAAATCCGGGAATTCCTGAACCTGTATTATCCCAGATAAAAGTAACGCTAAGTGTCCGAAATGAAGATCCCTCTCTCACATAGCCGACGAAATAGTAAGTCTCAGAAGAGGACAAATTGGTTCTCAAAAGCAATCCAAAAGTTGAATGTAGATACGTGGCCAACGAAGGATAATTTGTGGGGTATGGGTATCCGGTTCCAATCCATGCTGTATATTGCGCTGCGGTGAATAAGTGAATATCCCAGACCAGAGTATCCGATTGCCAAGTTACTGCAATGGTATTATTGCCGGTAAATCGAACAGCTTCGGTATTTCCCCCGTCATCGGTCCAAATATAAGTCCTGGTGGTAACTGCATTGACTGGAGTGAGGCAAGCCACGAAGAGAAAATAAATTGAAATCGATAAGGCGACAACCCAGAGAATATTTTTTTTCATCATCCTTTCTTACCTTCTAAAGAGATTTGTAGTTATTTCTTTGTGGCGTTCAATATAAAAGGATTCTTAAACATGGATAATGGGACTTCCAATAAAGGGAAAGAGATGCGATAACGCTCTAAATTAATGGGACAATATTCTGTACCACTCCGATAAGATAGTGAAAGATGAGCACTGGCCAAAGAAAAGACTTGCCCCTCAAGGTAAGATACCCGAAGAGAGGTGCTACCGCGAGGGCAGCTACAATTTCTGTTAAGGGTTTCCCGATATGGAAAAGAGTCGTTATGATTGTTTGAATTATTATAATGAGAAGTATTCCTAGTTTAGTCATTCCCTCTCGTTTTAAGCCAAATTGGAGATAGGCACGAAAGATGAATTCATATCCAATATAATAAATGATATATACGAGATTGAAAATGACAAAGAGTTGGATGTCGTCCCTAACTAATGTCGTCAAAGGATATTCATGCAGGAGATCCGGATCCTTTAAAAAGAAGAATGCCGGGAGAAGCGCCAATCCGATCAGGGTCCATATCAAATTAAATTTCTTATCGCCCCACTGAAATCCATAATCGCGCTGTTTCTCCTTAAAATAATACTTGATGAGGAGCATGGGCACGATTAAGAAGAGCAGCAACGCCATGCAAAACTGCCAGATATATTGCCAAAAATCGATCCAGGGGCTCCCATTAAACAATCCGCCAAAAACCCATTGAAAAAAGAGGATACTATTGCGCCCCGCCGGAAAATAGGCATCAGCTGGGAGATAGACCCGATATAAAGCGATAAGATAATAGATAATTGTGAGTAGGATCGTTGAACCCAGTATGAAAATTTGCTTCTGAGTGATTCTTTTCTTTAATTGATCCAAAACCATTCACCACAACTCAACAGGATTATTATTTTTTTATGGTTTGTTGATAGGATTCATAGGTGCGTTTGAACGCTTCCTCAATCCCAATTGAAGCCTTATATCCCAGATCCTTAACGATTTTGTCATTTTTGAAGCCGAGATCGGTGGCTATCACCTTCACGCGGTATAAAGTGATGAGCGGTCCTTTCTTGCTTCGCACCAATTTGTACATCGCCTCTAATAAACCCGCCGCCGGATAGGCTAACCAGGACGGGATGCTCAGCAATTTCAATTCTTTCCCACACGCCGCAAACATCTGCGCCATGAAGTCTTTAAACGGGAGAATGGGTCCATCCGAGATGATATAGGTCTGACCAGCTGCTTTAGGATGAGTGGCGACCAGTATTAGCCCGTCTGCTAAATTTTCAACATAACTATAGCATGTAACGGTTTTCGCATTATTGACGACGGGGAAAGATTTGCCCTTATCAATGCGGCTATAAACTTCAAAGCTGAAAAGCTTATCATTGGGTCCAAAGATGGTGAATCCGGGACGGACAATGCAGGTCTCGATTTTTCCTTGACTATAATACACATTCAGTAAATCCTCCACCGCTTTTTTAGAGCGGGCATACGCATTCCACGGTTTATACGGGGTTGATTCATCAGCATTCTGGAACCCTTCAAACCCATGGACCGTCAAAGAGGACATGAAAATAAACCTTTTTACCTGCGCCTCCACGGCAGCATCAAGCACATTTTTGGTGCCCTCATAATTAAGCCGTGTAAACTCCTTTTCGGAG
>Ga0315285_10002321_pt1 | contig 19868 bp, 24 predicted proteins | sample YL17G09_36_MG_FD_203698 | JGI IMG/M metagenome (GOLD analysis project Ga0315285, IMG submission 203698) | Sediment microbial communities from Yellowstone Lake, YNP, Wyoming, USA - YL17G09_36 | ecosystem: Environmental > Aquatic > Freshwater > Lake > Sediment | place: USA: Wyoming | collected...
GGAGGCAAAGATGAGCATCGTAGACAATGAGTTTGAAGCGGTACTTGATGAGTTCCTCTTCAAAAACTCAGGCGATCAGTGGATCGCATCATTCGGATCGGATCTCCATCTCATTGTTAAAGTCGACGAGGTGAAGAAGTCAGTCATCCTTTTGAATGAGCGGTTCCAACTGACTGAGGTGATCAAGCATCCACGTAGTAAGGACTTCGAGCGGCGCTTCTCCAACAAACTCAACCGAATGAAGAACAAGATCACCAAACTTCTTCGGGCGGAAAAGAAAGCGAAGCACATTGAGGCCGGACAGATCGTGTTGAGTACGAAGTATCAAAGCAACACTGAACGTTGTTCCCGGTGCAACCATACCTTCCCGTACGATGAGTTGACGATTGATCATAGTCGTACAGCGCAGTTGATCTGCGAACCATGTTATGCCAAGGAGTATAAGAAGTGATCGTCCACAACGCTACCAGGATTCCCACCAAGATCCTATTGCCTGTCCTCCGAGCCGCCAAGACGGCAGTGGGATCAGTACCTACCAAAGTGGCCGTACTGATCAAGTGGGGCGCTCACGTTCACGGACTTGCCAATGACTATTCCATGGTGCGTGAGAACGTGATGGGCAAAAAGTGGGACGAGACAAAGCCACACAAGTATATTCCGTGTCAGGGCTTCATCACTCTCTACCTTCCTTATGACTGGGATCCATTGTTTACAGCACGCAGTTTCTTTTCTACAGCGTCTCATGAGTTCAAGCATGTTAAGGACTTCAAGGAGCATAAGTACTTTGGTAAATACAATCGTAACTGGAGGAACCGCCCTCATGAGAAACGAGCGATCCGAACTGCCAAGTGTGTCATGGCCAAGTTTGATCAAGGCCGCCGGCCTGACTGGCAAGATGCGGTGATCAATTTGGGAATAGCATTAGAAGAGTTGCAGAAAGGAAGGTAAAGGCATGATTGACTTCACCAACTTTACATTACCAGGACGAGTCCGCCTTCTACAGGAAACAAGAGGCACCTATCATGCTGAAGGCCGTCGTTGGGCTGATCATGTCTTCTTAAAGCCGGGTGCCGTTGGCGAAGCATTTTCTAGGTGTGAAGGGAAACGTACAAAAAAATTGGTCGTACTTTTAGATGAGAAGTTTAACGGCCATACGGTACTCGCCTGGGTACGAGTTGAGAAATTAGAAGAAATAAAAAAGGAGGTACTATGATCATTGAACCTCGGAAGACGTACAGGATCAAAGGAAACTCGCCGTACTTCAAAGACAAGTATGCGACTTCCAATCCTTTGATCATCATTGAGGGACCAGCCGAAACCGTCTTCGGCAGTGGTATACATCTGGCCTCAATGAGTGGCAACTGGGCCGCCCGCCTCTTCCTGGAGCGGGTGGTGGCCGAAGATCCCCCGGGCAAGACAGCCTACTACGGTCACGAAGTGGTCACTGGCCTGGGCGAGTGCGTGTTCGATGAGGAACTGGAGGAGGTGACCCAGTGAGACTTCCATCCTGGAAAACAAAGTATCAGCAGGCCGCCTGGGATCTGATCATCTATCGGATCTATCGTGAGGGTCTCAAGTACAAGTCTAACAATGTAACAGAGACCGCCACACGAGTGGGCGTCACCAAGGGATGTATCTACCTACTGATCAGGAATGGTAGTGGATACTTCAATCCTGACTGCCCCACCATTCACAAGATCCTGTCTCGGTACGATCCTCCTCTTGACCACCAGTTCATGTGCGAACCAAAGAACCTTTGGAGTCGGAGACTTCTCGCTAAGGTTTGATCATGTGGTATTGCCGTTGGCGAGATTACATCGAGCAGAATTGCCAAGGCACTTGTCCCCATTGTGGTGCTAAGGTCATGGACTTCCTCGGTCCCAACTCTAACAAGAAGGCAAACTTTAAGAATGTTCTTGGATACTCACTTGACTCAATTAAGAAAGGTGAGATTACATTGTTATCGGAGTGCCCGAAGTGCTTTGAGAAATCCTATTTTCACATCAGTCCTGATTGGATAGAGTGGTATCCCTTCCTACGGAACATTGATACCAACAAGATACTCAAGGGCAAGGCACGTAAGGCAGAGTTACAAAAAGCAAAAGAACCCACTGAAGAAAAGTTCAGTGCGTTAGGGAGGAAAATAAAATGAGAAACATCCCGATTAGCAAGTTTGGCAAGGATCACTGGTCACTCCTGGTCTACATCGAGTGCCGATGCGTGGACAACAAGGGAGTCCCGGATCTCCGTCAGATGCGGTGTAACTCGAATACCCATCCTGGGTTGTTACCTTTTCCCAACTGGGCGTGGGAGACGAAAAATGGGACAACTCTCAACGATGGTAAGAAACTTTCCAAGCATGATGATCATGACTGCGCTGAGGATCTGGAAAAGGCCGGGTTCATTGTGATCACGGGAACCGGTATCAATCCTATCTACGCTATGACGGAGAAGGGTTGGGAGATAGTGGGACTGATCCGCCGATTCAAAGCCACTGGTGGGACGTTCGGAACCTTTCAGCTGAAGTCGTAAGCATGCTTCCAAAGATTCCAATTGATCAATTGGTCGGGGTGGCAGGAATACTGCACGGTTACCGCCATGAGTTACTTGAGGATGTTAAGAACCGAAACCAAACCCAACCACTCCTGCCTTTGTGCAAGGCTTGTGCAAGTTCTTGCAAAGTGCACGATGCCAAGGGCCTAATCGTATTTGTTTGTCATGCCTTTCAACGGCCGAAAAGAAATGCTTGATTTTAGAAAAGGAATATCTTATAATAGGATTTTAAGGAGAGGAGGTACGATGCTCACCGATCTGAGAATCGTCGCTAATGCGCGATCACTCAACTCATCTTTGCCTCCTCACTTTTCGGTGACTTGTGCCTCCTCTCCTTTTTTCTCCGGAGTTGACAGTGACCTATAAGATCACACTCGGCAACGTCTTCTCAGAAATGAATGACTACCCAACGGAACTGGAGCAAAGACTTGCTATTGCCCATCCCAATTTTTGGTTTAGTCCACAATACAAAATGCATGTATGGGACGGGAAAACCCACTTCCTTAAACTAACTCCGACAGTTCACTTCCCCACTGGGTTGCTTTTCATCGTGGAGGAGTTCCTCAAAGAGAAGGGTCTGGACTATGAACTCATTGATCCTCGCATGCCGATCAAGTATTCCGATGGCATGTTAGCTCCAGTTTCCCCCGATCTACTGAATGGTATTACCCTCCGGGAGTATCAGATTACCGCGATTGAGGAAGCAATCCGAAAAAGGCGGGGCGTTCTTGAACTGCCCACCGGGTCAGGCAAGACCGAAGTAGCCGCAGGTATCATTAAACTCCTTAATCGGCCCACACTCTTTTTGGTACACACGCAGGACCTCTTACATCAGACCGCCGAACGATTCACCAACCGTCTTGATATTCCTATCGGCAAGATCGGGGATGGTGAATACGATATAGAAAAACGATGCGTTGTTGCGACCATTCAATCTTGCCATGCCCGCCTCAAGTCGAAGGAACAAGACAAGCGAACTGAGATAAAACAATTACTGGAGCGGGCCGAAGTAGTCTTCCAGGACGAAGTGCACCACGCCAGCGCGAGTACGTGGTACAGCATCGGTCAGAAAACCTTGTCGGCAAGGTTCCGATTCGGATTGTCCGGAACTGTCCTTCGCCGAGACGAACTTTCAAACATGAAGATGTTAGCTCTTTTCGGTGAACCGATCTATACTAAACGGACAATGGACCTAGTTGACGATGGATATCTAAGCAAGATTCAGATCACTATGATTGATAATCCTGAAGTGGTTGAAGGTAGTAACTGGCAAGAGATATACCAGAATGGGATTGTGAAGTCAGAGTCTCGGAACAAGATGGTCGTAGATATTGCCGAAAAGGCTTTCCGAGAGAATAAACGAGTTCTACTACTGATTAGGTATATTGATCATGGAAAGACCCTAACTCGTCTGCTTAACGAGCAGAGGAGTATTCCTACCGTATTCTTGAGTGGACAAAGTGGACGTGACGATCGTAAGGAGCGAAAAGAAGAGTTTAATGAGAATGGAAACTTCATTTTAATTGCCAGTACAATTTATGATGAAGGGATTGATCTCCCCGAAGTGAATGTCTTGATCATAGCCTCTGGTGGATTAAGTGAAGTCAAAACAATACAAAGGGTAGGACGTGGTTTGAGAAAGAAGAAGGACGGTTCAACTCTTCAAGTCTTTGACTTTAACGACAGTTCGGAGTACTTGAATAAGCATTCGAAGGAACGCCGCTCAGTCTATGAGTCAGAGGGGTTCATAAAGGAGACACCATGAGTTATGAATCAGCAAAGAAATTGATAGGAAAGGTCCTTGACCGCGTCTGGTTGGTAGAAGCCCCCGGAACAAAAGCTCGAATACTTGTTGCCTCCACCACCAACCTACTTGAACGTTTCGCACGCGAAGTAGGTATCCCCATCTCGTTTGCGGGTGGGTCCGATCGTTATTCGGGTACCCCCACACTTCGAGTGTGGAAACAAACCCTCTATGATGCCATTCAGGGAGGTGCGGAACTGATCTCACAAAAGGACTTTGATCATATCTTTTGTGATCAGTGGGGATGCGGTATTAGTATTAACGGAAAGTATTATAGTCCAAAAGAGAGACCGGGCATGAATGAGTGCCCGATTGATCAATTAAAAGAGGAGGTCCAAAAAATGGACAATCTAACGCCGGTTGATCAAAAGCTGGTTCACCGATTCCAGCTACGTCCAGCTTTACGAAAGGTTCTTAGTGATCGAGCAAGGGAGGAAGTGGCAAAGTACCTTATGCCCTTCCGTGAAGGAAGTGCCTCGGCAAAAATGTTTCAGATACTGTTCGGTCGAAAGAGAAAAAAGGCAGATATAGGCAACGAAACTAAAAAGGTTGCTTTCTTAGCCGGGGTCACATCAGGAACGGTTGATCGAGCAAAGAGTGGGCGTCGCTATTATACCAAGAACGGAGTGACTATATACTATGACATGGAAGTCACGGCCTCGGTGGGCCTTCTTTATGCGATCGGTATTCTTGAAAATCGTTCCATACTTAAAAAGTATGAGGACATGCTTTTACCAACCCACAAAAAAAGCTCGTCTGGTGATGGCCCAACCTACAAGAACGAACCTGAGTACCAGGACTATCTTAGATTTAAGGAGATGATTGCTCGCGAGGCGGCCAACAAGCAATGAACTTCTTTACCGCCGACCCACACTTCAACCACGGGAACATTATCCGACACTGTTCTCGTCCCTTCCAAAATGTTGAGGAGATGAACTCGACTATGATCATGAACTGGAATTCCAGAGTTCGACCAGGCGATGTGATCTATGTTATCGGCGACTTCGTGTGGGAGGGGTTTGGTGTGATCATTCCTCAACTAGTTGGTGAGATCCATCTAATCCCAGGCGGGCATGATGAGCGACTGCTTCAGTTCTTGAAACGAAACCCAGGACAGTCAAACCGGGATTGGCAGGAACGGTTGATCATACATCCGCCCATCCTGGAGAAAAGTTTTCCGATAGGAGGTCAGAATGAAAAAGTAAGAATCATTATGTGCCATTACAGCATGCGAGTTTGGTCGGCGAGTCATTATAACTCATGGCACTTGTATGGCCATAGTCACGGGCGTCTTGCCGGCCAAGGCAAATCGTTCGACATCGGAGTTGATGCGAATAATTTTTTTCCCTTGTCATTTGTTGAGGTTGCTGATATAATGAGTCAACGACCTGATAATTTTAATCTCGTTCACAGATGAGGAGGAGTAAATCATGGCTAAGAAAAACAGTATCAAGGCGACCGCCGAGAAGGTCGGCAAGTCCAAATCGCTCCTGAAAAGGGAAGCGAAGGAAGCCGAGTCCGTTGCAAGGTTCAAGAAAGCAAACCCAGTTTCCCCAGTACCAGTAAAAAAGAGGATCAACCGACTAGAGTTTTTCAACGAGCATGCTATTAGCATTGGTGCTAGCTATGCGGAAACTCAGTCCCAGATTGCCACTGCTCGAAAACTAAAGTTGCCCTCATGGTTGGTTAGTTATGTCCTTGTCCGACTTCTTCCTGGGGAGTTTAAAAACAAGAGCGTTCAGAAAATGATCAACCATGATGAAACCGCTAAGGCGGGGGCAGTATAATGCTTGAACTCTTCTACGAAGCAAAGTTCGATGCGGCCCACCGATTGATGCACCATGAAGGCAAGTGCAGGAATCTTCATGGGCATACTTGGAGGGTCTCAATCGGAGTAGCTGGTAACCCAGATCCTAAGACAGGAATGGTTGTGGATTTTGCCATTCTGAAACTCTCGGCGATCAACTTGGTCATGCATTTCTTTGATCATGCTACTATCCTAAACTCAAGAGATCGTGAGTTGTGGATGGCCCTTGAGGACCACAAGTTGTTCCTCATTGATGGCGAACCTACCTGCGAAAATCTGGCTAAGGTAATCTTTGACAAGATCAGGGAAAAGTTGGACTGCTCGCTTTTCACTTTTATTCTGTCGTCAGTCACTGTGTGGGAATCTGATCACGCCTCGGCTCGTTACTGCGGGCTGTAGTAAAATCTTGAACAAGGAGAAAACTGATGAGTAAGGTAACAACACCAAGTCAACTGGTGGAAACCCGCTTGGGGATTGCAAAAGATGAACCTTTACCAACGAAGGTTATAAAGGACAACCTCGTTGCTTTTCTTCATGAGTGTTACTACTTCAATGCTAACGATCGTGTAAAAGTTCTTGACTGTCTTGACCTCATCTCACCTGATGCCAAGAGGGCGTTTGCCAGATTGTTTCCATTGTGACTGTGAAGATTAGTCGTGCTTAATTATAATAAGGCCTATATACGACCAATAGGCTCCAATTGTTTATCAGTATTATCTTTAGTAATTTTTACACTAGAACATAGTGCTTTAGCACTATGTGATAGAAGCGGACGAGGCGTCCGCACGCGGCAGAGCCGCGAGACAGGATTGATCAGTGAATAAGAAGAAGTTTGCCTCAGTTGAGTTAACAGGTGCTGACGCAGTCGAGATGCTTTTGACTCACGAGACATTCCGTCACATCGCCAACACGTTCGCCGCTTACTGTCACTACTACCAGAAGCGACCGAGTTGGTTTTACAAAGGTGCTATGATTAACTCGCCCACGGCCCGGGCTAAGGCTGAGGAGAAAATCCGGCGTTTGATTCTGCTGGTAGTCGCGTTAGAGACTGAGATCGAGATATTCTTGAAGGCTCAGTTCGAAATACTCGTACCTTATTTCTCCGCACAAAAGATTCCTGTCACCTTTGACATGATGCTCACAGACAAAGCCATTGATCGCTTCCTGAGATATAAGGAAAGGATCAAGGCACAATACAAACTCGAGTCAGATCGTGAGCGCGCTTTCTACAGTCTGCCCAAAAAGGATCTGACGATCTCGATACTCAACTCGGGGTATGCGTTCCTTTCTGTCCTGACCAAGAAACAGGAACGACTGGGTCGACTGCCGGAACCGAAGGAGGTACTGGAGGTTCTGGAGGTAATGGCCAGATCAGGAATGGTGACTCGCTTTTACGTGGCCACCTCTCCTTTACTTAGACAGGTTGAGGGGTGGTCAATTTTCTTAACCAAGTATATTTCGGAGACATGGGAAACCTTGACAAAAGAAGAGTCATACGAACTACAGAGAGTTCGGGATGAGTTGTCCAAGGCAGTTGAAAGTAGTGAGGTAGGAAAGTATGTCTAATCCAGAAACATATACAAAAGACTTTACGGAAGAAATACAGCATCGTATTGTTGCCATGATGTTTTTTGATCATGAGTCATTTCTCATGGTAAAAGAAATAGTGAAGCCAGAGTACTTTGAGAATCCTGTTCTGTCTGATCTGGTTCGGATCATGCTAAAGTTCCATGATAAGTATGGCCGGTGTATTGAGTTTGAGGAGTTAACTCAGGAGCTGGATGTTCATCTAGATATGTCCAAGCGCCCTCTTCCTCGTGAGGTGTACACGGAACAGTATAGCAAACTTATGCTCGAGGGCGCCCAGGTTACGGACTATCATTACATTCGTGACCAAGTGGTAGCATGGGCACAATACCAACTGGTCAAGATAGCAATTCTGAAAAGTATCAATTTACTGCAAAAGAAAAGGGACTACCCGGGCATCCTTAAGGAGATCAAGGATGCCGTTTCGGTTGGAGAGTCAACGCATGAGATGGGGTCATTCTACTTTGAGGAACTGGAGCAACGATTGGCAGATAGAAAAAGCGGCTGGTGTCGAGGTGAGGTTGCTATTCCAACAGGGATACCAACACTTGATAGGCATTTAGGTGGTGGTTTGGCGCAGGGGGAGTTGGGTATCATTATGGGCCCAACGAAACGGGGTAAGACAATTACTCTGGTGAATTTTGCTAGGGGGGCATTGTTGAGGGGGAAAAACGTTTTGCACATTGGAATGGAAAGTAGTGCTAGACGAACAATGGTTTTATATGACGCCCACTTTTCAGGAGTGGTGAAAGACAATCTAAAGGATAACGAGGATGCGATCCGAACGAGGATCGGAGAAATGCTAGCAACTATGCAGTGTGGAGTACTGGTGATAAAGAACTTTCCTCCTCTTAAGTGCACAGCCGCTACCATCGAGGCCCATCTTCAAAAACTTCGGAACGTGAAGAATCTTCGGATAGATGTTCTATTGCTTGACTACCTGGGATTGATGGAAGTCGCAGGAAAACTTATTGATCGTGACGGCGGTAAGTATGCAAAACTGGGACAGATTACAAAGGAGCTATTGGCAGTCGCACAAGAGTATGATGTTGCGATCTGGTTGGTTCACCAGGCCAACCGTGGCACATTAATCAGAGGTGGAGAGAAGGAAGTAATCGGAATGGTGGACTCTGGGGACTCCATTGAACCAATGCGGGATGCCGATATTATCCTGACATTTAATCAGTCAGAGGATGAGGCGAAGGCGGAGCCAACCAATGGATATCAGGATTGCCGGATCTATTCGGCCGGCGGTCGGGAGGTGGCGGACAAGTGGTGTATTCCACTAAAGGTAAACAAAGGAAAGTGTCTGATAGTTGAGCCGGGTATGGAGGATTGATCATGGAGAAGATACTTCTGACTTTTGATCAAGTGTGGGAGATGGTGAAGGATCTGGTGCACACGCAAGTTCCGTATCCTCCGGACGTGATCGTGGGGGTGTCTCGTGGAGGCATCTATCCCGCTATTAGGGTTCAGTCGCTCCTATCATCAATTACCGGTAAGAGGTTTGACTTCAAGGTCGTTGATCCTTTCACTACCAAGTGGATGGATGAGTTCAAGGACGAAGCGATCCTGGTCATTGATGATATCTGGGACTCAGGGGCTACGTTGCAGTTCATCCAAGACGAGGCTACCAAAAGAAAGTTGAATCTCAAGGCGTATGCCTTATTCGTCAAGACACCTGAGGACAAGGCCAAGGATGTCTGGTATCAGTTTCCGTGGGAGACAGATTCTGATGAGGCCGGCGGACGAAAGCAGGCAACCATTACTCTGTTACGATCAATCGGAGAGGATCCGATGCGAGAAGGTCTTCGTGACACTCCTCGGCGGATTGACAAGATGTGGAATGAGTTGACCAGTGGGTACCGGCAGGATCCTGAAGCCATTCTAGGTACTGCTTTCTCAACTGAGTCATACGATGAGATGATCATGCTAAGGGATATTCACTTTTACTCAATGTGTGAGCATCACATGCTTCCCTTCTATGGCGTGGTACACTTTGCTTATATTCCGGATAAGCGAATCGTTGGAGTATCAAAGATCGCTCGTCTGGTGGACTGCTTTTCTCGTCGCCTTCAGATTCAAGAACGGATGACCATGCAGATTGGTCGTGAGTTTGAGAAAATAGTTTCTCCACTTGGAGTAGGAGTAGTGGTGGAGGGTGTACATTTGTGCATGATGATTCGGGGAGTTGAGAAGGAAAATGTGAAGATGCTTACCAACTATCTTGGAGGATCCTTCCGTGAGGCGGCGGTCAAGTCAGAGTTCCTTGGAAGATTGGGATCGAAATGAACAAGTATCTATTCTCCTGTGTTTATCTGACTCGGTTCTGTCCGATGCGGTGTGACTACTGCCGTCTGCGGGATTCTAAGTTGACTGAATCGGAAATGGATACCACACAGTGGAAGAGGGCATTCGAGGAGTTGGAGGAGTTGGGTGTTTCTTTCCACTTGATCCTAGGCAACGAACCTCTAGCGGTTCAAGGTATTGTTGACTTCATTCGTTGGTTGGGTGATAGGATGCCGTACGCTATGTACAGCAGTTGCTCGCCTGGCCTTTTTGATCGACTGAAGTATGACTTGGTACGGGCTGGTCTCAAGAATCTGAGTTGCGGATGTGATATTCTGGACTTCTCTCGAGAAGTCAAATTGGGAGACATGGAGATTAAGTCACGTCGTGCCTATTCTGCGCTTCAGGAGGCGAAGGTTCTGGGAGTCCCTGATAGGCATGGGACACTTACGGTATCTCGTCAGACACTAGCACACGCACTTGCTACAGTAAAGCAGATGACTGACAAGGATATCTGGGTGGCGATCAACTTCCTTCACTGGGATAAGGACGGTGGCTTCGATTTCTTCCCGAAGGCAGAGGAGATTCCTGATCTGGTATTTCGGGAAAGTGATAGGTCTTGGTTTGAGGACTCCATCTTCAAGATCAAGGAAGAGGTGATTAAAGGAACCGTCCAAGTTCAAAACCCACCTGAATACTTTGACGATGCAATCAAGCATGGAATGGATATGTCATGGCATTGTAAGATGCCTCTGATCTATTCGGTGGATGCTGATGGGCGGATGCGATGTTGTGGTTATCGGCGGGGCACTCACTCTCCTAAGTTCTCGATTTTTGATGTGAGGAAAAACCTTTCCAACTTTGTAATCGCAAATGATCAAGATCGACAAGATTGCCCGGGATGCTTCTGGAGTTACTGGTGGCAGGCAGATCACTTTTACGAGACCGACCAAAAAGAATTTGGGATGGGTGTCTTTCAGTTCCATGACTCGAAATATTATAAAGGAGAACAGTATGATAAAAAGTTACAATCTTGAACTTTTGGCCCGCTTGGATAGTTTGATCAATCGAGATGCATTCGATGATCAGATACAGAATAACGAACTGTACAAGGGGGTTGTCAGTGGTTCCCCAGTCCTCTTGCGGGAGTTGAATGACGTATGCCAACGCTTTCCAAATGGTTGGACTGGTCGTTTTGTTTTGGATGTTGGCTGTGGTTCGGGGTTTACTTTTGATCAACTGCCTTTTATTACACACGGAGTGGAACCGAACGAAGTAAAGTTTCAGAATGCTTGTGCAAAAGGGAAACCGGTAGAGCAAGGATTTTGTGAAAACATCCCCTTTACCAGTAACTTTTTTGACTGTGTAATTGTCTGGGGTGTTCTGTGCTTTGTCAGGAGTCTGGTTGAATCCCTTATTGAGTGCAATCGAGTACTCAAGGTTGGTGGGTACCTTGTAGTTGATACTGTTTCTAGTACCATTCTCCCAATGGCACAGACTGTGGATGAGCTGTCCTTTTGTAGATATACCCGTTCGTTTGGTTTTGAGGTGGTGGAGAGGTTAAGATTTTGTGAGCCCACTACCCCGAGACATTATCGTGTTGGTTTTGTACTCGAGAAGGTACAAGACTTTGTAGAAGATATGTTGTTGGCTCCTTTCGTTGTGGGAGGAACAATTAATAACTTTTTAGAGGACCGAGATTGGTTTATGAAGTGAGGAGAAAAAGAAATGAGAATAATTATCACCGGAGCTAGTCAAGGTATCGGCTTGGCAATCCTTACTCGACTCAATGACGAGTTTCCAAATGCTAAGTTCATACACGTTGGTCGTTCCTTCATTCCTAAGGATAGGGTACCGTCACCTTGCAACCTTGACCAGGTGGCGACCGACCTCTCCATTGGTGTTGATCTTGAGCATGTCTGTCGAGAGTTGGGTAGACAAACTATCGACATCTTGGTTAACAATGCTGGAGTGATGCCGTTTCACAAGTTCGGAGTAGTGGGGATAAGTGAATACAATCGGGTCTTGGATACGAATCTTCGGGCTCCGTTCTTTCTGTCCCAGGCAGTTATTGAGAAGATGCCTGGGGGGGGAAGGATCATCAACATCGCTTCAATCTCAGGCAGTCGGGCGGAGGCGGACATTGACATAGTCGAGTACTGTGTGAGTAAGGCAGGTTTGATTATGCTCACTAAGTCACTTGCCAAATTATTCCCGACTCTTTGTATCAACTCAGTATCACCAGGCTTTGTTGCACCTACTAATCTTGTGAACATCAATCAACCCACACCTGAGCATTTGGTACAGTCAATTCCAAAGAAGAGAGAAGCCAAACCTGAGGAGGTTGCCGAGTTGGTCGCTTTCCTGTGCTCAAAGGCAGGTGACTATATCACTGGTCAAGACTTGATCATAGACGGAGGAAAGTCTCTGTAGGAGGAAACAATGGTGCAACTTATTTATCTTGAGCAGGCACCCCAAACAAAACGACACTATCCCTGCTTTTATTATGTAGATGGGAAGGGAACTTATCATGCAGTTGCTCATGTTATAAAGGCACGGGGAGCCGATAAAGCAATGCGGGGGGCATTCGAATCGTTGGTTGCCTCTTTGTCAAAGTTAATACCAGAGGGGAAGTAGGATGTGTGGCATAGTGGGCGTTTGGAATCGGGATGGGGTCTTTGATTGGGATACGTACGATGCGTTGTTCTCTGCGGCGGAGAATAGAGGACAGGATGGCTTTGGTATCGCTCTGGTTCCTGATGTCCGGAAGAAAGAGATACTGACCTTTAAGTCCACGAAGACCTATTCTATTGACAAGTGGGCGGTTAAGAATTGGTTGATGGATCCTGCCCCGGTAAAGGGTAGTTTGATCATTGCGAACTTCCGTGCCCAACCAGAGACTGAAGTTGAAAGTTCAGATAAGAATCTTCAGCCGATTGTATATACAAAGGAGGGGGCGCTGATTCTTTCCCATAATGGTTCAGTGGCAAATTTCGTGGTGGACAAATACTCCAACTATCAAACAAAGATTGATAGTGAAGTTATTCTCAAGTCCTATCAAACGAGTCATAATATGGAGAAAGTTATGGGGGAGATGGTGGGTGGGTTTGCTTTTCTTCTCTATGATCAAGAAGCTAATCGTCTGTTCTGTGTCAATGACTTCAAACCTTTGGCAATCTGTTGTATCAGAGGAAAGGGGGTTATACTTCACTCATGTCTTGACGTGATCGAATCAGTAACTAGGAAGATCACCGACTCCCCGCGTTGCGGAATGAATGTGTGGGAGGATTGGTATTATCATTGGCAGGATGGAAACACCATTCGGGAGATTGATCTTGATAGTGGGATGGAAAGGATCATGACCTTCCAACCCAACCGATACCATCCGGTATGGAAGCCATCAGTGAAGATCAATAGCGAGTCTGTCCTGGTCTCCTCTTCCGGCGGGATTGATAGTGGCCTGTCCGCGTTTGTCATGAGGCGCCTGGGATACCGAGTGACTCTGGTGAACTTCAACTATGGTCAGCGGGGCTGGGAGGCAGAGAGTTTGGCCTCCAGGCGTCTTGCTGATTACATGGGCTCGGAGTGGGTCGGCATTGATTTACAGAACATCTTCAAGGGGGATCCTTCGTCATTGATTAGACCGACCATTCCTATCGAGACAGGGACGGAGAGTTACATCAAGACAACGACTGCGTGGGTGAGCAATCGCAACGCAATTTTCCTATCCATCCTTGCCTCGTTGGCGGAACAGCAGATCCTGAGTAACAAGTCGGATCGAGTTCACCTCGTTACCGGAATGAGTAACCTCACCGAGGAGGGCTTCTATCCTGACAACTCAGAGTACTTCGTTCGTGCCTTCCTGGAGATGACTAAATACTCAACACTAGTCGGTGATCGCATCACTTACGTTTCGGTCATGCAACAGATTATGAAGTCCGAGGAGTGGATCCTTGGTAAGGAGCTAGACTTTCCCTTTGGGATGACAGTAAGTTGTGACCAGCCCTATGTATCGGAAAAGGGAGAGATCTTCTTATGCCGGCAGTGCGGTTCAACTCTTCTTAGCATCTGGGCGGCTGAGATGGCTGGTGTTGAAGATCCAAGACAGTTTTATGACTTGGAGGGACTGCCCGTCATGGAAAAGAGGATTACCAAAGGAAGTAAAGGCAAGGTTGACTATGCCGATCTGGTTCGCCGAATTAAACTGCCTAGTAAAAAGGACTACGATAAGTTGGCCGATCTTCTGATGGGTCCAAGGAATTGATCATGGCAAAAAGCAGACGTCCTGTTCTGATGTTTAGCGGGGGGCTTGACTCATTGATTGCCTGGTTTGTTTTGGGCAAGCCAAAGGCAGTTCATGTCCACTTGGGTCACCGCTACGGAGCATCGGAATACTTCACTTCCATGAGTCTTGCGAAAAGATTGGGCATGGACTTGATCATTGAGAAACGATTGTACCTCGGTGATCAGGAAGCACCTGATGCCTATATCCCAATGCGTAATCTTTTCCTTGCCATGATTGGTGCACTTTACGGGGATGACATTTACTTGGTTTTCCAAAAAGGTGAGCAGTCCATTCCTGATCGTTCGCCTGAGTTCCTGGATAAGGCGTCAGAGATGCTATCTTTCCTTAATGAGCGAAGGATCGTGGTGGACAGTCCTTTCCAAGGTATGACAAAGTCAGGCATGATCAAGTGGTACCTTGATCAAGGCAACGAAAAGTGTCCGGTCGATGTTCTCTATAAGTCGTTCTCTTGCTTTGGATCGGACTCAACAAAGGTTCCTTGCGGAGAGTGCGCCGCCTGTTTCAGGCGATGGATAGCCTTTGAGAATAATGGATTGAGTCTTGCCCTTCGTGCAGATATCAAAGAGTGGTCGGGCATACCGGGCTACATCAAAAGAATTAAGGCAGGCGAGTATGATATAGAGCGTGCTCGTGAAATTGAAGTAGTTTTAAGGAGGCATGAACTATGGATGAAGTAATTACAATAAGCAAGAAGGCGAAGACACTTAAGAAACTTATGGATATTCTTTTTGACTTCTCTTCTCCAACCAACATTCTTCCCACCTCGTGTGTGTTTATTTTTCACCAATCTTATGTCATTGCGTCCCAGCTTTGGGGAGGGGCGGCATGTAAGGATAGGGTGCTGGACTTGAAGGAGAACTATCACACTGTTGGCCTCCCTGTTGGTGCTACAAAAAAGATTTGGGGACTATTGTCTGGGCATCTCGATAAGGAGATTATCTTTACTATTACTGATCAAACTCTTGGTTTTAGTATTGGGCACTTTCATGGTGAAGTCGATTTGGTTGAGTCAATGGGGATTGTAACACCTGAAAGTCTTCTTGGCCAAATTAAGGAGTGTCCTGGACAAGAGTTTCTTGCCGCACTTAAGTCATTATCTTTTTGTATGTCAAAGAATACTTATCAGCCGGCATTCTGCGGGATCTGGTTTGTCAAGGATCAGAATGCGTTGATCGCCTCTGACAATTATAGAGTGACTCGTTATACTCTAGATGAACCTTTGAAGGGCATTGATCAAGATTTCTTTATGTCGGCAGAGGTAGTTGAGCAACTTATTCGACCTAAGTATAAATTGGAACGGTTGGGGGTAACTTCTGAAGGTTTTGTGGTATTTGACTTTGGTGTTGACGTCAATAAGGAGGAAGGATTTCTGGTATTTGTAACGGGTGTCTCTTTTCTTATGCCTGCGCATAATCATCTTTTGGATACACTCAATGAAGAGATAGATAAGGCAGAGATTAAGTTTGACTTTCCGAAGGAACTGTTAGGAACGGATTTATCTGGAGTGGCCTTACTTTTTAAGGATGCTATGGAGTATTCAGACGCTGAGATCAGTGCTAAAGATGGTATCCTTACTATTATTCCCATCCTTCTTCAGGCGTCCTCTGGAAAGAATATGACCATTACTCTTCCTCTTAGGGGATGCCCAGACTTTGAAAAGGTTAGAATACATTCGGACTTTTTGTTAACCGCTATTGAGCGATATTCCAGATTTGTTATTGTTCCTGGTCGGTGTATCTATGCTTATACTCCAGGCACGAGTGAAGAACATTACATTGGTTGGAAGGTGGGATCAATAAGATGAGAGATCTAACCTTCAAAGTTTTCTTTGTTATGACCTCTGAAGGTATGGGGCGTCTGGTGGAGTATGCAAAGGCGGGGGTATTTAGGAGAGTCTTGTCAAGCTTTGCGTATAAGGGCCCACTTGAGAAGCTTACAGCCACGCTTGGTAAGGAGTATACAAAGAAGATGGACTTGTTTGTGGACTCCGGTGCGTTTACTGTTATGACTTTAGGGCAGGAAGTTAACATTGACTTCTATGCTGACTATCTTAAAAAGTTTCGTGATGAGGATAACTTTCAAACTCTTCATGCGTTTAATCTTGATGTTATTCCTAAGTCCCGGGATCTTAGTGGAGAGGCGGCGAGACTTGAGGTTGAACGCGCCGCCGCAGAATCATTCAATAATTACATTTACTTAACTGAGAAGAAAGGCCTAGATTTTATTGTTCCTATCTTTCACTATGGTGAGAATGATCAATGGTTGAAGCGAATGGTGGATGCTGGTTGTCAGTATATAGCGTTGGGTGGTATGTCAGGAAAGATTAAGGGTTCAACGCTGAAGAAAGAGGCGTTCAGTCATTTGTTTGAGCGATTTCGTGAGTATAATTATCGTGGGAAGGTTCATATGCTTGGCCTTTGTATGCCAGATGTACTTGGTGACTTTCCTTGGTATTCAGTGGACGCAACAATCACGAAGTCGGCTGGTTATGGTCATATCTATTTGTTCGATGAGGATAAGAAGGATAAGAAAAAAGTCATGGTTGTTTCAGTTTCTCCTATTCGAGCCCGTCAAGGCGCGGTCATGGCCGCGAGCGTTCAGGATAACTATCTGGTTTCCCAACTTAAGAAGGTTGGAATAGAATCGACTATGGATGAGTTGTCGAAGAACTTTTGGCTTCGTGTTGAGGCCTGTTTCCGGTCATGGACGAAGTTCGAGGACTGGGTCAATCAGGAAAGGAAGAAGACGGGTAAGGCGTCAGTGTGGGATCTCTATCTTCAGCTGGAAGCGTCAAATATGTTTGAGGGATTAGATAGTGAAAAAACGTAACGATACGATGGTCTTCTTCCCTGAGTTGGAGAAACTGTCTCCTCGTGAGATTACGGATGAGTTTGGTCTTAGGATATCACGTAATCGGCGTTATGAGTATAGACTATATACATTGGAAGAGATTAAACAAATGCTTGTTGAGGAGGCACTTCGTCCGGTTCGTCCACCATCCAAATCTCGGTCATCTTCTTCTGGAGTCGACTCTTGCTTGAGGTGCCCACTGGGCAAGGGAGTCAAGAAGAATGAAGTCAAGGCCTCTGAGAACATTGGGACGGCGAGCGTTCTATTCGTTGGTGAGGCACCTGGTGTGGAGGAAGTTGAGAAGGGTATTCCGTTTGTTGGACCGGCCGGCCGATGCCTTCGCAAGTTCATACGGCTTGCCGGACTAGTTGAGGAGGACTGTGCTTTTGTGAATACTGTCCGATGCCGGCCTCCAGTCAAGGATCGTCCCTATGAGGTGGTGCCTTCTAATCGTCCACCTGAGGCAGTGGAGATTGCTTGCTGTTCCCGGTATCTTGAGGAGGACCTACAGAGGTTCCACGGAAAGTTGATCGTTCTCTTAGGCAACACACCACTCGATACTCTTCTGGGGCGCTGGCATGTGGGTGCCGCTCACGGCCATGGTTTCCTCAAGGATGGTCGTCGGTTCTATGTGATGTATCATCCTTCATATATTCTGCGTGATCAAAGACAGCGTCACGATGCGATGTATCTTGAGGAGATGCGCAAGATCAAAGTATTTCTTGATTCGGAACACAAGATCCCTTATAATATAGTTGATGATTGCGATAAGACAGAAGCGATGGTGAAGTCAATTCTGGATGAGGCCAACAAAAGAGATGAGGGTGCAATTGTGACCTTCGACGTTGAGTCATCAGGTTTTGACCCACTGGCTCCTGATGCTGTAATTGTGTCTATGTCCTTCACTTTGCGTAATGGTCCGACTTGGTGGATACCAATGAACCATCGTGAAAGTCCCAATCTTGATTATCACAAAGAAATAGCGAAGATAGTTAGTCCTCTTTTTATTGACTCTCGAGTTAAGATGGTTGCCCAGAATGCAAAGTTTGATCTTAAGTTCATGCAGGCCATCTATGGGGTTAGATCAACAAACCTCTGGCTTGATACTCAACTGGCGGTTTTCCTTTTGGAAGGAAAGCATAGTCCTCAGGGACTTCATCAGTGCGCGTGGAAGTTTACGGACCATGGTGGGTGGGACATTGATGCTAGTAACTTAGTTGAGGAAAGTTTGGAAAAGATTGCCAACTACAATACGATGGATACTTTTGTTGGTGATGAGTTGGCGATGATATATGAGAAAAGATTGTCACCCACAGCCTTTGAGTTCCTCATCACAATCTTGACGAAGGCGGTTTATACTCTCATTGAGATGGAGTTGGAGGGTGTGACTCTGGACCTTAAGGTACTTGAGGAAACCTATCAGGAGTATAACAAAGAGGCGTGTACTCTATTCAACAAGTTGGCCTCCTATAAAGAGGTGAGAACGGTTGCTGAGAAACTTCAGAGGGATGTAAACTTTAATTCAGGTTCCCATCTTCGTTCTATCTTGGAGGAGATGAAGCTTGTCTCGGAAAAGAAAACAAAAAAGACACAAAAGATGTCAGTGGATGAAGAGGCATTAGAGACGATTAAGGGTAAGCACCCCTTTGTCACTGACTTATTGAAGTATCGTACGACAGCAAAAATTATTAGTACCTATCTCATTCCTTATACAAAGTTAAACATCGATGGTGTGGTTAGGGGTGAGTATATGTTAACCAGAACGGCAACTGGTCGTCCATCGTGTCAAAAGCCAAACTTCCAGAACATACCGAAAGAGATTCGTCCGGTGTTTCGATCAAAGAGGGGATTGTTTGTCGAGGTTGACTATTCCCAAATGGAGCTTCGGGTACTAGCCATGTACTCGCATGACCAGGCGTTGATTGATGCCTTTAGGAGTGGTGAGGATATCCATGAGGTGACTCGGATGGCTATCTTCGGACCCAATGATGATCTATCTGAGTTGGCTAAAGCAAAGCAAAGGGTTGAGGCAAAGAGTGTAAACTTCGGAATTGTCTATGGTGAGTCTGCACATGGTCTGTCTAAGCAGTTAAAGATATCAATGCGGGAAGCAGATAAAAAGATTGAGGCCTTCTATACCAAGTATACTGGGATTAAAGGTTATGTTGATACAATACGGAAGCAGATTCGGAGTCGTGGTTATGTTGAAACCTTTTTTGGAAGGCGTCGATATTTTGCTACGGAGAATGTTCGTGACCAGGCTGGTTGGGAAGCCCTTTTCCGTGAAGGAGTTAATGCACCCATACAAGGTACCGCTAGTGATCTGGTATTGGATGCGGCGAGTCGTGTGTGGATGCTAATGCGGAAGAGGGGAATGGAGTCGTGTATGGTCATGAATGTCCATGACATGATTCTTTTTGACTGCCCAGAGAATGAAGTTCCCGAGATGCTACTGATGATCTATGATCAGATGGAGAGATTTGACCATCCGTGGGTCAATGTTCCAATCAAAGTCGACGTGGCCATCGGGACAAACTGGGGAGCTTTGGTGGGAATTGAATAGGAGGACAGTATGAGACTTTGTGCAAGTCAGATTAGGCAGTTGGTACATCTTCTTGGTCCGGATTCGGAGAAAGGTCTGAAGATCATCTTCCCTAAGGCCTATGCGTGGG
>Ga0315285_10002322_pt1 | contig 19857 bp, 14 predicted proteins | sample YL17G09_36_MG_FD_203698 | JGI IMG/M metagenome (GOLD analysis project Ga0315285, IMG submission 203698) | Sediment microbial communities from Yellowstone Lake, YNP, Wyoming, USA - YL17G09_36 | ecosystem: Environmental > Aquatic > Freshwater > Lake > Sediment | place: USA: Wyoming | collected...
TGGCCCTCGATGAGGACCTGGCGGCGGCCCTGCCCCAGCGCGAACGCGACATCCTGCGGGTCTTCCACCTGTCGGGCACGGCGGACATCGACGGGACCGTCACCCGGGGGGCCGAGACCCAGGGGCAGTTGGACTACGACTTGTCGCTCCAACTCAAGAACGCCCGGATGATCTACGAGGCGTTTCCGTTCCTGGCCGAGGAGATGACGGGGCACGTCCACCTGGCGCGCGGCGTCTGCCGCATCGACTCGCTGACCGGGTTCAACTCGGGCGCGCGGGTCGAGGCCCGCGGCACGATCGAGCAGACCGAGCACGACTTTGCGATGGACCTCACGCTCACCGGCAAGGACGTCCCCCTCAACGAGTCGCTGCGGGGGGCGCTGGGGCCCGAGATCCGCACGGTCTGGAGCCACCTCGCGCCGCGGGGGCGGGTGGATCTCGACGCCCACCTGACCAAGGCCTTCGGGGCGGGCGAGACCGTGAAGCACCACGTCTGGGCGACCGCACGCGACCTGGCGGCCACGCTGGACTTCTTCCCGTACCCGCTCGAGCACGTGACGGGCAAGCTGGAGTTCGAGGGCAGCGAAGTCCAGTTGCACGACATCCGGGCCCGGACCGGCCCGACGGAGTTCGCCCTGGACGGGCGGATCAGTTACCCCGAGGCGGGGCCGGAGATCGACCTCATGATCCGCACCAAGGGCCTGCGGTTCGAGGGTCCGGTGCGCGAGGCGGTTCCCGATGCGCTCAAGCGGGCGTTTGCCATTATCCGCCCGACCGGCCGCGTGGACCTGAACATCGAGCGCCTGCTCTACCACCGCACGGCGTCGGGCAAGGCCGAAGCCACCTGGCTGGGCTCGGCGGTCCTCGATGAGGTGGGCCTCGAGCCGGGCATGAAGGTCTCCGGCGTGGTGGGCACCGCCGACCTCCAGGGCCGGTGGACCGACGGCCGCGTCTCTCTGGACGGCCGCGTGTGGATCCAGCAGGGCAAGATCTCGGACAAGGATATCTCGAACACCCGCCTGGCGATCGACAAGCCGGAGAACGCGTCCACCGTGTCCGTCAAGGTCGTCGAGGGCGAGTTCTACGGCGGCCGGATGGAAGGATTCGCGACGATCGGCCTGGAGACGGGGGGCAAGTACGCCTTCAGCCTGGCGGCCGAAGACGTGGACTTCGAGCGGTTGCTGCGCGAGGGCTTCGGCCTCGCGCACAACATCACGGGCGGCCGGCTGCGGGCCACGCTCGGCCTTTGGGCCAAGGCGCCCGACTCCCGCGCCGCCGAGGGCTCGGGCTATGCCTACGTGACCGACGCCAAGCTGTACGAGCTGCCGGTCGTGGCCCGCCTCTTCAGCCTCTTCCAGCTCGAGCCGGCCGATCAGACGGCCTTTCAGAAGGCCCGCATCCTGTACTTCGTTCGCGGCAAGCGGCTCGTCCTGGGCGACATCCGCCTGGAGGGCCGGGCGCTGAACCTCTACGGGTCCGGCACGATGGAGGCCGACGGCAAGCTGGATCTGACGTTCATGGTCGGCAAGAAGAACGACGATCCGTTGATCCCCGCCCTCTCGGAACTGATGGAAGGCATCCGCAAGCAGGTGATCGTGGTCCTCGTTTCGGGGACCCTGGCCGAGCCGAAGGTCGAGACGCGGACCCTGTCGGCCGTGACCGCGCCCTTCGCGGAAGTGCTTGGGCTGGTCAAGGCCCAGCGCGAGAAGGAGCGGCAGGCGGCGAGCAAGTGAGGCCCTGGGAGTCCCGATGCGGCGCGTGTTCCTGTCCGACGTGCATCTGACCCCGCGCGAGCCCGAGCGCTCCGTCCGCTTCGTCCGGTTCCTGGAGCGCGAGGCCGCGTCGACGGACGAGTTCTTCATCCTCGGCGACCTGTTCGATTACTGGATCGGACCCAAGCACCTTGGGCGGCCCGACTACCGTGAGGCCCTGGAGGCCCTTGGGCGGCTGACGCGCGGAGGCCGGCGCGTCGTTTTCCTTCTGGGCAACCGCGACTTCTACATGCGCCGCGGCTTCTCGGAAGCCACCGGCGTCGAGGTGGCCCGCGAGCGGACCCACCTCTGCCTCGCGTCGGGCGCCCGGCGCGTCTGCCTGTGCCACGGCGATTACCTGGAGGGGCGGGGCGGGCTGGGCTTCCGCATCCAGGAGGCGATCCGCTCGCGGGCCGTCGAGGCCGTCTTCACGCGGCTGCCCTGCTGGGCCGAGGACCTGATGGCGAAGTTCTACCGCTGGCTCTCGGGCCGGAGAACCCGCCGCGCGCGGTGCCGGGCGATGCATCTCGGCAGCCACGGTTTATGCGATGAGTTGCTCATGGCCGAATTCCGCGGGGGCACCGACATCATCGTCTGCGGCCATGTCCACGTGCCCCAGAAGGTCGCTTTCCAGGTGGATGGCCGGGAGGCGATCCTTTTCACGCTCGGCGATTGGTCCGCCGGGGAGAGTTTCCTGGTGGAAGAAGACGGCCGGTGGCAACTGCACGGGAAGTAAGAGGCGGCAGCGCAAAAAACGAGTGGCCGAACGGGGGGACATTCGGCCACTGTTTGATTCATGCGGGACCGTCCCGCATGGCATAGCTTAGGTTGCAAAGAACTCTGCACCATTCGGAGCCGCAAGTGGCGTGCCAAAGCCTTATTTGCGTTGAAAACCACTATTTGGGGCAGAACACGTACTCTGGCTTCTTCGGTGCCCAGAGCGATGGTTAGATTGTGTGGATTTTTACGCAGCTGTGCGCCAAAATCCGCACTTGCGGTGTATGGAAGCGTGAAAATCCCCACCAAGAGAATCGACATCGGTTGGCTTCCTCAAGGAGGATAACGGCGTGGCAGGACCCCAACACGCGAGTAACGACCTGCGGCAGCCCGTCATGGATGCCCACACCCATGTTTTCCCGGACAAGCTGGCCGCCTCTGCCATTCCGAAGCTGGAGGCGGGGGCCAAGTGGTTTGAGTGTCGCGCGACCTTCGATGGCACGGTGACGGGCCTCCTGGCCAGCATGGACCGGGCCGACATCCGGCGGGCGATCGCCTGCTCCGTCGCCACGAAGCCCGACCAGGTTCCGAAGATCACCGACTGGTCGGCCTCGATCGCATCCGACCGCATCATCCCGTTCGCCTCGATCCATCCGGATTTCCCTGAACCGGAGGCCGAGGCCGAACGTATCGCGCGGCTAGGGCTTAAGGGCCTGAAGTTTCACCCGTATTACATGGAGTGCCCGGCGGACGACCCTCGCGCGGTGCGCATCATGCGGGCGGCCGCCAGGGCGAACTTGGCGGTGCTCTTCCATTCGGGCTACGACCTGGCGTTCGACAAGGATGATCTGGCCAGTCCCCAGCGCATGCGGCGAGTCCATGAAGCGGTGCCGGAACTGCGGATGGCCGTGGCCCACCTGGGCGCGTGGGAGCGATGGCCCGAGGTGCGGCGGCACATGGTCGGCCTTCCCATCTACATGGAGACCAGTTTCACGCTCGGCCGGTGCCCTCCCGATCTCGTGATGGAGATCCTGTCAAAGCATCCGCCCGAGTACCTGATGTTCGGCACCGACGCCCCGTGGCGGGACCAGACGGAGGAGGTCGAGAAGCTCCTGGCCCTCCCGATCCCGGAGGGCCTCAAGCGCCGGATCCTGTGGGAGAATGCCCACCGGTTTGCGGGCCTGCCGATAAAGTAGTCCTTCAGACGCTTTCTTCGGGGTGCCATGGTCGCCGCGGCGACCCGAGGCTACTTCTTCTCGGCCGGTTTCGCCTCGGCGGCCTTGGGCTCGGTCTTCTTGGGCTCGAGGTTCTTGGTGGCGTCCAGGAGGGTTTCGAGGGTCTTGCCCGAAACGATGGCGATCCGCTCGCCCCCCTCGGCCATCGCGTACCGCAGCGGCCGTTCGTCGAACAGGGCGGCGACGTTCGCCGGCACTTCCTTCTCGGAGATCAGGATGGCGGCGGACTTGGCGGCCGTGGAGACTTTGATCGTGACGGCGGGCTTATCGAGGCCGAAGCGGGCCGGGTCTTTGGCATCGTAGGCCGCCCATCGGGTCGCGTTCAGACCCGCCGCCGCCTTCGCGATGTCCTCGGCGGCGTCGGTCGAGATCTCCTCGCCCGGCCGGCCCGCGGCGTCGGCCCGATACCATTTCTCGTCAACCTTCAGGAGCTTGAGCTTCGCGGCGCCCGCGGCGATCTCGAGGCCCGTCACGTCCTTGCCGGTGGGCACGTCGCCGACCTGGGTGGCGAGCGGCTCGGCGACGAGGTCCTTGAAGGTCCCGAGCGGCACCTCGAAAACGAGGTCGGCGGCGTCGGTGCGGCCGACAATGGTCGCCTTCTCGTGGTGCGCGAGGCGCAAGGTCTTCTCGACGGGATTCTCGCCCTGCTTCTCCGGCTCAAGCTTGACGGTGACGACGAGCTCGCCCGGATCGAGGTTGTGGGGCTTGAAGTCCTTGGTCGCGGCCACGTACTTCGTGCACTTGAGGGACTGGATCGCGCTCAGGTAGTCCGACTCGAAGCCCGCGCGCGGCTCGGCCTTGATCGGCTGCTTAAGCTCCCACTTGGTGCCGCTCTTTTCGAGGACCACTTTGCGGTCGGCCGTCTGGATCGTAAGGCCCGTCGCCTTCTTCGGGTCGAGCGAGAAGACCTGCTTGTCGAGGAGTTCCAGCCAGTCCTTCCGAAGCTGCGGGACGCCCTTCTCGTTGATGCGGCCGACCCAGTCCTCGCGGATGTTCTTGACGAGCATGGGCACGTCGGCGCCGGTGCCGATCTCGAAGCCGAGCGGGGCCGACTCCTTCTCCACCTGGAGGCGGATGGAGCCCTGCGCCGTGAAGCCCTTGGCCACGTCGGCGTGCTCGCCCTCGGCGAAGTAGATGACCTTGAGGTCCGCCAGCTCCTTGAGGAGCGCTTCGACGGCGGTGGAGTCGGCCATGGCGTCGGGCCGGCCGGCCACCTTGACCTTCCACGCCCCGGCCTCCTTGACGAGTTCGTACGAGACCTCGGCGCCCTTGTCGGCCAGCTTCGGGGGGAGTCGGACGGTGGCCTGCGTGGCGCGGCCCGTGTCGAGGACGAGGACACGCTTGTCGCGCAGGTCGGCGAGGGTCTTGGAGTCGCTCGTGAATACGTCGGCGGCGACGCTCACGACCGACGCCGAATCGTCGGTCGCCAGGTAGACCGACTCGTTCTTCATGTCGGCCCATCCGCCGAACTTCAGGGCCAGGGCCTTGACGGGTTCGGCCTTGGGCGCCGGCTTCTCCTCCTTCTTCTCGCCCTCCTTCTTCTCGGGGGGCTTCGGCGTCGGGCCGGCCTTCCAGAGCGTGACGAGGAGGCGGGGCTTGGCGAGGCCGTACCGCGCCAGGTCCTTCGGCGCGTTGTCGATGAAGTCCTTGACCTTCGCGCCGAGGGTCGAGCGGACGATCCCGCCGACGACCTCGCTGTCGGCGCGGGCGGCCAGCGGCTGCGACAGCACCCAGCGGTCCTCGCCGCCTTCGGCCTTGTCGAGGCGGACCTTGCCCTTCTCGGCCTCGATCTCGATGCGCACGAGGTCCTCGCGCGTCAGGGTCACGATGTCTTTGCTGCGGTAGCTGTCGAGGTTGGCGCGGGCCCGCTCCAGCAGCTCGCCGCTTTCCAGGACGATGACTTTCTTCGCGTCATTGAGGCGCACGTACAGGCCCTCGCCGATCTGCGCTCTTCTGCCGATGTCGACGACGATGGTGCGGGCGGGCTTATCGCCCTTCGCCTCGGCGGAGAGGGTGAGCCGGTAGGCCGGCGGCGCGAGGCCCTGCGCGTCCAGGCCCGGCTGTCCCTTCACGCCGGGCTCGAAGCTCTGGCGGTACTTGCCCTCGACCACGGGCTTGACGAGCCGCCCGACCTCGTAGTCGTCGGCCGCGGCGGCGAGCGGCTCCGTCAGGCGCCACTTGCCGTCCTTCTTCGCGAAGACCATCTTCTTCTGGAGTTGGCCGTCGGCGGCGCGCTCCTCGAGCGTCGCGCCCGTGACGCTGTCCGTCGCCACGTCTTCGACGAGCGGCTTGCCGGTGGAGGCGGTCGGCTCGGGGGGCTTCTCCCCCGCGAGGAAGAGCTGCTCGCGGTAAACGTAGACGAGGGCGGCGATGCCCAGGACGATGATTGCCAGAATCAGGGTGGTGCTGTAACGCATCGTCTTATCTCCTGCGAACGACGTAAACGATGATTCCCACGAGCAGAACGATCGCCGGCAGGCCGCCGACGATAAGGACCCGCAGCGGCAGCTCCGCCGCCCCCAGGTCGCCGATGCGGCGGGCCTGGAGCGCCTCGGGACTGATCGAGATCAGGTGATCCATGCCGGCCACCCAGAAGACGGAGTTCGTGAACAGCTCCGCGTTGCCGGGGAAGCGGTCGGAGGCGTCGAACGGCTCGCGGTAGAAGGCGATGCGGTCCTGGGCGAAGCTGCCGCAGCCGAACAGGGCCGCCCGCTGTTCGCCCTTCTCGACCTTCCGCGTGGCGGCGACGGCCAGGGGCACCGGCCCCGTGATGTCGGTCGCCTCGTCGCGCTTGGCGTCTCCGCGCATCGCCTCGAAGGTGTTGGTGTCGGCCCAGTAGTCGCGCGAGCCGGGCAACATGGCGAGCGCCGCATCCGTCACGCCCGTCGGCGGCTCCTTCTTGATCACGAGCGGCGCCGCCCGGAAGAACATGCTCGGCAGCGCCCCGAGCGGCTGGCTGATCGGATGGCTGGTGTAGCTGGTGATTTCGAGTTGCGGGATGGCCTTCTCGGTGCCGGCCGCGTCGGTCACGACGGCGTGCACGGCGACGGCGTTGAGTTTGGCGTCCACGCCGAACAGCTCAAAGAGCTCGGCGTACGGAGGCGGCGGGGCGAACATCGTCGACGGGTCGCCCATCAGGATGCAGGGGGCCCCGCCCTTGACGGCGTCGATGGCCAGGCGGTACTGCTCCGGGGAGGGTGGCGGCATCGGCTGGCGCGGGTCGGGCTGGGCCGGCGGCACAAAGACCAGGATGATCTTCGACGCGTTCTCGGGCTTGGGCATCTCCTGCTGGCGCATCAGGTCCCAGTCTTCGACGAGGAAGCCGTTCTTGCGCAGGCGCTCGGCCATCTCGCCATACGGCCCGCCCATCATGGTGGCCGGCATGGCCACCGTCACGAACAGAAGCGCCGGCTTCTGCTTCTCCTTCATGCCCAGGATGGCGCTGGAGACCACGCGTTCGCCGAAGAAGATGCTTTTCTTCTCGGCCTCCCCTTCGCGGGCGCGGGGGTTGCGGACCCACACGTCGTCCACCGGGATCACCTGCACGTCGTCGCCGGACTCCAGGACGAGGCACTGCTTGCGGGTGCCGATGGACTCCTTGATCTCATCGAACTTCTGCTTGGGCAGGGCCTCGATCTTCTTCTGCAATTCCTCGGCCTGCTTGGCCAGCGGCTCGTACCGGGCGGCCGCGGTCTCCATGAACGTCTTGACGGCGGGGGGGACCGGCGGCTGGCCCGGCTTCGAGACGGCTTCCAGAATCCGAGTGTAGAACCCGGGGAACTGCTTGAACCGCTGGGTCACGGCGGCGGTAAGGCTCTTGGCGTCGGCCAGCGTTGCCTCCTCGTCGGCGCCCTTCAGATTGGCCCCGAGGGACTGGCCGAGGAGCTTGAATTGCACCTGCCTGGACATGCGGACGAGTTCGTTGGCCGAGACCGTCAGTCCCTCCGCCAGCGCCTCCGACGGCGGGGGCTGGGCGGTGCCGAACGCCGAGACCTTGTCCACCTCCTGCGCGACGAAAGTGTCGACGTCGCTGCGGAACTTGGTGAACTCCTTCAGGAGCGCCTCCTTGGCCTTGAGCTGCTCGCCGAAGCGCTTCTGAAGGTTGGTGAGGAACGTGTCGGCCTGGGGCGTGCTCAGCGGGTCGAGGCGCTCGACCTTCACGCGGCCGGAGGCGAAGCCGAACTCCTGGAGAAGGTCCGACATCCGCTCGTACTCGTCCTTGGCCTTCTGGTAGTCCTCGCGGCTCTCGTAGACGTACCGGTCGGGGTCGGCGTACACCATCGTGATCGTGAGGTCGGCCTTCAGGTCCTGCACGATCGCGCGGGTCTGCGGGCTGAGGCTGAAGCGGCCGGTCAGGGTCCAGTCGCTGCGGGCCTTGCCCCGCAAGGCCGCGCCCGAGATCCAGATGACGGCGGCCGCGAGGGCTGTCGCCAGGACGATGGCCAGGGCGACGTTCGACCCGTAAACGAGCCATCGCCGCTGGCGCGTCATCCCCGCCTCCGGCGGACTGCGGAGTGAGGCCAGCAGGTCCTTCTTGTGCTTCCCGCCCTCGCCGGCGGGCTTGTCGGCACGATCGGGTTTCTCTATCGCCATCGGCGGCTCTCCAGAGCTTTAACCGTGAGGAACAGGGCGTAGGCCGACAGGGCCACGAAGTAGACGACGTGCACCAGGTCCACGACGCCCTGGCTGAAGTCCGTGTAATGCGTGCGGACGGAGGCTTCCCGGACGATCTGGCGCCACGGCGCCGGCACCACCGACGCTGTCCACGGCGCCAGCATCGCCAGCACCACGAGGATCACGAAGCCCGTCACGGCCGCGATCACCTGGTTCGAGGTCAGCGACGAGGCGAACACGCCGATCGCGACGTACAGCATGCCCAGCAGCGCCAGGCCCACGTACCCGCTGGCCACCGGACCGTACTCGGGGTTGCCGAAGGCCGCCAGCAGCACGAGGTACAGGAGCGTCGGCGCGAGCATCGCCAGGTAAAAGAGCCACGAGCCGAGGAACTTCGCCAGAACCACCTGCGTGTCGGTCACGGGGGCCGTCAGGAGCGTCTCGAGGGTGCCGCTGCGGCGCTCCTCCGAGAGGCACCTCATCGTGACGATGGGGATGACGAAGACCAGGATCACCATCATCACGTCGAAGATGGATCGCATGGCGGCGGGCTGGCCGGGGCGGAAATCGGCCAGCGCGAAAAAGAACCCCGAGATCACCAGGAACAGCGCCATCGCCACGTAGGCGATGGGCGAGACGAAGTAGGAACTGATCTCGCGTCGGGTGAGCAGTAGAACTTTCTCCATACACTGCACTCCTTACCGGTACCTGCTCGTCATCCCACGGCTTGCGCCGTGGGCTACCGTCTTACGCCCCGTCCGGGGCTCACAGGACAGCGATGCCCAGACTCGCCCCCCTCAGGCAGCGCTCTTGGCGGCGGCGGCCGCATCGCCCGCCGTGATCTGCATGTACAACCCCTCGAGGGTCTCCATCTGGCGGCGCAGCTCACGAAGCGTCCAGCCGCGCTGCGCCACCACTTTGTACAGCCCTTCGCGCGGATCGGCGCCCGCGGCGGGCGTCACGACGAACTGCTGCCAGCCGTCGCCAAGCTCGTCGCGCCGCACGTCGGTGACGCCGGCGACCTGGCCCACGGCCCGGGCCATCTCGGCCGGACCGTCGCCGGCCCGGCCCGACGGGGCCCGGACCTCCAATACGATCCGCTGTTCGCCCAGACCCTTGCGCATCTCCTCGAGGCTGCCGGTCTTGACGATCCGCCCCTGGGCCACAATCACCACGTGCGAGCACGTTCTCTCGACCTCCGTCAGCATGTGGCTCGACAGGAGCACCGTGTGCTTCTCGCCGAGCGACTTAATCAGGTGCCGCACCTCCTGGATCTGGGCAGGGTCCAGGCCGATCGTCGGCTCGTCGAGGATGAGGACCGGCGGGTCGGCGATGAGGGCCTCGGCCAGGCCCACGCGCTGGCGGAACCCTTTGGAGAGTTGCCCGACCAGGCGCCGCCGCACGTCCCTGAGCCAGCACCGCTCGATGACGCGGTCGACGGCGGCGCGGCGGTTCTTGGCCGGAACGTCCTTCAGGCCCGCGCGGAACCGCAGGTATTCCTCCACCCGCATCTCCGGGTACAGCGGTACGTTCTCGGGCATGTAGCCGACGGCGGAGCGGACGGCGAGGCTCTCGAGGAGAACGTCGTGGCCGTTGACGCGGGCCTCGCCGCTCGTGGCGGGCAGGAACCCGGTCAGGATCCGCAGGGTCGTCGACTTGCCGGCCCCGTTCGGCCCCAGGAACCCCACGATCTGGCCCTTTTCGACGCTGAAAGAGGCCCCGTCCAGGGCCAGCGTCTTGCCGTACCACTTGGTCAGGTTCTGAACTTCGATCATCGCACCCACTTCGAGGCCCTCCATGGTCGTGACCGGAACACGGTAGCCCTAGATAATACGCCGAAACAGGGGGGGCTTGTCAAGAGTCCTGCGTTCCCCAATTCTGCGAAAGCGGGTGGGAGCGCAAGGGGCCTTATGGACAGGTCTTGCGGGAAGAGCAGGAGATGGCCGAGAGAAAACTCTCGGCGGCCAGTGCCGCGGCCAGCCCCAGAACGAACCATGCCGAAACGTCGGTGACTGATAGGGCCGGGGTGTTGGCCGGGCCTGCGACAGCGATTTCCTTCGGCGGGGGTGCCGGGGCGTTGGCCTGGCCTCCAGGGACGGGCGCCAGGGCCTCGGCCAGGGAGTGCATGAGGACGACGAACTCGGCCCGCCCCGCCAGATCGCCCCACTCCGGTCCCGGCCCCGCGGCCAGCGCGACCACGCGCCCCTTGCCGACGCGCCGATCTACGATGGCGGGCGAACCGTCGCGGAAGCGGAGGGTGCTCGCGCCGGCGGCATCCAGCACCAGGCGTCGGCGGAAAACGGGCGACCCGAGGTCGCCGCTGGTGCCGCCCTCGAAGGCCCCAAGGAGGTCGGAGACGTAGGCCGCCGGGTCGATCGTGTGGCCGTCAGGATTCTCCTGGATCTCGGTCGCCCTCAGGGCGAGCGCCTGCGCCAGGCCGCTTTCCGGCGGGCGTCGGTCGGCGGGGACCCAGACCAGCGCGCCTCGGGAGAGAAACGTCTCCAGCAGTCCGGGTGCGGGGGGCGCGTGCGCCCCGACCCAGAAGACCACGTCGGCCGCCTCGAGCGCGGCGCGATCTATCTCGGCAGCGCGGCGGCGCGCGATGACCTTTTGCCCCGTCGACTCTCCGGCGAACGCGGCGGCCACAAGGTCCGCCGACCGCAGGCGCACACCGCTCTCGTCAGCGGCGTCGACCGCAAGAATGCGGATGGCGGCGACCCGCGGCGGCGCGAGGGCAGCGCGAGGGGCTTCTTTCGCCGGCGGCACGGGAGGCTTGAGGTCCGGCGCTTGCGTGCCCTGGACGATTCGCGGCGCGGCCAGGGCGAGAACCAGGAAGGCGATGGCCGCGAGGCGGCAGCCCAGCAGCATCAGCTTCCTGAGCCACATCCAGCCACGGGCATCCTGGTGGGCGCGGTCGGCGAAGCGCGCGGTCGGAAGGGGCACCCGCCGCGCCTGCCGCCGACTCAAGAGGTGGATCGCCAGCGGGATCGCCAACGCCGCGAGGGCTATGAGTATTGACGGTTGCGCAAACGTCATCAGTTTGCCCCATTGACCCACGGGTGCCGATCGCCCATTCAGCCGTCCGCCGCGGCGGACGCGTGTTGGCGACCCGCTACGCCGCCCCGCGCCCGAACGCGCCCATCTGATTGCAGATTGGCAAAGAGCCTTTTCGGTTTTTTGCATCACAATCTGCAATCTACAATCTGCAATGAGATAAGCGGCTGAATGCACTGTCAAAAGCGGCGCTTGCGCTCGGCCAGGAACCGGGCAAGCGCCCGGTCGAACGGGGTGCTGGTGGTCATGGCGACGAAGTCGCCGCCGAGTTCGTGCACGCCGCGGCAATAGCGGTCGGCCAGCGCCTCGATTCGCCGCACGTAGGCCGCGCGGATGTGGTCGGCATCGGTGGCCACGCGGGCGCCCGTTTCGGGGTCCTCGAGGATCACCGGTCCGCCGAAATCGAGGTGCCGCTCCGCCGAATCGAGAATTTGGAATACCACGATGTCATGGCCGCGGAAGGCCAGGCGCCGCAGGGCCTCCAGGGTCGGCTCGGGGTCGTCCACGAGATCCGACAGGAGCAGCATCAGGCCGCGGCGCTTCACGCGCCGGGCGACGGCGTGGAGGCCGGGCGCCAGGCGCGTCGGCCCCTCGCCGCGCATCTGGGCGAGTTCGCCAAGAATCCGGATGAGCTGCCGCCGCGTCGCGCGCGGCCGCACGAGCCGGTTGAGGTCCGACCCGATGAGCCCCAGCCCCACCGCGTCGCGCTGGTGCGTCAGGAGATATCCCAGGGCGGCGGCCAGGGCCGTCGCGTATTCCAGCTTGGTCATCGCGCCCGGCCGGCCGGCATAGGCCATGCTCCGGCTCGTGTCCACCAGGAGGTAAGCCTCGAGGTTCGTCTCGGCCTGGAAGGTCTTGATGTAAAGCCGGTCGGTGCGGGCCCACTGGGTCCAGTCGAGGTCCTTGGGATCGTCGCCGGGGACGTACTTGCGGTGCTCGGAGAACTCGGGGCTGAAACCGCGGTAGGGCGAGTCGTTGAGGCCCGCGAGGAACCCCTCGACGATGAACTTCGCCTTGAGGTCGAGGCGGCGGACCCGCCGGACGACTTCGGGCCGGAGGTATTGTTCGGCCGTGACCATGGGTCGTTTGCTTGCCCAAACCGCGCCCACCAATGATGGGCGGCCCAATGACCTCGCCCCATTCAGCCGCCCAGCTTGTCGAAGACTCGCCGTGGCGAGTTGGGCGCGTTCTTTTACCCGCTCGCCGCGACGCCCGCGTAGCGCCGCACCGGCGGCTCGGGCACTTCCTTCAGCAGCCGCTGGATGATCGCCACGCTGTCGAGCCCGGCGGCCTCGGCCGCGAAGTTCGTGGCCACGCGGTGCCGGAGGACCGGCACGGCCGCCGCGCGGATGTCGTCGATGGCCGCGGCCGCGCGCCCCGCCATCGCCGCCAGGGCCTTCCCGGCGAGGATGAGGTGCTGGCCGGCTCTCGGCCCCGCGCCCCACTCGACCATCTCGCGGACGAACTCCGGCGCGCTCGGGTCGCCCGGTCGCGTCGCCCGCACGAGCTTGGCCACGTAGGCCACCACGTAGCGCGACACCGGCACGGCCAGGACCGCCTCCTGAAGCGCACGGATGTGCTCGGCCCCAAGGATGCGCGTCGCGGCCTCGCGGGCCGCGCGCGGCGGGATCATCAGGATGTGCTCTTCCTCGGCGGCGGTCGGGTAGGGCACGTGGATCGAGAAGAGGAACCGGTCGAGCTGCGCCTCGGGCAGGGGATACGTCCCTTCCTGCTCGATGGGGTTCTGGGTGGCGATGACGAAGAACGGCTCGGGCAGGTCGAAGGTCTTCTGGCCGACCGTCACCTGGCGTTCCTGCATCGCCTCCAGGAGGGCCGACTGGGTCTTCGGCGGGGCCCGGTTGATCTCGTCGGCCAGGACGATGTTGGCGAAGAGCGGCCCCGGCACGAAGCGGAACTCGCGCCGGCCGTCCGGCGCCTGGTCCACGAGGTCCGTTCCCGTGATGTCCGAGGGCATCAGGTCGGGCGTGAACTGGATGCGCTTGAACGCCAGGTCGAGCGCCCCCGCCAGGCTGCGGACCATCATCGTCTTCGCCAGGCCCGGCACGCCCACCAGCAGGCAGTGGCCGCCGACGAAGATGGTGGCCAGCATCTGGTCAACCACCTCGCGCTGGCCTATAATCCGGTGGCCGACCTCGGCGACGAGGCGGTCGCGGACGCGTTTGAACTGTTCGAGTTTCTGGTCAAAATCCGTGTCGGCCATGTCGGACGCCATGAGCGCTGGCCCATGCTCCCTTCGGTCCACGAGGCGAGGCGAATGCCATGAAGCCCGCCGGTTCCCCTGGTCGATAACTCCCCGGAGGGCGATTCGGAAACCGCTCGCGAGGGCACGATGCCTGCCGGTCAACCCAATTCGGCGCGGTCACAGCCGGCGGCCCGCGCTCTTCTTTTATCGGCGATTGTTGCGGCAGCGGTTAGTGCTTTTCCGTGCGGCGCGGCCGGCCAGGAAGGCGTCACGGGCCCCCAGGTCCGGGCAGCCATCCTCCGGTCGGTGGACGCCCTCAAGAAGGCCCAGCATCCCGACGGCACGTGGCCGGATTACGCGCAGGAAGGCGGCGTCACGGCCCTCTGCGCCTACGCGCTGCTTCAGGCCGGCGTTTCGCCCGAAGACAAGGGCGTGGCCGCCGCCCTGGAGCGCCTTCGCGCCGTGAAGAACCAGCACACCTACGTCGTGGCCCTCAAGGCGCTCGCCTTCTCGGCGGCCGATCCCGCCCGGTTCAAGGCAGAGATCCAGGCGTGCGTCGATTGGCTGATCGAGATGCAGCACCCGACGGGGGCGTGGGGATATGGCGTTCCAACCATCGCCCCGGGCGGCGGCAAGGCGGGCGGTCCGCTGGCGGCGGCCAAGAACGAGGCGGAGCTTCGCCGCCAGTATGAGCGCCCGGATGCGTCCAACACGCAGTTTGCCATCCTCGCCCTCTCGGAGGCCGAGCGGGCCGGCGCCAAGGTGCCCCTCGACGTGTGGCGGAAGGCCGACCGGCACTTCCGCGTCACCCAGCTTCCCGGCGGCGGATGGGGGTACGTCTACCACGATCCCGAGCCCGAGGAGGCCTACGGCAGCATGACGGCCGCCGTCATCGCGAGCCTGTACCTGTGCAACGACCGGCTGGCGAAGGGCGAGTCCTCCGAGGCAGCCGCCGAGCGGACGGCGGTCGTCGAGCGCGGCATCGAGTGGATCAACCAGCGCTACTCGCTCCAGGAGAACCCGAACCGCCAGATCGCGTGGTACTACTTCTGGCTCTACGCCCTCGAACGCGCCGGGGTGACGTCCGGCCGGCGGACCTTCGGCTCGCATGACTGGTTCCGCGAAGGCATGGACCTCCTTGTGAGCGGTCAGAAGGCCGACGGCACGTGGACCGATCGGCTGTACCATGATGCCCTGTGCCTCCTGTTCCTGGCCAAGGGGTACAAGCCGCTGCTCGTGCAGCGGCTGGAGTGGGACGGCCCGTGGCGGCGCGACCCGCGCGACCTGGACCACCTCGTGCGGTTCCTGGGCAAGCGCGTGGGCGGCGATTTCGTCGACTGGCGGACGCTGGACTGCGACGCCCCGCTGCCGGCCTACCTGGCGGCGCCGATCCTGCACGTGACCGGCCGGGGGGCGCTGCGGATGCTCGCGGCCTCGCTCCCGCGCCTGAGGGAGTACGTGGAGCAGGGAGGCCTCGTCCTCGCGGACGCCCAAGGCGGCGACGCGGCCTTCACCGACAGCATCCGGCGGCTGTTCGCCACGCCGCTGCCCGACTCGAAGTTCGAGCCGATGGATGCCGAGCACCCCATCTACCGCGCGGTTTACCGTGTTCCGCAGGCGGACCTGGAGGTGATGAACCTCGGCTGCCGCGCGGCCGTCATTCTCGCGCCGAAGGGCCTCGGCGACGCCTGGGCCGCCGCCGATCCGGACCGCGCCAGTGACGCCCTGTGGCTCGGTGAGAACCTGGCGGCCTACGCCACCGGCTTGAGCGCCCTGCCGGACCGCTTGGCGACGGCGCCGGTCAAGGAGTTGCCGCGCGACGAGCCGCCGCCGCGCGGCGCGACCCGCCTCGGCCAGATCCAGCACGACGGCGACTGGCAGCCGCGGCCGTACGCCCTGCCCGCGCTCCTCAGGGACATGGCGGAGCGATTCGGCGTGTCGGTCTACAGCCGCCCCGTGCCCGTCCGCCTGACCGGCGCCGATATCGGCACATTCAATATCCTCTATATCACCGGGCACTACGCGTTCCATCTGAGCGACGCGGAGCGGGCGGCGCTGAAGGCCTACCTGGAACGCGGCGGCTTCGTGTGGGCCGAGGCGTGCTGCGGGCGGCCCGCGTTCGACAAGGCCCTGCGGGACCTCGTGAAGGAGATGTTCCCGGACGCGGCGCTCAAGGAGCTTCCGCCCGACCACGCCGTCTTCAGCGGCAAGGTCGGGACGCGGATCGACAGCGTCGCCTACACGCCCGCCGTCAAGGCCGAGACGCCCGCCCTCAAGCGGCCGGTGCTCTACGGCCTGGAGCGCGGCGGCCACGTCGTGATGGTCTACAGCCCGTACGGCATCTCGTGCGGCCTCGACGGCCTGAAGACGTGGGGCGCCCGCGCCTACGCCCCCGACGACGCCAAGCGCCTCGCCGCCAACATCATCCTCTACGCCCTGACGCCGTGACCGTGGCACAGGAACACCATTGAGAATACCGTTGCTCCCAGTGGCAATGGCCCTGTACTATTAGAGTGGCTCATCACTTGGCAAACCGCGGTGAGGGGCGCTCAGATGATCGGCAAGGCGAGTGACAACGCTGAGGCTGCGAGGATGCTTCTCGGATTGGGATGGCGATACCCCGATGCCGCAGCCAACAGGCTTTATTACGCGCTGTATCACGCGGGCTGGGCTTTTCTGCGGAAGTGTAACCAGAGTGTGCCTTGCCACAAGAGTGGCCGCTATTTCCAGCACGAGGAAATGGACGACTTGCTGATCCAGGAGGAGTTTCAGACAAGACTCTCCCTGAAGCCCGATTGGGATGAGGATTGGGCGGCGTTACGGGCGCTGAGAGTCAAGGCTGACTACCTTCCTGACTCAGTGGGTCTTGAAGATCTGAGTCCGGATCTGTTTGACTTTGTGGATGAGGTCATACGTAAGGTGGGCAACCTCACGGGATCAAGATGAGGGTTGATAATGGTTACAGTAGATTTATCAGCTGAACTTGACATGATGTGCGGCAGAATTGAGCGTTCTTTTCCGGGAGTTCTCTGCGCATATCAAGGCTTCGCGCATCCACGAATACCTATTGAGGACGTGGCGGTAGTAATCGAGGTTTTCCTCGCACCCCGCGGTTCGAGCAGGCCCATTACTCGCCTCACGCATGAGGACTGCAGACGGATCTGGAGAGGTCGGCAAGTCTCGGTTGTCGTTGTGGCGCATTACATTGACGATACGTTGCGCTACTATATGGATGACGTTCTGGCGATCCTTGCAGTTCGCGGGTCCACTTACTTCCTGGATCCTGGGGGGTTCTGCGAGGAGATGATTCCTAGGGGTACGGCCAGAGGCGGCGTTCCTTCTTGGGGGGGGCCGGAAACGCCAGGAAGTGTGACCAATGTCTGGGGAGTGATCGCCGGCGTATCGCATCGCGCTTGGGGAAAACGAATCCATCGCTCGGGTAGCGCCACGGCGGGTTCATCGGTTTCTACCCCGGAGATAGGCTATGTCAGATGAGAGCATGTTCCCTGCGCCATTCGTTGAAGCCTTTCTGATGGCGGAGGACATTCGCAACGAACAGAACGGTCAAGTCAGCCTCGTGGGCCTCTTCTCGGATTGTTTGTTTGCTCGCGGGTGGCCACTACGGTTCCCCAAGCTATGCTATATGGTGAGGGTGCGCGGGCTAAAAGACAAGTGTGCTCATAGCCTAGTTCTCTCCAAGATTGATGATGATGCCCCCATTGCGAGGCTGACTGGCCCGCTCGACAAGTTGGCTGAGAACAGCGAGCTGGCCATCTTCACCTACATGTTCATCGGCCTGGAATTTGACCAGCCCGGCTGCTTCCTGGCCAAGTTCTCGGCTTCGGAGGAAGATAGGCTCCTCGTCTCATCACACTACTCCTTCAAGCTCCTCGTTCCCAACCCCGACGAGCTGTATGTTGAGTGTACGAAGTGTCACATCAAGTATGGGTCGGGTGTTGTTACCAAAGGGCCTTTGCATGCCACCGGATGCCAGAGTGTTTGTCCTCAGTGCAAGAACAGCAATCCTTTCGACTCAGACAAGGCGTTCCGCTTCCCTCCTCCCCCGTACGCCCGGCCGCGAGGCGGCGTAGCCACCCGATAGAGCGTGTCGGAACGCTTTGGCAACGAGATCCTGGCCCTATTTGAATTGAGGCTTCCCGGCGGCGGTGCTATAGTGCCGCCGCAATGTCCGCCTCCGCCGATAGCACCGCGCCGGACCTCCGGAGCCGCATCACTGCCAGCCGGGTGCTGGTGCTGGCGCTCGCGCTGGTGGCGCTGCTGCTTTTCTTCACGGCCCTGTCGGCCGTCGATTTCGAGTCGCTCGCGCTGCACGACCCGACGTTCCTCTCGTGGAATAACGCGATCGACGTGGCCGGCTCGTGCGCGATCAACCTCATCCTGGCGGTCGGCTCGACGTTCGTCATCATCGCCGGCGGGATCGACCTCTCGGTCGGCCGCCTGATCGCCCTGACGCACGTCCTGATGGTCGTCGTGGCGGGCGCCACGGGGTCGCTCATGCTCGGCGTCCTGGGCTGCCTGGCGGCGGGCCTCGCGGCGGGCCTCTTTAACGGGGCCGTGACGGTCCGGTTCCGCATCCCGTCGTTCATCGTGACGCTCGGCTCGATGATGATGGCCCGAGGCCTGGCGATGGTGGCGGCGGGCGGGCACACCATCGGGTGCGACTTCCGCGCCCCCGTGGCGCTTCAGCGGTACCTGCCCATCGGCGTCAGCCTCCTGGTGATGCTCGTTGGCCACGTGATGCTGACGCGAAGCGTCTTCGGCCGGCACGTCTTTGCCGTGGGCGGCAGCGCCGAGACGGCGCGGCTGTGCGGCATCAACGTCGGGCGGATCGTGGTCCTGACGTTCCTCCTGAGCGGGCTTTGCACCGCCCTGGCCGGACTGGTATTCTGGGTGCGCCAGGGCACGGGCGACCCCCTGGCGGGCGACGGGCTGGAGCTTTATGCCATTGCGGCTGTCATCGTCGGCGGGACGAGCCTGTCGGGTGGGCGGGGGAGCATCCTCGGCACGTTCCTCGGGGCGCTCATCATGGGCGTCCTGGCGTATGGCCTCTTATTCCTGGGCGTGCCGACGCCGTGGCAGTGGGTGATCATCGGGTCGGTGGTCATCGCGACGGTGCTCTTGGATCGGCTGAAGAAAACGGATACTTAGCCGCCGCGCTGGCGCGGCGCGCGTGAACCGAACGACACGTAAGGAGTCAGCCATGAAACGTACGGCATGGATCGTCTTGGCGGCGACGATCGGCGCGGCCCTCGCGGCCGGCTGCAAGAGCGAACCTCAGCCGGGCGGCAAGCAGAAGGTCCGCGTCGGCCTCATCTACAAGGCGACGACCAACCCCTTCTTCCAGGCCATGGAGAAGGGCGCCCGCGAGAAGGCCAAGGAGCTGGGCGCCGGCATCGAGGTCTCGGGCATCGAGTCCGAGAGCGACGCCGACAAGCAGGCCGACCTCGTGCGGATCATGTTGAACCGCCAGGTCCAGGCCATCATCATCGCCCCGGCCTCGAGCGTCGGCATCGTGACGCCGCTCGTGAGGGCCCAGGAGGCGAAGGTGCCGATCATTAATATCGATAACCGCATCAACAAGGAGGAGGCCGCGAAGCAGGGCCTGAAGGTCGCCACCTTCATCGGTCCGGACAATTTCGAGGGCGCCAAGAAGGTGGGCGCCTATGGCTGCGACCTCATCAAGAAGAAGCTGGGCGAGGGGAAGAAGGGGAAGGTGATCGTCCTGCGCGGCATCGACGGCGTCGAGAACGCCGAGGCGCGGCGGCGCGGGTTCGAGGCGGCCGTCCAGGAGGCGGGCCTTGAGATCGCCGCCAGCCAGTCCGCCGAGTGGGATACCGCCAAGGCCCAGACGGCCGCTAGTGCCATGCTCTCGGCCAACCCCGACACCGCCGGCATCCTGTGCGCCAACGACAAGATGGCGCTCGGCGCCATCGCGGCCGTGCGGGCACGCGGGGACATCGGCAAGGTCGTCGTCGTCGGCTACGACAACATCGACCTGGCGCGCGACGCGATGAAGCGCGGCGAGATGCAGGCGACCGTCGAGCAGAATCCCGCCATGATGGGGTCGCTGGGCGTCGAGTGCGCCCTGAAGGCCCTCAAGGGCGAGGCGCTGCCCGAGGTCACGCCCGTGCCCACGCAGCTCATCACGGCCGAGGACGTGAAGGCGGGCAAGTAGGCGCCGCAAAATCCAATAACACGCGCCCAGGTCGCCACGGCGAGTCTTCGACAAGCTGGGCGCGTGTTTCGCTTGGTCGCGCGCTTC
>Ga0315285_10002323_pt1 | contig 19854 bp, 12 predicted proteins | sample YL17G09_36_MG_FD_203698 | JGI IMG/M metagenome (GOLD analysis project Ga0315285, IMG submission 203698) | Sediment microbial communities from Yellowstone Lake, YNP, Wyoming, USA - YL17G09_36 | ecosystem: Environmental > Aquatic > Freshwater > Lake > Sediment | place: USA: Wyoming | collected...
TCCTGGGTCGTCAGTTCGTGAAACGTGAAACGTGAAACGTGTTGCGTGTTGCGTGTTGCGTGTTCCGTGTTGCGTCATTCGCCATTCGCTCATTCGTACATTCGTCTATTCGCCATTTGCCATTCGCGCTACCGCCGCACCAACACGTATCGTCCACGAGTGGTTTGTGAAGTCGCCGTGTAGAGGTAGGTGGCCGGCCCGACGACGACGATATCGGCGTGGCCGATGCCCCAGTTGTTGGCCAGGTCCATAATCACCGGGTTGCCGGGGTACTTTTCCCACGGCCCGTCAATCGCCGGTCCCACGCTGCGCGCAAACCCCAGCGCGAACTGGTCGTCCACGACCGTGGGATTGCTCGGGCCGCGCACCCCCTCGTAGGCCATATAGTAGCGGTCGCCCACCCGCACCACGTCGGCCGAGGAGATGGTGCGGAACTCAAAGTACGGGTTGGCCGCCGTGCCAAGTGCATCCAGCGGGCCGTAGCCGAGTTCCGCGCCGAAGAGCGGGTTGGACGCGCATTTGCGCAGGCCTCTCGCCCCGCCGTACTTGTTGCTCACGTAGCAACCCATGTGCCCTGGATCTCGCCCCAGCCCGACGAAGACGTAGAGCAGGTTGCCCTCGACGTAGATGCCCGGCGGCGCACCGACCAGGCAGTTCCCGAACTCGGTTTCCGCGTAAATGTTGGGGTGTTCGCCGATGGCTTCTGCCGCGGCGCACGTGCCCGGATCGGCATTCCACTGCCCGGTGCCAGGCACGTGCGCCTCAGCAGACCAACGCAGACCATCTTTAGAGGTGCGCAGGTAAATGCCCGCCCCCCACTCGTAGACCATGGTGGCCCGCTCCTGGTCGAAAAAGACGCGCGGGTACTGCTGCTGGTGCGTGTGATCCCGGCTGGCATCACACGGACATTTTGTGCAGGGGAAAAGGCAGACAGGGTTTTCGAGCGCAAAGTGCAGCCCGCCGTCGTGGCTCTTCCACAGCGTGACGCAGCCAGGGAAGGGGGCGGGGTCGCCACACGAGTCCACCACGCCCGCCGACCGGGAACTGGCGTGCAGGTAGGACCAGAACTCTGCGCCGCCCCGGTAGACGGTGTCCGATTCACCCACGGGCAGGCCCACGTCGTACACTTCCAGCACCCACTCGGCCGCTCCGGCCCAGAAGTCATCGAGCGTGGCGAACGCCCGCCCAGGTGGAGGAGCGGGGGCGAAGGGGGGCGAAACAGGCACTGGCGTAGCAGTCAGTGGGATGGGCGTCGCCGTGGGTGGAACGGGTGTGGGCGTGAAAGTGAGGGCAGGTGTAGCGGTAGGGAGGACGGGCGTAGCCGTGGAGGTGAGGACGAGAGCAGACGTGACAGTCGGCAACACGGGCGTGGCAGTAGGAGTAGGGGTAAGGGTAGGCGTAGCGGTAGGTGCTCGGGTGGGTGTAGCGGTAGATGTCGGCGTCGGAGTAAGCGTAGGAGTAGACGTGGCGGTTGGAGTGAGCGTATATGTCGGCGTGGCCATCGGCGACGGGGTGAGCGTGGGAGTGGGGGTAGCGACAGGAACAAGATCACACCCCGCGCTGGCAAGCGCACTGAGAATCAATGCGTAATACGTAATGCGTAATGCGTGATGCGTGAAACGTGAAACGTGAAACGTGATTTGCGATTTGCCATTTGCGATTTGCCATTTGCGATTTGCCGATTTGCCGATTTGCCGATTTGCCGATTTGCCGATTTGCCGATTCGCCATTCGCCATTCGCTATTCGCTATTCGTCATTCCCGGCCTGACCCTCCCCAAAAGCCAGCGCCAGCGCCCGCTCGGTAACGGCGGCGTAGACCAACGTCAGCGTGCCGATGAACGCCTCGGGGCGGCGCGAGAAGGGGGGCGGCCCAAGCCGCTTCAGCAGCGCCGTCTCCACCGGCGGCGGTGTGACAGTCACACGGAATTCCCTCAGGCTATCCTGTAACTCCCAGAAGTGGGGCAGGTAAGGCTCCAATGGCTCCACCTGGGGCTCCACTTCCTCCTCTGCTGTGGTCGCTTCGACCAGCGGTGCACTGGCCGCGCGACGCGCTCGCAGTGCCGCCATGACCTGTTCGCGGGTGCGGCCACGCAGCGTGAACAGGAGGAACGGGTCACGGTCGAACTCCTCCCCCAGCAGATAGTAGACCGCCGCGATGTGCTTGCAGGGAACGGCCCAGTCAGGGCAAGAACAGCTCATCACGATGTCGTTGCTGGCCGGGAAGAGGGAGATCCCTGCCGTATGGAACGCCTCCTCAATCTCCGGCGGCATCTCGCCGGCCAGGAGTTGGGCAGCGAAGAGTGCCTGCTGGGCCATGACGTCAATCACTCGCTCCCATTGATTGTCGCTCAGCGGCCTGATCTCGATGCGCACGGTGTAAGGAGCGCGACGGGAGCCCTGCACGCGGGCGGTGACCTGGCCGGGGTGTACGTCAATGTTCAGCACCTGGCCCTGGCGGGCATAAGCGCGGCCCCGCTGCAGGCGGTTCTCCCAACCGAAGGACTCCAGCACCGCGATCCATTGCTGTGCCCACCAGTGCGCTCCAAATTCCCCGCGTTGCGTGCGCGCCTTGATGCCATCCGTGACGCGGATGGGAGCGGATTTGGGAAAGTAACCCCAGTAATCGCTATACCGGCGTTTGCTCATCGCTGCCTCATCTCGTTATCCTGTCCGCCAACTGCGCAAAATCGTCAGGTTCGAAAAACTCAGGCTCGTACAACCGGTCTAGCGCGTTAACCAGTTCCGTTGCCAGGTCAGAATGTGAGAGACGCGACACACCAGCCCGATTAACGTACGTGCACAGAGCTGACATCAGCTCGTGTCCACCCAGGTCGAGCAAGAAGCGTCCGCTGGCGAGGAAATCAGGATGGGTAACCTGCGATAGAACGTGATCGTACATCTCCACAATGGCAGACTCATCGAAGGTATTGTCACCTGATATCTGACCACAGGCTTGTTTCAGGCGTATGCTCTCAGAGCGCAAGTAGTCCAGCCATTCGGCCCGGCCTGGATACGCTAAATCGGGAGCAGGCCGCAACGGCGGATCGGGCCACAGTAGGCGTGTGTCTGCTGTGTTGCGCTTATGCGACACCAGACACCAATAAGTGAGCCATCCGGCGTGATCTTCGAGCATTGGCCGGGCTAATTCCTGAAGCAAATGAAACGCCGCCTCAGAATCACTTGGCAGTACTTCAGTTCCGCGAACGTGAGCCATCTTGAGAGCTCGAAACGCATCAGCAACCAGGCGTGGATCGAGCAGGTAATTCTCGATCTCGTGACGCCGCCACATCCACCACTTCTGATTGGGTTGGCTCCAGGCTTGCTCCGCTTCTTCTAACGAGCGGTAGTTGCGATCCTCAATGACATAAGTCTGTGCGTGATAGCGTTCTGCCAGGTAATGCGCCACACTTCCCAGGCTACGATCACCGCCGGCAGATTCGATCTGTACCTCGCGCCCCAACTTATTCACAATGACCAGATTCAGAGCCCGGACATCAAGCCCATCGGTCGATCCTTCACAAACCAGGTAGACGCTCATCGGCTATGCTCCTAGCACCTCGACCGGTCGCCCAGTTCTCCCAGGTCAATGATCGCCTCTTGGGGAAGTACGTCCCGCAGATAGGCTGAATGGGTAGTAGCGATGATCTGGTTGTTCCGTCCAATGCGAGGCAAAAGATAGAGTAATTTCCGCTGCCATAGTGGATGTTGATGGAGTTCGATCTCGTCCACCAGGACAATAGATTGGTGGACATTCTCGGTTACCATGCGGATCAGAAATAGCAACAACATCTGTTCTCCACTGCTGAGACCGCCATAGCGGTATTCATAGGTACCATCGGTGAAAATGATGTCAAACTGGCCCAGTTCGTCTTGCACGACTTCCTTGATATGATGAGGAGCGCAGATCTCAGCGTACCGTTCCTGAATGTGCTTGAACTGGTCGAACCGGCGCTCGTCCACTGACGGGACAAGAGATTGAACAGCCAACGCCAGCAGGATAGTCCGGGGGTCAGTGGTACGTCGCTCGCCAGAAGAGTCGCTCTCATTTCCCCCACCGTGGATGATATCCCAGATGTCGCGTGGGATAATCTTGCCCATCCCGGTACGCTGTTGGTCAAAGGTAAAAACTCCACCTACTCGCTCGAACCAACTCCAATCTACGCGTCCTGTAGACAACAACCGTGCTACCTTGACACGCCCTTTGAACAGGCGCCAGGCATCGCGCGGTTCGCAGCGGACATAGCCCCGCGGATACTGCCCCATGCGATCTGGGTATTCCCAAATGATGGTGACATCTTCTACGTCAGGGATTTCTTGATCTTCCTCTGCCAGACGATATAACTGGCGTGTGGTCTCAATTTCCTCTGGTGAGAATCGCACGCGGCAAGTTACTCGGGCCTGCAGCGCCCCGCGGCGCACTATAGCAGGAGGGGTCAGAACCAAATCAGGCCGACTGTATGGGAGTTCAGTAATGAGACCCAATCCTGTGGCCAGCGCATCCAGCACTGTCGTTTTGCCACTGGTATTTGGTCCCACGAGCACTGAGACATCCCGCACTCGGCCCACCGAATCGGTGAAGTTCAGCTCTAAGCCATTGCTGTCAATGTGGCGGAAATTCTCAATAACTGCACTTGCGACCCTCATCGTTCTTGCTCCTTCCTACCCATTCTTCTTTCTATACGTTGGGTAGTGAATCGCCTGGCAAGTCCTATTCCCCCACTGCTTCCAGGTTCAGCGTGACCAGTTCCCGCAACTGGTCGGTGCCCAGTTCGGTGAGCCAGGCCTCCCCTATGCCGACGACGCTCTCCGCCAGCGCCTTCTTGCTCTCGATCAACTCGTCAATCCGCTCCTCCAGCGTGCCGGCACAGATGAACTTGTGGACCCAGACGTCCTTCGTCTGCCCGATGCGGAAAGTCCGGTCGGTGGCCTGGTTCTCCACGGCCGGATTCCACCAGCGGTCGAAGTGGAAGACGTGGTTGGCGCGGGTCAGGTTCAGCCCCAGCCCACCCGCCTTGAGTGAGAGAACAAAGATCGCCGGGCCGCGTTGTTCCTCCTGGAAGCGGGCGATCATCTGGTCGCGCTTTTTGGCCGGTATGCCACCGTGCAGGAACAGCACCTCGCCGCCAAAAAGATCCTGCAAGTACGCCTGGAGGAGCGCGCCCATCTCGGCAAACTGGGTAAAGACCAGCGCCCGTTCTCCCACCGAGAACATCTCGTCCAGCATCTCCCCCAGGCGGGCCAGTTTGCCGGAGCGGTCCGGGAGCGCAGAGCCGTCGCCGAGAAAGTGGGCCGGGTGGTTGCAGATTTGCTTCAACCGCAGGAGCATCGAGAGGACCATCCCCCGGCGCTGAATGCCCTCCGCCTCTTCTACCTGGCGCATCGCGTCTTCGACGACTGCCTGGTAGAGCGTCGCCTGCTCTGGCGTGAGCGTACAATAGACCTTGTTCTCCATCTTCTCCGGCAGGTCCTGGATGATGGTCGGATCGGTCTTGACCCGGCGCAGGATGAAAGGCTGCACCCGTTTCCGCAGCCGCGCCGCGGCCTCCTGATCCTGGTAGCGCTCGATGGGCAGCGCGAAGCCAGCGCGGAACGACTGCTGCGAACCCAGGTAGCCGGGGTTGAGGAACTGCATGATGGACCACAGTTCCGCGAGGCGGTTTTCGACCGGGGTGCCGGTGAGCGCGACCCGGTAGCCGGCCGGCAGGCGGCGGATGGCCTGCGTCTGTTGGGCGGCGGGGTTCTTGATATTCTGTGCCTCGTCCAGCACGACACCGGCCCACTCGACTGCCCGCAGCGTCTCCTCGTCCCGCCGGGCCAGCGCGTAGGTGCTGACGATGACGTGGGACTGCCGGGCCCGGGCGGCAAACTCCTCCCCACTGGCCCGCTCGCTGCCGTGGTGCACCATCACCCGCAGCGACGGGGCGAAGCGGGCAATCTCCCGCCCCCAGTTGCCCACGACGGAGGTGGGGCAGATAACCAGAACTGGCCCTTCGGCTAGTCCCTCCTCCAGGTCGTGCAGGATGAGCGCGATCGTCTGGATCGTCTTGCCCAACCCCATGTCGTCGGCCAGGCAGGCCCCCAGGCCCCACTGGTGCAGGAAAGACAGCCACGAGAAGCCCCGCTCCTGATAGGGGCGCAGTTGGCCTGTCAGGCCCTGGGGCGGGGGGAGTTCAGCCAGCGGCTCGCTGCCGCTCAATCGGCGCAGCAGGTCGTGCACCCACCCGCGCGTTTCCACACCGACGACGGGGAGGTCGCCGACCTCGCTTTCCTCTGCGAGCCCCATTTGGAGTGCCTGGCGCAGCGTCAGCTCCTCCTCGATGGCCCGCTTTTCCCAGAAGCGGATCGCGGCTTCGACCTGCTCCGGTTGGAGTTCGACCCACTCTCCCCGTACCTGTACGAGTGGCAGTTTGAGCGCAGCCAGGTGGGCAAACTCCTCGGGAGCAATGGCCTGGTCGCCGAGCGCCAGTTGCCAGTGGAAGTGCATCAATGTGTCCAGGTTCAGTGTGCCTTTGCCATCGGCGGGAGAGAGGGTAACGCGTACCCCTAGCCGCTTGTAGCGCTTCTTCCACCACTGGGGCACCAGCACACCGAAGCCGCTTTGTTCCAGGAGCGGGGCCGCTTCCCGCAGGAAGGTGTACGCCTGATCGGTGTCCAGGTGACAGGCTTCAGGGCGAGCGGCGCGCAGGCTGATTTCCAGTGGGGGAAAGAGACGAGCCGCCTGCCCCAGCCCGGCCAGAAGCCGCTCCTGGGGATTGTCGAAGCGACGGTTCAGGTAGTGCAGCGTGGAACTGCGCTCTCGCCAGACCAGGCTGGCCGGGACGAGCAGGCTGGGATCGTCACGCGCCTGGAGAAAGAAGCGCAATACCCAGCCGTCTGCCGGCACCCACACAGGCGTCTCCTCCTCACCCTCTGGCGCGGATGGCGCAGGTGGCTCCAGGCGCAGGCAAATGCGGAACGGTTCCTCTGCACCAGCCAGGAGTTGCTCCATCCAGAGGGCCACCTCGGGGTGGAATTTCTCCAGGTCGCGGACCGGTGCATTCACTACTGGATTGTTGTCCTTATCGAAGAGCGCGGTCAGCCAGGCCCGCAGGGTGGGGGCGTCTCGTTGGGTGATGACCTGCAATAGCGGCGGTGCCCAGGTCCGCACGGCTGTGTCCACCAGCGTGCCCAGAAAGTCCTTGAGCAAAGCACGGGACGCCGGGGGTTCACCCTCCTCCCCGGCCCTCCCCCCTTCTGGGGGGAGGGGGGACAGAGCACGGCAGATGGGGGGCATGGCCTGTGCCAGATTCTCTACCCGCCGCAGGTCCTCGGGCCGGTCCAGGATGGGTACCCAGCGGGCGTGGAAAGTTCCATCCTGGCGCACCAGTGTAGGGGCGAACCGTTGCCCGGCCAGAAGTTCGAGCGCAAACTTGCCCACCAGCGACCAGAAACACAGGTCAGCGCCCAACGTGAGGCGGGGCGCCAGGTCCTCCGGACGGGGAAGGTCGTTCAGGAAAGCCAGCGCAGCCAGGGGCGAGAGGGACAACCCATCGATCTGCCAGAGATCGAGGGTGTCAACGGATGTGGGTAATTCGTCCGTTGGCCCGGCCAGCAAGTCCCGGATGAGCTGCGGGCTGGACTGTAGGGTGGAGCCGGTTGCTGGTAGACGCGCCAGTGCCTGCAACTCGCCCGCGTCGGCAGGGAGCACACCGGGAAGCAGGTCGCGCAGCACGGCAGGTGGCACGTGGAAGGGATGAGTGGGGATTAGGGATTGGAGATTGGCGGTCGGGGGTCGGGGGTCGGCGGTCGGCGATTGCAGATTGGAGATTTCAGGTTGCGGACTGCGCATTGTGGTAGGGAGTGGCTTGCCTTCACCCCACAGAAAAAGACAGCCTGGGGAACCGGGAAGCCAGGTGGCATGGAGCACCTGGCGTCCTGGCAGGAGCGCGAGTACATTACTTTCGTATTCTTCTTCGCTCTCATCAGGCCTGGTGGCGGGCTCTTCTGCCAACACCACTTCATCCGGCGGGTGTTCCTGCTTCCACACCGCCAGGCGTTCCTGCACCTCTGCCAGCGAAGTTGGACCAAAGCCGCGCAGGAGCAGGAGTTCGGCGTCGCTGCGGGCAGCCAGGTCTTCTACTGTCGTGATACCAGCCCGCACCAGTGCATTGCGGGCGCGGGTGGACAGGTTCAGCGCATCAATGGGGTAAGTTGAGTACGGACCAGCCATTTGAGCCTATCATAACGCAAAAGGGAGAGATTAGCAAGGAGAAAAGTGATGAGGGGCAGAGTGTTCCTGCCCCTTGCATGGTGATGAACCCGGCGAGAGGTGAGGTAACTTTGTCCACACCGCAGGCGCTAATAGTTGCGCAGTGTCAACGGCAGATAGACAGTGTACTTTTCTGCCGCTTCACCGAAGAGGGCGAAACGGCTGAGGTGGCAGATGGGCACCGCCAGCCAGTTTCCGTCGGGATGGCGGTCGTAGTCGCCACAGGCCGCGTCCTCCCACGCACTCGTGCCTTCGTTCCAGTACTCTAGCACGAGCGAGGCCTCGTCCAATCCAGCCACATCGCTGTCGGCGTAGTGGAGGGTGACCGTGACCGGGCTGTTGAAGGTGAGGCCGGGAAGCAGTGCGCCATTCCGGTATGCAGCCAGGTCAAAGGCGTGGCCGGCAAAGGAGAAACCAGAAGGAGGTGTCGCAGTCTCCACCGGCGTGTAGACGATGGCCGTCGTGCCGGTTACGGCACCCGCAGGGAACTCGATGCCGACGCCGTCCACTGCGTACAACCTGCCGCCACTGACACGGATCGCTGCACCTGTAGCCCGCCAGGCGTACTTGAGATCCCCGTTGGTCACGTCTTGGTAGCCGATGTGGGGATTACCCGCCACATCCAGCGCCAGCGAGGTTTCTGTGCCTACCCTCCCAGGACTGTCCACGACTTCGATGACCCACTGGCTCCCATTCCAGTGTGCATATTTCAGGTCACTGTTGGCTGCGTCGTAGTAGCTGATGTGGGGGTGAGCATCGGAGTCCAAAGCCAATGACGTGAATGCGCCCACGCCGTTACTGTCCACCGTCTCGGTGATCCATGCGGAGCCGTTCCAGCGGGCGTACCTCAGTTCGTCGTATATCCACCCATCAGGACTATTCAGCCAGTAACTGATGTGAGGATAGCCGTTGGCATCCAGCGCCAGTGAGGTGTCCTGCCCCACGTCTCCGCTGCTGTCCACCACTTCGATGATCCATTGGCTTCCGTCCCAGTGGGCGTATTTGAGGTCACTATTGTCATCGTCATAGTAGCCGATGTGGGCACGGCTGTTTGCATCCAGCGCCAGTGAGGCGTACATGCCGGCGTCCCAATCGCTGTCCACAGTCTCGGTGTGCCACGCTGTCCCGTCGTAAGACGCATGCCAGAGCCCATCGTTATAGTAGCCGATGTGAGGATAAGCGGTACTTGCCTCCAGTGCTATGGAGGTTGCCGCACCCCACGTATCGTTCGGCCCACCCCAAGCCGTACGGCCTATTGTCTGAGACACCCACTGAGAGCCCGTCCAGTAGGCATAGGCCACACCTATATCAGGCCAGCCGTTATCATAGTAGTAGCTGATGTGGGGATGGCCGGCTGTATCCAGTGCCACTGACGTGCGTTGATAGCACAGGCTACTGTCTAGCGTTTGCACATTCCACTCGTTTTGATACCACCTGACGTAGCGGACCTGTGCCGTAGCAAACGTCCCCTCCGTGTAACTGATGTGAGGAACACCGTAGGCATCCAGCGCCAATGCAGTGCCATCGCCGCTCCATCCTCCGCCGGCCACTGTTTGGATATCCCATTCGCTCTCGGTCCAGTGAATATATCTGAGGTCCCTATAGTCATTCGCTTCGCCCACATAGGCGATGTGAGGATCCCCGTTGCCATCCAATGCCAGCGGCGCTGGACTTCCGCATGTGCCTGCCTCACCCCATTGTGCTACAACCTGGTCGTCCCAAGTATCGCCAGCCCGGCGTGCGTACATAACGCCACACCCGAGGTCATCCCCACGACGGTACGTGATAGCGGGATTGCCGGCCCCGTCCAGAGCTAAGGCTGTGTAGTCGCCTGACCATCCCGAGAGAGAGAACGAATCCGTGATCCACCCACTGGCGGTCCGGCTGGCGTATATCATAGAATGCTGCGTGTGGTAACTGTCCCAGACCATATAGGCAATACGAGGGCTCCCAGCGTTGTCCAGGACCAACGAAGGATATTCGCCATTTTCGAACGTCTCGAAAGACCAGCCACTGGCAGCCCGGCGAGCGTAGCGGATGCCCTCGTCCGTTTGATATGCCAGGTGAACAGTCATCGCACTATCTGTCGCCAGTGAAGTGACATCCCCCCACTGCGTAGATTCTACCGTCTCGGTGACCCAGGCGCCCGCCGTCTGGCGAGCGTATTTGACCTCACCGTGGGTAGAGTCCCAGTAGCTGATGTGGGCATAGCCTGCGCTGTCTATTCCCAGCGACGTCCAATATCCGACGTCACCCGCGCTGTCCACCAGTTCCACGACCCAGCCATCGCCTGTCAGATGGGCGTACTTGAGGTCACCGTTCGTGGCGTCGTAGTAACTGATGTGAGGAGTATAAGGTGGCGTGGCCGACAGGAAGAGCGCCGCGTAGCGTCCGACGCCCCAGTTTTCTTCTACCGTCTCGATCTGCCACTGAGTGCCATCGTGCCAGACGTGGTAGAGATGGTCACCGCCGCCAACGATGTGTACATGCCCATCGCCGTCTATAGCCAGGCTGTGGTCGGTCATTTCTCCGAACATTCTGGGTGTAACGACGCGTTCCGTCCGCCAGGCGCTGTTGCTCTCCCCCTGTGGGCCTGCGGCCTGCGTGGGGTGCAAGCGCGCTACCTGCCCCTGGCGACGCTCCCGCAGCGGTGGCGGATTGGGGAGCGGCTTGAGGGAGACTCCAGCAGTCAGTTCATCCGAACCTCTCGCCAAAGTCGGCACCGGCCCGGCCAGAACGAACAGGACGGCCAATACGGCTACCAGCCCGCTCAAAATGACGAGGAATACCAAAGGTACTCGCGATCCATGCCATCGCCCCGCGAGTCTTCTGCTATTCATTTTTTGTCCTCCTAATCCTGTAGCTTGAACTAGCGAGTTGTGAATGACCGTAACGTGTTGTAACCGATGGTTGGACATCTCATGTTCGCCTGGCATCACCTCCTTTACTTGGCTACCACGGCTTTACAACGGCTCGAACCGCGCCGTGAAGTGACGCAGGAGCGTTGGCGCATAGGTATAGCGCATGCCGCGCATGTGGTTGCGTTGCTCGTGGAGCCGCTGGCAGGTCTCCACCACGCAGTCCAGGTGCGCCTGGGTGTAGACGCGGCGGGGAATCGCCAGCCGCACCAACTCCAGCGCCGGGTAGACCATCTGGCTCGTCTCCGGGTCCTGGCGGGCGAACATCACGCTCCCGATTTCCACCCCCCGGATGCCACCCTCCAGGTAGAGCGCGCAGGTGAGTGCCTGGCCCGGTAACTCGGCCTGCGAGACGTGCGGCAGGAACCGCCTGGCGTCCAGGTAGACCGCGTGGCCGCCGGGGGGCTCCAGGATGGGGATGCCCTCCTCCACCAGCCGGTCGGCCAGGTACTGGGTGTGGGCGATGCGGTAGGCCAGGTACTGCTCGTCCAACCCCTCCCACAGCCCGCGGGCGATGGCCTCCAGGTCGCGCCCGGCCAGCCCGCCGTAAGTGAGGAACCCCTCGCGCAGGATCAATTCCTGGCACACACGCTGGTACAGCGCCTCGTCGTTCATCGCCAGGAAGCCGCCGATGTTGACCAGCGCGTCCTTCTTGGCCGACATCGTGCAGCCGTCGGCGTACGAGAACATCTCGCGCGCGATCTCGACGACGGGTCTCCCGGCGTAACCAGGCTCGCGCAGTTTGATAAAGTAGGCGTTCTCGGCGTAGCGGCAGGCGTCGAGGAAGAGCGGGATGCCGTACCGGTGCAGCACTTTACTTGTGGCGCGGACGTTGGCCAGCGAGACCGGCTGGCCACCGCCGGTGTTGTTCGTCACGGTCAACATCCCCAGTGGGATGTTCTCTGGCCCTACCTGCCGGAGAAAAGCCTCCAGTTTTTCGACGTCTATGTCGCCTTTGAACGGCGCGTGGCTGGTGGGATCGAGCCCTCCTTCAGCCAGCAGGTTGACCGGGTTGCCGCCGCGGGCGATGACGTTGGCCTGCGTGGTGTCGAAGTGCATGTTGCTCGGCACCGCCTGGCCCGGCTTGACCGTGCAGGTGAAGAGCACGTTCTCGGCAGCCCGCCCCTGGTGGGTGGGCACAAAGTGGCGAAAGCCGGTGATGGATCGGATCGCCTCTTCCAGGTTGAAAAAGTTGCGGCAACCGGCGTAACTCTCGTCGCCGACCATCATGCCGGCCCACTGGTCGTCGGACATCGCCGCCGTGCCCGAATCGGTCAGCAGGTCAATGTAAATGTCCTCGGCCCGCACGGCGAAGAGGTTGTAACCCGCCCGCCGCAAGATCTCCTCCCGCTCGACACGGGTGGTCTGGCGGATGGGTTCGACCACTTTGATTCTGAACGGTTCAACGGGGAATTTGGCCATGATACACTCCTTGACTCGATGCTTGATGCTGGATCCTCAATACTGGACAACCGGTTGTGCTTTACTCCAGCACGATACGTACGTCCACGGCCCAGGCTCCTTCTCCAGCCGGGCCCACGATCAACGGGTTCAGGTCCACTTCTGCCACCTGGGGTAAATCTGTCATCAACTGTCCCACCCGGAGTAGCGTCGTCACCACGCTGCCCAGGTCGCCCGGGGGTTGGCCGCGCACGCCCGCCAGCAGCCGCCCGGCCGCCGTCTCCGCCACCATCTCCCGCGCCTCTGCCTGGCTCGGCGGCGCGAGCCGGAATGCCACGTCTTGTAACACCTCTACGTAGACCCCACCCAGGCCAAACATCACCAGCGGGCCGAACTGCCTGTCCCGCTGCGCGCCGACGATGACCTCCAGCCCCTGCGGGGCCATCTGCTGGACGAAGGCGCGCTCCCCTGGCCCCACTACCCGCGCAAACGCTTCCCGCACCGCATCGGCATCCGCCAGGCCCAGCGCCACGCCACCTGCGTCGCTCTTATGTACCACCTGTGGCGCGACCCGCTTGAGCGCCACCGGGTAGCCGAATTGCGTTGCCAACGCCACTGCCTCCTCGGCGTTTGACGCCAGGCCAGAGGACGGTACCGCGAGGCCATAAGCCACTGCTACTTCCGCCCCTATCTGGGGATCCAGGACGTGCTGCCCGGTAGATGCGGCCGCCTGGATCAGGTTCAGCGCCCGCTCACGGTCTATGCCCTGCGGTACCTGTGGCTCGGTGGCTGGCTGGGCTCGAATCTGCCCATACCGCCACAGCACCTCCAGCCCCAGCGCAGCGCGGGAAGGGACCAGATAGTGGGGGACAGAGTGGGCGTGGAGGGCACGCGCGGCGGCGCGGATGCCGCCCCCGCCGGAGATGCAGCAGACCACTGGTTTCCCGGCCTGTTCAGCCGCCCTCCCTACCGCTACGGCTACGTCGTGTGTAGGCGTGATGGCCTGGGGCACAAAGATCGCCATTACCCCGTCTACCTCAGGGGCCGCCTGGAGTATCTTCAGTGCGGCCGTGTAGTGACTGGGCTGGGGGCCGCCGAGCATGTCCACCGGGTTGCCCACCATCGCGCCCGGCGGGCAAGCCTTTCGTAACTGTGCTTGTGTCTCTTCCGAGAGGTCGGTCAGCCGCAATCCCCGGCGGTCGAGCGCGTCCGCTCCCTCCGCTGCCGGTCCCCCGGCGTTGGTCAGGATCGCCACCCGTGGCCCCGCCGGGGGTTGGCGGTAGGCCAGCGCGATCGCGGCGTCCACCAATTCTTCCAGGTCTTCCACCAGGATCGCCCCGGCCCGCCAGCAGGCGGCCTGGAAGGCGCGGTCCGCGCCGGCCAGTGCCCCCGTGTGGGACGCTACTGCCCGGGTTCCACTGGGGGTACGCCCGGCCTTCAGCACCACCAGCGGCTTGTGCGGGGTCAGCCGGGCGGCCGCCTCGACGAAACGGCGGCCGTTCGGCAGCCCCTCGATGTAGGCGGCCACGACCCGCGTGTGGGCATCGGCTGCCAGCGAATCCAGCGCGTCCGCCATATCTACGTCCGCCTGGTTGCCCAGGCTGATGACGCGGGAGAAGCCGACGCCCACCGCGCTGGCCCAGTCCATGGTGCCACCGCAGACCGCGCCAGAATGGGAGACGAAGCCGATCACGCCCTGGCCGGGCATAGTGCGGCTGAATGAGGTGTCAATCGGGGTGTACGTATCCACGACGCCGACGCAGTTAGGGCCGATGAAGCGTATCCCATACCGGCGGGCGACCTCCCGCAGGTGCGCTTCCCGCTCTCGCCCTCCCGCCCCCAGTTCCCCGAAACCCGACGCGATGAGTACGGCGGCCCGGATGCCGCGTCGTCCACATGCCTCCAGTGCCTCCGCCGTCCGCTCCGCGGACAGCACGATCACCACCATGTCCAGCGGGTCGGGTACCTCCGCCACCGACCCGTAGACGCGCAGCCCCATCATCTCCCCGCCCCGGGGGTTGACCGGGTAGACGGGGCCACGGTAGCCGTGGGTGACCAGGTTGTACAAGACCCCGTAACTGAGTTTGGTGGGGTCGCTGCTGGCGCCGATGACTGCGACGCCGCGGGGGTGGAAGAAGAGGTGCAGTGGGTCTATCAATGTTTGCCTCCGTAGGATTGTGGTATACTATGGATGCGTGAAACGTGAAACGTGAAACGTGATGCGTGTGCGTAAGGATGCGCTCCATGCACCGTGTATGATGTAGCGGGCACATGATACCCCAAAACAGGCATTTTTGTCCAATCGCCAGCCAGGCCCCCTCTACAACAAGCCCCCCACGCAGTGGGGGGTATGATGACCGCCAACCCAGGAGGGAAATCCAATGACAAAGCCAGGCATAGGTCTGTTAAACAAGAAACGAGGAAACCTTGCGCTTCAGGAAAAGTTCGTTGGCACTGCTCGCGTCGTTGATGAAACAGACACTGAAGTAAACCATCACGAACGAGCACTAACCGAAGCCGGCTATAGTGTCCGCCAGATTCGATGGGGGCCGAACTTTATCCATGACCTGCAGAATGCACAAGTTGACCTCATCTTCAATGTCTCCAGCATGGTGGAGGCCGCCGTTTTGGAAGAACTCGGAATGCCCTACGTCGGATCCGACACATTCACCATCGCCATCGCTGCCGACAAATCGCTTGCCAAAAGGCTCTGGCAACGTGCCGGCCTACCGACGTCGCCTTTTCACGTGGCCAGAACAGAGAAAGACTGCCAGGTGTTCAAGGACAATCCCCCGTTCGAGTATCCGCTTTTCATAAAACCAGTGGCCGGTCGCGGCAGCGCGGGAATCAACGCTGCGTCCGTCGTCAACAATTACGATCAACTCGTCAGTGGCGTTCTAGAAAGATTGAAGACCATCGGTCAACCGGTCCTTATAGAACGGTTCTTGCGGGGGAGAGAAATCACGTTAGGCGTCCTGGGCAATGATGAAGACGCAAGAGTTCTTCCTCCGCTGGAGATTGTGTATTGTGAAGGCGACGTCACGCTTACCTTTGAGAAAAAAGAGTTGGATGACGACGTTTTCTTCTGTCCCGCCCCTTTGACTGCTGACGAGACCGCAATGATGCAGCAGTTGGCCCTGCGGGCCTACCGTGTATTGGGTTTCAAGGACTTTGGCCGATTTGATACGATATTGACAGGTGAAGGACCAATCCTCCTGGAAGGAAACACTTTCGCCGGGCTGATGTGTACGCCGAAAGAAAAACCTCACAGCTATATTGGCTTTATGGCTCGTGCGGCGGGAATGGAAGGTAAGGACCTGCTGGACGAAATAGTCCAGGCGGCCATCAGGAGGCTCAACCTGGAGGCATAGAGCAGGCAAACCCAGCCAAGCCCCCCACGCAGTGGGGGGTTCGGTGACCGCCGACCCACGGAGGAATCCCATGACTAGACCCCGCATGCTCGTGACCGGTGGCAGCGGTTATCTGGGAAAGTGGACCGTGAGATTGGCCCGCGCTACCTGGAACGTGACAACGATGTACCTGACCCATCCCGCCGATCAGAAGGACGAGCCTGGCGCGACCTGGTGTCGGCTGGACGTGCAGGATGAGGCGGCGGTCAGGGCACTGGTTGATGAGGTACGCCCGGCAGCCATCGTACACACGGCGGCGTCCAACCCTGGCGAGGGTGCCGACTTCGAGGCGACCAACGCGCTCGGTACCCGTCACGTCGCCCGTGCTGCTGCAGCCTGTGGTGCGCGCCTGATCCACATCTCCACCGACGCGCTCTTCGATGGCGAGAAAGGCCACTACGTCGAAGCAGATCCGCCTTCGCCCATCACCCCCTATGGACGCAGCAAGGCACTGGCCGAGGAAGAAGTGCGTGCCTCCGGGGCCAGCGCGGTCATCGTACGCACCTCGCTCATCTACGGCTGGCGCCCGCGCCTGGATCGGCACACGCGCCAGGTCGTGGACAACCTGAAAACGGGCCAGCCGGTGCGCCTCTTCACCGACGAGTTGCGCTGCCCCGTATGGGTGGAGAGCCTGGCAGCAGCGGTGGTCGAACTGGCCGGGTTGGACTATACCGGCGTGCTGCACGTCGCTGGCGCGCAACCGCTTTCGCGCTACGAGTTCGGCGTGCGGCTGGCACGCTTCTACGGGCTGGATCCCAGCCCGATCATTCCAGCCCGTAGTTGCGAGAGTGGCCTGCGCCGTCCACTCGACTGTACGCTCGATTGTTCCCGCGCCCGCGTACTCTTGCGCACGCCGCTGCCGGGCGTGGACGAGGTGTTGGGTTAGCGTTACCCCCGCATCCGCTGCCACAGCGCCGCGGCGGCCAGCGCCATGACGCCCATCACCGCCGCACCCGTGCACAGGCCACCAGCGCCCGGCGTGGCCGTCGGTTGGCCGGGCCGGGTAGGTTCCACGGTTGTCTGACCCGGGTGGGTAGGCTCGACGGTCGGTTGCCCAGGTTCAGGTGTAAATGTCGGCGGCACCTCGACCGGCCCAGCCTCCCCCTCCACCACCTCGTAGGCTTTCCCGTCGGCGACAAAGATGACCTGCTCGCCCAGCGCAAAGTACGCGCCCCACTCTGACCGCGCCGCCAGCAGGTCAAAGTACGCCTGGGAGCCAAAGCCGACCTGCGTAGTGCTCATCTGCGAAGGGTCGAAGGCCGTATCGGTCCACACGCCGTCCTGCAGCACGAAGGTCTTGCTGCCGACCAGCCGCACGACCTGCGCGGCCTCCTCCGGCATCATGGCGCCGCCGGCCGATTCGGCTCCGCTCATTTGGCCTTCCGTGTCGGCTCGCTCTGCCGCCGGCGCGCCGACCGGGGCCATGGTCGGCATGGCCATAAATTTCTCGACTGCCTCCTCCTGCCCTCTCGCAGTCAGGATGTCGTCCTCCTCGATCAGGAACGAGGTATAGGGCGTGATGATCCCGTAGCGCACGCTCAGTTCGACGACCGCGTCCACCCATTCCTGCCGCTCGCCGTGCAGCCGGATCTGCGTCAACAGATAGCCGATCTTGCGCGTGGCCCACAGGCGCGGGATAAATTCATCGCCGCCTTCAGCGCGCAAGTTTCCCTCGTAGACAAACTCCTGGCGCTCGCCGTTCACCTCCCCGGTGAGCGCGATCTCGGTCGCGCCACTCTCGCGGTAGCGGCCCGCCAGGATCAACTGCTTGCCCGCGAACAGGTCCGGCAGGGGGTAGGGGTAGGTGTCCTCGACCACCACGTCACCAAAGTCCAGTTCGATGTCCGTCAGCACGGGCGTGCTGATGCCGGCATAGAAGGCAGAGACCTCCTCGTCAATCCGCTCGCCTGGGCGGACGTAGCCGGTGCTCCCCCGGTTCTGCTCGGCCAACGTGTCCAGCAGGACGGTGTTGACGTCGTCGCCGACGCCAAAGGGGAAGAGGCGCACGTTGCTGGACGCGGCGGCCGCCACGTTCGACAGGATCTGCTCGACCTCGGTCACCCCTTCGGTCGGCAGCCCGTCGGTGAGGAAGATGAGCACCGTAGGCCGTGCGGGGCCTGTGGTGAGCCCAGCCGAACCATCGGATTGCGCCAGCGCCTCCAGAAGTGCGCGGTTGATGTCGGTGCCGCCGACCGCCTCCAACCGTTTCACCCACTCGGCCGCCTCGCGGGATTCGGACACGGGCCGCAATCTCTGCGCGTACTGCTGCAGGCCGGTCGAGAAGGCGATCACGTTGAAGCGATCCTCCTCGTTCAGGTGCTCCAGCACGTACGTGAGCGCCGCTTTGGCCTGCTCGATCTTCTCCCCCTCCATCGAGCCGGAGGTGTCGAGGACGAGGACGACGTCCCGGGGGATCACCCGCTCCTTCTCAACCTCGACGCTGGGCGCGACCAGCAGTAAGAAGAAGCCATCGTCGGGCGGCTCCCGGTAGGTGAGCAAATTGACCCCCACGTCCTCCTGCCCCACGGTATAGACCAACTCGAAATCCCGCTCGGGCAGGACGTCCGTCTCCTCGTAGCCGACGGTGGCCCGGTAGTCGCCGTCCCGCTCGATGTAGACCTGGTCCTGGTGCGTGGGCGAGTAGAGCGCACGCATCGCGTCGCGGGAGCGGATCTCGACGTGGATGCTGACCTCCTCCAGCGGGCGGGCGGAGAACTTTTCGGTGTTGAGGGGGTAGACGTAACGTACCAGCCCGTTCTCGACCGGCAGCACCTGGCTGTACTCCAGTTCGACCTTGCGCGAGTCGCCGGGCGGGATGGGGAAGATGCGCGCCTGGACGGCGCTGCGACCCACGTACTCCAAAAGTGCCGGATCGCGCCGGCGGCGGACGACGTCCTCGTAGATGGCGCGCGCCTCGTCGGCCGGCAGGATCTCCCCCTCGACCCGTTTGCCGTCCACCCACATGACGAACTCGGAGACCGCTGCCCCTTCCGGCAGCGGGAAGACGTAAGTGCCCTCGACCTCCCAGTCGCATTCGTTCAAGAACTCCTGCTCGACGCGCGTGGTCGCTACCTGGTCCTCGATCGTAACGGTGACGCGATGGTAGCGGATGGTGAGCCAGTTCTCGTTGAGCGGGGGCAGGGGTTCGGGGAACGGGGGCGGATCGGGGATGATGATGCCGTCGGCCAGGGTGGGGCGGGCTGTGGTCAGCAATGCGATCATGATCACGGCAGCGGTCAACAGGAATCGGTAGATAGGTAGATGAGCAAACTGGTAGACTGGTAGACTGGTAAATTGGTAAGTTGGTGATTTGAGTCTGGTCATGGCTCTCCTCCTGGTATGATGAGATTATGGTCTGTCTCTTAGACGATAGAGAAGATGGGAAAGTTCCCTCCGCGTGTCGAGGATCGGAGTCCCCAACTTGTTGGGGCTTTTCGTCAGCAACCCAAAAAGTTTGAGACTCCGATGTCACCTCAAATACCAGTGGAACGGCAAGAGACGCAGGGGAAGTTATTCGAGGTACTTGCGAAGAAATTCCTCTGGGGTCAGGCACTCGAATAGACGTTGCCGGGCAGCCGCCTGTTGTACTAATTCGGACATCGTCATGAATTATGTGCTTACCAGTAGCACTCCGGCTGCAAGGGTCAAGGTGGACCAGGCACACAAGACCAGGTTGACCAATTGCATCCAGGGAATACCCAAGAAATCAGCCCCCGCCAACTCGAGTGGAGATAGTCCAGCACGCTTGGACGTGTTTCTCGTCTTCAATGACGTGGGTGGGCGGATCAACGCCCAAAGCCAGGTTCAACTGGGCTGGCGAGAGTTGCCCCAGCCACTGCACCAAGGCCCAGAGAGCGGTGGGAGAAATGGTATCGC
>Ga0315285_10002325_pt1 | contig 19848 bp, 24 predicted proteins | sample YL17G09_36_MG_FD_203698 | JGI IMG/M metagenome (GOLD analysis project Ga0315285, IMG submission 203698) | Sediment microbial communities from Yellowstone Lake, YNP, Wyoming, USA - YL17G09_36 | ecosystem: Environmental > Aquatic > Freshwater > Lake > Sediment | place: USA: Wyoming | collected...
CTCAAGGCAGGCTTGGGTGACGAGTTCCACTTGAACATCACCGAGACTGCCAAGCGCGTGTTCCGCGGGCTGAAGAACATGCGCTTCCTGAACAAGCTTCGGCTCACAGTCAACATGATGAAACAGGTTGGGACCCACTACAAGAGCTACCCTGAAACCCCAGAGGAATTCGAAAAATGGAGATCCAAGACACAAAACATGTTCAAAGAAGCCAAATCAAAGATGAAATAAGCCATATGGAGAGCAGACTGAAAAACCAGTGGATTCTGGAAAACGTGACTGGTTCTGCCTATTATTTCTATGCCCCAACTTGTCCATCTAGCACTCTGCACGCGTATTTTTCGCGCCCTTTCCTCCAATCGAAAGCGCTTCCGAAAGTGTTAATTGAAGAAGCAGACTATAGGGGGTCCCAAGAAGGATTTGGAAAGATGTCTGAAGCAAGGCATTCCATGGGAATTTCAAGAACAATGTTCATAGCGGGAATCATAGTTGCGATCTTGATTTCGTGCGGCATCATGACTTTTCTCAGTTCACAATTCGGGATATTCAAGGGACCAAAAGGTGACAAAGGCGACACAGGAAATACGGGTCTGCAAGGCCCGCAGGGACCACAAGGACTGCAGAGTCCAGCACTCGTGTTTGCGAAATGGGATGTTCACTGGTGGACCATAAACAGTAGCACCCTAGAGCGGCTTGCTGAAGTCGGGACGTCCACGTTCAGCTCCACATTTTCCTACGATTGGGGTCTAAGCGCCGTATTCGGGGAACACTCTGACTACATAGGATTCCGAGCGACCATGCAAGTCAACATGCAAAGAGACGGACCAGTCACGTTCACAGTAGGTGGCGATGACGGTTACAGTTTCACCATAGACGGCGTTGTGAAGATAATCGACTACAGTTTGCACGCTTACAGAACAACAACAATAATCATAGCCAACCTCACACAAGGACTTCACACCCTAGGCCTGGACTATCTCGAAGGCCCAGAGGCCGCACGGGCGACGTTTGACTGCGATCACGACCTTCTAGCCTGGCTTGACTAGGCAACAATCAAACTCCACTTTTTCTTTTCAATGGGCACTCTCAGCCTTTTTCGGTTTCTCACACGTGCCACACGCATTCTTGAACCGCGCGTGCTTTGGCGACAAGCGCTATCTATAAAAGGCAAACGTCTCAATCTATATTGTCGCAAGAGCTTGAAAACATGACCGAAGAATCTGGCACTAAGGAATCAGCTTCACCAGAGAAGCTCTCAATTGATGACCCGTCAAACTTTCAGTTTCACGTTGCCTATCTCACCTACTCTGACATCTATGACAAGGCAACTAATCCCGAAACCAAGAAACTGCTGAACCAGAACATCGTGGCTCTCCAGCAGAACCAGATGGACTACCCTGCTTTCTACGAAAGCGTAGACCAGTTTCGAGGTGGAGAATCCGCTCAGCACGGCTATGGTGGGAGGTCTTTTATCAAGGGAGTGAAGAAGAGGGAATGGCGCAGAAAGACGCAAAGGCATGAAAGGATCGAGCGCCACAGGAAATAGGCATGCGCGCTCTCACTCGCATGTTTCTGTAGCAATTTGCGAAAACGTTGGGCGGAGCCTCATGGGGCTTTGCTTTTTCGACGGCAATTCTTATAAGCGCCGCTTTCACGGATGGTTACACAGTGTAGAAAACGTTTTTTGCACGTGAAACACGAAGGAGTTGAAATTTAGATGTATGAAAAAGAAAGCCACAAGGCAGTCTGTGCCGATTGCGGAAAGGAATGTGAAGTCCCATTCAAGCCCGACGGAACCAGACCAGTATACTGCCGAGAATGCTATTCAAAGAGAAGCCCTCCAAGACGAAGATTCTAAGCCAAGTTAACAACCTTAATTTAGAAACAAATCTACCCTTTTTTTCATTTTAACATAAAATGGACGTGCAAATCGCCCCTCGCCTTCAGTAAATCCCTTGAACCAGTTCGTGTTGAACGAAAATGGTCATGCCAGCCTATTTCCCGTAGGCAAATTCATCTATTCTCTTTGACGAATCTCTTATTCCCCAGTGTTTCGGGTTTTCAAGAGCTTTCCACGCTGGGTCCTTTTCAAGAGGATGCAGCTCTTTGAGTTTTCTGATGATCTCTTCTTCGTTTTCGAGGGCGTAGCCTACCATCAGGCCGATTGCTTCTTGCACAGTCACCTTGATTCCTTCTTGCAGCAGCAAAGACGCGAGAAACCTATCCACCTTTTCCTTCTTTGCATCTTCGATTCTTATGGATGCAGTCAGGTTTTCCACCGACAGAAAAGTAGAAGAGTACACTCAAATACGTTACTGCCGAATACCCTCGACGCGGCAGAAGACATTCTGCTCTGCTCCCATGTTATTCATTCTATGTGCAAATGAGATTTTATGTGATTACACTTAAATATGTGAGTATACTTAATGCTCAAGCATGGTTAACGTGACTGTCTCCATACCTGAAGACCTGCACAGCAAGATGAAAAAGTATTCAGAAGTGAAATGGAGCGAGGTAGTGAGGAAAGCTTTGATCGAGTACATCGGGCGCCTTGAGGCCAAGGAACGAAGAGTCGTGTCCTCGGACGAGCTGTCCGAGATGTTGAAAAAGTCCCAGTTAGACGTAGCATCAATAGGCTTGGATAAAGCCATAGAATGCTACGAGAGGGCAAGGGAGCTGGAATGGAAGAGGTCACCTACGACACAAGCGCACTGATAGATCTTCTGAAAAGCAAGAAACGCTTGGCTGAAGGCTTCACAACAATATTCAACATCATCGAGTTTCCAAAAGCTCTGAGCCTCAAAGAGCTGGCCGTGATTTACCCCATAATCGAGGATTACGATGAAGCCTTGAAAATCTCTGCTTCTCTTCTCAGCATCGGCAAGCCTTTGCCAGCTGTTGACATCCTAATAGCGGCAATCTGCATAAGAAGAAACTTGGTGCTTCACACAAGAGACGAGCATTTTGCGCAAATAAGGGCTGTAAGAAAAGAGTTCAAAGTGGAAGCAGCCAGATAAGTTAGCGGCTCCCTCTCTTTTCCGTGCACCAACGTTCAGCATAGGCGCCGGATATGGGATTCGAACCCATACCATAGTGGAGATGTCACCCCCAACTTCCTCCTTTTTCCTCTTCTTGTTATTGGCTTTGTGTCAAGTTGCTTGCTCATGTCTTGAACAGCTTCTTGTTGACCATTAGTCATGGATTACGGTTTTGCGTAACCATTTTAAAGGGGGTTTGGCTCTTCTACTATTACGTGGTTGGACCTTTGACAGAGTCTGTTCTTGAAAGGGTTAAGAAGATAGACAGAAAGCTTGACGAGCTAAGGCTGTTCTTGGAAGACGTTTTCCTAACGCCGGAGGAAAGCGTTTTGCTGGATGACGCTGACAAACTGGTTAAGGGGAAGAAGCTTGAAGAGTTGACGTCACTAGATGACGTTTAAGATTTTCCTAAACAGAAAAGCTGCAAAGTTAATAGAAGGCCTGAACCCCAGAGATAGAGAACGTGTGAAAGAAGGCCTTAAGAGTCTTGAGGGTTTTCCCGCTGGAGGGCTTGACATTGTTAAGATATCGGGAGAAGACAACGTCTATCGTATCCGTTTTGGCAAGTTAAGAGCGCTCTTCAAGGTTTACAGGAGCGAAAAAGCAATTGTGATCATAAAGATTGATCACAGAAAGCGAGTTTATGGATGAGTTTCAGCCAGAATCTCTGGAAAAACAGGCTTTGGCCTCTGGACTAATCATGCTTCTTTTTGAAAAACCGATGCGCCGGGGGTGGGATTCGAACCCCCACCACAGTGGCGACATCACCCGCAAAACCCCATTTTTCTATTCCTCGCAAATACGTGATCTATTCAGACGATGCGACGCTGGGCAGGTTTCTCATGTGTGAAGATTGACAGCCACAGCCCTTTTTATAAACTTCAAGCAACAACACACTAACGGATCTGATGTTTATGAAGAATGAGATCGGGGTCAAAGAAGGTCTCGGAAAGCTGCCAGTTCGACCTGTATACCTTGTATCATGCGGGCATGACCAGAAGAAGAACATAATCAGCGTGGGCATGTTCGCCTATTTTTCTGGGAAACCCGCCTTGGTTGGCATAGGCATCGCGCCTTCAAGATTCTCCTACGGACTGATTCAGAAGAGCAGGGCGTACGCTGTCAACGTGGTTGACGAGAGATTAGTGGAAGCAGTGAAGATTTGCGGGGAAAACTCTGGGCGAGACGTGGACAAGTTCGAGCTGGCAAAACTGACAGCGACTCCAGCAAGCAAGGTGAAAGCACCTCTCATCGAGGAGAGTCCTCTAAGCATCGAGTGCAAAGTTGTTCAAGTTGTAGAGGTCGGAGACCATGTCTGGTTCATCGGAGAAGTTCTCGCCACCCACGTTCGAGAAGGCTACGGCTGGAAAGATGGGATTCTTATGAAGTGGGTCGGCGACAAAGGCTTCTATCACAAGGTGGGAAGAAAGGTCGGAGAATACTAGTGCTCCAGTATCTGCGTTTTGTGGCGTCGACGATGGGATTTGAACCCAGAACAAGTGGAGACATCACCCGCAACTCTCCTTTCTTCCGTAGAAAGTAGAAGCAGATGCTCTGTCAGAGTCGGAACCGTCAAGCAACGGTTACTTCTTTTTTCGCCAGCCCCTCAACCATGAGCGGAACAACTTTGCTGGCTCTGAGTATCTCCATAAAAAGAGGCTTTCCATCCTTGCCAAAATGGACCACGATGTCGCCCACTTCTTCCGCATGGGAGAGTTTGCCCTTCTCCTTGAGTATGACAGTGAGCACATCCGCGTCCTCACGGTATTTGATCTTATACCCCATAGCGTTCCCGCCTAACAGGATAGAATTAATAATAACTAAATAGCCTTTCCGTTTCTCATACACCACTCTCACAGCATGTTTCGAATCCATTGCCCTAGTTGCAAAAAACTGGTTGCCCCTTTCGTGAAGGCTTTCAGGATCCAGAATAGTCTGGATGATCTGTTTTCTCTGAATCTCAAAACCGTAATCTCTCAGAACATCAAATTTCTCGATGGCATGCTTGGTAAACGTGATTCCCTCAGCATCAACCAAATACTTGCGCTCCAAATTCCATATCATGGGAACAGTACATAAAACTTTCAGAAAGGCAAATTGGGCTCAAAGGCATAAACAGAATCTGGTACACGCAGTGCGCGCTTCGAAAGTCTGCAAAATGGGATTATTCGGCACAATACGACAGAATTGAGGTTGTTGGCGCCGGGGGTGGGATTCGAACCCACGTGGTCCCGAGGGGCCACAAGCTGTTAGGCACACTTAAGTGTCTCCAGGCTTGCTCCATACCTGGCTAGGAGACCCCGGCTACTATTCAGTAGACTCCGTCTACTTTTCTAGCTTTTCACTTGCGTTTCCTCAGGAAGGCGAGGCTGCCTTTTTGGCAGACGTATTCGAAGCCTGTTTCAAGCAGCGCCTTGACTTCCTCAGGTTTCTCAGTCACCTTCACGGTGAACTCGTCACACGCCGACTCAAACATTGTCCGTTCAATATTTATGTATATCTCGGTGCTGGCAAGCGACTTGTGGCCTAGGAAATCCTTGACGTGGTAGGGGTCTCTCGTCTGGTGGTAGAGCATCGTGGCTTTCCAGTGCCTGAAAGTGTGGAAGGTCATTCTCAGGAGCCTTGGGTCCCGCAGTTTGGCTGCGAGGCTTCTTCTGGCATTGATGTAAGCCGCCTTCAAAGTGCCTGTGGGGCCGTTGCCGAAGACTCCCTCGGCTTTTCTGGGCAGGTTGTTAAGCATCGCTATTAATTCGGTGCTGACTCGCCAGATCCTGGGGTTTGATCCTTTCTCAGGGTCGTTTAGCCTTATGAGATGCTTTTCGAAGTCTATGTCCGTCCAATGGAGTCTTTTTGCTTCGCCGCATCGCATAGCGGTTTCCTTCAACAGCTGCTGGAACGTAGCAGTTTTCTTGCCTGAGCCTGAGATTAAAGCGTCGATCTCTTGCTCCGTGGGGGTGAACGGAAACTTCTGCGCGACGTTGGTTCTAGGTTTCTCCCATGTTAGGCCGTTAATTCTTAGGAGCAAGTTCCCGCCCATCTCAACAACTTTCGTTCTCTTCGTCTGCTTCCAATATCCCTGAAGGAGGCTCTCGGCACGCTTTTTCCAGTACCTCTGCCTGACAGGAGTCTTGGCCAAGTAGGAACCGTAAACAGCAATCTTCTTAACCATAACCTAGACGCGTCTCCTGCCACATTCGGTCTGTGGGCAATCTGGACAGAATCTCATGTAAACGTGTTCACATAGCTGTTCATCATAGTTTTCGTGAGCAACAAACTTGATGGCTGGGCTCTTGTAGAAGGCTTTGCGGAACGCTATCTTGTGGGCGCATTCATTTTTGCGGATGTGCTTTCCGTAGATTCCACGCCAAGACCTCTGTTCCTATTGCGACAAGAAGCCTGAAAGTGTTCCATAGCCTCTTGGCGCTCAAATTACGCGAGAATAGAAAAGCGAGTCTCTGTATCAGATTCGAATTGTCTGGTTCGCTTAGCCACTTCAGATCCACTTCGAGGTTCATCGTCGAATCATCCTGTCTTCCACGTATGACTCGTATGTACTCAACAGTCTTCTCAGTTGTCTTGAACACGAAACTGACAGTAGCGTCGTCGAGGCTTAATGCGCATTGAACCTTTTGGGGGCCAAGTATTCGGAGGAACCTCGTCATCTCTAAAGCTTCATGCACCCCCACCTCTCTAGTGTACGCTTCCACATGAGGGTCTACCCAAGCCTCAAGAAACGCCTTTATGTGCTGGCCAAAGTTGTCCTTCTGTAACTCATTTCCATTATTCGCCAGGAAACCCACATTAAATGTCCTTTCTCGAACGAAATCTACTAGCGCCTTCTTTCTCCTAGTTCTTTTCTGAAAGACCATCTCCTGATCAATAAACGTGTCCATACTCCAGAACTTTGCCATACAGTAGGTCGCCATCTCTTCAATATTCTCTTTCGATAGATGCTTAGTCTTGTAGACGGAGTGCATCTCGTCAAAATTGTCCCAGTTGGTCTCGAAGATCAATCCTTGCTTATCCAGTTCCTCATAGAACTCTGTCCCTGGAAACGGCGTCGCAATGCCGAAGGCGGCAGCCGTCAAACCAATCTCCTTCGCGTAGGTTGGAAAAGCTTTGATCTCCTCCGCCGTTTGATCCGGGAGGCCTATCACGAATGTGCCGCCTGCTCTGCCGCCGTTTTCACGTATGTTCCGAACTGCTTCCCCATGAACCCTCGTGGTTAAGCCCTTTTTGGTTGACTTCAAATCCTTGGAGTTCGGGCTTTCTATGCCCATCTCAAACTTGATTATGCCTGCTGCGCACATCTTCTTCACGATCTCCGGGCTTTTAGCCATCGCGTCCGCTCTAACCATGGCGCAGAATTCTATGTTCAGATCGTGTTCCATCAACAAGTCGCAGAGGCGGCTGACCCTATTCGGGTTACCCATGAAGTTGGGATCGGCGAAGACGACGCTTAGAGGTCTCCCTTCGTGATATTCTGTCATCTCCAGAATCTCTTTCATAACGTTTTCTGGTGACCGACATCTCAAACAGCCATGGCTCATACTGGGCTCGCAGCAAAAGCTGCACAGTCCATTGCAGCCCCTGGACATCATTACTACGTCGCAATCCGTTGTGCGGTCTTGGCTCTTGTACGAGTACTGCCTCAAACGCCGGGCTGGAAAGGGAAGAACGTCCAAGTTTTCGATTCTTGGCCTATCCTCATTGTGGACTATTTTTCCGCCCTTCTTGTAAGAGGCTCCGGGCACATTCTCAGGAGTGCCCTTCTCCACAAGTTCCCTCATAGTAAGCTCTCCTTCACCGCGAACAACCATGTCGATCTGTGGGCAGGAAAGCATCAAGTCTGGAACACTTGTCGGGTGATACCCGCCTATGACCGTGGTGACTCCGTTTTTCTTAGCAATCTTCGCGAGGCGTAGGCCTTGGTTATGCTCCGTTGCGGATAATGAAATCCCCACTAGGTCTGGGCAGTAGAGGTTGATCAGGTCTTGGAATTTTCTGTGTTCCATCTCCATGTCAATGATGTGAACGTCTTCAACAGTGTCCTCGATATAAGCCGCAATGTACTCCAAGCCAATAGGTATCAAATCAAAAGCAAAGCTCAAGCCTTTCCTTCCAGAAGGCTTCACCAGCAAGATTCTCTTAAATGACACTCGAAACACCAAAGTTAATGCGAAAACTATAACGGTAACCCATAAAAACCAATCGCGTTCCAGGCACGCTTAGCCGCTTCAATCTGCCTTTTCCTCTGATTCTTCCATGTTATTACATGATATTGATATGTCGATCGATCTATCGCACCGAAGACGAGCATGAAAGAGCTGAACGAGAAGCTGAGCGTTGTCAGCCGCGTGTACACCAAGGTGTTCTTGGTGTTCCTATGGCCGAGTAACTGCATACCGTGAAAAATGATATGCTATTCTACATTGCCAGAATCTACTGGCAGTGGCTCACTTTTCGCGGTGCTTCTTGCTTCCGCTATTCAGTCTCTGGAGGCAATCATGCCTTTTTGCCATCACAGATCCCAGAATCTTTATTGGATGAGCTTTCTTCGGGGCCATTTCTGAGCCACTCGGCTATTTCGTCAATATTATGCTGCATAATGCCTTTAATAAACCTATATATCTCCAGTGAATCTTTCGTCCAGATTCTCAGCCCATTCTTCCTGAGAAATGTTTCAACAGTCACGAGCGCAAGCCTGTGATTTCCATCAGCGTAGATGCATGGTCTTGTAGACAGTTTGCGAAGGAGAACCGCTGCTTTCTGATAGATTCCGTCTGTCGCCTTCACTTGCCCGAGGATCACGTTGTACAAGTGAATGCCTGTCTCGTACCCTGTGTGACCTCCATATTCTTCAAGCACCATCTCATGGGCTTCCTCGATGAAACGCTCACTCGGATACCAAACGGACCCTTCAACGAAGCCATAAGACCCTTCAAGCTCTGCCTCCAACTTCCTAAGCCTTCGGCCGATCCGTTTGAACGGGTACTTCGCAACGCCCACCATACATCACCCTGACCCTACAGTTAGAATTCTGGACTTGACATTTTAAACACTTTGCACAGGGGCGAGCGGTCACTCGATTCTGGCTATGGCGATAACGCCCTGCTGAAAGTCCTGAGAAAGGATCTTCGGAAAGGATTAACCGGCCCATTCGGGTCACTGGGTGCGAAGGCTTTTGTGGATGAGAGTGAGGCTCAGAAGCTGGTGAAGAGCTTCCTGATGGGGGCTAGAGGCAACTTTGTCAGGCGCACTTTTCAGCAGCACATGAGGTGGCACCTTGAACGACTGGATTAGGCGAGCCCTGACCCGCAGAATCACACACAAGAGCCCGCGTGGCAAGCGCGTTGCTATCGTTTTAGAGCCGAATGACAAGCTCGTGTACGCCGTCAAGTTCGCCATCTCCATAATCCTCTGCTTATCCTGCTTGGAGGTTGCCACATGGCCTTCTTGGGCTCTTGGAATAGCGAGGTCTTCGCTGGGATAACAGGGCTGATTGGAACAGTAACGAGGATTCTTGTTGGTCAGAAGGCCTGGGCTCGAGCTCTTCAGGATCCGAAGGTTCAGGCTGCGTTCCCGCGATTTTCTGCGCTTCTTGTCTTAAATCCTGTGCCAAACTTGAAGCTTTATAGCGCCAACTGGAACGCGCGCCGACAGACCATGCGGTTGCCGACTGCCTCGTTCCTGCGGCTTCAACCCGATTCAGAACTGTTCTTTCTTCCAAATGTTGTAGGGACATTGGCCCCAGCAATAGCTACTTCCTTTGTATATGCAGTCTTTGCACTCGACTCTGTCAAAAAACCTACTCACACGCCTGCTCACAAACAGCTCACGCTTAGTACTAGTGTGACAGCTCACTCTTCTGGCTTTCTACGTCAATGATGGCCTAGCGCACTGAAAGCTCAGATCTTGGCTAGGAAGCCCCAGCGCGGCTGACCGATTCCTGTAGAATTTCTTTATGCGACGTCTTTTCTAGATCTGGCAGGATCTAGCTTGGTGCGGATGATTTTCGCGGTTTTTGGTATTGCAATGAGTATTGATGTCGTGAACATGGCTAGGTAGACCACGTGTGGGGTTATGAGCAGGGCTGGCACCTGCATCGGGTAGCTCAGGAACGTTGGAAGTATCACCGTGAACGTTGGTATGGCGAGCATCAGGTTTGAGCCGTGTGGCTGAGTGAGCGTGACTACGTCTCGAGTTAAAAGCATCATCGCTACTGACGCGAGGAAGAACGCGCATTCCAGTGCTACGCCTGTATGGTCTGTGACGCTTGTGCCTGTCCCGTAGTACTCTGTTGTTACGGGCCAGAATAGCTGGAATCGGCCTCCCAGCACGAAGTCGCCAATTAGAGTGTGCTGAGCCAGAACTATCAGATAGGGTAAGGCTTTCTTGCGGTAGATGATTAGGACTGGCGCAAAAGCGATTATGGAGAGGACGATCGAGTGTGTCGGTCCCCGGTGCTGAATTAGCCCGAAGTACTGGAGCAGAATGTCTGCGTCTGGGATTATGGACAGCGTGAAGACGAGTGGGATGTTGAGGTTCGTTCCCAGCAGCTTTGACGAGGTTTTGCCTAGAATGTATCCTAGGGCTAGGTGTCCGACGGCGAAACGAGGCTTGTTCCTCCTTTCATGGTTAGGGAATATCTCCTGTTATTAAGGGTTATAGCCGTGGCTGGGCGTCGAACAGCCGCCAGCCCTTGGATGCTGGCTTGATGCGTGTTCACGCGGTTTCTTCGTTCTGTCTGGGAGTGTATTTGTGTTGTGCGGGTCTACAATAATGTTTATTAAGACTTACGATTACCGCTATCTGTCAGGTGAAAGAAATGGCCATGCAAAAAATCGCGATTGGAACGGCTTCAGCCATAGCGGCATTGGCACTGGTTGCGAGCGCCTTAGGCCTGCTGGCTACGTCGCGAACGATTAGTAACACTGGAAACGTGAAGGCGGTTGGTGTGAACGTGTACTGGGACAGCGCTTGCACGAACGTGACTTCCTCCATTGACTGGGGTGCTCTGGACCCTGGTGGAGCCGGGAACGTCACGGTGTACGTGCTGAACTCGGGAAGCGTGCCTCTCTCATTGAATGCGACATCGGGCAACTGGAATCCGTCAGAAGCTTCAAACTACATAACACTTACTTGGAGTCGCGAAGGCTACACATTAAGCCCAGGATCGCTTGTCCAAGCTGTTTTGACCCTGTCAGTCTCGCCAAGCGTCAACTCGATCACGAGCTTCAGCTTCGACATAACCATAACGGGAACGGAGCACGCGTAGAAGCAGCTCAGAAGCACAGTTCGCAGTTGTTTCCTTATTTGTTTCATGGACGAAGGTTTGTGGAGGCGGTTTGGGCTTCGTCTGTGTTGACTTGGTACTCGCGTACTAGCGCAGCGGTTGCGAAGGCTGTGGTCAATGCGAGTAGGCTTAGGGTTATTGGTGTCAGTCTGATTCCCCATGGGGTGTAGTTGAGGATTAGGCCCACGATCGGAACCAGCGCGAGGCTCAGTCCTATGCTCAGGGCCAGTCGTTCGATGCTGTCCATTTCCTTTTTCGTCGGGAAGAGGGCTTTTACCAACGCGTAGCCTGGAAGCCCAAGTATGAAAACTGTGCCCAAAACGTACCGGACGTAGACCAGTGGGAACGCATCTTCCGGAATCGTGAATGCAGCTATTGATGTTGCAGCCGCGACTGCTATTGTGATCCAGAACCACGCTGCCTTCGAGGAGAGCGCGTATTCCCTCAATGACAGTCTGGTATAGGGTTCTTTCTTGGTGAAGTGGATTATTCCTTCGTTTTCAAGCTGCGCCAGAAGATCCGTGATTTCCTGTTGTTTCAGCGGGTATTTTTGCCGCACTATTTCTACAAGTTGCCTCACAGTTTCGGGTTTCTGGTTTTTCGTTACGGAAAGTATGTACTCTTTGATTGAGGGGTTTGCGGTTTGGTTTGGTGTCAAGTGTTTTCTCTCGCTTACTGGTTGTGCATGGCGGAAAAATGCTTTTTGGATAGATGGGCTGCTTTTTGACCAGTGTAGATTAGGGTCGAGCGCGTTAAGATCGCAGAAAACAGAAGGGTTATCTCGATTTCGTGAATGTGCCGTTTGACTTCGACAAAATGGTGGCTTGAGCCTACTTGGATTTTCTGGTGCGCCTTACGCTTCTCACACGGTAGAGAGCGAACGAGCCTATCATCGCGGCTACTGCGCCTATGGATCCTACCAGGTATTCGGGTATGACGTTGAAGAGGTAGCAGTACCAGAAGTGGTAATACCCGTCCACGTATTCATCGTACTTTCCGTTTTTGTTTGCGTCAACCCAGACCGCGTATTTTCCAATCGTGTCTGCGGTCCAGATGAGTGTTAAGGGTACGTGGCGGTTGGAGTCGGTTGTCACGTTGACAGGGGGTGCCATCGCATTAGATGGAGTCGGAGACAGGCGAGTGGGTATGACGTAGATTGACACTGGCTGGTTGGGCCAGAAAAAGCCGCCCCTGCCGTAGACGTTTTCCCCGAGAACGAAAGTGAGTTTTTCATTTCCGGCGGCGTTACAGGATATGAACGGGTACAGGTCAGGCGCGAGCGCGCGTGCGAGCTGAGCACTCATTGAAAAGGCTAAGGCTGTCAGTATCAGGATTATGAGTACTGCTTGTTTTGTTGAGGGCATTGTGTTATCACATCGATATCAAAGATTCAGGTACAAGATTAAGATTGCTCCTGAATCTTATATACAATGAAGGAATATTTCTCTAGAACTTTGATGTGGTTGTTCCATTTTAGAATGAGTAGAGTATTCCGACTATTCTGATGGCTACGGTTATGAGGAAAAGAGTGCCTATGCTGAGGGCAACATTCTTCAATCTTTTTTTGTTGATAAACAGGTTCATTCGACCGTAGTAGGGTGAGATGAGCTCTGAGGTTATGAGCAGGATTATGGCTGTCACTGCTAGCCAGAGACTTATGTCCCAGAAACTCAGGGGAAACTGCATTTTCAATCCTTCATTTCATGGTGAAATTCTGTTTCTGTTAAGACCTTGACCTCGGATATCTTCTTGAAATCTGGGTCGTCGCTTATGATGGTTGCACCTTCATAGTGGGCGGCTGCGGCTATGAATGCTTCTGCTACGGGTATGCCGTATTTTCCTTTGAATTCTCCTGCCTTGATGGCTGTTTCTTCGTCTATCAGACATTTCTTGATGTATGGCACGCACCTTATCTGTTCCGTTCTCGTTAATGCCCGGTCCTTCCTTCCCTCTTGCAGGTACTTGTAGTATACTTCGGTCAGTGTAACAACGCTCACACTGGCTTCGATTTCGCCGGCTTCAATCAGTGACAATATGTCTCTTACTGTTTCCCAGCCTTGTTCTTCGGCGAAGAGTTTGATTAGGGGTTTTGTGTCTAACATTATTCTAGGCTTCTTTGACGCGCTTTTCGAAATCCTTGTCCCACTCCTTTCTGGTCTTCTCTATTTCTTCTGAGGGTTTCCTTCCTCTAAAGATCTCTTTGTCTGCGCCTGCCAGCTTTGAGAGTCTGGGAATTGGGATGATCTTGAGTACTTCTCCCTCGCAGACAATCATGAGCTGCTCTCCTTCAGCTATCTCCAGCTTTCTTCTCAAGTTTGCCGGGATCGTGATTTGGCCCTTCGCCGTTACAGTCACGGTTTCCACAGTGTTCTTCACCTTACCTCTATCAAGTATTCCCACATCTATAAATATGTCGGACAAACACAATTTGGTCGGAAGTGCTTCAGAATGTAAGATTTTAAGGAAGCTTTCCTTACTCCTCCATTAAGCGGTATCGGATCTCTGTTGTTTTCCCATCTTGGCTTTGCTCCTCCTTTTCTATCACTACTGGTTTTCCAGTGGCTTTCGCTAGGGCACAGGCTATGGCGCTGGCAAGGGGGCAACCCATGATTCTTTGCGTTTTGGGCAGCTTGCTTGTCTCCAAGCAGATCTCGTTGAACACGTGATTCGTTATTTCCATGGTTACCGTGTTATCTTCTATTTTGATTTCCATGCTCTCAGCCATTTCCAGGTCCTCGACCAACAATTTCGGGAGTTTTTCCTGTATGTAACTGAGGTCGGTGGCAGTAAACGACGTTCCAAGCTCGTCTTCGAAGATTCTTGATAGTGCAGCTCCATGTGGGACTAAGAACACGCCGGTAGGGTTCCCGAAGTGCTCTTCACCGTCTATGTCTTCTGGTTCTGGCAAACCCACATCTTGCTTTGATGGAACAAACAGCAGGCTGGATTCGGAGTTTTTCAGGTATCTTGGTGGCAGGTATACTCCTTTTCCATCAAGTTTCGCGTTGGCAAGCATTCTTTCAGTGTTAGACAAGGCAGGTCCCAATGTCGCGTTCAGCAAATCAAGCCTAATGTGCTTCGCCGGGGTCACGTACAGTAGTAAAGCACCCCAGAATGCGAGGCCCAGTCCTACAAAAGCCGGGACATACGAGGAATAGAATACGGATGGGATCAGGAAGACAAGGCCAAGGGTGAGCATTCCAACGGCTATTGGCTTGTTGATGTTGAATTGTTTAGTCGCCCTTGTACTCTTCATGACGGGTTTGGGTTTCTGAATGCTCAGCGCCTTCGTGACCTCTGCCGTGACGCTTGAGAGAGTGTATCCGCAGAATAGGCACTTCTCAACACGTTTTGGCGGATCAGAGCCTTTCTGGTTCATGGCGGTCATGTATTCGCCGCATCGTGGGCACTTCATGATTCCATATTCCCTCCCTGTTGGTACGTCAATCAGCGTGTAGATTCAATGCCAAAGATTACCGGTTGCAAGTGCATTAATGAGGATGGAAGAAGGATCTGGTTTTTCTACAAGATTGTTCAAACACTCAGTCAGTTTCGTCACTATGGGTGGATATCCCTCTGGATCATCAAAATTGATTCAGTTGTATTTCAGTCTTGTCGATTGCAGTTTCTAATCAAGGATTCGTTTCTTGGTGCCTTTCTTTTGGCGCATTGAAGCAGCTCTGGACAACTTAGGCATTTGTCAGGTGTTTGCATGTTGTTTGAGGTCGAGGCGCTTGCTTTTTTGTTTTGTTGTGTCTTGGTTGACGTGTCCGGCTTGTTTTTCATGTATGCTGTCGTCAAGTGTGGTACGTTGCTTTTGTACACCAGTAAGGGTTGGTCTTGGTCATTGAATATGCTTCTCTCTACAAGTCCTGTTTTCTCTGCTTCCGTGAGTTTCTGAATCAGATCGTCTGTTGCGATTTCCTTGTCACTCAGGTTTTGGTAGGCCCTCGCTATGTTGTCTGGTGTTGGTGTTCCCTGTATTTCTCCTACGGCACTGATTACTTGTTGGTCCATGATGGAGAGCTTGCCGTAAGTGTTCTTGTTTGATCTTTTAGCCCTGATCTTCCGGAGGGTTTCGAAGACTATGATAGTAGCTAGCAAGGTTGTTGTTGCTCCGGCAAGGACCGGTCCGTTCCTGGATATTAGCAAGGATATTTGAGACCACGTTTTCATTGGTTGCCAGTGGTTGGCGATGGCAGTTGCGAATGGTAGTAGATATTCTTCGGAGGCTGAAACATCGTCCGGACTTGTTGGATACGTTATGAGGCTTATCTTGACTTGCTTAGTCTCGGATACATTGTTAATGGTGAATACTGATGTTTCGAACCAGTAGAGAACCAATTGCGTCTGGTTGAATGCAAGATACTTGAATGCAAAGTACCTCGCGATTATTGGTGGATTCTGAAATATTTCCACGTCTCTCAAGCCCCCCAATTGGGCAACGTTTGGCTGGTATCCATGGGTTTTTGGCCATGTCACGAGGCAACCTTCCCAGTTGTGGAGCGAGGACTTTGTTGAGGATATTTCTATACTTGCCCATACCGTTGGTTTGTCCGATCTGCTGTATTCATAAACTAAGGATGCGTCTTGTCCTGCTTGTTGCTCAAAATCTCGATCACGGAAATCAAATTGAAGAGCGTAACTTGGGATTTGAGGCAGAATTTGGGTGTTCCCTTCTTCTCCGCTTGGCGTTTGAACTATGACCTGTGCCGGCCCTTTTGTGAGGGCTAAGACCGGAGCCTGAATTGATAAGAGGACGATGATTATGCAGGCTATTGCGGCTATCTTTGCGAAGTCAGTCTTCCGTAACTTTATGCCTGGAGTTCTTAACATTCTGCCACAATTTGGACAGCAACTCTCTTTTAATGTCGGTTGGTTTGAACTGCATCTTGCACATGAGTTTCGTGCCGGTGGTTTTGAGAATATCTGTGTTTTGAACACTTTTTCTGATATTGTCAGAAGTAGTAGTGTGCCCAAGAATATTAGGGCCCATCCGCCTAAGAGATGGAAGATTTGAAGAGCCAATTCCTCGCCATACTGGTAACCCAATAGGAGGATTATGGTTATCCGCGCTATGTTGAATAGATATATGAGAGGCAAGCCTAAGAGGAATATCGTGGTCTTCTTCCACAACTTGTCCCGGATTATGTAAGCTATGAAGGCTGCAAATACTAGGAATCCTATTAGACTGTATATGCCTGAGCATGCTATGTCCACCGTGAAGCCTAATGTTGTGTGATCAAGGCGTGTTATGATTATTGTGGGGTTTCCATATTCGCTGGAGATCGCTGATGGAATACCGAGCACGTTTACTATCGCACTTGCTGCTTCTGACCCTATTACTGACAGAGTTGAACCCAAACCATATAGGACTTGGTTCGGTGGCGGAGTCAGGAAGATCAAGAAGAATATGGGGAAAGCTAGTTGCCTCAGTGTCTGGGGATTGAACACTGTTAGAACCAATCCTGCGGTGAAGAGTGGAAGCGTCAACAAATGGTACTCCAGCGGAGTGAAAGTGTACGAGCCCCACCAATAGAGTATCACTGCGGTTGCAGTCACCAGAAGGCCGCTAGTAGTAGCGACGTGTTTCGTCTGGCTCGTTCTGTCCCCCAATTCAAATGGGATTGATGCTCGGAGCATTCTTCTCTTGCGGTAGACTAAGTAGGCGAACAAGATGGGAATAATGAGTATGTGGCTTGTGGCTTCGTTTTGCAGTGCATCATTGAATATCATGCTCAAGTCTTGATGGAATAGTGCGAAAACTGCGACGATTACTGTGGCAGCCTTCAGAGCCAAAGCTACGTTGCTGACGCTTGCAAGCTGTTGAATTGCAGGAAGTTTCGCTTTGAACATGGTTTGCGCACTTTTGGTCTGTGTAATCAGAATGATGGCTTGCACTAAAGCGTTAATGTGAATTTCGACATGTATTCGTGTGCTATGGTTCAAGAGGGCAACTGTTTCTTGAGAACAGCTTTGAGAGTTCCTGCGACATGCTCAATCTCTTCTTCTCTAAGACCAGGATAGAGTGGAATTGAAAGTGCATGGGCAGGTACATAGTCTGAGTTTAGGCACTTGGTGTCGACATATTGAGTGATTTCCCTTTCGAGTTTTCTGACCTCATTTCGCGCGCTTCTGGCCGAACGGTGGTCCATGCGCGTTTTCGATCTTGTGTAAGCGGGATTTTTCTCGTTTGAGTGAGTGTATTTGTGTAGTTCTCATGAACAACAAGATTTATTGAACAGTCAAGATATAGTATTTAACACCACAGAGGACCATAAGGTGAAAGAAAGCTGAAGAGAACTAGACTGCTTGCAGACATTGCCGTCACTTTCATGTTTATGAGCCTACTTTTCATTTCCACAGTTTCATCAACCGGAACGGCCACTACGACCATTGGAAGCTCTGGAACCATCGTGGCAACCTCAACAGCATCGCCGCTACACGTTGACGGCAACCAAATCAAAGACACAAACGGAAAAACCGTTTATCTTCGCGGAGCTAATTTTTTCCTTTATTCTGGAGACCCAACAAAAATATGGCTGACAAACTCTGGCACAGTCGTTGGCATTAACGATGATTGGGCAACTCAGACGGTTCCAGCAATCATCCAGAATTTTGACAAGATGAAATCCTACAATTTCAATTGCTTCCGTATTCACACTTCTGCTCAGAACTGGTTGCAATCGCCAAATTACGTAGCTCATATGCAGGAGTTGGCTTCACTTGCTGCGGAACGTGGAATATACGTCATCTTTGACATTTACTGTATTTCCAATGCTTATCCCAACACGTGCTACATGCCTTATCCTCCATACAGTTCAGCGGCAGACGTACTTTTAATTCCCAACGAGCAAGCATTCGTAGACCTCTGGGCACTAATCGCCAATGCTATGAAAAATCAACCAAACGTCCTTTTAGAGGTGTACAATGAACCTGTCGGCAACTACCGAACTGACTCAAACTGGTTTCAAACAGACTACAATGCAATGATGAATACGCATCAAAAGTGCATCACTCGTATTCGCCAAATCACTGACTTACCCATCATTGTTGAATGGGGCTACACAATAGGCGTGGAATTGGCGGGACCTTGGACGTGGGCCCCATCAGTAAAAATGAACGTTTTCGCCGACGATCCTAGAGTACAGGGTACAAACATAATCTACACTTGGCATTGGTACGAAGGGAACCCTCAAAGGAACCAACAGCCTTTGAACTCCGTAGCCGACATAGACACATACATGACATTTACAGGGCTTACTGATGTCGCATCGCGTAAAGCAGTTCTCGCCACAGAACTTGGCGGTGTAGTAGGCAATGCTTTTGCTTTGACATGGATGAACAACGCACTTAACGCTTTAATCGCAAAAGGCATCGGCTTTATAAGTTGGGTGTGGACAGCCCCTCTGATGACCAACCACGGAGATGAGTTGATAGCCACAGGACCGAACTTTGTATTAACAGACAAAGGCAGTATTTTAACGCAGAAAACTCTTTCCATCACTAATTAGAGCGTGGACGCGCTAACCAAATGCATTTGCTTCGCTCAATCCGAATTCAACCAAACCGTAAACATCTTTTTCCGATGTTAAGGTAATTGTTGAAAATTGACTCATGCACCCTTCATTGTTAATGTCACTGAGTGTGTCCAACTTGTGGACAATGCAATTACGCGCGCGCCTTCTCAGGTCTTGAAAGTATAGCGCCGTGACGCCGACTATCAAGGTGGAAGCTTTCATGGCGAGGGCTAGGCTGCTTGAGTTTTTCAAGGCTGCAAGTTGCCTGGGTTGCGAAACCCTCCTAGGTTGCATGTGATAACCCTTCTTTTTGTGGTAGTGTCGTTTCGTTCTCTTGATGTCTAAATCTGAAGGACTCTTCTACCGATCAAATGAGGGCATTTCTGTCGTAATTGACAAGACTTATCAAAGTGGATATACTCTTAAGAGTCATTCCTATTGGAGAAAGCCTGCACCAAATGCGCGCGCTACTATCCCGGTTTTATCGCGACTTGCGCGAGGCGTATCGAGTCTTCAAGAGTCTTCATTACCGTGTTGGTGATTGTCACATTAGGACCCAGGTTTTGAATTTTGTCTTCTTGAGCCTCGTCGGCTTTGTCTATGATCATTCGGTCAATGAGGTTTGTGTAGTATTTAACCACGCCTTGGACTGAGGGTTCATATCCCATCGAGGCTAGGATTTTGTCGGCTGGACCTTTGAGTGCTTTGCCGGCTATGATCGGGCTTATTGCTACGACTTCCGCCTTCGTCTCTTGAATCGCTTGGCGTATTCTGGGGATTGCAAATATAGGACCTATGCTCAAGATCGGGTTGCTTGGGCATATGATTATGCGCTTAGCCTCGGTGATCGCATCGATTATGCTTGGTGCTGGTTCGGCTTTGCCGGCTCCTTCGTAGACTACGTTTGTGACTCTGTTTCTGGTTTGGTTCTTGACGAAGTATTCTTGGAAGTCTATTGTCTGCTTATTCGAAACGATTTTGGTTCTCACTTGCT
>Ga0315285_10002326_pt1 | contig 19847 bp, 18 predicted proteins | sample YL17G09_36_MG_FD_203698 | JGI IMG/M metagenome (GOLD analysis project Ga0315285, IMG submission 203698) | Sediment microbial communities from Yellowstone Lake, YNP, Wyoming, USA - YL17G09_36 | ecosystem: Environmental > Aquatic > Freshwater > Lake > Sediment | place: USA: Wyoming | collected...
TTCGCAGGCGTCAAATTAAGGGAGCGCAAGGCGTTTTCGTCGCCGGCGCGCAGGACGGCAAGCTCAGCGTTTTCAGGGAGATACGCATCGGCAGCTCCCCACAGGGGGAAGATGCGGAACCTTCTCAACCTCATTTTATAAGCCGCGGCCTCCGCCAGCGCCGGGTACTCGGTCACAATACGACAGTCGGCGCCACTCCTGATTCTAACTTCGGCTTCAAGTTCGTTACCGACCGCGCAGGCCAGGAAAATGCCAGCATTATCGTAATCCAGGTCGGCTATCTTAAATACATTGCTGGCAGGATATCTCGCCTGCAGTTCCTGAAGCCAGTCGGAACTGCATATGCCGAAGTCGTAGTTGCCGATGGCTACCTGGACTGGTATGTCCCTCTCATTGAGCATCTTGGCGGTAAGAGACGGAACCGCCTGCGACCTCAGCCGGTAGATGCGGGTTTTTGAGGTGTAGTCATCAAATCCCAGGCCAGTCCCGTCTAAAAATTCGGCGGTCCGGTTGAGCATCTTGCCCTTGGGGAGGGCAAGCCTGATCTTAGCGGCAGCTTTACTTCCCAATTTTACCGAAACCCCCAATGATATTTATTACCTCATCTATGCTCTTTACCTTCCCCTGCAGGCCACTCGATTCTTCCTTGACGGTAAATCTTTCCAGCTTATCTGTCACCATGACGCTCCAGCGGGCAGCGAGCTGGCTGCCGCAGAAATCGAATTCAGCGATGAGCCCGGCGTTGCGCAGTGCGCGGGCAATTTCAAAAGAAGTCCTTATGGAAGGCTTTGTTTTCTTTTCCACCCTGATGATGACCGTCTTCTCCGCTTTCTGTCTGGACCAGGGTTTGACCTGCGAAGCCAGTTCATCAAGGTAGAAGGCAAAACCGCAGGCGGGTATATCTACCCCGCCGACGAGCTTGACCAGGTTGTCATACCTGCCGCCGCTGCATATTTTGCTCCCCTTTGCTGTGATCTTGAAGCACAGCCCTGTGTAATACTCGAATCCCCTGACGGAGGTGAAATCGATTATATATTTAACACCCAATGTGTCGAGCAGATCCGCCATCCTGGCGAAGCTGTCCAGCTCCTTATTCAGGCTGAGCGAAAGCCCGGGCATAGCACCTAAATTCGCCAGGAAACCGCTGGATTTTCCCTTCAGCTTCATCAGCGTGGAGATGATACCCGCGGTTTTCCTGTTGCCGCCGTTCACGCTGGCAAGTGCCTGCCAGTTGCCCTCGAGTATTTCGTCGAGGAGCTTTGTCTTCTCTTCGGCGTCAAGCTGCATCTCTTCAATAAGCGCCTTTAGCACTCCTGCGTGTGAGAGCTTGAGCGCATATTTGGGAACTCCCAGCGTGTTCAGCACCTCGAGCGCAAGGGCGATGATCTCGGCTTCCGAGGTCGCTTCGCAATCTCCAAGCAACTCCACACCGCACTGCCATTTCTCCCGGTTCTCCTTGCCAGTCTCCTCGAAGGCAAAGACGTTGGTCACATAGCAAAGGCGGGCAATTTCATTAGCTGCCATGTTTTCGCTGAACAGCCTGGCGACCGGTATAGTGCCATCCGGCCTGAGGACAACGCGCTCGCCTCCCCAGCCGTCCCAATCGAGGAATGAATAGACGCGCCCAAGCATTGCGGGGGTCAATGTACCCGCTGCCGTGAACAGGTGTATATATTCCAGGGTTGGCGTTTTTATTTCTTTATAGCCCCAGTTGATGCAGGAATTACGGAAGGCGTCTTCAACCTGGCGGAAGCGCTCCATATCCTCCGGCAGCAGGTCGCGTGCACCTTTACATTTTTGAGTTTCCATATAATTTATGTCCTCTTTGAAGTCGCATAATTCTACACTAATACTAACACAGCTTCAATTTGGGCGCTGATAAAAAAGCGGGCATCCGTTGGTTGGTGCCCGCTGCAGGATCTTGCCAGTAAAATATTATTTCTTCGAGAAGGCGAGTATGCCAAAAATGATCAGATTGACGATGAGAATGAGTATCAATATAACCCACCAGCCCGGTCTATTACATGCCTGAAATAAATACGATAACCCTTTAGTACTGGTATGCTTTCTCCATGCCGACGTCGCCCTTTTGTAATACAATATAAGGACAATGTTAAAGAAAGTCATCCGCATTTCATACCTCGCGTTGCTATTGATCGGATTAGCTTTATGCGTTTTAGGTGATCCGGTTCATGCCAACGGACGGGATATCCATGTGCTCGAGGTAAAGGGTAATATCGTACCCGTAGTGGCTGACTATATTAGCCGTGGCATAAGCGAGGCCGAGGACCGGGGCAGCGTAGCATGCGTTATCGAGCTGGATACGCCCGGCGGACTGTTGGATTCCACCGAGAAAATAGTAAAACGCATTATGAATGCTAAAGTCCCCGTGATTGTTTACGTGACTCCGCACGGGGCGTGGGCAGCTTCAGCAGGCACATTTATTACTGTATCGGCTCATCTCTCGGCGATGGCGCCGGCCACCAGCATCGGCGCAGCGCACCCTGTTAGTGTCGGGGAGCAAATGTCGGAAGATGTGCAGAAGAAGGCCACCGAATACTCCGCAGCGTGGATACAGAGCATTGCAGAGAAGCGCGGGCGTGACCCCGCTTTAGTTGAGGCGGCGGTGCGCGAGAGCAAATCCTTCACAGCCTTGCAGGCGGTGGAAGCCAAATTAGTCGATTTCGTGGCGGAGGATCTTGGCAGTCTGATTAAGAAACTTGATGGCATGAAGGTGACGCTGGCCGACGGACGCGAGGTTACCTTATACACGGAGAGCGCCGAAGTGAGCCGGAGTGAGATGACAGGCATAGAGAAGTTCCTGCACATGATAAGCCATCCCAACATCGCTTATATACTTTTAACACTGGCTTCCATCGGGCTGATTACCGAAATATCCAATCCCGGCCTGATCTTCCCGGGTGTAATTGGCGGCATCTGCCTGTTTTTAGCCTTTTACTCTCTGGGCGTGCTAAACGCTTACTGGGCAGGCGTGCTCCTTATTTTGCTTGCTATTGGATTGTTCGTAGCTGAGATTTTTGTGAGCGCCTATGGTATACTTACCACAGGCGGAATAATATCACTTGTAATTGGTTCACTCATCCTTTTCAGCGAAAGCGAAGCTTCCATGCAGGTAGATAAAGCTCTTATCGCGGTTGTAGCCATATTTTTTGCTGTCTTCGTGGCGCTTCTTGTCTGGGCCACGGTTAGAGGACAGAAGAGGAAGGTAACTACGGGCAGCGAGGGTATGGTGGGACAGATTGCCCTGGTTAAAGACGTGCTTAATCCCAAAGGCAAAGTGCTCGTCGACGGTGAGCTTTGGGCTGCTGAACTGGACGACGGCACAGCCAAACCGGGTGAAGAAGTAATTATTAAACAGGTGAATAACCTTAAATTGCTGGTAACCAGAAAGAAATGAGGAGGAAATAGTGGCAAATATAATACCGATAATCGTACTGGCACTTTTTGTGATAATCATCCTGGCGGCAGCCATCAGGATAGCCAACGAATATGAACGTGGCGTGATCTTCAGGCTTGGAAGATACGTGGGCATAAGGGGTCCCGGTCTAATCTTCCTGATACCTTTCATCGAGCGCATGGTTAAGGTGGAGCTGCGGGTGGTGACCATGGACGTGGCGGCGCAGGAATGCATCACACGGGACACGGTCACAGTCAAGGTGGACGCGGTTGTCTATTTCCGTGTTATAAAGCCGGAATCAGCGATACTCAACGTCGAGCAATATATCAGGGCAACGTCGCTGCTATGCCAGACAACACTGCGGAACGTAGTAGGACAATCGGAACTTGAAGACTTATTATCACATAGGGACAAGGTGAACGAGAAACTGCAGGCGCTCATCGACGAGGGAACCGAGCCCTGGGGCATCAAGGTGAGCATGGTGGAGGTCAGGGACATTCAACTGCCGGAGACCATGCAGAGAGCCATGGCAGCGCAAGCAGAGGCTGAACGCGAGAGAAGGGCGAAGATCGTCCATGCAGACGGCGAGGCCCAGGCAGCTGAAAGGCTGGCCGAGGCTGCAAAAATCCTCTCCAGCCATCCTGCAGCTATGCAACTGCGTTACCTGCAGACGCTGGTCACCATCTCTACAGAGAAAACCAATACCATCGTGTTCCCGCTGCCTATGGACCTGATAATGCCGATGTTAAGTAAACTGAGTGGAGAGCAGAAGCAGAAGGGCTGAGTATTGCCGGAAACCCCGGAGAGATTTTAAGCCAAAGTAAAGAGGGCGGGTGTTGTAATCCGCCCCCTTATATTAATTTCAATCTTTTAGAAGCGTGACATCGCCAGCCACGATTTCCAGTACGGTGCCATCGTCACGGCGCAATACCAGGTTGCCTTTCTGGTTGACTATCTCAGCTATGCCTTCCTCAATACTATCACCCATGTTCACGCGGATACGCCTGCCGATGGTTTCCATGCTGTCAACCCATTCCCGGGTTATGCCGTGTGTGTCGCTGATTTTTACGTAGAGGGATTCCAGTTCAGTGAGAAGTTGAAGCGCTACTTCGGCGACCGGCACCTCCTTTTTCAGGTGGACTGAAATGCTCGTGGCTATCTCCGCGATCTCCGGGAACTTCTCCGTATTGAAATTGACGTTAATTCCTATGCCAACGATGGAATAGCGCAGGTCGGCACCGGCAAGTTCGTTTTCGATGAGAATTCCGCATACTTTCTTGCCTTTAATCAGCACGTCATTAGGCCATTTTATCCGCGCGGGTATCCCCATTGTTGTTATAGTACGCTGTACTGCCAGCGACGAGATAGCAGGCAGGTAGCGCATCTCCTCCCTGCTCGGCCTTAAAATGACGGACATGGCGAGGCTGCCTTCAGGCGAGAGCCATGTCCTGCCCAGTCTACCCCTGCCAGCCTTCTGTGTCCCGGCGATAACCACTGTACCTTCAGGGGCGCCCTTATCGGCCAGTCCCTTTGCAATGTCCATAGTCGAGGGCACACTCTGGAAATAGTGTATCTCATGCCCGAAGGTACAGTTCTTCAGGTTCTTTTTTAAATACGCGGTTATACCTGTTTTGTGGCTCATAGATATAATATAACAGAGGTGTTAAACTATGTATAATCCCTGAGCGGAATGTGCCGGATTCCTATTCTGCAGGAAAAGTTAACAGGAGAAGTCAATGAATACCCCCGATATTGAATATTTGGCCGAGAGAGTGGCTGATCTAGTAGTAGAGTCGAAACGTATCATAGTCTTTACAGGCGCGGGCATTAGCACCGAGTCCGGAATTCCTGATTTCAGGGGCAAGGACGGTATCTGGACCAAGCTTGACCCGGAGGACTTCACCATTCAGAGGTTTCTTGCCAGGCCGGACGTACGGAAGATGCAATGGAGATTGCTCGCCGGCGGTGGCCTGATCAAGGACGTCAAGCCCAACGATGCTCATTATGCAATTGCCGGCCTGGAGAAATTAGGCAAACTCGATTGCGTGATAACGCAAAATATCGATAACTTGCACCAGGTTGCGGGAAATTCGCCTGAAATAGTGTTCGAATTGCACGGCAATATGCAGTTCGTGCGCTGCATGAGCTGCCATAAAAGATTCCCCATGGAGGAGATCATCGCGCGCCTGGCAATAGAGGAAATGCCGGACTGCGCGCACTGCAAGGGCATACTGAAGCCGGATGCCGTGTTCTTCGGAGAGGCCCTGCCCCAGGCGGTGCTCAGCGAGGCGTCCAAGCGGGCGAGCCAGTGTGATCTTTGCATAGTCATCGGGTCAACACTGGTGGTTTACCCCGCGGCTTATATACCCATGTATGCCAGGGATGCCGGGGCAAAACTGGTGATTATAAATATCGGTGCGACCCCCATGGACTCGCAGGCTGAGGTCCGCATCGACGGCAAAGCCGGCGAGACCATGACTAAGGTTATGCACCATATCAGGAAGAAAATGAGTAAGTGAGTATATTGACAAGCTTTGAATACAATGTTAGATTGTGAGAAACATGATAACCGAGGAGGTGTTAATTTGAAGAGATTAGCTATCCCCATCCTTGTCCTGGTTATGCTGGTTGCGGGATGTGCTAGGCCGATAAATATAGCGCTACCTCCTTTAGCTTATGTAGATTCTGTTTCATCATCCGAGATTTATGTTGGCGATAAAATTAAATTTTCCGGGCACGGGTTTACAACCACTGGCGAGATCGTGGCTTACAACTGGCGTTCCAGCATCAACGGCGAGCTGAGCAAGCTGGCTTCCTTTGAAAGCAACACTCTTGATGCCGGGGCTCACACAATCTGGTTCAAGGTGCAGAATAATTACGGCTACTGGTCGCCGGAAGCGGGCACCAATGTAAACGTTCTGGCACGTGGTGGTCCCACCAAGATGCAGATCAAGACCTTCTCGGCATCACCGCCAAGCATAACCGAAGGTGACTGGTCAACACTCACCTGGGAGGTAGCAGGCCTCGGAACTGTAAAGATTGACCCTGACATAGGCGACGTGTCCTCGAGTGGGAGCAGGACCGTGCGCCCGTTGCAGGATACGGTTTACACGATTTTTGGCAATAACGATCAGGGCGTGGTTTCCGCTACAACCAGGGTAACCGTCACTGCTCTACCAATTCATACTCTGGTTCTCTATTCCATAGCGGGCGAAGATGGTACGGTGCGCAAGGACAAGGTCGTTCTGGAAGAAGTGCTCGTGGGACAGACTGAATCACAGGTACCCATGCAGGCTTTTCTCAGCTACGATATATCTAGTATCCCGCCTGATGCAATAATAAAACGTGTTGAACTGGACCTGACTGCTTCCATTGTTTATGGTTCGCCCTTCCCCAATCAGGGTTCACTGAATATCTATAACCAGCAGTACGGTCCCACGTTAAAGAGCAGCGATTACATGGTAATTGTACCGGCAGGTTACATGTATAGCTGGAATTACACCGTCGTATCCACAAATGTACCGCAGCAGCCCTTCTATTCTGTAGATTTTGTCAATGCAGTACAGAAGCAGGTGGACGCCCGGAGTAAACGTTTTCAAACGAGAATACAATTTGAGAAATATTACTACTATGGCCGCCCGGATTACTCTGCTACCCAGTATTCCTACAATGTCAGTTATTCCAACTATCTTGATATTGGCGCTGGCAACCCGAAACTGATAATCCGTTATATAATACCTGAATAAAGGGGCACGGGTTTTATCCAGAGATAAACTATCTGAGCCTGGTTTTGTTATCTCTATTAAAATAGCTCTTTGAGAAATCCGAAGGGGGTCACTATATGAGGCAACTATTGTTCTCTTTATTTGGGATACTGTTGATTGCTTCGGGCTGTATTTACCTGCCGTCCGCGCCCGGAACGGAAAAAGGAGCACCGCCTAGTATCACTACTTTCGATGCCAATCCTGAAACAATTTCAACTGGCAGCCGCGCACAGCTGAGCTGGAGCGTAAGCGATGCCAGGTCTATCACCATCGATAACGGCGTAGGCTCTGTAGCTTTAAGAGGTACCAGGATAGTAGTACCGGCTAGTACGACAAACTACACCTTAACTGCTGCCAACCAGTACGGCACAGTGACCGCCACGGCACAGGTTATAGTCAGTGGCACGGCTCAAGGTCCAATACCGCAACTGCCAACCATAAACTCGTTCAACGCTGCACCTGATGTGATCTCTTCCGGTGGCGCCGCTACGCTCAGCTGGAATATATCTAACGCGACTTCGGCGTCAATCGATCCCGGAATAGGCAGCGTGAATGCAATATCAGGGACGCAGAACATAACTCCTGCGGGCACAACCAGCTATATCTTAACGGCGACAAATTCAGCGGGCAGCGTTACATCAACTGCCATAGTGACAGTCGCAGGCTTGCCTCCCCCAGCGGGATTACCTGTCATAAATTCATTTGAAGCCAATCCGAATATCATAACTCTGGGCAGTTCCACCAGTTTGACCTGGAACGTTTCCAATGCCTCGCAGGTAACCGTCATCTCCGGAGGAGGCTCGATGGTTATAGTTGATTCGGTGGGCAGCATAAATGCAACCCCTGCAGCATCAACAACCTATATGTTGCAGGCAACGAACAGCAGTGGCATGGTTTCCAAAACTATATCGGTGGTGGTCGGAACACTTGGTCCTCCGCCACTTGGAAAACCCGACCTGATAATTATTAATACTGCTAAAAAAGAAACGCCCAGCGGTTGCATAATCGGTTACACGATTAAAAATAACGGTCCGGTTAGCGCCGCTGCAAGCGTGGCTAAACTGTACGCTGAGGGCAATTACAAAGCTTCAAGCAACGTACCGGCGCTGGCAGCCGGGGCTACCTATGATGGCGACTTCCCCGGCTGGATTTATAGCCCTCTGATGCCCCATTTAAAGATAGTTGCCGATGCCAACTATGCGATAGATGAGGCTGATGAGACCAACAACGAGAAATCATACGGGCTTGCTATTGCTATTATATATGATTTTGTCACAAGAGCTTCCAATCCCGAGCCAAATGTCCGCTGGTCTTCGGGTGCCGGGACATTGACCTTCGGCGGGGGTATAGATGATCCAAAGGGCTTTGCGTGTTATCGTACCAATATCAATCTTGAAGACAATCACAATTATGCCAAGGTTCTCGAAACGCATCCGCAATGGGTGGACAACGGGTACATCCAGGGTTCCTATAAGGAGTTATACAACACCCTGGGATACACGGTAAAACCGGGTGAGCACTTCTACGCCGAAGTCGGCTTTGTCAAGAACGCTGTAAACGGTAAAGTAAGGTACAAGGTGATGATCCGACCCGAGGGTGGGGCGAATACGTGGATAATAGATACTGTCAAATCCTATGACGGAACTATTAAAGTGCTCGATGCCAACCTGACGCCGTTCGCAGGCAAAAAGGCGGATTTCATATTGGACATCGAAACGGAAGGTTCTTCTCAACAGGATTGGGCCGTATGGTCTGAAGCCCAAATAATAAGATAATTACGAGATAACTTAGGCCTAAGTTATCTCAAACGACCGGAGGAGCTCAATACAAAATGAGATATATTATCGTGGCATTAGTCGCTTTATGCATTCCGCTAACAGGGTGCATCAGTTTACAGAGCGATATGCCCATGATATATGACAAGCCGGTAATCAAATCATTCTCTGCCGTACCAGCTTCAATTAATGCCAGCGAAACCAGCGCTCTGCAGTGGAGTGTTGTTGGGGCCACGAATGTAAGCATAGATCAGGGAGTCGGCAACGTGGCACTTACGGGGCAGACCTCGGTATCACCAAGTGTAACAACCGTATATACGCTAACAGCTGCTAATTCCTTCGGGTCAACCTCTGCCCGGACGCAGATCACGGTGCCTGGCACTCAGGATGGCGGCTTCACGGACTTTCCCAAAAGGCCGGTTATCAATTATTTTGTAGCCAGCCCGCTTGTTATTATCCCTGGGAGCTCAGCTACACTTAGCTGGAAAATTACTGATGCTACAGACATAAAGCTGGACCCGGATTTAGGCCAGATCAGACCGGAGATGTCGCTCCAGATCAAGCCGGTTCAAGCCACGACGTATACGCTTACGGCGACGAATCAGGTTGGTTCGGACAGTGTAAGCGTGACGATAACTTTAGTTCCAGTTACTTCTACGGGGCCGCAATCAGGAAATACTGCTGTACTGTACCTTGCTTCATCGGAGAGCGGCTCGCTTGTTAAGAATGCGGCAGCATACAGTAAATCGCCTGCAGTTTGTGCGGGAGATAATGCTCAAAACCTCGCAAGCAGGGCATTCCTCAGTTATGATATTACTTCAATCCCGCCTTCCGCAATTATACAAGGAGCAGAGTTGGATTTTGGCGCCTATGCTTTAAGCGGGAATCCGACGTACAGTAGTGCGATGTGGGGCAATATGGGCGCACTCGAAGTTTACCGTTCCCAATACGGTAAATACGAGGATCCTGGCAGAATTGCTTACGAATTTCCTGCTCCACCGCTGGGAAGCCTGCACCTGACCGGGGATATTAGCTCGCGTCTGAAGCTGGATGTCACGGTTGACGGCGATGGTGTAAATGTTATTCAGCAGCTAATGGCTGATGGACAATCGAGATGCCAGTTCAGAGTGCAGTTTTTTACTTCAACGAACTGGGATGGCAAGGCGGATCTCATATGCCTCGATGAGGCAACGCTAATTGTTAAATACTCGGTCCCTTGATACGGTTGCTTATTCGGATTTCAACTGTTCAAGTTCGAAGCGGAAATTTTCAATTACGGGGTTGGCCAGGAGCTTCTTGCACATATCATGGACATGGCTCCTGGCTTTTTCCAGATCTTTTTCTTCTATTTTTATTTCGATGTACTTACCTGCTCGGACGTCCTGCACCGAATAGAAACCGAGGGTATGGAGCGCCCCTTTTATGGTAAGACCCTGCGGATCGTTAACGGTCGGCTTAAGCGTTATATAGACCTTAGCTATATACATTTTTCAGCTTCCTCCCCGTTAATAGATAATAAGCTTCCCGGTAACGTTCTGCCGTAGACTGTACAATATTGGCCGGCAGGATCGGCGCGGGGGGTTTCTGGTTCCAGTTCTTTTTAATTAGCCAGTCACGCAAAGGTTGTTTATCGTAGCTGGGCTGCGAGCGGCCAGGACTATACAGATTGGCATCCCAGAAGCGGCTGGAATCGGGTGTCAGCGCTTCATCGATGAGTATGATTTCCCTGTCAACGTAACCGAATTCGAACTTGGTATCTGCAATTATGATACCGCGTTCTATTGCGTATTTGCGGGCGAAATGGTACAGGGCAATGCTCTTGTCCTCAAGTTCGCGGGCTGCTGAACTTCCTACCAGGTCGATGAGCTTTTTATGGCTCAGGGGCTTGTCATGCCCCGCCTCAGCCTTGGTGGTCGGGGTGAAAAGCGGCTCAGGCAGTTCCTGGCTCTCTTTGAGGCCGCCGGGTGCCTTCTGCCCGTTTATGGTAGCGGACTTTTTGTACTCTGACCAGGCGGAACCGGCTATGTAGCCTCGCACCACACACTCGACGGGGATACGCGCAGCTTTGAGAACAACCATGGAACGGCCCAGCAGGTATTCGGGCAGGGGTCTCTTGCCAGGGGTATATCTTGTTAACGCCCTCCGGCTTTCCATTGACTCCACCATGTGATTGGGGACAACATCGTAAGTCCTGGCAAACCAGAAGGCTGATATCTGGTTCAGCACGATCCCCTTATCAGGTATGCCTGCAGGTAATACAACGTCGAAGGCAGAAATTCGGTCGGTGGCGACGATGAGGAGCCTGTCACCAACCTGGTATGTGTCCCTTACCTTGCCCTTTCCGAATAGAGGCAACTTCAATGGGGTATCGATAAGTAAAGCCAATTCGATTCTCCTATTTCTTACCGGCAGGTTTGCTTTTTTTCTTTATCAGCCCGATACGTTCAAAGACTGTATCCAAATGTTTAAGGAAACGCTGGTAATCGAAAATAGCTTCCAGATCCTTTTCTTTAAGATAAGACTTGACCTCTTTGTCTTCTTTAAGCAATTTAATGAAAGGGGTCCTGGTCCTCCACGCTTTCAGGGCATTGCGCTGTGTAATTTCATAAGCTCTCTGACGACTCAACCCTTTACCCACGAGGGCAAGCATCACGTTCTGGGAGAATACCAGCCCCTGGGTCAACTCGAGGTTACGTCTCATATTCTCGGGATAAACCTGCAATCCTTTCATCACGCCCGTGAAAGTATCGAGTATATAATCGAGCGCCAGGCACGAGTCTGGCAGAATGATGCGCTCATTGGATGAATGGCTGATGTCGCGCTCATGCCATAAAGCTACGTTCTCCATAGATGTGAGTGCGTTACCCCGAACGAGGCGGGCAAGGCCACATACACGCTCGCAAAGCTCAGGGTTACGCTTATGCGGCATGGCGGACGAACCGGTCTGCCCTGTGGCAAAGGGCTCTTCGACTTCGAGTATTTCGGTCCTCTGCAATGCCCTTATCTCTGTGGCGAATTTTTCCAGTGAACTGGCGATGATGGCAAGCGTGGTGACGAACTGGGCATGGCGGTCGCGCTGGATGATCTGGCTGGATACGGGTGCCGGTGACAGGCCAAGCCTGGAGCAGGTCTTTTCTTCGATCTCCGGGGATACAGTGGCATAGGTGCCGACTGCTCCAGAGATCTTGCCCACGCTGATGATTTTCCTGGCTTCTTCAAGCCTGCTGTGATTACGCTTCATCTCCTGCAACCACAGCGCCATTTTAAGCCCGAACGTTACCGGTTCGGCGTGAACTCCGTGTGTACGCCCGATCATGATAGTGTCCTTATAGTCAATAGCCTTCTCTTCCAGGACTCTGGTGAGCTCATCGATATCTTCGAGTAATAAGTCGGCAGCTTCTTTCATCTGCAACGCGAGTGAGGTATCCATGATGTCGGAGGAGGTGAGCCCGAGATGGATATAACGGGACTCTTCCCCCACGGTTTCGCTGACCGCGTTGAGGAAGGCGGTAACATCATGATGGGTGACCTTGAGGATCTCCGCCATGCGCTCCATGTTGATAGATGCCTTTTTGATTTTGGGCATTGCCTCTTTGGGGATCCTGCCGAGTTCAGCCCACACCTCGCAGACCGCGATCTCTACCTTGAGCCATTTATTGAACTTGTTCCTGTCCGACCAGACCTGTTTCATCCTGGGCCGTGAATAGCGTTCTATCATTCTCTTATGCCTTCCTTATGATTCGGCCAGCTTCTGCTTGTATTCTTCTAAAGCCCTTTTTATACGGTCGTATTTAATGCCGAGCATCTGTGCTGCCAGCAGGGCGGCGTTCTGGGCACCTGCCGATCCTATGCCGACGCAGGCAACCGGCACACCGCCCGGCATTTGCACAATGGAGTAAAGCGAGTCCACTCCCTTTAGGTCGCTCGTGGGCAAAGGAATGCCAATTACGGGTAGTGATGTCCAGGAGGCGACCACGCCGGGCAAATGCGCGGCGCTGCCAGCGGCTGCGATGATGACTTCAAATCCCCTGTCCCAGGCTTCAACGGCGTACTGGCGCACCTTATCGGGCTTGCGGTGCGCTGAAATTATCGAAAGTTCGTAATCGATCTTAAAATCCTTGAGGATTTCAATGGCAGGTTGTATATACTGCTCGTCCGTTTTGCTGCCGATAACAATGCCGACCAGCGCCATCAAACGACCTCCCTGGCTGCGATGTCTTTACGGTAATGGCAGCCATCAAAATTTACGTCAGGTATGTTGCGGTAAACCTTATCTCTGGCTTCCTTCATCGTCTTGCCCGTGGCGGTTACAGTCAACACGCGTCCACCATCGGTCACTGTGAGGCCGTCATCGCGTTTTCTGGCGCCTGCGAAGAATATATTGACGTCTTTATCAAGTTTATCAGAGATGTTTATGGGGAAGCCTGTTTTATACTCGCCAGGGTAGCCGGACGATGCCATGACTACGCCGACGCAGGCATCATCGCTCCACTCTATCTTCATTGCATCGAGCTTGCCGTAAACCACTGCCAGCATGATGTCTACCAGATCAGTTTTAAGCCTTGGCAGTATGACCTGTGTCTCCGGGTCCCCGAACCTGGCATTAAACTCCAGGACCATGGGCCCTTTGTCGGTCATAATCAGGCCGGTATACAGGATGCCCTGATATAGATGACCTTCCTTTGCCATGGCGTTGATAACCGGCTGAATAATAGTTTCCAGTACACACCGGATCATGTCTTTGCCGAAGAACCCGGGCGGGCTGTAGCTGCCCATACCGCCTGTATTGGGGCCCTTATCTCCGTCGAAAACCCTCTTGTAGTCGCAGGCCGGGACCATGGGGATTGCGATCTTGCCATCGATGAAAGCCAGCAGGCTGACTTCCCTGCCGAAGAGGCACTCTTCTACGATGACTTTATCGCCCGCGGCACCGAATATTTTGCTTTCCATCATTGAGATCAAAGCGTGAATAGCCTCTTCTTTTGAAGTGGCTACGGTGACGCCTTTGCCCGCGGCAAGCCCGTCGGCTTTTACAACGATAGGTACGGGTTGTCTCTCGAGGTAATCCCTAGCTTCTTTATAACTTGTGAAGTGTTTACCTTTAGCACAGGGTATTCCGTATTTTTGCATCAGCTCCCTGGCAAAGACCTTGCTCGACTCCAGCCGCGCAGCCGCCTGTGCAGGTCCGAAAACGGGTATACCGGTCGGTTTGAGCTGATCAACTATCCCGGCTGAAAGGGGAGCCTCGGGCCCGACCACGACAAGGTCGATATGCAACTCTTTGGCTTTATTGATGAGCGCGGGTATATCGGAAGAAGATATGCCGACATTGCGGGCAATATCAGCGGTGCCGGCATTACCCGGGGCAACGAAAAGTTCGTTGACACGAGGGCTACTGGCTATCTTCCACGCCAGTGCATGCTCACGTGCCCCGCTGCCGATAACCAGTACCTTCAAATCGGTATCTCCGCGATGATTTAAGCGGTTATCTTTTTGACTGTTTGGCGCTTCTTGTTCTTAGTTTTTCCGCGGTTCTTTTTTACTGCCTTGAGTTTGGGTTTGTGTGCCATCTTTCCTTACCTTAATTCATTTTCCAATTTTTCTGCCTGGACGGGGTCGAGCAGTTTCAAAAGCTTGATCAGCTTTGCCACGTGTTCCTTTTTATCTTCGAGTATCTGCTCAATCGTATCAGCAGCATCTTCGCTATCAAGCATTTCAACCTGAGCCTCATATTCGTTTATGGACTTCAATTCCGCTACCAGGTCATCGCGGATCATCTCGAGGTCCATTGAACCTTCAATTTCTTCTTCCTCTTCGAACGGGGTATAAGCCATTTTAGCCTCCGGAGATTTCACCATGGTACGAAGGGATTTGTAGTGTATACAGCCGCAAGTAAATTGCCTTAATGAGTATATATGCTGACGTAATTAAAATCAAGGAAAAACACAATTTTTATCCTATGACCGTTGTTAATGAAGTTTATTTGATGCCGGGATAACAGTTGCAAGAGCGGCACCGTAGGATTTAAGCACCTCGGAATCATACCTTTCGATATGACCCTCATCACAGAGCAGGGCGAGCTCAGGGTCGATGGGGATCCGGGCCAGTAAAGGAGCCCCTGCAGCCAGTGACATCTCTTCGCCCCGGCTCTTGCCGAAAACCTCTATCTTTTTATTTATCTCGGGCACATACAGGTAGCTCATATTTTCCACAACACCGAGTACAGCCTTGCCCATCTGCTGCGCCATTTTAACCGCCTTTTTAACGATCATGGTGGTGAGATCCTGCGGTGTGAAAACAATGATCGTGCCCGTAACCGGCAGTACCTGCAGCACCGTAAGTGGTGCGTCAGCAGTGCCCGGCGGCAGGTCCACGAGCAGAAAATCCAACTTACCCCAGAGCACGTCCTCCCAAAATTGAGTAATAGCCTTGCCTATGAGCGGGCCTCTCCAGATGACGGCTTCATCTTCTTTTGAGAGGAACAGGTTGATGGAGATAATCTCTATGCCGTTGGCGGACTGCACCGGCAGAATACCGCTATCATTTCCCTGCGGACGCAATGTAATTCCGAACATCTTAGGTATGCTCGGGCCGGTTATATCCGCATCAAGTATGCCGACATCATAGCCCTGCTTGTTCAATATAATTGCAGTGAGGCTGGTAACCAGTGACTTGCCCACGCCTCCCTTGCCGCTCATAATGGCGATGACATTCTTAATGCGGTTTATTTCCGCTGGTCTTTTTTCAAGAAATTCGATCTCGACTTCGGCCCCTTTTTCGTATCCTTTGATAACCTCCCTGGTCTTTTCACTTATCCAGTCCTGCGTGGATTCAGCAAGTGCGGTCGAAGCAAAGCTGATTTTCACTTTATTTTCTTGCAATTCAATGCCCTGTACAAGATTCATGTCGGATACGCTGCGGGATATGCCGGGAACGAGCACATCGTTTAAAGCGTCAGTTATCTTTTCTTGAGTAAGCAAAAGTACCCTCCATGCGGCAGGTCTTTTTAAAGGATACCTGGATTTAGAGGTGGAGGCTAATCCGTGCGTTCGAAGGTTTCCTGAATATGCAAGTGTTCGCTGATAGTTTGCTTGATTGCCGATTCTAAATGGGATTTTCGGATTTTATATTACGTGTACATAAAGAAATCTTTTTTATTGAAATCAATGCAATTTATTTGCCTTTTTGCGATGCTTTCTTAAGGTCATCTTCTCTTAGTCTGATGATCACTGAATCGCCAACAGCAACGATGTCATCCAGCTTTATCTTGTATTTTTTATTAAGGCCGGCATTTATGACAGCGTATTTGACCTTTGCTGAGAGCACATCAAAATCCAAATCGGCGATTTTGCCTATTTTGTCTCCGCCGGATCCGATGACCTCTTTACCCAGGAATTTTTTAACCAGCATTTCGCCTCCCCTTTAGTGCCACCATTTGTATTATATTTTTGCCCATTATTATACAATTAATAGCTGACTTATCAAGATAATTTTAGATTATATCCAGGATTGAGGGGTTGTGTTTTACATAATATACGGGGATGACAATTACCGCTGCCAGCAGGCGCTAAACGAAATCAAGGGCGGGCTTGGCAGCTCTGATATGTTGACGCTAAATACAACCCAACTCGATGGTAGAAAGCTGACGTTCAAAGAGCTTAAGGAGGTGTGTGATGTGGTGCCTTTCATGTCAGCCAGCAGGCTGGTTGTTGTGGAAGGCCTGCTCAAGCGCTTTCAGTCTGGAGAAAGGCAGGCACGTACCAGTCATAACGACGGCGCAGAGAACAACCAGCAACTGAAAGAATGGAATAATCTGGCAGATTACGTAAAAGAAATGCCTCAATCGACTGTGCTTATCGTGTTTGATACCGACCTGGATTCCAGAGGAAATACCCTGATGGTAAAAAACCTTTCACCCGCAGCGGATAATGTGCTGCAGTTTAATGAGCTAAAGGGCAAGGAATTGCAGAACTGGATAAAGGAATATGCTGCCAGAGGCGGTGTCAGGATATCTACTGCAGCCGTAAACCTGCTGGATGAATATATCGGTGGCGATTTATGGGCGTTGACCGGTGAATTGGACAAGTTAACCACGTATTGTAGCGGCAGGGAGATAACCGATAGCGATGTCAGGGAGATCACCAGCTTTGCGCGCGAAGAAAGCATTTTTTCTCTGGTGGATGCAGTAATCGAGGGCAGGATAAAAGAAGCCCAATCAATGCTGCACAGGATGCTGAAATACGGAACGGCGCCGCAGCAGATACTTGTCATGATTGATAGGCAGCTCGCCGTGATCTTGCGCGTAAAGGAAATGAGCCATAAGATACCACCCCAGGAAATAAAGAAACGCCTCGGGCTTCATCCCAGATACCCGCTGGAAAAGACACTCAAGCAGGCAGGGTCTTTTACTATCCCACGCTTGAGGAAGGCTTTCCATGCACTGCTTGATACAGATGTTGCCATTAAAACCGGCAAGTACGAAGGTGACCTGGCCCTGGATTTGCTGGTTACCGAGCTTTGCAGGGTTCATTGAGTAACATTTCCCACGACTTCCAGCATCGGCTGTTCCCCAAGGCTTGACGCCCCAAGGAACATAAATTATCATAGGCACAAAGGACGGTGGAGCCGGGTCACGCCGCAGTTATGAATTGATATGATAAATCTCGGAATAATTAATCCCTTTAAGATAAACAGTTCAAAGCCTTTATAAATTGATTCTATTTTCGGATTAAGGGGGGAGAATATGGGAACCATTAGCGAAAAGAAGACCGGCGCCGGCAGCGAACAACAGAAGATGCAAAGGCTCCCCTTCGGGATTAAGCTGAGCTACGGCATCGGTGACATCTCCAATAACATTTTTATCGTCACCACGGGGATGTATCTGTTGTTCTTTATGACGAATGTCCTCGGCGTCAATCCCGCGCTGGCGGGAATGATGCTCCTGTTTCCCAAGCTCTGGGATGTCGTCTCCGACCCGATCATGGGGGCGATCTCGGACGTCACCCGCTCACGCTTCGGCAGGAGGCGTCCCTACCTCCTCTACGGCGCGGTCCCCTTCGGCATCGCCTTTTTCGTCCTATTCATCGCCCCCGGATATAGGACAGAGTTAGCCAATGCTCTCCAGGTATCAATCCTCTATGCGCTGGCCTGCACCGCCTTTACGGTCGTCAACGTCCCGTATGCCAGCATGGTGCCGGAGATGTCCGACGATTATAACGAGCGGATGTCGATCACGTCGTTCCGCATGTTCTTTGCCTCTTTCGGCGCCCTGCTGGCGGGGGCGCTGGCCATGCCCCTCGTAGCCGCCGGCGGGGGTGGCGACGCCGGTTTTCGATTGATGGGGATCGTCTTTGGCGTGGGTATCGTTATCTCGGCCTTAATCTGCTTTTTCGGTACCAAAAAGGCGCCAGGCCGGCCGCCGCAAAAAGAGATGCCGCCCATGAAAGAGCAGATCAGGATCGCGGCCAGGAATTACCCCTTTGTCATGTTGATGTCCAGCTATTTCTTGCAGGCGCTGGCCATCGGCGTCATGATGGCGGGATTCATCTACTATGTAAAATACGCGATGGCCTTGCCCGAGACCGCAATGAACGTGGCCTTTCCGATCTTCCTGGTCACCGGCATTCTGTTTATCCCGGTATGGCTCGCAGTGGGAAAGAGACTGGGCAAGATAAAGTCGTACTATATTGGTCTCGTCATCTTTACTGTAATGATGGGGTCCCTCTTCTTCACGAGCCCTTCGCTGCTGTGGCTCTTCTACGTCCAGGTGTTCCTGGCGGGGATCGGTTTTTCGAGTTTTCAGCTCTTTCCCTTCTCGATGCTACCGGACACGATCGAATATGACCAGATGCAGTCCGGCCTGCGGCGCGAGGGGGTCTTTTCCGGCATGTGGTCGGCAGGCCAGAAGATCGCCTACGCCGTGGCGCCCGCGATCGTGGGCTTTGTCCTCGCCCTTTCGGGGTTCGTGAAAGAGGGCATTCAGCCCGAGAGTCTGACTATCGGGGTCCGCGTGATTTTCTGCCTCTTTCCCGCGGCCATGATCCTGTTGAGTTTCCTGCCGTTTCGCAAGTACACCCTCACCGAAGAGGAATTCGAACGGGTAAAGGCGCGCATCTCGCGGACGGACCGCTAGCCAGCACGGCGCAGTATGACTTTTCCTATAATTAATATCGACAAATAGTTGCCGTTTGGCTAAAATTTGACTTGAGGTTCGGGGGAAATCTCGGATATGAAGAGGGTACTGGCTGTAATACTGGCAGGCGGCGCCAGCGAGCGTTTGAGCATACTCGCGGCTGAACGTGCCAAGCCGGCCGTTCCTTTCGGCGGTAAATACCGCATTATCGATTTCACATTGAGCAATTGCGCCAACTCCGGAATATACAACGTTGCTGTCCTCACCCAGTTCAATCCACGTTCGCTGGCGCAGCATATAGGGGTGGGCAGGCCCTGGGATATGGACCGTGCGCAGGGGGGTATCGTCTTGCTGCAGCCTTTCTTAAGCCGCCAGGCCCGGGACTGGTACAAAGGCACAGCAGATGCAGTGTTTCAAAATCTGTACTATATAATTGACCAGCGCGTGGATGAAATACTGGTATTGTCTGCTGACCATGTTTACAGCTGGCGTTATGATCAGATGCTTGCCTCACACAGGAATAGACATGCCGATGGTACGGTAGCCGTATATGAGGTACCTCAGGAAGAAACGTCCAGATTCGGCATTATTACCCTTGACCATAATGAACGAATTGTTAACTTCGAGGAAAAGCCGAAGGCAGCGAAAAGCCGGCTGGCATCTATGGGCGTATATATCTTTAACAAAAATGTTCTTATCGAAGTTCTTGAAGAAATGGCACGCAGACAGGAAGGCTACGACTTTGGCCGGGATATCCT
>Ga0315285_10002327_pt1 | contig 19845 bp, 16 predicted proteins | sample YL17G09_36_MG_FD_203698 | JGI IMG/M metagenome (GOLD analysis project Ga0315285, IMG submission 203698) | Sediment microbial communities from Yellowstone Lake, YNP, Wyoming, USA - YL17G09_36 | ecosystem: Environmental > Aquatic > Freshwater > Lake > Sediment | place: USA: Wyoming | collected...
ATCGACTAACATGGTTTTTCTATCTTCTCGCTCTCCGGCGATTCAATCTTCTGCGGCCGCGGATTTTTTCAGCAGTGTCAAGTAACGTATGAAATCCCTGGATCAAATCATGCCTTCCATAAATGCGTCCGCTTTTCGCCGCGCGGCGGCGTCAACTTCCTCCACCGCCTCCAGCGAGGTCACTTCCTCGACGGAGCTGCTGTCGAGCACCCCGCGCACCACCTGTTCAATTTGGAGGAATTTTATCCGTCCCAGGCAAAACGCCGAAACCGCCTCTTCGTTTGCGGCGTTGAGTATGGCCGGGGCCGTTCCCCCCCGTTGGGCCGCTTGTAAAGCCAGCGACAGGCACGGGAACTGCCGAAAGTCGGGCGCCGCGAACGTCAACTCCCGCAACGCCGCCAAATCCAGCCGAGCCATAGGCGATTGTACACGCTCCGGCCAAGTCAGTGCGAATAAGATAGGAAATCGCATATCCGTAACACCAAGTTGCGCCAGAATACTCCCATCCGTGAACTCAACCAGGCTGTGCACAACGCTTTGCGGATGGATCAATACCCGGATCTTCTCGAGCGGCAGGCCAAACAGCCACATCGCCTCGATCACCTCGAGCCCCTTGTTCATCAGGGTGGCCGAATCGATCGTGATCTTGGTCCCCATGTCCCACGTCGGGTGCTGCAGGGCCTCTTGCGGCGTCACGTTTTCCAGCGACTCGCGCGACCGTCCGTAAAAAGCCCCGCCCGACGCCGTGATGTGCAGGCAATGGACGTCGCGGACGTTGTTGCCCTGCAGACACTGGAAAATGGCGTTGTGTTCGCTGTCAACCGGCAGAATCCGAACATTTTTTTGCCGCGCCCGCTCCATCACCAGCTTGCCCGCCATCACCAGCGATTCTTTGTTGGCCAGCGCGATCCGGTTGCCCGCGTCGATCGCCGCGATCAACGGCCGCAACCCCGCCGCGCCCACCACACCGCAAAGTACCGTATCGACCGGCTCCGCCGCGGCTTCCTCGAGCCCGCCGGGCCCGCTCAGGACGGACAGGCCCGGGTGGCGCGAAGCAAATTCGGCCGCCGCCGCCGGATCGCTCACCGCAACCACCCGCGGCCCGAACTCGGCAACTTGGCGCGACAACACCTCGATGTTCGAATGGGCCGCAAGCACCGCCACTTCAAATTCGCCCGGATAGTGGCGTACGACATCGAGGGCGCTGCGGCCGATCGAGCCGGTGGAACCTAGAATCGAGATTCGCCTCGGCACCGGCCCCTCACTCCCCTTTCTCGTGGCGGCTGTGTTTCAACTGGGACAGGTAACGCTCGAGCGCGCCCTTCCGCTGGAATCGTTTCTGGAGCAGCGCACGTACGTCGGCCGCGGTCTTCGCGGCCAGCACGTTTCTGGTAAACGTGCGGGCCGACGACATCCGCGTGTTGGCAATCTCCGCGTGCACCGCCGGTATCGCCACCGCCGACATGCTCAGCGAGTCCACGCCCAGACCCAGCAGCAGTTCCGTGAACAACGGGTCGCCCGCCATCTCCCCGCACAAGCCGCAGGGAACGCCCGCCGCCTTCGCTGATTTGACCGTCTTCTGGATCATTCTCAGGATGGCCGGGTGGGCCGGCTCATACATGTGGGCTATTTTCTCGTTCACCCGATCCACGGCCAGCGAATACTGAATCAGGTCGTTCGTGCCGATGCTGAAAAAATCGCATTCCTTGGCCAGCAGGTCAGAGATGACCACCGCCGACGGCACTTCGATCATCGTGCCGATCTTCACCCCCTTGTCGAACGGCACCCCGCGCCGCTCCAAATCCGCACGAACCTCGTCCACCACGTGCTTGGTCTGGCGTATCTCCTCCAGCCCGCTTATCAGCGGAAACATGATCTGGACATTGCCGTACACGCTGGCCCGGAACATCGCGCGGAGCTGCGCCTTGAAAATGTCCGGCCGCTCCAGGCAAAACCGGATCGCACGCCACCCCAACTGCGGGTTGATCTCCGCCGTCAGTTGCAGGTGAGACACCAGCTTGTCACCGCCGATGTCCAGCGTCCGCAGCGTCACCGGCCGCGGCTTCAGCGCCGCGGCAACCTGCGCGTACGCCTGGAACTGCTCCTGCTCCGAAGGAAGGTTGGTCCGGTTCAAGAAAAGGTATTCGGTCCGGTACAGGCCGACCCCCTGCACTTTGACCTTGAGGCTGTGCGTCACCTCGACCGGCAGCTCGATGTTCGCCATCAGCGGAAACTCGTACCCGTCCAGCGTCTTGCACGCAACCGATTCTTCGGCCTCGAGCAACTCGCGCCGTTTCCGCTCGACCCGCCCCTTCTCCTCCGTGAACTCCGCCAGCGTCGAGGCATCCGGCCGGATAAACACGTACCCGTTCGTCCCGTCGACGATCGCCATATCCCCGGGCTTGACGTGGGCGCAGGCGTACCGAAGGCCAACCACCGCCGGAATCTCCAGCGCACGCGCCAGGATCGCCGTGTGAGAGGTCGGGCCGCCGATGTCCGTGGCTATCCCGAGCGCGTTCTCGACGTCGATGTTGGCCGTTTCGCTCGGCGACAGGTCGTACGCGACAATCACGCTGGGGTGCTCGATGCTTTCGAGGCTGGCCAACTCCGCGTTCAGCAGCTTCCCGAGGATCCGCTTCCCCACATCGAGCAGGTCGTTGGTCCTCTCGCGGAACCGGGCGTCCGTAACTGTCCGCATGCGCTTGGCATAACTGGCCAGGAGGTCGTCGAGCAGGTACTCGACATTGAACCCTTCCCGGCCCAGCCGGCTTTCGATATCCTCCCGAATCGTAACGTCGTCCAGCAACATGAGGTGGACTTTGAAGATGTCGGCGTGGTCTTTGCCGAGGGAGTCCGCCGTTTGCTGGTGGAGCCGCTCGAGGTCGCAACGAACCCCCGCAACCGCCGCATCCAGCCGCTGCAATTCGGCGACGGCATCGGAAATCCGGTACTTCGGGATCTCGAACGTATGTACGTCAAACGGCAACACAGGGCCTATCGCTATCCCCGGCGATACGCCTATGCCCCGTAATGCTATCTCCAAAACTATTCTCCAAATCCTGAAGCGATTAGCGCTCGCACCGCCTCGAGCGCCTCGCGGGCATCCGGCCCCTTGCAAATCACCGTAACCCGGCTGCCCTGCGCCGCCGCCAAGGTCAACAGGCCCATGATGCTCTTGGCGTTCACGGGCAGGTGACCGTCCATTCTGAGGTAAACCTCGCTGGCAAAAGGCAACACCGCCTCCACCAACTTAGCCGCCGGGCGCGCATGCATGCCCAACGGATTGACTATCACCATCTCTTCACTCAACTCTTCCATCTGGCTTGTTACTACGCCTCCTGCCGAACCATGCACGCACGCGGGCTTGTCCGCTGAAGCGGGCCTGCCCGCGTAAGCCGATTCCCACCACGGAACCTCCATAAATTGTAACATTTATCAGCTACACGCCTGCCACTTCGGCCATGATGGTCCGCGAAAACGACTGGCCCGGCGTCAACTCGACTTCCCAGCAAGGTATCACGACGCTGCCCTGGTAAACCCGTTCCTGGCCGCCCTCGGACTGGCTGACCGTCTCCAGACCAAACCGGTACACCCGTTCTGCCGGTTCGCTGAACCGGAACCCGCACTCCAGGTGCTGCCAGTCGTCGCGAAGCGCGATGTGCGAAAGGCGTTCATCACAGCCCATCTCGCCCAGCCGCGCGTAGTGGAGATCGGCGTCGTCCGACCTGTAATACCGGTCAAACGACGTCCCGCTGAGCAGGTTGACGGCAAATTCCACGCCGAACAGGCACTTCACCTGCTCCGAACCGTGGAATGCTACATCATACCGTATCTCGAAATGCGTTGCACGCGGCCGAAGCATTATGGTTTTCCGTACCGTGGCCGGGAAACCGGCTTCGCCCTGCCGGATCATGCCCTCCCGGCTCAGGATTACGGTCCCTTTTTTCGCATCGAGTTTCAGGTCATATTCGCCCGTGGCAAAATCCCCCAGTTCATGATGCCGGCCGCTCCACAGGTCGTGCGTCGAGGTCGTCTCCGGCAGGAAATGGTCGCGCAACGACACACGCCGGTACGGGTCGTAAACCAAAAGATTCTCGAGCCCCGCCTCTTTTGCCCGGACGATCTCGTGGATGCTCAGCCCGCCATCCCCGGCCCCAACCTGGACACGCCCCTGCCGCAGCAAGTCGTGGTAAACCTCTTCCCGCCGCGTCAGCGTATTGAGCAGGTTAAACGGCTGATCTTTGTAGTCCCACTCGAACAGCGTGCCGCCGTCGACCGGATGGAAATACAGGGCCTGATGGGCGCTCTCCAGAATCGCTTCATCGTTGCCGTCGGCATCAAAATCAACCTCGAACCCCCCCACCCAGTCGTCCTTGCCGTGCACGATACCGTCCATCACCTTTTCCGCCGCAATCAGCTTTTCATACAGGGCCGTCCGCAGATGGTTGAGGTACAGGCCGCCGAACACCCCGTGCCAATACGCGCAGTTGCATTGCCCTTCAAACAAAAGACGCTCCGCTTCCCGCACCCGCGGGCCCCGTTTCTTGCGCAACTGCTCGAGCTTCGCACTGACCCGGAGCATCTTTTTCTGCACGTTGTTGGCCTCGGGATATTTCGCCAGGAAGTTGCGCCAGAAACTCCCGCGGATGAACGACGCACGCAGCGGCGCCAGGCTCGGATCACGCGAAACCTTCTCGTTGAGGCGAGTAAGCTGGCGCTGCATCGCCGGCGGCAGCGCCCACTCCATCATCTCGTGGTAGGACGCCGTGGGAAGATAAATCCTCCCCAACGCCGGCGCCTTCGCCATAAACTCGCTGTACGTGACGCAACTGATCCACTCGGAGTTGTCCGTCAGCGCCTGGAAAAACTCCTCGATCCACCCTTCCTCGTAGACGCTGTGATGGGTTTCCGGCCAGACGCCGAACTTCTCCCCGTCGTCATGCAGCACCGCACACGCCAGACCGTCTTCCGTCGCGTGCTGGCGCAGGTACTCGATGGTTTCATCCACCGGGTGGAACGGTACCAGGTACCGAAGCCGCGCCAGGATCGGGAAAACCTTCAGGATGTACCCCTGGTCTTCCGTGACGTAATAGCCAAACATATCCTCGCTCGTCAGCCCCGCCGTCAGGAAGTGCGTGTCGTCCAGCGCTGTATATTCGATCCCCGCACGTCGCATCGTCGACGGCATGTGCGGTTCCCAAACCCGTTCCGCCAGCCACATCCCCTTCGGGACCTGCCCAAACTCCCTCTCCGCAAAATCCGCCATCATCGCGATTTGAGCAATCGCGTCCCGGTCGGGGATGGCGCTCAGCAGCGGCTCGTAATACGCCCCGCCCATGATCTCGAGCTGGCCGGATTCCGCCCCCGCCCGCAGCCGCTCCAAAAACTCCGGCTTGTGCGCCTTGAACCAATCCAGCAGCGGGCCGGTGAAATGCTGCGTCATCTTCACGGCCGGGTACCGTTCGAGCACGTCCAGGAACGGCCGGTACGCCTGCTCGTAGGCCATTTCGAACACATGCTCAAAATTGCCGACAGGCTGATGCGAGTGGCCGCCAAAAATGAAATTGATGGTTTTCATTGCACTCCTTGTTGCACTTGACAAGAAAACAGAGCGCCCGCAGTCTCAGCCGCGAAACCCGCCGCCCCAACTCCACCGCGCCCAGGGGCGGGCGCGGTTCCCCTGATCCGTCACGGCGCGTTTTCGCTCATCAGGTCCATTAGGCGCTTGTTGAATTCCGCCGCGGGATGAACGCCCAGTTCTTTCAGCCGGTAATTCAACGCGGCCACCTCGATTATAATTGCAATGTTCCGGCCGGGCCGCACCGGTATCGTCAGATAGGGCACCCGGATCCCCAGTATTTCCTTGTACTCTTCCGTCAATCCGGTCCGGTCGTAGTCCTTTTTGCGCTTCCACTCCTCGAGCTCGATCATCAGGCCGATCCGCTTCGAGTTCCGCACTCGCCCCACCCCGAACACGCTCTTCACGTCGATAATGCCGACACCCCTGATTTCCATGTGATGCTCGACGATCGGATTGGTCTCCGCGTAAAGATAGTCGTCCCGGCTCCTGCGCAGCTTGACCATGTCGTCCGCAACGAGCCGGTGCCCCCTCTCGACAAGTTCCAGCGCCGTCTCGCTCTTGCCGATGCCCGGTATACCCACGATCAGACAGCCCACACCGTAGCAGTCAAGCGCCGTCCCGTGAACGTTCGTCTCCGGCGAAAACTCGTCCGCCAGAAACAAAATGATCCGCGTGATCACCTGGTCCGTGCTCCGGCTCGACCGCAACACCGGGATCCCCCTGCGGTTGCACATGTCCAGGAACAGGTTGCGCGGCTGCAGGTTGCGCGACAACACAAACGCCGGCACTTCAAACGCGAACATCCCCTCGAGCCGCGCCTGCAACTCCGCCGCCGGCAAATTCTCGATGTAGTGGATTTCGGTGTTGCCGAGGATTTGGATCCGGTCGCTGGCAAAATAGTCCAGATACCCGCTCAACGCCAGGCCCGGACGGTTGATGTCCGAGATAAGCACGGGCCGGCCCATACCCTGGAAACCCGCAAGAACCTCGAGTTCCAGCGCGCGCGCCATCCATTCAAACAGGCGAGCTACCGCTATGCTCTTCTTGCGTTTCACCGGCAGACTGCCGAAATCCATCGCTACTCCGCGCGCCGCGCCAACCTGGCTGCGGCAACCTCGCTATGACCGCGGCTCGATCAGGCCGTACGTCCCGCCGTCCCGCGCATAGATCACGTTTACCTGCCGCGTATCGGCATTCGTGAATACAAGAAACTGATCGTCCACAAGTTCCAACTGCATCACCGCCTCGTCAACCGACATCGGCTTGACGGGGATCTTCTCCCGCATTACAACGTAATGCTTTCTCGCCTCCTCATCCGTAACTTCCTCGTCTTCAACGGCTTGGATTATTTCATGATGATAATTGGCATCTTCCTTCGACAACCGCGGCTGGTGGCGGTTGATCCGGTCCTTGAACCGGCGGATCTGCTTGTCCAGTTTCCCCAGTACGGCGTCAACCGACGCATACATGTCCGAAGACGATTCTTTGCCGTGGATGCGGATCCCGTTCGCGTGTAAATTGATTTCCGCTATATGCCGGTGCTTCTCGACCGAAAGCACCACGTCGGCATCGATCACCTTGTCAAAATGAGTCCGCAGCTTCCTTAAACCGCCCTCTACATAAGACTTAAGAGCATCCGTCACTTCTATGTGCCGGCCCGTCACCATCAAATTCATGCTCGTTACCTCCGTACTAATATAGATATTGTGGCACTTGGAACTATATCATCGGCCTTAAATGAAAGTCAATTTGGTGTGAATACTACGAGATACCCACACCCAATTTCCCCCACCGTCCCTCGAGGCTGTTGCATTCTTGTCAATATTTTCCTATAGTAGACACATCAACCGCTTGCCCGACCAAACGTCGTACAACGTTCGAGGGTTACGTTATGCAGGCCCGCCAAAAACACGAACACATCATCGAGGCTGTCCGACTCGGGCTCGAGGGCGACGCCGCCGTCGAGTTCCTTTGCCGTAGCGGCTATGCCATGACGTCGCCGGCCATTGCGCGCAACCTCCGCACGCTTGGAGGCAGAAAAACCATCGAGAACCTGATCAGCCAGGGCATGTCCAACGCCGAGGTCCTGCAACTCGCGTTGCCCGAAACCGCCCAATACCCAATCCCACAACAGCCCCCCAAACAGCGCGAACTCTTTCAGCCCGTACCAGACCCAGCCGATGGCGCAGACGACGACCACACGCCCCTCTACGAAACCACCAAGCTCACCATCCGACTCCCACGAGACCTCTACGAAGCCATCCGAATCGCCGCAAAAACCGAAAACAAGCCCCAAAACCAACTCATCATCGACATCCTCACCGCCGCACTCTCAAGGCTGCCCTAGCAGCCCGGATGCCCTGGTGTACTGAGTCAAAATTGAAGTTACTTACACACAAATCAAAAGAACACCAAAAAAACGGGAAAAACGGGGACTGACTCGCTTTTCGGCAGTTTGAAAAGCGTGTCTGTCCCCGCTTTTCGCGATTCCAACACCATTGTGCCAGTTTTTCACCAGTTCCTCTGTCCCCGCTTTCCGCGCCCAAGAATAAGATGCCATTAGCATGACTCACTACACGAGCAGCCGGGATGCCCTGGTGTACTGAGTCAAAATTGAAGTTACTTACACACAAATCAAAAGAACACCAAAAAAAAGCGAAAAACGGGGACTGACTCGCTTTTCGGCAGTTTGAAAAGCGTGTCTGTCCCCGCTTTTCGCCAGCGCGACGTCCGACCGTGCCCCACGGTCGGCGGAATCCCCCCCTGGTATTGTTGCACGCGCGGGTTTAGAGACTGTTCAGGGAGACCTCTTGGGGCGCCACTGGTTTCGAGCGAGGGGATCCTCACGCCCACCCACTGCTTTTTGGTGGCTGGCCGGTGGCCGGGTGGGCTCAGGATGACAGGCTTTGGGGCGGGCTCAGCCTACTCACGTTGTGTCAGTCGTCTGATGGCAAGGCATCCGACGAAGTCGGCGGGATCGGCTCCCGCTCCAAACCGCTGGCGTCCCGAGAGGTCTTCCCAAAACGTTTCCTTGCAAGGAGCAGGAGTCCGGCCGTCCTGCGAATGCCCGCCCACGTGGCCCGCCGGATCGGGCTGCCCGCGAATCGGCGGTTAAACGCCTCCTCGTCCATGTCGAGAAGTTCGTCCAAGTCGATCGAGGCGCAGCCGGCTTCGGGCTGGAACGCGGCCTCCGTTGTGATTCTGGCCTTTCGGTTCCATGGGCAGGCCTCCTGGCAGGCGTCGCAGCCGAACAGCCTGTCCCCATACTTTCCCGCCAACTCTTCCGGCGCAGGCCCCCGGTGCTCGATGGTCAGGTAGGAGATACATCGGCGCGCATCCAGCACCCTGGGAGCGACCAGCGCACCCGTCGGGCAGGCATCGAGGCATCGGGTGCACGACGCGCACCCGTCTTCCGCCGGCGCGTCCGGCTCGAGTTCCAACGTCGTCGCTATCACCCCGAGGAAAAACCACGAGCCCAGGTCCTGCCGCACCACCAGCCCGTTCTTGCCTATCCACCCCACCCCTGCCCGTTGCGCCCACGCACGTTCCAGCACGGGCCCCGTGTCGATCGAGCAATAACAACGCACCCCCTCCCCCATCTCCTGTATGCGCCTCGACAGCGCACGCAACGGTTTCGCCAGCACCTTATGATAATCGCGCCCCCACGCATAGCGCGCCACCCGGCCCGTACGGCTGGGGTCGCCGGGTCGTGCAGGCGAGACGCCCGCACCACAACATTGCCGTGTTTGGGTTTGTGGTGCGGGCGTCTCGCCTGCTTCGCCCGCGTAGTAGTTCCGGGCAACCACCACAACCGATCTCGCCTTCGGCAGCCGCAGCCGGATGTCCTGCCGGATTTCCTTATTCCGCGCCAGCCACTCCATGCCCGCATGGTACCCTCGCCCGAGCCAGGCGCCGAGACGGTCTTCCGGATCGATATGGCCGGCCGCGGCGATTCCGCACGCGTCATACCCCAGACCTGCCGCGGCCGATTTGACGGCCGCGGAACAATCCCCGGCAGACGGCTGTTGATAAGTGCGCTGTGTGGTCATGGGTTAATTCTACAATTGCACGGGATAGGTTTGCACAGCAGCTCCAACATCAAAATGGGGACACCCCCCAACAACGGCGCGCTAAGAAGCGCGGCGGGGGGCGTCCCAACTGGGCATGGATTTGCACAGTACGAGGTCCGACAACGGAGCAAAATGAGGGACACCCCCCATAAGCGTTAACCTAAGCCTTGTTCGCGCTTCGTGGGGCCAAGAAAACGCCCGGAATACCCAGCAATCGCGGATGCAGCAAGGCATGTTTGATCCTTAGGTTAACGCATATGGGGACACCCCCCAACAACGGCGCGCTAAGGAGGAGCGCGGCGGGGGTCGTCCCGACGAAGATTTGCACAGGTTATCCACAGGTTTTCCCGCCGTTATGAACGGCTTTGTACACCTGGATTCACCGTGTTATCCACCGTCCACTCACCGACCGGACCAAAGTTATCCACAAGTTATCCACTGGTTCCCCCCGGGAACGGCGGAAAGTTGTGCAAAATGTTTGCCTGTGATAAAAGGAGGTGTCGCGAACTGGGGTAAGAGTCGCACCGCCGCAACTGACAACTGAGGAAACGCCACATGAACGCCATCTTCGTCTTTCTCAATCTGGTTTTTGGTTTCATCTTCGGGAGAATATTCCGCCTGTTCAGTCTCGGGACGAACCCGTTCGTTTGATCGCTCAACCTGAACCGTCCCCCGCAACATCGAACGCAGGCCGTGCCCGGTCGTACTGTTTCTCTTACCGCACCGGTTCGTCTATAGTAGCCGCCAGTCAAACGTGTCTTTTTTCGCGCTTCAGGCCATCAAAAGACAAGAGCAAATCACAGAAGGGCTGTACAATGTCGATGGAGTTGCTGATTTTCGATTTTGACGGGCTCATTATCGATACTGAGACGCCCGATTTCGAGTCCTGGAAGGAAGTGTTCACCGAGTTCGGCTGCGACCTTCCGCTCGAGGTCTGGGCCCACTGTATTGGCGCCGCCCCCAACGTGTTTGACCCGTGCGCCTACCTCGAACAAGTGATCGGCCGCCCCATCGACCGCGATGAAATCCGGGCCCGGCGCCGACGCTGGTTTTACGACCTCGTCCAGCGCCAGCCCCTGCTTCCAGGCATAAGCCAATACCTCGATGACGCGCCCCGGCTGGGATTGCGCTGCGCAGTCGCGTCGAGCGCGCCACGCGCATGGGTGGCCGGCCATCTCGACCGCCTGAACCTGCTGGACCGGTTCTGCTGCATGAAGTGCAGCGACGAAATCCCGATGGCCAAACCCCATCCTGACCTGTTCCTGGCGGTGCTCGAGGCAACTGGGGTGCCCGCGTCCAGGGCCGTGGCGCTTGAAGATTCACCCAACGGCATCGCTGCGGCCGCCGCAGCCGGCATTGTCTGCGTCGCCGTCCCAAATCCCGTCACACAGTCTCTTGGCCTGGATCGCGCGGATCTGCTCGTGAACTCACTCGCGGAAGTGCCCCTGGCCGAGCTTGTAACCCGGCTTGGCTGAAAAAGTTGCGGTTCCCAGGTGTTGTGTACGATAATAGTTGACTCTTTATAATTGAGGACTCTTTATGCTTCGCAGTATGACCGGATTTGGCAAGTCGAGCGGCGAGTTCGACAGCGATACCGTCTCTGTAGAGCTCAGCGCCGTCAATCACCGCTACCTGGACGCCACCGTCCGGCTCCCCTACGCCTGGGCGTCGCTCGAGCCGGTCGTCAAGGAGACGGTGCGCAAACGGATCGGCCGCGGAAAGATCAACGTCACCATATCCCGCAAGCGCGGGGCATCGTCACGCGGCCAGATGGTTTATCTGGACGCGGACATCGCCCGCCAGTACGTCGCCGCGGCCCGCGAACTGGTACAAATGCTGGGCTCGATGGAGTCGTTGCGCCTGGATACGCTGGCCCAGTTGGAAGGCGTCTTCTACCACGAAGAACCCGAGGAAGACCTGGACCGCGTACAGGTTGTGGTGGTCGCCGCACTCGAAGAGGCGCTCGATCGCCTCAACGAAATGCGACTCACCGAAGGAAAAGCCCTCGCAGCCGAACTCGAAGCCCGCGTTGACCTCATGCGCCAGGCGCTGGCCATCATCGAGGAGCGACTCCCCGAACTCAACGAGGTCTACGAACAACGGCTCCGCGCTCGGATCGACGAACTCAAGGCCGACACCGCCGTCACCGAAGACCGAATCGCCCTCGAAATCGCTCTCATGGCCGACAAAGGCGACGTCACCGAGGAGGTCGTGCGCATCAAAACCCACCTCGACCACGTCCTCGAACTGCTCGCCCGCGAAGAATCCGTCGGCCGTGAACTCAACTTCCTTGCCCAGGAACTGCAGCGCGAGATTAACACCCTCGGCTCGAAAGTCAGGGACGCCAGCGTCACCCGCGAAGTGTTGCGCCTGAAGTCCGACCTCGAACGGTTCCGCGAGCAGATACAGAATATCGAGTAGGGGCGGCAGGCGTTTCTGTGGTAAACTGGTATCGGCTGCCTGCCCGAAGAACCTGGATTTTCAGGATAAAACGGTAAGCAGCTTGATGTACGGGAGCATTAACAAACCATGAAGCATTACTCGCTGGAGGATTTTGAAGGAAAAATGGACAGCATCTACCGACTCGTGATCGTGGCCGCCAAACGAGCCGCACAAGTCAATCGGCCCGAGTCCCGGCCACTCGTGGCGACCCACTCCAAAAAGCCCACCGTAATCGCTCTCGAAGAAATCATGGAAGGCAAAGTGTCGTATACGACCGGTGCCCACGATGAAGAGGATTTTCTCGAATAAAGAAATCGTACTGGGCGTAACCGGGTCGATTGCGGCCTACAAAGCCTGCGAGATCGCCTCGCGCCTGGTCGAGTACGGCGCCCGTGTTCTGCCCGTCCTGACGGAGTCCGCCGCGGAACTGGTTGCGCCGGCTTCGTTTGAAGCCATCACAGCCCAGCGCGCAATCACAAGGATGTTCGAGCCTCTCCAAAACCCCGACATCGAGCACATCGCCGTCGCCAACCGCGCCAGTCTCTTTTTAATAGCGCCCGCTACCGCCAACGTCATCGCAAAGGCCGCGCACGGGATCGCCGACGACTGGCTGACCACCACACTCTTGGCCACGCGCGCTCCCATACTGTTCGCCCCCGCCATGAACTCCAACATGTACACCCACCCCGCCACCCAGGAAAACATCCAGACCCTCGCCCGCAGAGGGTGCAGGTTCGTCGGGCCCGAACAAGGGCGGCTCGCCTGCGGCGCCACCGGAATCGGCCGAATGATAGACCCCGCAACCATCATCGATGCGTGCATCCCCCTGCTGGGAACCCGAAAAGACCTCGCTGGGAAAAAGGTCTTAATAACCAGCGGCGCAAACCACGAGCCCATCGACCCCGTCCGCTTCATCGGCAACCGATCCTCCGGCAAGATGGGCCGCGCCATTGCGCTCGAAGCCCTGGCCCGGGGAGCCGAAGTGACCGTAATCAGCGGCCCGTCCGAGGCCAGGATGCCATGGGGAACAACCGTTGTCAGCGTGCGGAGTGCCGCCGAAATGGCCGAGGCCGTCGAGCGCCAAACGCCAAACGCCGACATCATCATCGGCGCAGCCGCCGTCGCCGATTACGGCGTTGAAAACCTCGCCGGCGAGAAGATCAAGCGCGAAAAAGACACCCTGACACTCACGCTCGTCCAGAACCCCGACATCATCGCCGCCGCCGGCGCGCGAAAACGTACCGGCCAGTTCGTGGTGGGGTTTGCCGCCGAAACCGAAAACCTCATCCCAAACGCGATCGCTAAGCTCAAACGCAAAAACCTCGACCTGATCGTGGCCAACCTCGTGGGAACCCCGGATTCTGACTTTGGAACAGATACGGTCAGCGCGTCCCTCATTACGCCTGACAGACATATCGAGGACCTCCCCCTGGTCACCAAGCAAGAACTCGCCGAGCACCTGTTCAATCACATCGCAGGCGCGATCGCCTAGAAATCCGGCCTGAAACCACTGTTTTCACAAACTGAAGCCGGCGCCTTTCTGGCCGCGCCCCTAACCCGCCGTACCCCCCATCTCAACCGGCGCATCCTGCTTGAAATTCAGTTCCGCTTTGAGGAACCGCTGCTGCGCCGCCAGGTCCGCGTTGGCTATCCGCCCCAGAAGGATGTCGACACTGTGCACGCCCATATCATGGCCCCGCTGCGAAGCCGTTATCAGCGGCACATCCACGGCCTGCGCCAGCTCGTTGTCGTCCATCGTCGCCACTTCCACGTCTTCCGGCACCCGGTAACCCAGGCCCAGCAGGGCGTCGAGCAACTGCGCCGCCAAACCGTCGTTGCTGCAGAAAAACGCCGTCGGCCGACGCCGGTGAGCCATGATTCGGTGCACGACCGCCGCGTTTTCATTTGCAATATTGCCGAAAAACCCCAGCAGCTCGTCGGAATAAACAATGCCCGCTTCCCGCAGCGCACGCCGGTGCCCCGCGAACCGGTCTTCGGTCGTTGTATTATCCAGCGGCATAATGACAACGCCGATATCCTTGTGGCCACGTACCAGCAGCGCCTTGGTCAACTCGTACCCGACGTTTTCGTTGTCGGTAACGACAAAATCCGCGTCCAGACCACGAACGTAACGGTCTATCAGAACAAACGGGAAAGATGCACGCCGGAACTTCTGAAGCAGGTCCAGCGTGGACTCGCTCGTGTGCTGCAGCCAAAACGCCATGCCCTCGATCCCGCTGTTGCGCAGGTCCGCCAAAAACTCGTACTCCGCATCCCCGCTGAACCGCAAAAAATAGACCATCGTGTGGATATTGTTTTCCGCGGCCCGCTGCGTAAAACCCTGAATCACCGCCCGCGAATACCGGAACTCGAGGCCCGGGCACGCGATCGCCATCGTCCGCCACCCGTTCCCCTTGAACAGCTTCTGCCGCTGGTTGATCGGCGCCACAAAACTTCCCCTCCCCGGAAGCCGAACCAGGTAGCCTTCCAACTCGAGATCGCGCAGCGCTTGTCGCGTCGGATTTCGGCTCACCCCGTACGCCCGCGCCAACTCATACTCCGAGGGGACACGCGCCCCTTCCGCGAGCTCGCCGCTTTCTATCTGGTTCTTGAGTTCGCGTTTGATAAACGCGTAAATAGGCATGTCCGGAGGAACTTTCATGATGCCTCCCTGGCTTCGCCGTTCTCACCTGGAATAAACAGCCCTCAATGACCCAGTCTAACATGCCTCATGAAACCAATCAAACCGCCTTCGAGAAAATTGGCTTTCTCGTTTGCCACGCCTTTCCGCCGCCTGCCCTTTGCGCTCCTAACCCGTTATCTGCTATCATTTTTTGGCCCACTCCCGGAGAGGTGGCCGAGTGGTTGAAGGCGGCGGCCCCGAAAGCCGTTGTACCGCTTTGCGGTACCCAGGGTTCGAATCCCTGCCTCTCCGCCATACCTCCTTTTGCCGCCGGTTTTCCCCTCTAAAGCTTTCTGTTGCCGATAAGCGCTCTTTACACTATACTAACCCGGAAAAGTTCCGGGATGTGTTCCGGCTGAATAAGCGGGAGTTCAAGCAGATGAAGCCTCTTCGGGCTATAAGCATTCTGGCAATAACCGAAAACCGGGCTCTTTCCGAACGGTTGGTGCAGGCCCTGCATCAAATCCTCCAGGGAAATGACTGTACCGTCGGCGATCTCGATTCCGGCCCCCTCATTCTGGCGCATCGGCCACCCGACATTCTTTTCTGCGACGAGGCGTTCGCAAACGCCGCAACGGAGTTCGTCCTGGCCTCGCTCGACGACGTGCCGGTTGTACTTGTGACGCGCGCAGGGATAGCCCATGCCGCGCCGTCCCTGCCCGTAGCCGCCGTAGTGGACGGCGCGGCGCTCCATCCGCGGGATCTGGAAAAAGCCGTCCGCATAGCCCTCCACTTCAGGCAGATCTGTTGCCACACAAAACTGCGCAACTTCCAGTCCATGATCAACAGGAGCCCGGCCGTCGTGTTCCTCTGGCGGCCGGAAAAAGACTGGCCGGTCGAGTTTGTCTCCGAAAACGTCCACCAGTTCGGGTATGACGCCCGCGATTTCGTCCGAAAAATCTCTTTGGCCAACGTCATACATCCCGACGATATCCCCCGGTTCGAGGCCGAAGTCGCTCGCCATTTGCACCAAAAAACACCCGCGTTCTTCCAGGAATACCGCCTGCGGACCGCCAACGCAGAAGTCCGATGGGTCGAAGACAGGACCGTCGCCATTTTTGACAACGACGGGAACATCTCCCACTACCAGGGTATCGTCCTCGATACCACCGAGCGACGACGCGCGCTCGAAGCCCTCAGCAGGACACAAAACGTCTTCGAAACCCTCGTGATGACCGCGCCCGATGCCGTCCTCACCCTCGACAGCGAAGCCCACATCGTTTTTGCATCGCCGCGCACCGCCGAATTGCTCAAACTCGCCAGTCCTGCTCAACTAACCGGGCTTGATTCCTTGGATTTTGTAGCGCCGGAATGGCGCGACCGCGCCCGGGCCGCTTTCAAAAAAGCCGGGCAAGAAGGCGCCGTTCGCGGCGTCGAACTCCTGCTCCAATGCGCCGACGGCTCCTCCCTCCACGCCGAATTCAGCGCCACCGCCTTGACGCACGTCGGCGGCCGAACGATGTTCACCGCAATCGCCCGAGACATCTCCGAGCGGATCGCCGCACAGGAGGCACTCAATAAGACCCAGGAGCAGTTCAGGTACATTCTCGACAATTCCCGAGACGTCGCCTACAAGCTCAACGTCCAAACCTGGCAATACGAATATGTCAGCCCCTCCGTATCCATGTTCGGCATAAACGCCGACGACTTCATCGCCCAGGGGCCCAAGGCATACCGCGCTCGGCTCCACCCGGACGACGAAGCCGTTATGGCCGCACTCTACGAAAAATACTTTCAAGACCCCACCCTCCACCCATTGCCCGCCACCATCGAATACCGCGTCCGCAACGACGCCGGCGAGTACCGGTGGATTGCCGACACGTTCCGCGCCATTCGCGATTCCCAGGGAAACCTGGTGGCCGAGGTCGGCAACATCCGCGACGTCACGGAGCGAAAAGATTCCGAAGCACTGATGCTCGCCCAGCGCGATCTCGCCCTGAAGCTCGCCGGGTGCTCGAGCCTCGAAGAGGCCGTCACATTATGCCTGCAAACGGCCCTTGTGCTGGCCGGCATGGAAGCAGGCGGCCTGTACCTGTTAGACGAGGCCACCCGCGGCTTCTACCTCGCCAGCGCCGTTAACCTCTCCGATGAGATGGTACAGGAAGTGGCATACGCCACGGCCGATTCGCCCAGAACGCAATTCCTCATGAAAGGCCAGCCCGTTTACTGCCGCTACCAGGATTTCGCACTCGGCCATGGCGAGGCCGCGGCCCGAGAGCAGCTCCGCGCATTGGCCATAATACCCGTCTTGCATCAGAATACTACCATCGCCTCCTTGAACCTCGCGTCCCGCATACTCGACGAGATTCCACTGGCCAACCGCCGCGCGCTCGAAACCATCGCCGCTCACATTGGCACCACACTCGCCCGACTCCAGGCACAGGAAGCGCTCCGCGAAAGCGAAGAAAAGTACCGAAGCCTCGTCGAAAACGCCTACGACGGCATCTGCATCGTCCAGGAAGGCCAATTGAAATACAGCAATCCACAGTTGGCTCAGATCCTCGGCGCGCCCCTCGACCAAATGATCGGCGCCGAATTTCGCCGATATTTCAAATCCCAATCCGCCTACAACCTGCTCCAGGCCGCACTCGCCCCATCCCACGGACCCGCCCCCCTCATCGAGGCTGAACTCGGCCGCCGCGACGGAAAATCCGTCGACGCCGAAATCAAAGCCAGCCGAATCACGTTCATGAACGCGCCCGCCACATTCGTCCTCGTGCGCGACGTGACCGACCGAAACCAGGCACTCCGCTCGATCGAAGAACAGCGGCTTGAAATCGCCGCCGCGGCCCGCATGTCCGAGCTGGGAATGATGGCCAGCGGCGTCGCCCACGAAATCAACAACCCACTCGCCGTCATCTCCGGCGTCGCCGAACAATTGCGCAAGCTCCTGGACGGCGCGGATATCGCCACCGGCCAAAAGCAGATGGCCGCACAACAGATCGACAAAATCATCCGACACGCACACCGGATCGAGCGTATCATCGCCAATATGAAAGCCTTTGCCCGCGACGGCACGTCCGACCCCGTCAGAACCTCCTGCCTCGCCACCATCATCGCGGACGCGCTCGACCTGTGCGAGGCACGGTTTGCCGCACACGGCGTCCGCCTCGAGGTCCCCACCGTGCCCAAGGGCCTCACCCTCGAATGCCGCCCCGCTCAGATTGTCCAGGTGCTCGTGAACCTCCTGACAAACTCGTTCGACGCCGTCGAAAAAATGACCGAGCCCTGGGTCAAAATCGACTTCGCCGCCACCCCCGAATCCATCGAACTGGGCGTGGTCGACAGCGGGCCCGAAATGGACCCACTCGTCCGCGAACAGGCCTTGCAGCCGTTTTTCTCCACAAAAGAGATCGGGAAAGGCAGCGGGCTCGGGTTGACAATATCCAAGGGCATAGTCGAAAATCATCACGGTTCGCTGGCTATTGACCACACCGGCGGGCATACCCGATTTGTGGTCCGGCTGCCCAGAAAACAGCCGCAAAACCGGCCGCAGGGGGAAACGCATGAACGCCCTTGAAGATGCCACCGTACTCGTTGTCGACGACGAGCCCGACTTGTGCGACATGCTCGCGTTCGAGTTCCGCCTCCAGGGGAGCCGCGTACTCGCCGCCAACGACGGCGAAGCCGCGTTCAAGCTGGTGCAATCCCAGCGCATCGACGCCGTCGTCACAGACGTCCAGATGGCCCGCGGCACCGGCCTCGAATTGCTCGACCGAATCCGCGCCCGCCACGCCCACGAGCCACTCGTCGTCTTCATCACCGCGTACGACACCGCACTCTCCCCCATCGAAGCGTACGACCGCGGCGCCGAAGGCTATTTTGGAAAACCGTTCCGACTCAAAGACCTCATCGACCGCGTCCAGCGCGTACTCACCGCGCCACGCATCCGCTGGGAAAACCCGCCCCTCCACCTGCCGGACTTCTGCGTTGCGCGCCACTGCCAAAGCCTCCAAACCGCCCGCGAACTCAGAACCATCGAACTCGGCCGAGGCGGGTTCGCCCTGTCGCTCGACGGCAACCCGCCCCCCGGCCAAATCGAACCCGGCCGGCCCCTCGCGTTCGACATCAAGTTTCAAAACGGACCACTCAACACCGTCGAGGGTTCCGGCGCCGTGCGATGGCTCGTGGAAGACCGAAATTCACATGTCACCTGCGGCATCGAATTCGACTACCTCGAACCCGCCTGCCGCCAAAATGTCCTCGACTGGCTCGCATCCAACCCCTGCCGGCCGTTCATCCCCCGCCTGACCGCCTAAACCTTCCTCCACCGACCCCCGACTATCTATTCGGTCGCGGTAGGGACACGGGTTGCCCCGTGCCCCCCGCACGGATCCCGGCGTGCGGCACTACCGCACCGGGCTCTTGCCTTGGGTTCTGACGCAGGGTCGCGCCTTGCGTATCCGGTCCAGCGCTGCATTCAGGTCCGTCTGGCCCTGAGTCCAGACCCTGGTTTGCTCTCCCGGTTTTCCCTTGGCCAGACCCCTTCCCTCCGGGCACTCCGCCGCGGGCAGTCTCCCGCTCGCCTTGTTCGCGCCCTTCCCCGGTACTATGGGCCTGTCCGACTTCCCGCCGCCGTTCATCGCGGACGTGCTCCTTTCGGATTCTCCGCGCGGACCCCGCGTACAGCGCGTGGCCAGCGGCGGGACCTCCCGGGTTCCGCGCAAGATGTTTGCGTGCGTGCGTGGGGTCTCCGACCGCGCGGGGTCCGGACACGCCTTGCGATGGCGGCGCGCCCGGTGTGGCCTTCCGAACAAAGGAACGCCGTCGGCACCCCGGACAAGACTATTTCGCGGCTCAATACCCAGCCCGCACGTTCCCCTGCCAACGCTTGCACCGCGGCCTTGCGGCCGCAGCGCCATGGCTCGGGGCCAGTGTGGCTCGCTATGCCTTCACTGTACAAGACTCTCACTCGCTACACCTTGCCGGCTTTCCCCGGCGCTGTCTCCTTTAGGTCCCTTATGGTCGCGGTAGGGACACGGGTTGCCCCGTGCCCCCCGCACGGATCCCGGCGTGCGGCACTACCGCACCGGGCTCTTGCCTTGGGTTCTGACGCAAGGTCGCGCCCT
>Ga0315285_10002328_pt1 | contig 19844 bp, 22 predicted proteins | sample YL17G09_36_MG_FD_203698 | JGI IMG/M metagenome (GOLD analysis project Ga0315285, IMG submission 203698) | Sediment microbial communities from Yellowstone Lake, YNP, Wyoming, USA - YL17G09_36 | ecosystem: Environmental > Aquatic > Freshwater > Lake > Sediment | place: USA: Wyoming | collected...
AGTGGACCATGGTGCGCGGGAATCGCGTATCCCCACGGGGCTTTTTGGCTAGCTGCTCCGCCCTACTCGGCATAATCCGAAACTCGGCATGGCATCAGTCATGCCGAGATCGGCATGACTGATGAAAAGTGGGTAGATCGAGAGCGATGTTTCCATGCGCTTGGTGATTATTCATTTGACATCCGGCAGGCCATGGGGTAACGTCTCTGTCAATTTTCTCCTGTCCTGGCGGGCCGCGCTCTTCCCCAATCCCGCACGGCGAGGACCGCGAGCATCTCACCCGTGTAGAGTCGCCGTGATCTCGGCCACCCTGGACCAGGGTCAAGGCGTCAACCCAACGCGAACTCTCTCGGGAGCATAGATATGCATCCGCACGCGACGAATCGCGTTGAGGCGTCACCCCTTGCCGTTGTGGACCTCACACCTCCCCGAGTTGGAGGCCAGGCGCCCTTTCTCCTCCCTGCGGCGAAGGAATACCGAACCCTCCGGGTTGTCCTGATCAAACCCTCGAAGTACGACGACGAGGGGTATGTCGTCCGTTTCTGGAGAGGGGTATTGCCGAACAACAGCCTGCACGTGCTGCACGGCCTGACAGAGGATGTCAAGAGGCGTGGAGTCTTCGGCGACATCGCCATCCAGGTGGATACCTTCGACGAGACGGCACAGAAGGTGCCGGTCAAGCAGATCGTGCGATGGAGCCGCCAGCCTGCCACCAAGCTGGTCGTGGGCCTGGTCGGGGTCCAGACCAATCAGTTCCCGAGAGCCCTCGACCTGGGAAAGCAGTTCCGGGCCCACGGGATCGACGTCATCATGGGCGGATTCCACACCAGCGGCACCATCAACATGCTGGGCGAGCAGGAGCCAGACATCCAGGAACTCATCCGGGAATCCATTATCGTCGTGTCCGGCGAGGTGGAGGGATACTGGGAAGGCATCCTGGCCGATGTCCTCAACGGGCGATTGAAACCCGTGTACTCCTTCGCCAAGGACCTCAAGAATCTGGTGAACATCGAAGAGGCCCCCCCACCGGTGATGAGCCCGAAGACCATGAAACACTTCGCCAGCAGCTCCTTCGCGACGGTGGAGACCTCGCGCGGCTGTCCGTTCGCCTGCACGTTCTGCACCATCATCAACGTGCAGGGCCGGATCATGCGGGAGCGTTCCCCGGAGTCCATCGCCGCGCTCGTGCGGAAGAATTACCTGGAAAACGGGTTCAACTTCTACTTCTTCACGGACGACAACTTCGTCCGCAAGAAGCAGTGGCGCGAGACCTTCGAAGCCCTCATCCGCCTGCGCCAGGAAGGCATCAAGATCGCCTTCATGATGCAGGTGGACTTGGCGCGCAAGCCGAAGGACTTCGTGCGCCTGGCGGCCGAGGCCGGCTGCAGCCAGGTGTTCATCGGCATGGAGAGCGTGAACCCGCAGAACCTCAAGGCGCAGGGCAAGGCACAGAACAAGGTCGACGAATATCGGAACAACATCCGGGAGTGGCACGACGCCGGCATCGTCGTGCAGACCGGGTACATCATCGGCATGCCCTTCGACACGAAAGACCAGATCCGCCGTGACATCCAGTACCTCATGGACGAGATTCAACCGGACGTGGCCTCCTTCTTCATGTTTACGCCGCTGCCGGGATCCCACGATCACCTGGAAATGAAGAAGCGGGGCGAGTGGATGGACCCCGACTTCAACAAGCGGGACTCGTTCCACCCCGTCATCAAGCACCCCAACATGACGGCCGAGGAATGGATGGAGGCCTACGAGGAGGCCTGGAAGGCCTTCTACAGCAAGGAGAATATCGCGAGGATCCTCGCCCGCTGGGACCACGACCCGCGCGGCTATTGGGGCGCGGTCTTCATGCTCATGTGGTACAAGAACGCGGCCCTGATCGAGAAGACGCATCCGATGATCGCGGGATTCTTCCGCCTGAAGGACCGGCGCACGCGACGGCCCGGGTTTGCCGTGGATTCCCCGCCGGTCCACCTCTGGAAACGGACCAAGGATGTGGTCCGCCTCTTCGTCTCCTGGGCCCGCTGCCTCAAGGAGATGGAGGAGATCTGGCTCCAGACACGCCCGAGGAGCGAGCGGGAGAAGCGCTGGGTCGAAGAGATCGAGAGAATCCAGGGAGAGATCTGGCAGACCTTGAAGATCGCGGAGTGGCAGAAAACCTACAATGACGCCAGGGCGGCCCTCCCGGCCAAGGCGCGGGCCCTGCTGGATCCCTTCGAGGACCTCTCCTCGAAGATCCTGCTTGGCCCCGAGGATCTGGATGCCTTCCTGAAGAACTGGGGGGGCCTCCAGGGTAGGCTTCAGGAACTTTATCACCGTTTTGCCAGGGAAGATGGGCCTGCCAAGCGATGGTTGGATCACCTTTCCAGGTTGCACCAGGAGGCCTGGCAGAGTTCGAAGGCTCAGGAATGGCAAGCCCGGTACGCGGACTTCAGGTATCAGTTGCCATCCAAGATGCACCTCCTCTACGTCAAGTTTGACGCCTTGAGCAACCGGGTGGTCTACTCCCGCCAGGATCTCAAGACTTGCTGGACGAGGACCTCGGAGCACCTGCACGCGTTGCGGATCTGGAATATCCAGCCGTCCAGAGTCGTGGTGACCTTTTTCAAGGAGCTTTGCCTGTCCACGACGTTTGCCCGGAGGGTCATTTCCTCCTTCTATACGACGGACTGGAGTCTCATGAAATCCGAGTAGGCCCACCAGTGCAGGCCGGGCACCGACTGTGCCTCGGCAGTGACGGGCACTGGTCCCCAGGATGCCCGCCTGCCCGCCAGGGCCATGATGAGTACTCGTTGCGACAAAATCAGGAGCGCCAGCAAAAAAACCTTGACAAAGGCAAACGGGCGGGGTAGTTTCCGCACCGTTTGTGCCGGGTTGTAACCACTGATAGACGCTCAGGGCAGGCAGTTTGCAGTACGCAGGATTTTCGAAAACCGCGACCGCGTGCTGAATTCGCCGTCGCGGTTTCTCTTTTTGGCCCCCCGCCAAATGCGGGGGGCCGGCGGAGGGCTTGGGCAGATTGAGCCGGGATGCCCGCCGTCGCTGATGACCACGCCTGGGTACAAGAGGAGGTTCGGAAGTGAGGCTGACTGGCAAGGTAAAATGGTTCAATGATGCGAAGGGGTATGGGTTCATCGAGCGTCCCGATGGCGATGATGTCTTTGTACATTATACCGCCATTCAAGGCACGGGATTCCGCTCCCTGAGCGAGGGCATGGAGGTGGAGTTCGAAGTCGTGGATGGCCCCAAGGGGAAGCAAGCGGCGAACGTGAGCAAGGTCGCCGCCCAGAGCTAATCTGCCAGCGACGCATTGACGTACGAACCCCGGCGACCATGGTACGTCGCCGGGGTTTCTGTTTGCCCGAGGCAAACTGGCAATTGGGCAATCGGGCAACCCGGCTCAACCTGATTGCCAGGTTGCCAAGTTGCCGGATTGCCCCTGACTCGGCTCTCGGCTCTCATGAACGCCATCACTGCCCGCCATCTGACCAAGCGCTTTGGCGACCTCGTGGCCGTGGATGATATCGACCTCGAGGTCGGGGTCGGGGAATGCTTCGGCATCCTCGGTCCCAACGGCGCCGGGAAGACGACAACCGTCCGGATGATCCATGCGGTCACTCCTATCACGATGGGCGACCTCGTGGTCCTGGGCCTTCGGGTGGACCAGGAACCGGCCGCCGTGAAGCGCCGCATCGGCGTGGTCCCCCAGGAGGAGAACCTGGACCCGGATCTCACCCCGTGGGAGAACTTGCTGGTCTTCGCCCGATACTTCGACATCCCGCGGGCCGAGGCCCGCCGCCGGGCCTCGGCCCTTTTGGCTTTCGTGGGGCTGGCGGCTCGCGCGGCGAGCGCCCTCGACGAACTCTCCGGGGGGATGAAGCGGCGCCTCCTGATCGCGCGTGCCCTGCTGAATCAACCCGAGCTCCTCATCCTCGACGAACCCACGACTGGGCTGGACCCGCAGGCCCGACACCTGGTCTGGCAGCGCTTGCGGACCTTGAAGGCCGAAGGGGTCACCCAGGTGCTGACGACCCATTACATGGAGGAGGCCGCGCAGCTCTGCGACCGGGTCGCCCTCATGGACGCCGGACGCATCCTGCGCCAGGGTTCGCCCATGGAATTGGTCCGCGCCGAGATCGGAGAAGAGGTCATCGAGGTCCGCGGGGACGCCTCCCTGCACCGCGAGGCCCTCGCTGCCCTCGACGACAGAGGGCTTCGCTGGGAACAGGCAGGGGACACGTTGTACCTGTACTGCAAGGACGGGCGGGCGCTGCTGCCGATCCTGAGTGCCCTGAGGCCACCGCACCTTCTGCATCGACCCGCCAGCCTGGAGGACCTGTTCCTGAAGCTGGCCGGCCGCAGTTTGCAGGAGTGAAAGGAGAATACCCCTTACTTATCCACCCCCACCCGAGCTCTCCCCCCTCCGAGGGGGAGGGAGTGGGAGGGGGTCTGTAAAATCTGCGTAATCTGCGGATCGAGTGTGTCCTGGAGCTTTTCATGACACTGGTATGGCCGACGTGGAGAGCGGTGCGTGTCTGGGAGCGGAACCTGGCGGTCTTCCGGAAATACTCGCTGCCCAGCCTGGTCGGCCCGAGCATCGGGGAGCCTCTCCTCTATCTCCTCGGCTTGGGATTCGGTCTCGGGACCCTGGTGGGCATGGTGGGCGGCCAGCGGTACGTGGAGTTCGTGGCCCCCGGCATGGTCATGTCCTCGGCGATGTTCGCCGCGGCGTACGAGTGTACCTACGGCGCGTACGTTCGCATGATCCACCAGAAAACGTATGAGGCCATCATCACCACCCCGCTGAGCCTCGAGGATGTGGTGGCAGGCGATATCCTTTGGGGGGCCAGCAAGGCGACCTTCAACGGAGCGGTGATGCTGCTGGTGGTCGTCCTCTTCGGTCTGGCTCGATCTCCCTGGACCCTGGCGGTTCCCGTCGTCATCGCCCTGCTGGCTCTGCTGTTTGCCTCGCTGTCCCTGGTGGTCGCGGCGCTGGCGAAGAGCTTCGAGTTCTTCAACTACTACCTGACCCTGGTGGTGACCCCCATGTTTCTCTTCTGCGGGGTCTTCTTCCCGCTGGAATCCCTGCCGCCCTGGACCCAGGCATTGGCCAAGTTCCTCCCGCTGACGTACGCCGTGCGGGCCACCCGTGCCCTCATGCAGGGCCAGCCGGGCCCGGAGGCGCTTCTCCCGCTGGTGTGGCTGGTCCCTGGCATCATTGTGGCCTTCCTGCTCGCCGCCCGCCTGGTCCGCCGCCGCCTGATCCACTAATCCCGGCAGCCGTCGCTTGACAGGGAAGCCCTGAGTGAGCTATCCAATGCCCTCGTGGCTGCACCAGCCGCCGGTCACACCATGCAGGGGGTAGGACGCCCGAGATCGGGCGGAAAGGAGGAACCGATGTTCTGTTACCTGGGGTACGTGGTCCTGTTCGTGGAGGACCTCGAGCGAACGCTGGCCTTTTACGTGGACAAGATGGGCCTGCCCGTGCGCTTCCGGGCCGAGGGATACGTGGAATTGGCCGTGGAGGGATCGAGATTCGCCCTGCTGGCCCGGTCACGGGTATCCGAGCTGACGGGGGACGCGCATACGGCTCAGCCCGCGGCCGGGGCCCACGAGGGCTCTGTCACGCTGCTGGTCGAGGGCGTGGACCGCGTCCACCGCGAATTGGCGGGGCGCGGCGTGACGTTCCTCGGTGGCCCAGAAAACCGCCCGTGGGGGCAGCGGGCAGCCTACTTCCAGGACCCGGAGGGGCACCTGATCGAGATCGCCACCAACCTGCCGCGGCCGATGCGCACCGCCTAGCAGTCACGGGAGCGTGGAGCAGCATCACGGACTTCGCAGAGGGTGCAGCCTCCTGCGGAGGCATCCCGACCGGGAACTCCGCGCAATCCGCGGAATCTGCGCCCCCGCCGGGGCGTGGCGTCAACACCGTCTGGCCATGGAGAGCGTTCGATGAAGATCCTACGCGCCGAAATGCTTCAGGGATTGCTGACCCGTGCCTTCGAACGCATGGGGACTCGACCAGAGGACGCTGCACAGGTCGCGGCCTCGTTGGTGCGAGCGAGTCTCTGCGGGTACGACTCGCATGGCGTGTTCCGCCTGGTGCAGTACCATGAGACGTGGAAGGCGGGCCTGCTGCAGCCGGCCGCCCGTCCCGTCATCGTCAAGGAAGCGGCCTTTGCCGCCAAGGTGGACGGTCGCCATGCCTTCGGCCAGGTGACTGCCCGCTTCGCCACGGACGTGGCGGTCCAGAAGGCGAAGAGTAGCGGCGTCGGCGTCGTGACCGTGACGGCGTGCAACGACGTGGGCCGGCTGGCGGATTATGCCGAGGCCATCAAGGAGGCCGGTCTGATCGGGCTCGTCATGGTGAATGATTGCGGGGCCGGTCAGTCCGTGGTCCCCTCGGGGGGCATGGAGCCGCGGCTTTCCACGAACCCCATCGCCGTAGGGATTCCGGGCCAGACGGGGCCGGGGATCCTCTTCGATTTCGCGACGAGCGCTGTTGCCTACGGGAAGGTCCGGCAGCTCTTCCTGCGCGGGGAGGCGGCGCCGCTGGGCTGGCTCATCGATGCCGTGGGCAAGCAGACGACCGACTCAGCCCGTTTGTTCACCGAGCCCAAGGGGGCCCTGCTCCCCGCGGGAGGACACAAAGGCTACGCGCTGGCTCTCGCGGTCGAAGTTCTGTCCGGCATCCTGTCCAGCGCAGGGTTTGCCAACCCCCACGGGGGGCCCGAAGGGCTGAACGGTGTGTTCATTCTGGCCTTGGATGTGACCTGGTTTCTGCCGCCCGAGGAGTTCCGCTCCAAGGTGGATCAGTTGACCGCGTACGTGAAGAGCTCGAAGCCTCTTCCGGGAGGAACACCGGTGCAGATTCCTGGCGAGCCAGATCGGGAGGAAGCCACCCGCCGGGCCCGGGAAGGCATCCCGCTGAGCGAACAGGCCTGGGCCAAGGTGGCGGCGGTCCTGTCCGACCTCGGCCTCGCGGATGCCTTGCCGCAATGATCGCGGAAGACGACTCCTCGCTCTCCCAGGAGATCTGACCCAAGGGTTCGCCCCGGAGGAACCGCAGGGCCATCCCCGTCTTGCGCAGGGCACGCCAGCGTTCGAGGAGCCTACCTGCCATCGGACCAACAGCACGGAGCCACCGGCCGGGCCCGACTCACCTCCTCGCGCCGAGGTTGGGGAGCTCCAAGACAGGCAGGGCTCTCAAGGGGGACGGGTTTCAGAGCGGTGATACGATGTGACGTCTCGTCGCGAGAAGGCTGAGTCCACCTTGAAACGGAGGGCCAGCCCGACCCCCTTCGACCAGGCTAGCCGCTTGGGTCGGCTAACGGCCTGCCCATGAAGCCGCCGGCGCAGCCCGTCGGCTTCATGGGCTTGATACTCATCAAGACCCGCCCTGCGCCTCTTTTTCGCCACGGCTGACACGACTGACCCAATAACCTGGCCGACGGCTATGGTGAGCCACCGCCAGGATGAGCAAGCTATCCTTCTCGATTGAGTAGATGAGCGAGTACCGGAACTTCCGCAGTATGCGCTTCCGCGCGCCCGGTCGAAGCTCCTGAGCCGATTCCGGGAATTGTGCGATGAGGCTCTCGACCCTCCGGACCTCGGCGAAGAAGCGTCGCCCCAGCCCTTTGGTTCGCAGTTCGAGGTAGCCGATCTCATTCAGCAACTCGTCCTCGGCGGCCTCGTGGTACCTGACGGGCATCACCGGAGGAGCCTTTCCGCCTTTTGGTGTACCTCTTCCGCCCGGACCGCCTTGGCGCGACCTGCGCGGTACTCCTCCAAGCGCCTTTGGGCTTCCTCGGCCCAAAGGCGTTCCGCCTCCTCCTCACTCAGCTCCTCTAGGCTCGCCAGAAGCCTCTCCGCTAGGGCCGCACGATCATGAACGTCTAGACTCAGGGCGTGTTTGAGAACCTCGATTAGATCTGACATCTTGACCTCCGCGTCCATTCTATCGGCCAAGGACCCTCGGGGCCTAACGCTCGGGGTAACCGGCCGGGCCGATTGCCCAACCACAAATCAACTGCACCAACCACCGACCGCCTACCGCCGGCGTGCCCGGGTCGGTTGACCCCGTGGTTAGCGCCCCTTGACTATCCGGTCATACTCGTCGTGCGAGCCGATCCATACCCAGATGAAATCGTCTCCGTCTTCGACGGCCAAGGCTCGGTGAGCCGGGTCAACCCTGGCTGACCAGAACGCACCGACCTTCTTGAACTGCAGTGGCGGGTGTCGGGGGTCGGACCGCAACAACCCAAAGCACTTGTCAGCTCGGTCTCGGACCTCTTGTGGCAGTTGGTGGTATCTCCGCCAGAACTGTTCCGTGGTCCGATGCATCAGAGGTCCTTCAGGGTTCGCTCGGCCTTGGCGTCTTGGGCCTCCTTGACTAGGAAGTCAAGCTTGCCGGACGTGGAGTCAGCCTCGATCTCTCGGTCCCACTTCTCCCAGTCACGCTCCAGGAACCACCGCCGAAATTGGCTGTACTCGTTTTCCGGAAGAGATTCGATCGCCAGTTCCAATTCTTCAAGCCTAGTCATATGGATCCTCCAAGAACAGCCACTGCAGCAGAGTGTTACCGTCTGCGCTAACGTCAGAGGTCACCGTTTGCCAACCCCCCGCAGGTTGGCGGTACGGTGCACCTCTTGGTTGGCCACTCCTATCTCGCCGTTTTCCAGAAAGGCGTGGAGTTGCCGACACGTGGAGTCAAATGCGCTGACCTCTTGTTCCGAGTCGAGCTGTCCGCAATACGGTCCCCCGTCTGGACCGACAGACTCACGGAGTTTCTGAACCGGTGGAACGGCGTATCCGTCGAAAGTGCTCACCTCCCGGATGATCTCGCCACCGAGCAGCCAGAGGCTGTCCAGGTGGTTTCGGATCGTCTTCTTCTTCAGTCCCTTCGCGATGAGGTGCCCCAGAAAGGGCCGCATGGCATCAAGCAGTCCCTGACCGTAGGCCCTGTCCTCCTCCACACCCATCCAGCGTTGGGGCCACTCAGGAAAATCGGGGCAGATATCTTCGATCGTGTCCATCTTCCCCCTGCCCAACGGGGCGGCGGATCAGCCGCGCGGGCGATGGCGAGCTCGCTCGCCGAAGCCTGTGGCGGCTGCAGCCGCGTGATGGGGCGTGCGAGCGGCCCCAGCAGGCGGCACCCTCGCGCGCCCCGCAGGTTACCCGCGTGGTCCTTGCTCTCGCTGCTCGGCGGATCCCGACCCGCTGAGAATGGTCATCAGGGCGGTGATGATCTCGTGTAATGCCCCGTCGGTCAGCACACCCACCTGGGCCACAATGAGGGTATCGTTGGCCGTGAACAGCTTCCCCGGGCGGACATGCTCACGATGCGGAGAGAGCCCGACCGGAAGCTACTTTCGGTCAACTGAATCGCCCGAGGATCCCCCTATGGTTTGCTGGTGACTTGGGCGAGAATCGAGTCCCCGCGCCCTGCGTCAGCCAGAGCCACCGCCGGACGGAGCTTGGCCTGAGTGAGGTCAGTGAACGGAAAGGGGACGAGGACTACCGCGCCTGCTGCAGATGGGACCAAGCCGCGTCCTCCTCAGGCCTGCTCCAATCCCGCGCCAGCGCCGGCTCGCTAAGCAGAGAGACCTCGTGGACCGCCGCCTCGGCAGGTTCCTCAAGGATCATCACAAAGGCCCGTCGCGCGCGCGGCAGGCTGACCGACTCCAGGAGTCGGACGTTGCCCTGTTCGTCGACTACGGCCTCGATTGCTCGAATCATTCTGATGCCTCCGGTTCGACTGTACCACGCATCCACTTGCCCGAACAGCGGCGAACTACAATTTTGGCAGGTCTGTCTCATACCGCGAACGCTGCAAGGGCTGCAGCCTATTCATTTGACCCTGGATATCGGTTCGGGCCGTAATCCGTTGATTGTGAGCGCTCTGACGTACGCGAACCGTGCCGGCGCCTGCCGGTCCGCCTGGCTAATCCTGGCAGCGGAGGTTGCGACCCCCCGCGCCCGCGTCCCGGGGATGGGCCCATCGCAGGGCCTGTCCTGAGCCCTCACCTGGAGAGCCCACCGCAAATAGTTATGTAGCACGGCCCCGGGAGGCGGTCAAGTGCAAGGGTGGTAGCAGGCCCAGTCTGCGGGTGCCCGCCGTCCGCAGAGGCGGGAGCGCCTCTGGAGCTACTTCCGGTAAAGCAGTCGCGGGACTACCAGCGTCAGATCGGGGATGAAGGTGACGACAGCCAGCATCACGACCATGACCAGCAGGAGCGGCACCAGAGGCCTGATCACGCAATCGAGCGGCTCCTTGGAGATGCTGCAGGCCACGTAGAGGCAGGTCCCCACCGGCGGCGTGACGTACCCGATGCCCAGGTTGGCGATGATCATGATCCCGAAGTGGACGAGGTCGATCCCGAACCGCTCCGCCGTCGTGGATAGTCCTCGGGCGGAAGGAAGGACCGTCGTCGTCCCAGACATCGCCCCGTTCCGGAAGGTGGTCGAGTCAGTGTAGGAGCAACTGGGGAACGCCGTGCCGCGAGGCTGATGGGTCGTTCGCTGACAGGGCTTGGCGCAAACCTACTCCGACGCGGGCGACACTATCAATCTTCCCAATCGACGGCAGGAAAATGCCGAAGGGTGTCCGGGTTTCCTGCCGATTGGAACCGTTTTCCTGTCGATGGTGCTGGGCAGAATAAACCGGATTGCCAAGGGACCATTGGCTGTGTAGCCTATGCCACCTTTCTGGACCGAACGCGATGAAGCCACTCGATCCTGACTCGACTGGAATTCCACGAGGTTTTCCAAACACAATCGAAGGAGGGATCCATGAACGGAACAGCACTGAAACAACTGTTGATCTCTGTCTGCGGTCTGGCCATGGCGACCTGCCTCGCCGTCGCGGCCACCCCACTTTCTTCCACCGCTCAGACTATCGTGGACGAATGGAACACGGTGAAGGCGCCACCCGCGCCTGAGCTGAAGCCGGTGACAGTCGAACCAAAGGTGACCGCTCTGCTGATCCTGGATATCCAGAAACAAATCTGCACCCCAGAGCGACTCCGCTGCACGGCTTCCGTTCCGAAAATTCAGGGCCTCCTGGCTCGCACCAGGGCCAAAGGTGTGCCGGTGATCTACTCTCTTGGCACGGGGACGGCTGCTGACATTTACCAGGAGGTGGCGCCGGTGGGTGGAGAGCCGGTGGTCACGTCGGGACCGGACAAGTTCCTGGGGACGGATCTGGAAAAGATTCTGAAAGAGAGGGGGATTACCACAGTGGTCGTCACCGGGACGGCCGCACACGGGGCCGTTACCTATACGGCCAGTGGGGCAGCCTTGAGGGGATTCAAGGTGATCGTTCCGGTAGAAGGCATGTCGGCTGAGAATACTTGTGCCGAGCAGTACACCGCATGGCACCTCGTGAATGCGCCTCGGGTCGGCGCGCAGGTCACCCTGACGAGGATAGACATGATCCAGTACCCCTAACCGTACCGCTCCGGATGCAGAGCCGTCCTCAACGAAGGTCACCTGGAGTATTTGCTATACCTCCCCCAGGAACCTGAAGACACAGCCAGAGAATTCACGCCGAGAAGACCACGGGCCTCCCGGGTATCCGGGGGGCCCTTATCATTTGCGTCGCATCGCCTTCCGACCGAGCCGATCCCGCGTTGCGGGCTTTACACCTGAACACCTGCCAGCTATAGTGTCGCCGGCTCGAGGGGGACCGTCCGGGACGCGACCCTTCCTCAAAGGAGGCGCCATCATGTGGATCCCGCTCGCCGTCGCCGCCATCCTGGTCCTGGCCGCCATCACGATCTACAACAGCCTCGTGCGCCTGCGGGTGCAGTGCGACAACGCCTGGGCCGACATTGACGTCCAGCTCAAGCGCCGCCATGACCTTGTCCCCAACGTCATCGAGACCGTCAAAGGCTACGCCGCCCACGAGCGGGAGACCCTGGACATGGTGGTCGCTGCCCGCTCCCGCGCCATGGCCGCTCAGAGCCCGGGCACGAAGGCCGAAGCCGAGGGTATGCTCACCCAGGCGCTCAAATCGCTCTTTGCGCTGGCCGAGGCCTACCCCCAACTCCGGGCTGTGGAGAGTTTTAATCAGTTGCAAACTACCCTCAGCCAGATCGAAGAGGCTATCCAGAACGCCCGCCGCTACTACAACGCCGTCGTCCGCGACCTCAACACGAAGGTCGCCCAGTTCCCGTCGAACATCGTTGCCAGCTCCTTTGGCTTCAAGCCGCGCGAGTTCTTCGAGGTGAGCGCCGCCGCAGAACGGGAGGTTCCCCAGGTGCGCTTCGGGCCCGGTACCGGCGGAGCGGGCACCAGCGGAGCTGGTACCGGCTGAGCGGGTGCCCGCTCGTCCGGAGAGGAGACGGCCATGCGTCGGCATCGGTTCCTGCTCCTTGCCCTGCTTCTCTTAGCCGCAGCGTCCCCGCCCTCCGTCGATGCCCGGTCGCTGATCATCGAGAGCTTCGAGGCGGGCATCGTCGTCAACGCCGACGGGACCATCGGGGTCACGGAGATCATCCGCCCACGTTTCATCGGCACCTGGAATGGGATCTACCGCACCATCCCGATCGAATATCGCACACCCCAGGGTCTCAACTACACGTTGTTCCTGGACGTGCAGGCCATCACCGATGACGCCGGCAGACCCCTCAAGTACGAACAGAGCCGCGAGCGGCATTACCGGAAGTTCAAGATCTGGGTGCCTGGCGCCAACAATGCCACCCGGACGGTCGTCCTTCGCTACCAGGCGCAGAACGGGCTGAAGTTCTTCGAGGAGCACGACGAACTCTACTGGAACGTCACCGGGGATGAGTGGCAGGCTCCCATTCACGCCGCCAGTGCCCGCATTGAGTTGCCGTCGGGGGTCACGGGGCTGCGCGCCGCGGCCTTCACCGGCGTCTACGGCTCTCGCGAGCAGGCCGCCAGCGTAGAGACGGGTGGGAGCGAGGTCACCGTCCGGATGCTGCGCCGGCTCAATTTCCGCGAAGGGCTGACGGTGGCGGTGGGCTGGGACCCCGGCGTTGTCCGCCGCCCCGGCCCGCTGGCCCGATTTGCCCTCTTCCTGCGCAGTAACTGGATGTTCTGCATTCCCCTGGCTATCTTCGTCGTCATGCTCTGGCCCTGGTACACCCGAGGACGCGATCCGCGGCGCCGGCCCATCAGCCCCCAGTACGAGCCGCCGGAAGGGCTCACGCCGGCCGAGCTGGGGACGCTGGTGGACAATTCCCCCGACATGCGCGACATCACCGCCACCCTGGTTGACCTGGCAGTGCGGGGCTACCTGCAGATCCAGGAGCACGAAGAGAAGAAGCTGCTGGGCCTTCGAACGACTCGAGAGTATCTCTTCAGCCTGGGGAAGTCGGTGCCCGCGTGGAAGGACTTGCAGCCCCACGAGCGCGCGCTGCTGGAGTCGCTGTTCGCCGGGGGCGCCCGGGACTCGGTGGAGTCAACGGAGCTGGAGAACACCTTTTACGCCCGCCTCCCCGGGATCCGGGATCGAATCTTCAACCGGTTGGTGGAGCGCCGCTACTACACCCAACGCCCCGACAAGGTCAAGCATGCATATATCATCGCCGGCATCCTGGTCGGCTTCAGCGTGGCCGTGGGCGGCGTATTCCTCAGCGTCTCGCTGGGCCAGTCCCCGGTCTCCGCAATTACCGCGGGCATCCTCAGCGCCGCCATCGCCATCGGGTTCGCCTGGTTCATGCCGGCCCGGACGCTGCGTGGGGCCCGGGTCCTGGAAGGCATCCTGGGGTTTGAGGATTTTCTCGCGCGGGTCGAGGGCGACCGCTTTCAACGCATGGTGAAGACCCCGGAGCTTTTCGAGAAGTTCTTGCCCTATGCCATGGCCCTCGGGGTGGAGAAGAACTGGGCGAAGGCCTTCGAAGGGATCTACCGTGAGCCGCCCGATTGGTATCGCGGGGGGAATTTCCACACGTTCAACGCTCGTTCTTTTGCCTCAGACCTTGGACACATGTCAAGTCGGACGGCGGAGGCCATGGCCTCGTCCCCACGCAGTTCCGGCGGCTCCGGCTTCGGTGGCGGCGGTGGGGGTGGGGGCTCGTCCGGTGGAGGCATGGGCGGCGGTGGGGGTGGAGGATTCTAGCGATCAGCGGTTACTCCGCCGCTGCCCGCTGCGCTGCTGTTCCGGCTCCTCGGAAGGCTTGAGGTCCAGGATGAACATGATGGGATCGACGAGGAAGTACGCGATGGTGCCGCCCAAGACCAGCAGGGCCCCCAGGGTCATGTGACCCATCAGGCCGACACCGATCCCCAGCGGGATAGCGAAGAGGGACGCCCAACTGAGGATCCCTCCCAGCACCCGCCTGGCCTTGCGTTTCAACCACCCCAGCAACTGAGTCGCCTCCCCTCTTCAGCACGTCAGCCCCTGGAAGACAGGATGGCCTGCCGATGAGAGGTCGTCAGAACGATTACCGGCGGGAACACATCACGGCCCATCCGGCAAGGGATGGGCCGTGTGTGCTAGAGATGCAGACGAACGTCACCAAGCCTGCCACGGAATGACGAGAGTCATTCCACTTGATTGATCGCGGATAGCCGCCAGGGGTTCGGTCCCACGGGACGGACCCAGGTCCAGAACTCTTCGAACTTCACCGGCTCGCTGTCGCTGCCGCTCACGATCTTTTCCGAGGCCTCGTCCACGGTGTAATCCAGCAGGTTCGCCAGGTACCGGACGGTGATGTAGTCCAGCCCCTGTTCCTGCCAGATCTCGGTCAGCTCGATCGAGCGCACGGCGATGTTCTCGAGCTTGTTGATCTGTCGCTTCGCCCGCAGATCCTCGATCTGCTTCCGGAAGACCTCCTGCATCTCCTCGGTCAGCAGGGGGCGGAGCTTCTCCGGGTCCCGGTGCATCCATGCCGCCTGGATCCGGAAGAAGGTGTCGCTGCACCATTCCCGGAACGCGGCCTCGTCGAAGCGGGGATCCATCTGGCGAATGTGGGCCAGGCCGCGATCCAGATCCTCGGGGCCGGAGGTCGGTTCCAGCGTGGCCGTGGGGGCGCTGGTCGAGCCGTACGAGTCGGCCGGCATCTGGCTGTAATAGCCCGTCGCTGGGGCCTCTTTCGTTGTCCGATTTCGGCGGACGATCCAGAAGATCAGGTACCCGATCCCGACCAGGAGCAACAGATCGAACAGGCCGAATCCCCCGCCGGCGCCGCCGCCGAAGCCGCCGGCAAAGCCCAGACTGCGGAACAGGATCCCGCCCAAGAGGCCGCCCACGACCCCCCCTGCCATGGACCGCCAGAACCCACCGGCGGGCGACGGTTGCGGGATCGGGCGAGGTTGCGTGAACGGTTGGGTGCTCGGGCTCGTCGGCCGCGAGGGCGCGCTGTAACTCCGACTCGGGCTGGAGAAGCTCCGCGAGCCCCGGCTGCCCGAGCTGCCGCCGCCCCCCGCTCGTCCCCACGCCTCGTCGGGCATCATGGCAGCGAGAAGTCCCACGACCACGACGAGGGTTCCAAGAAGCTTACCTGCAGTCCTCATGCATACCCCCTTTATGTGCGCCCGCTTTGGCGGGCGCCCGGATGAAACCGACGCCTATTATGCAGGATGTATCCGCGGATGCAAAGCCAAAAGCGTTGCCATCGCCGGCTGTCAGCTTTCAGCCGTCAGCCGTCAGGCAGAAGCCCGTTCCATCCGGAGTTGAGCCTTGCATCCGGGCACATCTGCGGAATCTGTCCCGCTGAGCGGGATCTCGCCCGGTCGAGGCATATGCACTCCGGGCGTATCAATCCAGGGCTCGACGTAATCTGCGGATCATTCAGGAGGTTCGCTTCAGGACGGCCACCGCCTCCAGGTGAAAGGTCTGGGGAAAGAGATCCACCGGCGTGAGCGTGGTACACCGGTACCCCGCCGGCACCAGGACGCCGAGGTCCCGGGACAGCGTGCTGGGGTCGCAGGAGACGTAGACGATGCGCGGCACGGCCATTCCCGTGATACCGTCCAAGAGGCGACGGCTCACACCCTGGCGAGGGGGATCCAGGACGACCAGATCCCAGGGGCCCTCGTCTGCCAGCGCCGGCAGCACCTGCTCCGCCTGGGCCTGGACGATCCGGGCTCCGGGGCATCCGTTGCTGCGGAGATTGTGGACGGCGTCGGCGGCCGCTGCGGCATTGGCTTCGACCCCCACGACCTCCTTGGCGAGGCGGGCCAGGGGAACGGTGAACGTTCCCACCCCGCTGTACAAATCCAGAATCCGCTCGGCCCCAGTCATGGCCGCGCCCTCCACCACCAGGCGGGTCAGCGTCTCCGCCGCCAGACCGCTCACCTGAAAGAACGCCGTGGCGTCCACGCGAAAGCGATGGTCGCCCACCTGTTCCATGATCGCCCCGTGGCCGTGTCGGTCCACGAAGCGCGGATGCTGCCGCGGATCCCCATCCAGCAGGACGACGCCCTGCAGCGTCGGTACCTCGGCCTGGATCCGGTGAAACAGCAGCCGGATCGCGGCGCGGTCCTGCGCGCGGGCGAAGAGCGAGATGATCACCTCGCCGGTGCCCGTCCCGGTGCCGGCCCCGGCGGCCACCCAGATCTCTCGCAGCCGCGACAAGAGCTTGGGGAGGGCGGGATCCCGCATGTGGCGCAGGATTCCCAGGACGCTGTTCAACCGGGCATCCAGGAGCGGGCAGCGGTCAATGTCCACGACCCGGTGCGTTTCCCGCTGATGGAAGCCGATGTGAAGCCGGCCGCTCGCATAGACCTTGAACTGTGCTCGAGCGCGGTACTCCCACGGGCCAGCGGGAGCGATCGGCGCGGACACCGGCGTGTCGCGGAGCTTCCCGACGCGCGCCAGTAGTTCGCGCAGAATTTCCCGCTTCCACTCGAGCTGGGATGGGTAGGTGAGGTGCTGCCAGTGGCACCCCCCACAGGTCCCGAAATAGCGACAGACGGGGGTGGCGCGGATGGAAGCAGGGCTGAGGACGCGCACGAGGTCTGCCCGGACGTAATCGTCCCGAGTCTCCGTGACCTCGATCTCCGCCTCGTCGCCTGGCGCGGTGTACGGCACAAAGACGACGCGCCCGTCGGGCAACCGGCCAAGACCGCTCCCCTGAAAGACCAGCCGCTCGATGGTCACCCGCAGCCGCTGGCCGACGCTCACACTTGCAGGCGCGTTCATCAGGACACAAGAGCGTTCCGCAGTTCGGGAACGTCCTGTACAGCCGAACGGTCGAACAGTCGAACCGTCGAACGCGTTCTCAGGCGGGAAGAACGACGAGGTCCCGCGGCAAATCGGTCAGCGCCTCGTTCCCGGTGTCCGTGACGACGACGATGTCCTCCAGGCGAAGGCCGAACTCCCCGGGGAAGTACACCCCCGGCTCCACGGAGAAGGTGTGCCCCGTCATACACGGGTCCGGATTCCCAGCCACCGCATACGGCTCTTCCTTCGGGTCCAGCCCAATCCCGTGGCCCAGACGATGGATGAAGTTTGGTCCAAAGCCGGCCTTGGTGATGACCTCGCGCGCGGCCCGGTCCACCTCTCCCAGGGGAATGCCCGGTCGGATCAGCCCGCGGGCAGCCTCGTACGCGTCCCGCACGGCACGGTAGGCCTGCTGCACCTTCGCCGGGGGCTCGCCCAGCGCATATGTGCGAGTGATGTCCGATCGGTAGCCCTGGAACCTGCAGCCGACGTCCATCAGGAGGACCTCGCCCGCCTTGAGCGGCTCTGCGCTGGCCCGCGCGTGCGGCAGCGCCGCGGTCGGCCCGACCGCGACGATGCTTCCCGCCAAGGTGCTTGCCCCCTTCCGGCGCATGCGGTCCTCGATGGCAGCGGCCACATCCCGTGCCGGGAGGCCGGGGCGAACGTCGGCCAGGGTCTCCGCTACCGCCTCCTGCGTGATCCGGGCCGCCTCTCGCATTCGCTCGACCTCCCCCGGCTCCTTCTGGGCCCGGAGGGTGGCCAGCGCTCGCGAGGCGGGGACCAGCGTGCACCCGGGGATGGCCGCCTGCAACCGCTTGACCATGGAGAACGGGAGCCCGTCATCCACGCCCCAGCGGCCCCGCGCCACGCCGAACTCCCGGGCCAGATCGGCCACCAGCTTGAAAGGCGAGGCCTGCTCCTCCCAGATCCGCAGGTCTGCCACGTTGGCATGGGCCGCCACCTCGTCGGCATACAGGCGCGGCACGACCATGGATTCCCGCTCGGGGGTGATGAGGGCGCCCAGGAACCGTTCCCCGGGGTTGTCGGTCCATCCCACCAGGTACAGGAGGTGCGACGACAGAAAGAGCAGCAAGGCCTCCATCCCCTCCTGCTGCATCCGGATGCGGGCGCGCGCCCGCCGCGACGCGTAGTCAAACACCGTGGTTCCCTCCTTACGACCAGCCTCCCTGATGCTGCTGTCTCACGAGGTCAAAGATCAGCCAGAAGACCTTGCGACCCTCCGGAATGTACACCTGGAAGAAGCTGTCCAGCGAGAGCCGCGGGAAGTTGGGTCGCACGTGATCGAACACCTTGAGCAGGGCCAGGTGAACGTTGCCCCGGGATTCCAGGGCGGCCGCCAGCCTGAGGCTCTCCGTCTTGGGCATGAAGTCGTCCGGGTCGCTGTGAACGACGAACAGTCGCCCGCGGAAGTTCTGGATCACCCGCGAGGGCGACAGGAATCGGATTTGCTCCTGGATGCCTGGGCTGAGCGCCTCTATCAGGGTGGCGACCCGGTCGGAATCCCGGTTGACAAGCAGTTCATAGGTCGCCCGGCCCTCCGGCCCCAGGGTTGCCGCCAGCGGTCCCGCGTTCACCGCGGGATTTTTGGCCTTGGCCTCGGCGATCTCCTTCAGGATCTCCCGGTCGCGAACACTGGGGATCAGCTCCAGGTTGTACCGGAGGAAGATCCAGCGACTGTACTCGTTGGGGACCGTCCGGCTCCGCACCTCGCCGAACTCGTAGTAGCCGGTGGTGATGAAGGTGATCACGTTCAGCAAATCGTAGTAGCCGCCGAAGGAGACGACGAACTGCACGCGGCCCCGTACCCGCGGGTCGGCCGCCGCGATGATCGTGGGCCCCGCCCCGTAGCTGAAGCCGATCAGGCCGACTCGGCCGGGTGTGACGTCCTTTGGCCGGCCAGCAAGATACTGGATGCTGGCCACCAGCTCTTCCACATCGGAGGGCCTGAGGGTGAGCGACTTGAATCCCAGGAAGTCCGGCGTGAGGACCGTGAATCCCGATCGGGCCAAGAGATCCGCCAGCCACACGATCCGCTCGTCGTCCTTCCCGGTCTCGTTGACGCCGTGGACCAGGATGACGCCGGCGCCAGGCCTGGCACCGGGCCCGCTCCCCGACGGCCGGTAGAGCGTTGCGACCATGTTCCGGCCGCCGCCTGGAAAGGTGACGGATTGGCGGGCGGGCGCCTCGGTGATCCGGTGGAGGGGCCCCGGTGTAAGCGGGTCCGCCACCTCTGCCAGGAGGAGTCCGCTCAGGATCACATCCCAGAGGAGGGGCCAGGCCAGGAGGAGGAGTACAGCCAGGGCGAGAGCCGCCCCCAGGATGGCCCGACGTCTGCGAGTCATGCGAACATGCTATCAGAAATGCGCGAGGCCGCAAGAGAACTTTCCACGTCGCCCGACGGGCGATTCGGCAATCTGGCAACTTGGCAATCCGGTCCTCCAAGTTTCCGGATTCTCCCGGTTCCCAGATTGCCCAATTGCCAGATCGCCTGATTGCCCCCCCATGGCGTTCCGGGTACCCAGCGCCAGCGCTGGGTGTCCTTGGCGGTTAACCCCAATCCGAAATTACCAACCGCCAAGGCGCCAAGAACGCCAAGACCGAAATGGCTCATTAGGCGGAAACAAAGGAAACTCCTGAAGGCCCCATGAACCGGGCTTCGCGTTCTTCGGTGGCGGGA
>Ga0315285_10002330_pt1 | contig 19837 bp, 38 predicted proteins | sample YL17G09_36_MG_FD_203698 | JGI IMG/M metagenome (GOLD analysis project Ga0315285, IMG submission 203698) | Sediment microbial communities from Yellowstone Lake, YNP, Wyoming, USA - YL17G09_36 | ecosystem: Environmental > Aquatic > Freshwater > Lake > Sediment | place: USA: Wyoming | collected...
TTAATAATACTCTCACGCCTACAATTTCTTCTCCATGAGCACCAGCATTAATAACTACATTCCATTTAGCCAATTTGGAATGGGTATGTAAAGAAAGAAAAGGATAAAATTTATCATAATTAATAATGCCCAATATTTCAGTGTCAAAAGGACTCTGAATATTAATTAGTTCATTTACAAATCGTAAATAATTTCTAGTAGGTCTTTTCATTATTTTATAAATTTTAAACTCATTGCAATAAAATTTCCTATCATACACGCAAAAGAATAAACAAATATTAATTTAATAGAATCTTTATTATCTTTTGCTATCCTATTGATTAACCCCAAATAAAGTACCATATATAAAAACATAAAAATACTTGATATTAATATTAAATATTTATTTACCGATAATAAATATAGAGTATATAAAAATTGTTCGCATAATCCTATAAAAAATACTAATAATAATTTTTTCATTTATCCAATATTATCTGAATCAATTGCCTGTTTACCAAATATAATAATATGACTCGTTTCTTTATATATTCCTGTTCCATTACAAGCAGAACATTTATTTTCACATTTTTTAGGTTGTTTAAATCTTTTACAAGAGTCGCAAGCAACTCCTCTGTTACAAATATTCTTTGGATTTATTCCAGTGCCATTGCAAGTCCAACATTCTTGTCTAAATTTTCTTTTAATAAGTTTCATAATTTTTTTCTTGTTCGATTAGGAATCCAAGAATTTACCAAATATTTAAATATATTTGGTCTTATTACCCAGTTTCTAATTTCTCTTGGATAAGTTTTATAAGGATAATAAATATATATTTTCCAACACATTTCAAACATACATATTAAAGCAAAAATACTAGATAATAATAAATAAATATCTTGTTTTATAAATATAAAATAAATTAATCTTATATAATCGTTTAATATTGCCACGTTAATAAACTTCCTACTGTGTCCTTTAGAAGTCTTTACCGATTCAATTTTTTGAGCAGACCAATGATATTTTAATCCATCTAAAATACCTGTAATTATAAGAATTATACCTAAAATATTATGCAATTGTTCTTTCATATTCATTAAGAGAGGCAGAAAATTAATCCTGCCTCTCTCCTTTTAATTAGTCTTCTGGTTCTTCTTCGGTTGTTGTGGGTTCTTCGGTTGTTGTGGGTTCGCTATCATCTGTCGGTTTTTCTTCTTTTTCTGGATTGACTTTTGGTTTTATTAATTCCATTCCTTGTGCAAAAAGTTCAGCCACCGCAGATTTTGCATCTTTCACAGAAGTAAGTTTCATTCCTGCTACCATTGTTGCTACTGCATTATAAACACTTCTTTCGTCTGAGCAAGAATAAGTACCACTGTTATTATTGCTAACACTGCCACCTGCATAAGATTTTTCAGCTTTATTCTCTGATGTAACTTTTTCAATTACAAAAGTCTTATCATTGAATTCGGCTTTAAGACTATCCCCTATTTTAAAAGCTTTACTAACAAATTTGATAACAGCAGGAGAAGCTTTAAACCATTTCTCCTCACCGTTCTTCTTTTTCATCCTCAAATTTGTTTTTCCTATTTTTACTAATATCATTCTTCCTCCTTTTAAAAAATTCTTTCAGATAAATAATAAATTGTTGCTCCTATTACAACCAATACTACTAAAACTGGATGCCTTGTTATCATAAGTCCTAATCCAATTATTGCAATACCAATACCTATTATTTTACCTTTTAATCGGTTATCCATTATTTTCCTCCACTTTCTGGTTTAGTGATTGTTATTATATAATTAACAATGTCCTCAACTGTAACAAAATTTTCACTTTCTTCATCTGGAATAGAAATTTTAAAAGTTTCTTCTAAACTCATTATTATTTCTATTAAGTCGAGTTCATCTATGATTTTTTCATCATTTAATTTTAAATCCTTTGTAATATCTTTCGTTTCCTTACCTAATACTTCTGCTATTGTAGCAATAATTGTAGCGGAAATATCCATTATTCCTCCTTTCTATTCTTTTTTCTCAATAATCTTTTTTCAAATAGTTTTTTACAATAATCATAAGTTATTAAATTATTGTTATCCCAAATATTGTTCATTCTTTTTTGTATCCCTGTCGAAAATAAAGCAACTTCAAAAAATTCTTTAGAAGTAATACTTATTTTTTCTAAATAAGGTTTAATTTTTTCAACTACTTCTTTTGGAAGTTTTAAAAGAGAAATACATTTTTCTCTTTTATCATAATCTTCTTCTGTAAGAATCTCACTTACTAAATTATCGGCTGTTTCTTTTCTTATTTTCTTCATAAGAGATTTATAAGCTTTTTCTTTTTCTTTATTTCTATCCAAATCTAATATTCTATAAGGACAAGATTTAATATTTTTATGAGGATGAGGACTAAATATTTTAACATTGTCTAAATTAAGTAATTGGTCAAAATCGTGGTCTGGACTAACTATAATTACTTCTTTATCTGAAAAAAATCTACATGTTTCTGCAATAATATCATCCGCTTCAATTGTTTCAATTTTTATTGTAAAAAATGGCAAATTATTTTCAATTTTTTCAATTAATTGATTGTGATTAAAGTATTCTTTTTCCCAATCTACAAATTGTGCTTGTTGACGTTGTTCTTGTCTATTTGCTTTATATTGTATTTCTATTTCTTTTCTCCAAGAATGTCTACCATCACAAGCAATGATAACCTTATCACCTACTTCATCATTTAATCCTACTTTTTTTAAACATCCTATCAGAGAAGTCATTGCAATATAAGTAGAAGGCAAAACTAATATTTCATCTGGTATAGGAGATTGTTGTTTTCTTGTCATAGAAGCATTATAACTATAAATAGATTGATGTATAAAATATGTCCAATCAAATATTATTATTTTTTCTTTAATCATTATTCTTTCTTTTGCCAAATTTCTGAAATTAAAAATGGAAAATCATCTAATTCATGTGGTAAATATCCATGCTGAATATCTAATTTTGTTTGCACAATCGCAAATAAATTCCACAGTAAAGCCGAAGAATGAGGTTCGTCTTGTAATCCATCAATACACGCCCAAAGATGTCTCATAGCAGAATCATACATTCTGCTTATAGGTTGTCCTTTTCTCCAATTATTTTTAGTATATTTTTTTGCACCTTGTTGAAAATGAATTGCCACTGCTTTCATAGGAGAAGAATATGTTCCATCTGTTATTTCTTTAATGTATTGAATAGTATAATCAATTGCAGAATAAAGAAAATGCATAGTATCTTTTCTTTCTTTAGAAACTATTGCAAAACATAATAAATTATTTTCAATTAAATCTAAAGTTGAAATATCTCTTATATCAATTTTTTCTGATTTATAATGAAATAATGCTTCTCCTGGAACAAGATGAGGTTGCCCTTTGCCTTCGTCTGTATCTCGAACACTTCCTGTATTAAATTCTTGTCTTTTTCCTGAATCTTTAATTTCCATTTGTTGTTCTCCTTAATATTGATTATTAATTTCTTTTGGTCTAATACCACCCATAAAAATTATGGGCAAAATATAATTTCATTTCTATTCCTCCGTTTTATAACTTGGTGGGTCTCTATGAATCAAAATATATTTTATTCCATCAATAATTGCTTCTAGTGGGTAAGGCATAATAATAAAATATCCTTCTTCATCTACACCTTGAATTTGATAAATAAATATATCTCCTTTATAACTTATTTTTATTTCTCTATAAAATACTCTTTCGGCAGAATCATAGATTACAATACTATTATCTGAAGGAGGCACATTAGGCAAATCTTCAAATTTTACTTCTTTTGCAAAAACAATTATTGGCATCAATAAAAAGAATAATATAATTAAATATTTTTTCATTTCTTTTCCTCTTTCAATTTATATTTTTCTCGAATAAAATCACAACATTCTTTAATATTGTAAAATATTTCTCCTCCTGATTTCATAACTATATCAATCAATGTAGAATTAGCATCTGTTTTGCTTTGGTCGGGGAGAATTAAATAAACTGGTATTCCAAATAAATAACAAACAAAAATTTCTATTATTGTTCCTATTGTTTTAATTTCTTTTGGTAAATGTGCAATGATAAAAGTTGACCTAACTACTGCTTCATAATCTCCCCAATATTTAAAATCACTTAAATAGTTCCCTTCTAATCTGGCTTTTTCATAGAGATAAATCAATAATCTTACTCGGTCTAATTTAAAAGTTTCTATTAATCCCCACCAAATTTTTTCCATTTCAATACCAAAAATATCCCAATGTCCACCTTGTTTTAATCCTGAAATATATTCTACTTGTTTTGCAGATTCTTTTCCTACTTTAACAGATTCTTGTTCTACGGGGTCGTAAATACCTAAATCTGGAGAAGCCAATCTTTCTCTAATTTCTATTCTCCAATTTTTCATATCTTTAGCAGATACCGCTTCGATTGCTCCAGCTACATACGAAGTATATTTTAATTTTTTATTTTCTTCCATTTTAAGCTCCTTCTAAAAAAGAATAAATTGCTTCTAATCGTACAATACCATCAATTACAAATAATGGTTGTACATTTTTATTCATCCCAAATGGATTGGAATCTACTATACTTAAAAAAGAAATTATTCCTATTAATTCGCCTTGTTGATTAAATACTCCTCCTCCAGAAGACCCAAACCAACAACTGTCCTGAATATACATTACATGTCCTTTATATTCTACTATTCTTCCTTCGCTTAATATATCTTCTATTCCTGCTGGATTACCGCATACAAAAACTTTTTCAGATTTAGGATATTCTTCTAATGCTAATGTACTATAAACAAGTGGTATAATATCAGAATCTTTTGGTCTCATTAATAATAAATCTAATTTATGGTCTACTTTTATAATTTCTAATTCACAAATTCTTTCTCCGTTTTCAGAAAGAAAAACTTTATCTTGTAAAGTAGAAATTAAATGTCCTGCTGATAAAATATAAAAATTATTTTTATATTTAATTGTTATTCCACTTCCTGTAACCATATCAGAATCATTTTCAATAAAAACAGTATATCGTAAAATATTATATTCTACTTCTTTTTCTCGAATAATTGCATTAGCAATTTGTTTATATAAATCTCTTTGATAATTAAGTGAATATTCTTGCAAATGTTCTATAAAAGATAATCTGTTTTTAATCCCCTTGTTATCTATATAATGAGAAGAATAAATTAATAAAAATCCTACTATTAATAATATCCTTAAAAAATATTCTAAAAATTTAAGAAATTTTTTCATTTATTCTCCTTTAATTTTTCTAATTCTTGAAATTGTTTAACTATTTTCATTATATCGTGTTCAATATTTTCTAATTTATTAATATCGTCTTCAAGTATAATACCTAATCCTTTTATATTATGTCGTTGACCAATTTCTTTTAATTTTCCCATTATATTTCTTAATTGAAAATAAATTTCTGATAATTGTTTTGCATCTTTATATAATTGTTGTACTTCTTTATTCACAGAAGAATATTTAATGCCATGTTTATTACATATATCAGTTATTAATATACTAATATTCTTATCCATGTTTATTCTATTATTTTTATATATTCCATTTTATTACTATTTATCATAATAATATCTTTATCTTGTTTTAAAAAAATAGAAATATATCTTTTAAAATCTATACAGTTTCCTAAATTATCCACTGATTTACAAATTTCTAAATTGGTTACATTAATTATTATACCTTTATAAATAATACTTTTTAAAATTTTTATTTCTACTTTTCTTCCTATATATTGATAGTAATAAGAAGAATCTGCTTCCTGAACAGTAAAATGACGTTCTAAAGTTCTTTTTGTTTGAATATTAATTGATTTTGTAATATAGAAAAATATAAATATTAAAGCTAAACTACTTAATATAAAAAATATTATTTTTTTCAATTATCCTCCTCGAAAATTTTATTCAACATCCCCATTTTCGATTGTTTTTTTATCTTCGTATTTTGCAATTTCTTTATCATAACTTTCCATTATGCTCATTAAATCATCTGTAATAGCAAAAATAGGAATATTTAATCTTCTTTCAATTTCTTTACTGCATCTTATTAAACATCCTGTCATATCATTATATTTTTGATAATTTGGAAATTTACCTAAAAATTGTTCTACAAAATTTTTAATAACATAATATACTCTTTCCGTTGCTAAACTATCTTTTGCCTGATGTTTTATATAATAAAAAATCTGATAATTCAATTCTCCTGCTGTTAATGCAGGTTCTCCTTTTTGTAATTTTTGTCTACGATCAGATTTTGATTCTATATATGGCATAATATTTTCTCCTTTTTAGCTAATAATAAAATAACACTATAAACTGTTTGTGGATAATATACTGGATTTCCATTACTATCGGTCGCAGGATAACCACCATACAAATTTTGTATCCAATCTACTCTGGTAGAATATTGTAAATCAATAATATTATATTGTTCTCCAAGAATTTTAATTTCTGTAATTAAATCAAAATAATGATATTCTTCAATAACCTGAATATTTTCTATTTTTCGGTCTCTAAATTTCATTTCTTCCTTTTTTCTATTTTCTTTTTAGCATTAGTGCGGAGAAAACAATATTTTGCAACCAAACAACCACTTTTTTTACATTCTTCTACAAAATGTCCGAAACAATTTGGTTTCATTTTAAATATCCTATTCTTTTATATTTTCTACAAGGTTCTAAAAATTTTGGAATTAAACAAGTTTTATAAAATACACAATATCTACAATCTCTTATAGGAAAAATTTTATTCTTTATTTTGTTAATAATAAATTTAATCAATGAAACTCCGTTCTGTTCTTTTGTAACAAATATTCTGGATTAATTGATTTTAATATTACTCTACCTAACGGTCTTTGTTCTCGTTCTACAATAGGTTTAATTACACAACCTTCTCTTATTTGATTCTCTGCTCCAGGAATTGTAGAATTTCCTTTTGCATAATGTTTTCTATCCCCATCATTATAATTCCCCCGAAATAAAACAGGCACTCCTAATAATAATGGCAATGTTCCATGTATACTATTCTCATTTATCCAATCAGATATAACATCTCTTTTTTCATCTTCGTTTAAATATCTTCCTTTATATTTAACATCAAAAATTCTAAACTCTATATCATCTAATCCATAAATTAATTCCTGAATTCCTTGCCAACCTTTTACAATGGCTAATTCGAGTCTATCAGCTTTTTCTATTGGTAAAAGTTCGGAAATTTTAACTATTTCAACTATAAGTTTGCTCATTTTATTGTATAAATATTTTCTTTCGTTTTCCAGGTTCTCTAATTCTTGTTACTCTAATCCAATCTCTTTTTTTATCTTTAAAATCATTATATTCTTTTTTATTTACCCAACCATAACAAGAATCATTTAATTTTTTCATCATACTATCTGTTGTTTTCCAAAATTTATCTCCTTTTTTTGTTCTGTGAGGAATTCTAATTCTTATTCCACAACATAATAAAACAAAAGTAAATTCATAAGCTCCTGTCATAATATCATTTTCAAATTCTATTAAAATAAATTGATATATATTCCAATTGAATTTTTTCCAAGTAAATATTTCGGTTATTGTTTGCCACCAACCAATAATAAAACCATTCTTACCTTCGATTGTTCTTTCTTTCCAATTTATTTTCATTTTTTATCTCCAAAAAATTAGACCATTAACTATTGTTAATAATATTCCTATAACCTTTGTCCTTAAATCTACTGCTTGAAAAGAAACTCCAATATATCCGATAATCATTGCTCCATAAAAAATATAATATAATTTATTTATCATTTTATTTCTAAATCCTTTCCATTTTTTAATCCTGGTTTCCAATTAGAATATATACATTTATTCTCTTTTAAAAATATACACAATTTACAAACAAAATCTTTTTCTATATTTATTTTATATTGTTCGCACCAAACTAACATTTCTTCCTCCAATAATTTCCTGTTATCATTCCTGCCACCAAAATAGCCAATATTACAAATATCAATATTCCTATCTGTCCGATTAAAAAAATCCAATATAATATATAATTAAATCTTGTAAAATGTTTATTCATTTTTTGAAAATATATTTAATATTCTATTTATCTTCTCTTTTTCGGTTGTATCAGACTGCAAAATTTTACGAAGGATTTTTGCTTCTTCTTTTTGAATTTCTTTTATAGCTTTTCTTAATTTTTCAAAACTATATTTTTTCATTTTTCCATCTCTCGGAAATATCGTGAATTTACATACAATATTCCATCTTTTTTGAATAATAATGTTATCTTTTTTAAAATTTAATAGTAAATTTTCCTATTATTCTTTTATCAAGTCCTCTTTCGTTCTCCCTATATCCTGTGCCTACACTTACTCCAAAAGCACTATTGTCTGTAATCTTATAAGAAACTCCAAAAGGATAGAAACCCTTATTAGTAATTATCACGTCTGTTATCCATTTAAAACATTTCAAATATCTAAATCCTATTCCTCCTTCAAAATCAGCAGAAGCACTACTCGCACCTGCTCCAATAACTGCCACTGGCTCAAAAATTACACCATAAGGTCGCAATTGTTTCGCAAGCTCTGGTATATCTTTTGCTCTAATAACTTTTAAAATATTGCCTTTGTTATCTACCACTTTAGCTGTACCATCTTTTTCAATCCTAAGATAATGTTCATTTAATTTTATAGTAGCTTCTTGCCCTTTTAAATCAAAATGAACAGGTTTACCAGCTTTTCCTTTAAAATATCCATAAGCAAAAATAACTCCTATTATTAATAATGCCAATGGTATTAGTCTTAAATAAGTGCTTATAAACTTTGAAGGTAACAAATCGTGTTTTATTTTTTCTGATAAAGAACTGACTTCGTATGCCTGGACAACAGGTTTTAATTCCTCTTTTATAATACCTTCGACACTTGCTACTTGAGGAATTTGTCTAATTCTTTTTATAACTTTAGACCGAATAAAACTAAATAATAAAGTAATTAAAATTCCTGTTAAAATAAATCCAATTGCTTCAAATATTATTTTCATTTTATATATCCTCTCTATTTTCTAAAATATAATCCAATGCGGTTACTTTCCAATAATCTGAAGTATCCTCTGGAGGAAAATCTCCAGCATAATCGTCTACAATATTCTCCAACACTATCCTTACTTCTGTTTCAGTTAGTTTTTCTTTTATCCTGTTTAAATCCATAATTATTTGATCGCTTCCAAAAGGTCGCTGAATTTCTCGTAGTTCACATTGACCCCATCGTCAAGGTCGAGCTTTATCTTCATATCCGCGTAATGCCGAAGCTGTTCGTCAAACTTGAAAAGCTCTTCTTTGTGTTTGCGCAAGATATCTATCTCTTTTTGAAGCTTATTTGCCGCGCTGGCCGAAGCCGCGGCATCCTTATCCTTTTCCAGATGCTCCAGCTTGCGGGCAATTTTGGTCTGAAGCGGAAGCACATATTCCGTGCGCATACGTGAAAGCGTGCCTTCGTTGTAGCGGTGCAAATATACCAGCGCCTGAAACGCCTTCTCCTTGCCGCTTGTAAAAAGCCAGTAGATTGGCCGGTTCTTATAAGTCTGACAATGATCTCTAAAAAAATTGTCGGTAAAATACCGGCGTATCGCATCATTACTTGATTCTGCGGATTTTCTCCCCAAGGCCTCGGCAATAAAATCAAGGTTCTCATCCCGGCATTTTTTATCCCACGCTATCTCGATAAACCTAAAAAACCTGCTTGCCGCGTCATCATCAAACCATTCCCTTTCAGTAATGGGGATAATTCCGTCTTCATCCGCAGGAAAGGTTTTATATTTTTTAGGGTCGACTCCTTTATTTTCCGCATGAGCATAGACAAGTCTCGGCACATCCAAAGAATACCGCCCCATCATACAACCGACCGAGTAACTGATAAGCTCTTTCATTGTCTCCGCTTTAAACTGTACCTCAAGCTCATCATCAGTGAGCTTACCTTTGTAGCGATATTTGGGATTAGCAAAAAGAGTGATTTCTTCGATGGGCGCATCTGGCGCAAGCTCATCCTGCAAACCGTATGCTCCGATAAAAATACGATTATTTTCTTCTTCCAGCCGTTTCATTTCCTCAGTCATCTTGCGGCATTGGTTTCTATTGCTTTGATACGATTCATTTACTGTATTTTTTTTGCTTTGTGCATTAAAGAGTGGCGGTTCAATAAAATCCCATGAGGTTTCAAGAGAATCCCAATCGGCTTTTGAGATATTTATAGCTTCCAAAACAACTTTATTTACCTTGCTTTGAATTTTATTCTTTGCATCATCCAGAACTGGAAGTGCCCCCACATTCTCAACCTGAAAATTCAACGTAGGATTCAAAGCCTGCATAAAACTAAACGCCATCTTTGAACAAAGATATCCCACAAAGAAGAACATATCCTTCTCTACGGGGAAAGTTGAAGACCCCCCTACGTCAAAAATAAATCCTGAAAATGAATAACGAACACCGAAATATGCAGAGCTTACGAAAGACCAATTTATAGAAGGCTTGAAATAAAACTCGCGGCTTTTCAATCTAACATGCCACCCCTGGTTCAATGTTGATTGAAATTCTTTTAATTCTTTCCCATCATGCCACCAATTAACAACATATTCGTTATTACCATACCAAAGCCTAAAATCCCCACCCTTATTATAAGGAAACCATTTTTGATCTATTCTCTGAGATTCTTCCAAGGAAGAACAATCGAATTTAATATTCGCGATCGAAACCTCATGCCAATATCTAAGGAACCGATCGTTATCACTTGTCGCCATACCTTGCTTCACATCAAAGATGTCGACCATTTTTGTTCCTTTATCAAAAATTTCTCTGACTCGATTACTCACCCAATATGCGATAGGTGAGCCGAGGATCTTTTTGAAGTCATCAGGCTTTGCGGTATAAAACCATCCACATTTCTTATTTCGTATCGCTTCAAGAGTTTTTGGGGCTTGATTTTCGGCCCCACGAAATTCTGATAATCGGATAAACGAACCAATAAAACCTTTATAATGAGCATTATTAAAAGTAAAAGTACATATGGGAACCGTGGCTTCCGCAAAACCAGAATATTCAAACTGAATCAAACTTGTCAAAGTCGCTCTATCAATTAAGTTCAATCTTAAATCTTCATGCGAAGATATAAACATCCAGACAAATGGCGACATAAAACCTAAATTACCGTTCTCTCGAGCAAGTTCACGTCCTCGAATGATAAAAGCAGAAAACAAGTCTTTCTCATATCCTTTGTATTCGTTCTTCACAAATTCTTTTAACTGCGCATTCATAAACTTCCCACCCATATACGGCGGATTGGCAATTACGCAGTCATAGCGTTTTGACAGTAAGTCCGCTTGCTTTAATAAATCAGTTACAATTTCAGCGTCTTTTTGTTCAAACATGTCGCCATATTTTTTCTTGTCAACTATTCTCTCAAGCTCCGAAAGTTTCTTTCTTAAATCTTCCGGCACTCTAATGAGCGAGCCAAATGTCTTGGCGTTTTCAAATAGCTCTACTAATTCTTTTGCTTCCTTGAAGTACTTGCTCACACCATTACCACTTTTGAGGCAAATAATATTGGGCTTAACGCTTTTCTTAAATATCTCCCGATCATCAGCGTATGCCTTCATAAGAAGAGCGAATCTAGCAAGTTGAGCGGCGCGTTCATCAATCTCAAGTCCGTAGAGATTTTTTGTCAAGATAAATGCAGGAATATCTTTCGGACGGTACCCGCGTTCAAGATAAATTTCTTTTAAGAGGTCATACGCCTCCACAAGGATATGGCCTGAACCGCAGGCAGGGTCCATCACCGTCAGATCTTCCGGATTTAATGCCTCTGGTGTTATTTCCTTAAGTTTTGCTTTTACCTCGCCCGTCTGCTCTGCTGGCTCGATATAATATTCCATCTTGGCCTTAAGCGCGGGCCCGGGGTAAGTTCCGAGCCACTTGGCGCCGAGGGAATTTTGCACAAGATATTTCACTATCCATTTCGGCGTAAAAAGCTGTGTAACCGCCGGAATATCCTCTGACTTATAGGCAGTCTTGGCCTTCATAAGCGCGTCTTTTTTCTCGGCAATATAGAATTGGTGCATCCATCCGACGATCTCAACCTCTTTCCAATCCTCTTCAGGAATGGTATTAACCATCACGCGGATAACCGAATCGGTATTCAGGAGATTATCGGAAAGTAAAAGCTCGGTGGGATCGTCAAGGCGTTGAAAGAGAAACGGTATTGCCGCGCTTAAGTCATTACACTGAGCAATAAGAAGCCGGCGGTAGAGCTCGCTCTCTTTGCCGGCGGCCATTTTAAGCTTGATGATCTCGGCTTTTTCAAGGCCGTCCAACTTGTCAATAAATTGCGCTTTTTCAAGAAGCTCAGGTTCGGGATGGCCTTCAGGATGGCTCAACACGCGGTATCCGTGCGATAGATAACCGTTTACTTCCATAAAACGGATAGCTACAAGCCGGTTAAACCACGTATAAGCGATTTCTTCCATGACGTGAGTAAAACCGGATTTTTCAACTCGGGCGATAAGCTCTTTGCGCTTTTTATCAAGGTCTTTTGGAAACGGCCTGCCTGATATAAACGCGAAATCACCCTTAATTTCACATGGGAAGATTTTCTTTTCGGTGATCCCGTAGAATGCCGCGCGCTCGGTAACGGCCTTTATAAAATCCCGCCGCGCCTCAGGGGCGTAGGTTTTAAGTATGTTCTTATGGATCATTTTCCCTCTATTCTATGCGTATTCTTTTACCGTCTTTGATAAGCTTTTTTTAACTCTGCGTTAGTTCTCATTTTGTTTTTCATTGTTTTTCCTCTTTTCCATTTCTTCGTTTAGATTTAATATTTTCTTTCCTTCTTCTCTTAAATCTCCTGTGAGCATACTTCCATCTTTTTCAGTACTTCCTAAAGGAATGATTGTAATATTATACTTTTTTGCTATTTCAAATAATTCTTCTCCAAAATCTTCTCCTGTTTTTTTACCATGTTGTTTAGCCAATTCTACTGCTTCAGAATAAATTTTTAATAAATCTTCGCTATTAATAGAATAAATATAATTCATATTATTTCTCTGGAATAGATGTTAATCTTCCCCAACAATAAAATAATAATCTTTGTTCTCGTTCTGTATAATTAACAGTAATTGTATTATATATTTCTATATTTGCAGGATTGGTCAGTGCCAAATCTATAACTTCTATTAAAATTTTTCTTAATCTTTCTTGTTCAATACCTATTTCTTTTCCTAATCCCATTAAATCATTAAATAATTCTTTTATTATATTATCTTTATCCATTTAATCCTTTAATATTTCAAATTTTATATTATCATCTATATTAATAGTATCTTGTCCATTATTTAAAGGAACATCTAAAAATAAGCCTAATATATCTTTCCTAAATTTTCCAAAAGGACTAGTAATTGTTCCTGTTTTATTAATTAAATCTTTATCAGGAGCTATAATAATCCTAATCGTTTTTCCTATTAAAGTGTCTGGATGAATTACTTTTTTTATACTTAACATTTTTAGAAAGGAGGGCTGGAATATGAATAATCACATCCAACCCTCTGCTACTGCCCTAATGAATTGTTATACTTTTTAAATTCCCTTGTTCATCAACTGTTTTTGTAATAACAGTATTAATATTTAATATTTTTTCAATGTTTGCCAAACGAGCATTTGTTTTTGCTATTTCTCGTTCTTCATAAGAAGTACCTAATTTCCATAAAAATTTTATACCTGCTGTATTATTATCATTATTAAAATCATGTATAAAATAAAAAAAGATACCTGTCTTTCTGGTATCTCTTAACCTTATTTCTAATTGTAATTCTTGTCTATCTTTTAAACCTTTTCCAATTTCTCCTTGTTTTCCTTTGTCTCCTTTATCGCCTTTAATATTTTTTCCATCTTTGCCATTTGCTCCATCCTTACCATCTTTTCCTGGTTCACCTACTCCTGTATCTCCAGTGTCTCCTTTAATACTTAATCCATCTTTGCCATCTAATCCATTTATACCATCAAGTCCATCCTCACCATCAATACCATTTGTTCCATCAAAATAATCTACCCTTTTAATTGGCGTATATCCATCGTTACCGTCTTGTCCGTTATCTCCTGTGTCGCCTTTATCGCCTTTTAATTCGGGTATACATGAAGGGTTTGTCCAATGACCTTCGCTATTTGCTCCTTGATTTTGACCTGTTGAAACTAAGATATAACCTTTGTTACCATTATTATCATCTGTTACTCCACCTGCAAATACTTTTGTTGTAAAAAACATAAAACACAATAATATTGTTGCAACTGCTAACAACACCATAACCTCGAACCAATAACTCTTACGCATTACTTCCTCCTATTTTAAACATAAACATTATTTTCTTTTTGTTGTTCTTAAATAATTATCCAAATCCATATGTGGTCTATTAGAGTCGTTCAAATAAGGTTCGTTGTCAATTTTTATCCCTTTGATATAATAATATTCATTGTTTACTTGAATGTGGTCAGAATTGTCTTTGGTGCAAATTATACTTTTTAAAATTGGTGTTTGTTTGTGTTCGAGTTCTTGAATTGTAGAATTTGGAAGGATTATGTCGGTTTTATAAATAGGGTACTGATAAATCCAATATTCAATAATAACAGAGCCATTATTATTGTAAGATTTTTTTTGAACAAGGTCGCCCAAATCTTTTTTTAGAATAACGAAACCTTTACCATCAATATTTGGTCTTATCATATATCCTTTAGCGTAGAGACAAGAGGGTCGGGTTTTGACCCATTGTGGGAATTGACCTACTTGCCTTAATTAATCTTCTCACTATAAGTATAGCATATTTCGAGGTAGTTTGTCAAGTCTGGAGGAAAAATAATCAAAATCAGGTACTCTGCTTCTTATTTTACCCTATTTAAACCAAATTACCTTATTTTTCAATTTTAAATTGTAAAAATTTCAATTTCATATTGAATTATATACACCCTTATCGTCATTAAAAAGCTTTTTATCGTTTAATCTAAATTATTATATGGTTTTGGAGGAAGGAGAATCCTTCCAGCGTAGCCATTAGACTATGCAGGTTCTTTCTGCGTAGTCTGTATTATGTATTTATCGTAGATAAATACTAATACTAAAAACTTAAGTGAGTCTTCTTTAAGAAGACTCGGTCTCTTAAAGAGACCTTTATTAACTAATATAGTATTTATAATAATCGCGTACGCAGGCGATAGTACTTGAGGTTATTTATAATTAATTTATATAATAAAGAGCAATGAATTTTTATTTTTCTTTAATTTCGATGTAATCCATGTTGTCGGATTTATGAAGGTTTTCCTCCCCAAACATAGGCTGAAGATTCTGCCAGTTAAAACAAGCTATTTGGTGTTCAGGATAGCTCATGTTAAAGAAGGAGCAAGGGATAATATGGTCTATATGCCAGACCGCCCCATAATTTTCCCATGTCATGCCAGGTTCAAACATATTTTGCATATATATTTTAAACTGGTCTATAGAACAGCCTAATAATTCAATAGTATGTCCAGCCTTTTGATTATTTTTGATAGCACAATATAATCTGTTTCGTAAATTTGTTGTAATTCTAAAATTAACATCTGTTGCTCGTCTATTATTTTTATATTTTTTATAATATTTTTTAAAATATTCTTTATTATCTTGACGATATTTTTTATGATATTTTTTAATATGTTCTTTATTATTTTTATAATATTTTTTATGATATTTTTTAATATGTTCTTTATTATTTTTATAATATTTTTTATTAGATTTTTTATAATATTCTTTATTATTTTGATAATATTTTTTCTTAGATTTTTTATAATGTTCTTTATTATTTTTATAATATTTTTTATTAGATTTTTTATAATATTCTTTATTATTTTGATAATATTCTTTATAATATTCTTTATTATTTTGATAATATTTTTTATTAGATTTTTTATAATATTCTTTATTATTTTGATAATATTTTTTCTTAGATTTTTTAATAGCAATAAGTCTACAAACAGAACAATATTTTTGTCTACCTGTTGGCTCAAATTCTTTTTTACAATAAACACAAATTTTCATTTTCATTTTTTATGAGATAAATAATAATTTTTATTATAATCTCGTCTACATCTTCTACACCAGGGCTGTAATTTATCTTTTCTTGAAATACATGTACCAAATTCTTCTACGGGTTTTTTTATTTTACAATGCCCACAAATTTTGGTTATTGATAACAATATAAATTTATTAACCATTTTTATTTTATCCTTTTATTAAATTTTTCTTTTATTACATTAATATTAGCATGTTCATATCTTAAAGTAGAATTTATATTTTTATGCCCCAATAAATATTGTATTTCTCTGGTAGAAAAGTTATTTTTTTGCATGTGCATAGCGAAAGAGTGCCTGAACATATGAGGAAATATTTTTTTATTTTTAAAATTATTATTTATTGTTTGAAAAATATTTTTTATACTAGTATAAAACAAATTAAAAGCATTACCTTCTTCAATTTCAGAGTTAAAATATTCTAATAATATTTTAATCATTTTATTATTAAGAGGAATTAATCTTTCTTCATTAGTCTTTTTAATATAAACTTTAATTTCTTTTTCTTTAAAGTTAAAATTTTTTCTTTCTAGATTTTCTACTTCACTTTTCCGCAATCCAGAATAAAACATAAAATATAAAACAGTTTTTATTTGTAAGATTCTTTTAGCAGGAAATAAATCAGAAAGTACAGGAAGGATTTCTTTTTCTAAAAATTCTAATGTAATATATTTTGGAATCTTTTCTGTAAGTTTAAATATTTTTGGTATTTTAATTTCTACATTCATAAATTTACAATATTTTCGGATAGCATTAATATAAAGATTGAGGCTTTCTGAAGAAAGACCCTTTTCTCTTTTAGCCAGGAGAAATTGATTAATATTGATTTCATCTAACTGTTGAATATTATTCAATACTATATTGAGTTTATAACAATATATTATTGAAGTGCTTGTAGCACAACCATTTAGAATAATCCAATTTTTAAAATCTATTAAATTATTCTGCATTTTGTCCTGGAAAAACTTGTACATAACTTTTTAAATAAGCACTTTGATATTGTGCTTTTTCTATTAGGTTTGAAGCTTTAATAGGATTTTCATTGAAATATGTTATTATTTTAAGAAAAGTTTTTATAAATAAAACATCTTGTTGTTTTTTATTCAATTTTTTAAAATTTTTAATAGAAGATAATTGCAACAATATTATTTTATATACCGAAGAATTCATAAAATTTTTTATAAATTTTTCTTTAGATTTTTGTTCACTTACTTTTTTTAATTCAAGAATTCTTAATAATTGTAATCGTTTAAAAGACCTTTCAATTTTATTAAATTTACGACTTCTTACTATAATAGGAATATGTTTTTTAAATTCTTTTGTTGTTTCTCTTCTAATGAGTGTATACAAGTTTAATTTCATTTTTTATCTCCTTTTATTCTAATATTATTTCTTCTTTTTCAATTATTTCTATTGGAATTCCTTTATAATTTTTCTCTAGAAAATCTAACCAGGAGTATTCTAAATTTTCTTCTTTTGTTTGGACAATTAATTTATTATATGTTTCTAAAGTCATTTTAATTTTAGAAGGATAATCATTATGAGCCTTATAAAAAGTATCTATTAAATTATCTATATAAATAAGAATTTTCATTTATTCTTTCCAATGTTTAAATTCTAGTCTCCATAAAAAATTATTTTTAAATCCTATTCGTTCTATTTTAAACCAAAGAAAAATTATACACCAACCTTTATATTGTTTTTTCTTTCCTATACTAAAATGAGTATATTTAATCATTTTATTATTCTTTTTTTCCTGCTCATTGTAATAATTCTGTATCGCCTATATCAATATATTTTATTAAACTCTGCAACTCTGCTATTTCTCCATAACTTATATTCTCTTTTTTTATTTGTTTTCTTAAATATTCCAACCGTTTTTTTATTTTAGATTTAATATACTTTTTTTTCATTTATTTCCTCCAATATTTGTTTGCCTTTATCAGTTATAATTCTGCTTGGAATTCTATTGATATAATCGTATTCAACCAAAAATGGCTCAAATTCGGTTATATATTCTTTTTCTGATAACTTTACTTTCATAGCAAGTGCATTTGAACCAATTGCTCTTTTAGAAGTACTAAGTGCTTGTAATATCTCAATATCTTTTTTAGTCAATCCATTCTTAATAATCTTATTATTTTGCATAACTTTTTCTATATTCTTTTCTATAATATAATCTTCTAATAACGATAGCGATATACGCGGATTAAATTTACAGTTTTTAGAAATAATATCAAATACTTCTCCTGGTATAAATTCAGCCTGATATAAATGGTCTTTATATTGTACTAATATTTGTTTTATTTCGTCGTTATTATATCGTTCAAAAATAATATGATTGCCAATTCTATCCATTGTATCAGGAGTTCTTATTAATAATTTATGTTTATTTATTGTAGCTCCTGCGAAAATAAAAGGTTTAATTTTTTTTCCTGCTATTTCAAAACTTTCAATAATAGGATTCAATACTTTTAATACTTTCCAGTCCATTGTATCTAATTCATCAATAAATAACATGATATTTTTTTCTTGACTTGTATTTATTTCATTAATAATCTCTATTAAATTTATTTCATCTATTTGTTTACCTACTCTTGAAATTATTTTAGCTCCCAAAGAATATCCTAAAATTTCTACAAAAGTAGTTTTGCCATGCCCTTGAATTCCGTTTACTAATAAATGAGCTTTCATTCCTGCTTGAAATTTCTTAATAATAGTACATGCTTTTTCTTTAGCATCTTTTTGTCCTATAAATTGTTCAAAAGTTTTAGGTCTGAATTCAAAAGCCTTTAAAATTATTCCTTGATATTCTTGAATTTTATTTACATCAAAAGAAGGAGTTTTTAAAGTAACAGAATTATCACTTTTAATCATTTCTTTTAAAGTAACATGATAATTATTAAAATCATTTTCTGAAGATTTTATAATAGGTTTTTTATTCTTATTAATATAAGTAACAATAAAAATAATGCCTATTATGATTAATAATTCTAACATATTATCCTTTCCAAAAATAATAATGCAAATATAAATCTACTGTTATCATTTTCCAATATTGTTTCTTTTCTTCTTTGCAATAATTTTTCGGATTTTGTCATTTTATTAACTCTTCTATTTTAATTTCTGGTACTTGTCCACCTGCTTTTAAAAATATTTGTCTATATCCTATTCTCACCTTTACATCTTTAAATCTTTCAATAATCTGCCAAATTTCATTATTACCATAATTTTTTATTTCTTTTTTCATATCCAAAAAATTATTACCTATAATTTTTTCTTTATTTTTATTTTTTTCAACCTCCATATACCCACCGCATAAAGGACAATCTTGGCTATCATATTTATTTAATTCTTTTTCAAATCCGCATATTTCACATTTATGCATTATAAACTCCTTTAATTAAAAAGAAAAGAAATAATATTTTAATCAATATTAATAACCACCAAATTTTAAAATATATACATTTATTCATTTAATTTTTTATATAACTTCTTTATTTTCTAAAGTGTATTCCTAGATTTTTATCTCCACGCTTTTATCCTGTTCTTAGGATTCTTAAACAGTTTCCAGAAGGCTTGCTGTTCAATCTTCTTGTATTCTACCCAGGCTTGTTGTTTAATCTTCTCGTATTCTGCCTGGGTTTGCTGTTTAATCTTCTCGTATTCTGCATAGGCTTGCTG
>Ga0315285_10002334_pt1 | contig 19825 bp, 18 predicted proteins | sample YL17G09_36_MG_FD_203698 | JGI IMG/M metagenome (GOLD analysis project Ga0315285, IMG submission 203698) | Sediment microbial communities from Yellowstone Lake, YNP, Wyoming, USA - YL17G09_36 | ecosystem: Environmental > Aquatic > Freshwater > Lake > Sediment | place: USA: Wyoming | collected...
AAGCCGAGTTGGAGCAGGAGTACTCGAATTGTGCAGTGTATGTGATGCCGAGTGCCAGTGAGGGTTTTGGTCTGGTGTTCATTGAAGCCATGGCGTATGGCAAGCCGGTGGTTGCGGCGCGGGTAGGCGGTGCACCGGAAGTTGTGCAGGATAGAGTTACGGGTCTGTTAATTGATGTTGGTGATGTCACAGCCCTGACACAATCAGTGAAGCGTCTTTTGGAAGATGCAGACCTGCGAGATCGAATGGGACAAGCAAGCCTTCAACGCGTGCGTGAGAATTACACCTATGACATATTCTGCCAACGCGTTGCACAGATATTATCCGAAATCTCAAGGATTCAGATTTAATGTGCGGCATTTGCGGGGCAGTTGGAATAGACGCCTCACTTGAAGTGGTAAAGCGCATGGCGCAAGCGATGATCCATCGCGGGCCGGACAGCGACGGCTTCTTCGACGGCGGCCGGATCGCGCTCGGCATGCGCCGCCTGCGTATCATCGATCTCGCCACCGGCGATCAGCCGATCTACAACGAAGATGGGACAATTGCGATCGTCTTCAACGGCGAGATTTACAACTTCACTGCACTGCATCGCGAACTTGAAGTGCTGGGTCATACCTTCGTCACACACAGCGACACGGAAGCGATCGTGCATGCGTACGAACAGTGGGGCACGGACTGTCCCCGGCATCTGCGCGGCATGTTTGCGTTTGCGATCGTCGAACAACGCTTGCCGGAACCGCCTCGGCTGTTCATCGCGCGCGATCGGCTGGGCATCAAACCGCTGTACGTGTGGCAGGGTGAGGGATGTCTGCTATTTGCATCTGAATTGCGAACACTGCTCGCGAGTGGGCGCGTGCCGAAGCGGTTATCGCCAGCCGGGCTATATACGTATCTGGCGTTTGGCAGCGTGCAGGAACCCCTGACGCTGATCGAAGATGTCTTCTCACTTGCGCCGGGGACCTGGCTGCAATGCGACTGCCAACCCGACGGGCTGGCAATCACCCGTCAAAGATATTGGTCACCGCCGATTGGCGGCGATACCGAGCCGGATACGGCGCAGGTGCGCGAATGGTTGTCCGATGCAGTCAGCAGCCATTTGATCAGCGACGTGCCGCTGGGTGCGTTTCTGAGCGGCGGCCTCGATTCAAGCAGCATCGTCGCCCTGGGCAGTCAAGCCCAAGATCGACCGATGCGCACGTTCACGATCGGCTTCGACAACTGGCTGAACGACGAACGTGTTCTCGCCGGACTGACGGTGCAGCGATGGCACACTGATCATACAGTGCGCGTGGTCTCGCAAGCCGAACTGCTAGCCGATCTGCCGCAGGCGATTGCCGCGATGGATCAGCCGACGGTGGACGGCGTCAACTCGTGGTACGTGTCGCGTGAGGCAAAGCGGGCCGGACTCACCGTTGCACTCTCCGGTGTGGGCGGCGATGAATTGTTCGCGGGCTATCCCAGCTTCAGGCAAGTGCCACGGCTCAAACGATTGCCACGGGTTGCATGGCTGGCGCGGCCGGTCTCGCGTCTCTGGCCGGGCAGCGCCGACAGCCGCCGCAAATTGGCAGCCTTCATGGCCGGGCAGATGCCGCTGGCGCATCCGTATTTCGCGCAGCGCGGTCTGTTTACCGGCGGTCAGATTCGAGCGTTGTTACAGCCAACCATGCGTGAGCAGCTTGACAACCGCGATCAAGCGTTGATGATGTGGAAGACCGCTGTTGAGGCTGAAGTGACGAATGCCGCACACTACGACTCGATCGGCGAAGTGAGCTGGCTGGAACTCAGTCAGTATATGCGCTCGACGCTGCTGCGCGACACCGATATGATGAGCATGGCGCACTCGCTGGAAGTACGGGTGCCGTTTGTCGATCACCTGTTGGTTGAACACGTGCTGCCGATCCGTGGACAGCACAAACTGGATCGTGATCAGCCTAAACCACTGCTGGTGAAGGCATTGGCCGGGATGTTGCCAGACGAAGTTGTGACCGGCGCCAAGCGGACTTTTACCTTTCCGTTTGAAACGTGGCTGTGCAGTGGTTTGTCTCAGACCGTCGGCGAACGTCTCACGCATGCGCCGGAGCGCTTGACGGTGTGGCTCGATCCAGACGCAGCGGCGGGCGTATGGCGCGACTTCGAGACGGGCCGCACCAACTGGGCTAGACCCTGGGCGCTGTACATCTTCGTGGCGTGGGTCAAGCAGAATCTGTGAAGTAGTAGATCGGCACTCGCTGCAATGCGTATTTTGTGTGTCATTCCGTTTTATAAGCCGGCCTACGTGTATGGCGGTCCTACACGCAGTATTCCGACGCTGTGCGAAAATCTGGTGACATTGGGGTGCGATGTGACGGTGTATACCACCAATGCCAATGGATCAACGGTGCTGCCGGTGACGCCGAATCAGGCCAACATGGTTGACGGTGTGGAGGTCTATTACTTTCAAAGGAGCGTGCGCGGAACTTACTTTTACTCAGCCAACTTGGGACAGGCCTGTCATCGCCATGCGAAAGAATTTCATCTCATCTATGTGGCTTCGAACTGGGGCTATCCGTTTGTGCCGGCCTGTCGCTCGGCGTATCGGGCTGGAGTGCCGTATGTTGTGACACCAAGAACCTCATTCATGCGAAGAGCTTGGCAGGGAAAGTATTTGAAGAAGTATGTCTATCACCGGCTAGTGGAACAGCGGCTCATCAATCGCGCGGCTGCGTTACACTATACGACTGTTCTGGAGGAAACAGAATCAGCATGGCTCAAGCTGAGCCCGCATTCATTTGTCGTTCCGAATCCGCTCAATGTCTCTGAGTTTGAACAGTTGCCACCACGTGGTTCATTTCGCGCGAGATTCGCGCTTGATCGAGACGCAAGCATTGTATTGTATCTTGGCCGTGTCGAGCCAAGAAAGGGCTTGGATTTGGCACTTGCCTCCTTTGCTGCGATCGCCAAAGAGTATCCTAAGGCAATGCTGGTCTTAGCCGGTCCAGAGGAAAACGGGTATTTGCAGGTATTGCAGCGCTTGGCAATTGATCTGGACTTGGAGAGGCGACTCATTTTCACCGGTTTTCTTGGCGCACGAGAGCGCCTTGAGGCATTCGCTAGCTCGGATGTATTCATACTCACCTCCTACTCTGAGAACTTCGGAATGTCGGTTGTGGAAGCGATGGCGGCTGGGTTGGCGATCATCATTTCAGATCAGGTCGGACTATCCGATGACGTTCGTCTTGCACAGGCAGGCATAGTTGTGCCATTAGATGTCGATGCAATTTCTTGTCGCTTGCGTGAACTACTTGGCAATCCTGATCAACGTCAGCGGCTGGGGCAAAGAGCCGCGCAGGTTGTCCGCGAAAAATATGCGCCGCGCCCGGTAGCCGTGGCGATGCGGGACAAGTTACAGCAGATCATTGATCACGCGTGATTCTCTTCTATGTACGCACTAATCGTCTCCGCCGTCTTTCCCCCGGAGGCAGTCGTCTCGGCCCAGACCAGCGTGCAGATTGCCGACGAGTTGGTGCGGCGTCAGCATCAGGTCACAGTGATGGCACCGTTTCCGAGCAAGCCGGCCGACATGCTGTATCAAGGCTAGCGTCGTTGCGTTCTTCGCGATGGAATGTGGTGAATTATGCGCATCATGATGATGGCTCAGCATTGCACCCCTGAAGATATAAGTGGTGCAGTGCTGGCAACAAAACTGGCAACCGATTTGGTCAAGCGCGGGTATTAAGTTCAAATTGAGCAACTTCCAGTATAGTCAAACCTTGAATTCAGAATGAGGTTTCATTCATGGAAAAAGATCGTAAGATAGTGGTTTGTGGTGCCGGTGGTTTTATTGGGGGCCACCTCATTGCCGATTTGCGGCGACAGGGTTTCACCAATTTGCGCGCGATTGATCTTAGACCGCAAAGGGAATGGTATCAACGCTTCCCTGATGTTGAGAATCTCGTATTGGACTTGCAGGATAAGAGCAATTGTTTTCATGCATTGCAGGGGGCCGATTGGGTGTTCAACTTTGCGGCGGATATGGGCGGAATGGGCTTTATCGAAAACAATCGAGCACTGTGCATGTTGACCGTGCTCCTCAACACGCACCTACTGATGGCTGCTCGCGATGTGGGCGTGGAACGTTTCTTCTTTTCCTCTTCCGCTTGTGTTTACAACGCCGACAAGCAAAAGTCACCTACGGTTGTTCCACTCAAAGAAGAGGATGCATACCCGGCAATGCCCGAAGATGGTTACGGCTGGGAAAAGCTCTTCAGCGAGCGGATGTGCCGCCATTTTCGCGAGGACTTTGGGTTGCAGACGCGCGTGGCGCGCTTCCACAATGTTTATGGTCCGCACGGCACCTACGATGGCGGGCGCGAAAAAGCCCCCGCCGCGATTTGCCGTAAAATCATTCAGGGGAAACTTTCCGGCAAGCATGAGATCGAGGTGTGGGGTGACGGCACGCGCACGCGTAGTTTCATGTATATTGATGATTGCTTGAAAGGTGTTCAGATGATTATGAAGAGTGATATTGTCGAGCCGCTCAACTTGGGAAGCAACGAATTAGTGACGGTCAACCAGTTGGTGGATATTCTCGAAGATATCGCCGGCATTAAAGTCAAACGCAACTACAAACTGGATGCGCCGCAGGGTGTGAACGGGCGGAATAGCGACAATACCAAGATCAAACAATATCTTGGTTGGGAGCCGAGTATTCCCCTGCGCATTGGGTTGGAGAAAACATATGCATGGATCTACGATCAGATGACTGCGACCCGTTGAGCAGATTCCATGCGTATTCTGATTGTCACACCATACTATCCGCCGGATGGAGGACCAGGCTCACCGCTATTTGGAATGTTGAGTGAAGCATTAGTACGTCGAGGACATCAAGTTACGATTTTGGCTTCTGTTCCTCATTACCCAACTGGTCATGTGTTGCCAGAATATCGCGGTATGCAAGTTCGGAAGGCGATTGAGAATGGTGTAAATGTAATTCGCGTTCCAGTCCCATCCATGGATCGCTCAAACCTTGCCCAGCGATTCATACAGTTTGGTGTTTACCAAGTCAGTGCAACACTTGCTGGGCTAAACCAAGAATACGATATTGCGCTTTTCAGTAATCCCTTTCTGATGGTGGGACTCCAGTTTGCGGTCCTTGCCGTTCTTCGTAACAAGCCGGCGGTGTATTCAATTCATGATGTTTATCCCGACCTTGGTGTTCGGCTTGGGGTCTTTCGCAACAAGCCAGTTGTTGCGCTGGTCACTGCGCTGGAAAAATTCTGCCTAGATCGCGCCAAGTACGTTCGGATTCTATCCGAATCGTTTGCACCCAAGATGCGCACTTTGGGAGTGCCCGAACGCAAATTGGTGCTCATCTACGATTGGGTTGACACAGATCTAATCAAGCCATTGCCGCGTGAAAATGACTTTGCGCGTGAGCATGGATTGCTGGACAAATTTGTTGTGCTGTACGCGGGGAACATCGGATTGTCGCAAGGATTGGAGCACGTGTTGATGGCGGCGGAACGTCTAAAAAGCGAAGAGGACATTCGCTTTGTATTCGTTGGAGATGGCACCGGTCGTGAGCGTTTGGTGGCAAAGGCAGAAGCGCGCGGATTGTCGAATGTTCTGTTCTTGCCCTTTCAGCCACGTGAACGTTTGCCTGAGGTTCTGGCGACAGCAGACGTTTCATTGGTGACTTTGCGAAAAGGGGTCGGGTTTGAATCACTGCCCTCCAAGAGCTTCTCGATCTTGGCAAGCGGACGACCTCTTATCGCCAGTGTAGACGAAGGGTCTGATTTGATCAGTCTGATTCGCCGTTCGGAAGCCGGTGTATGTTTGCCTCCTGAAGATTCAGGCTCCCTTGCCCAAGCAATCCTGGCTCAAAAAAATGATTCGGAACTGCGTTTCATTATGGGACAAAAAGGTCGCGCGTATGCTACTGGTTATCACTCTCCTGATGCAGCGGCAGAGCAATTTGACGATTTGCTGTCGAAATGTTTAGCGGGCAATCCAGGTAAGCCAGAGTCTAAAGCGTAATTGGAATTATCAGGTGTATGACCTGTTGGCAGATGGTTGTTAAGCGGATATTTGATATAATCGTATCTGTGGGAGCACTGTTTTTCTTTGCCCCTATCATGGCGCTGATTGCAATTGCAGTGCGCTTGAGTTCGCCCGGACCTGTCTTGTTTCGTCAGCAAAGGCTGGGCAAAAAGGGTGTTGTCTTTCCTTTCTATAAATTTCGCTCTATGGTGGTGAATGCTCCGGATATTCGCAACGCAGACGGCTCGACGTTCAACGCCGATAACGATCCGCGCGTGACGCGGGTGGGGCGCTTTTTGCGCAAGACCAGCCTCGACGAACTGCCGCAGTTGATCAGCGTCCTCAAGGGCGACATGAGTCTGGTTGGCCCGCGGCCCGACGTGGCCGATGCGCTGCGCATTTACCGCCCGCAGGACTATATCCGCTTGACGGTGAAGCCGGGTATCACGGGCTGGGCGGCGATTCATGGCCGCAATACTGTGCCGCTCGATCAACGGCGCGATCTGGATATTGAATACGTGACGAAGTATAGTTTGCGTTTGGACATCGAGATTCTGTTACGCACGATTCCGTATGTGCTGGCGTCGCGTGGGGTGAATACTTATTCTGCATCGGGAAGGAACACGGATGTACAGCACTGAAGCATTATTGGTCGATCAATTACCGGCGCTTGAGCCGCTCCTGAGCACTTATCCATTCAAACCCTATCAGGCTTACGAAGCACTGTTTGGCCGTGACGCGCTGCAAAAGTTGTTCATCGACAGCGTGCGCGACCGGATTGGCTCGGCTGACACGAGGACGCTGGTCATACGCGATACCAATCGCAGCGTGGGGCTGGTGGTTTGGACGCGAGTGCCTTTGGAAAGCCAGTGGTTCGGGTTTCCGGCCGCGCGGCTCGATTACCTCATGGCGGCGGGCGATTATCCAACACAGTGCCGGATCAAAGAGCACTTATTGGAGGCGATGCTTAAGCAATGCACGAGTGATGGCGTGCGGCACGTGTCGATCCGTGCGGACGCCGCCGATCTATCGAACATTCATACGTTGGAAAAGGCCGGTTTCATTTTGGTCGACGGCTTGATCGCTTATGGGCGTGATTTGCAGCGCGGTGATTGGGCAGTGCCGAACGATCTGCGTTATAGGATTCGACACGCCACTCCAGCCGATTTGTCTGAATTGATTGCACTGGCAAGCACGGCCTATACCTTTGATCGATTACATTCCGACCCGGCGGTGCCGAAAGCTGCCGCCGATCGAATGCATGCGGTGTGGCTGGAAAACTCGCTCGGGCCAAAGAGCACTGACCAAGTATTATTGGCAATCGACACGGAGGGCATCGCCGGCTACTCGGTCTATCGGATCAGCCAAGCCACGCAGCCACATTTCAGTTCGCCGTGGGGTATCTGGGTGATTGCGGCCACGGCTGAACGGGCGCGCGGTACGGGTGTGGCGAAGACTTTGTGCTTGACGATGTTGGACTGGCATCGCAAGCAGGGTGTGCGCATCGTCGAGGGTGGCACGCAGTTGGCGAATGTTGCGTCGGCACGGCTGCACGAATCGTGCGGCTTTCGCGTCGTGAGCACGAGCGTGTCGTTGAGCAAATACATCGAGGTCAATCCATGAGCCGTGCACAATTCTTGCCGTTTGCCTTGCCATCCATCGGCGAAGAGGAAATCGCCGAGGTCGTAGATTCACTCAAATCGGGCTGGGTCACCACGGGCCCCAAGACCAAGCGATTCGAAGAACAGTTCAAAGAGTATGTCGGCTCAAAACACGCTGTCGCCGTCAACTCGTGCACGGCTGGCTTGCACATCGCTTTAACTGCTCTCGGTATTAGCGCGGGTGACGAGGCAATTGTCCCCACGCTTACCTTTTGCTCCACCGCTAACGTTGTCGTGCATCTCGGTGCGCGTCCTGTGCTTGTGGATGTAGGCGACGATTTCAACGTCACGCCTCAAGCGATTGAATCCGCGATCACGCCGCGCACCAAAGCAATCATCCCCGTCCACTACGGCGGTCAACCCTGTGATCTTGCGCCAATCTACGAACTCGCCGCCCACCACCACATCCCAATCGTCGAAGACGCCGCCCACGCCGTCGGCAGCACTTATCATGACCTCAGGATCGGCTGCGACGCGCTCCAAGCCCCCACCACCCGTTCCCTGCCACACGTCACCGTCTTCTCCTTCTACGCCACCAAGAACATGACCACCGGTGAAGGCGGGATGATCACTACAGCAGATGACAAACTCGCCGAGCAGATGCGGCTGCTGAGTCTGCATGGCATGAGCAGGGACGCTTGGAAACGCTATACGAGCGCTGGATCTTGGTACTATGAAGTCGTCGCACCGGGCTATAAAGACAATATGACGGACATTCAGGCATCGCTCGGCATTCACCAACTCCGCAAGCTGGACAGCTTTATCGAAACTCGGCAGCGCTACGCGCGTCTTTATGACGCGGCTTTTGCCAATCTTGCAGAGATTGAGGCCCCGTTGACGCATCCCGACCGGAATCACATCTACCACATCTACGCGATTCGTTTGTGCCTGGAACGCTTGAAAATTGACCGGTCGCAGTTTATCGAAGAACTCAAGGCACGCAACATTGGAAGTAGCGTGCATTTCATTCCGGTGCACCTCCACCCATATTACCGAGAGACGTTCGGGTACGAAAAAGGCGATCTACCGAATGCGGAATATCTCTACAAGCGAATTCTTTCTTTGCCTCTTTTCCCCAAGATGACCGAAACGGACGTTCAGGACGTTATTCATGCTGTCAAGACTATTATTGGAGAGAATCGCCAATGAAGGAAAAACTAGGAGTGTCTCTGAGACTAACTGTGGAAGTCATAGAGCGAATAATTGCGGATGTCCTCATGCTCAACATGGCAATCATCGCCGCGTTTGTGGCTCGCCTGCTTGTGTTCCTTTACCTCGAGCGACAGTCCATCGTTTCCGTCAGTTTCTTGTCTAGTGTTCTCGATGAATCCTTGTCCGACTATCTCAATTCGGCTGGGCTGCTGACATTGATCTGCCTCATCATATTCTGGTTTTCCGGTTTTTACACCTATGGGCGCGCCTACCGTGGACGCTACAAGGCGCTCATCGTGTTCCAGGCAGTCACTTTATCCTACCTCCTCTTTGGCTTTCTCACCTTTTTCGTTCCGTTTCTCAATCCCTTCCCGCGCAGTGTATTGTCGAGCGCGTGGATTCACACAGTGGTTGCCTTGGAGGTTGCTCGGTTCTGGTCGTACCTCTGGAAGCAGACGATCCGCGCCGAGTCGAGAATCTATGCCGAGCCGCCCCGCGTGATTCGAAACATTCTCGTCATTGGCGGAGCAGGCTATATTGGCTCTATACTCGTGCGACAACTCTTGGAACGCGGTTACAATGTCACCGTTCTCGACGCGCTCATCTACGGAGACGAGAGCATCCGCGAGTTGTATGGCAAGCCGCGTTTTGAGTTCGTCAAGGGTGATTTGCGTGACATTGGGTCGGTTGTGAGCGCGATGCAGGGGATTGATGTGGTGGTCCATTTGGGCGCGCTGGTGGGCGATCCTGCCTGCGCAATAGACGGAAAGTTGACGATCGAGATCAACCTTGCGGCAACACGAATGATCGCCGAAGTCGCCAAGGGCTTTGGTGTGCAGCGCTTCATCTTCGCTTCCACGTGCAGTGTCTATGGCGCAAGCGAGCAATTGTTGGACGAAAAGTCAGAGTTGAATGCGGTCTCTCTCTATGCGCGCACCAAAATTGCCTCGGAAGAAGTCCTGCTCGCGCTCGCGGGCGATCGTTTTGCGCCGACCATTCTGCGTTTTGCTACCATTTTTGGTTTGTCGCCACGACCGCGCTTTGATCTCGTAGTGAATCTGCTGACCGCGCGCGCGATGGTAGACAAGACGATCACGATTATGGGTGGTCAGCAGTGGCGTCCCTTCCTTCACGTTGCCGATGCGGCAGAGGCGATTGTGCGTTGTCTCGAAGCGCCGGTGGAACTGGTGAAAGGTGAAATCTTCAACGTCGGCTCGGATCGTGAGAACTACCAAATCATCGAAGTTGGTGAACTGATCAAGCGCGCAGTGCCTGATGTGACAGTTGTGACCAATGGTGAAGACCCCGACGAGCGCGACTACCGCGTCTCTTTCCAAAAGTTCAGCAACCGCGTGGGATTCATTCCCTCCAAGACCGTAGAGGAGGGCATCGAGGAAATGAAATGGCAGATCGAGAAAGGTGAAGTTTCCGACTATCGCAATCCAAATTACAGCAACTACAAGACTCTGGCGGACGAAGGGATGGCGGTTCGCATCCATCGTGACGATCCAACGTCGCCGCTTTACCTTGCGGGCAGTGGCTTTTCTCGCTTGGACGCTACTCCCGCTTCACCGCAACCCTAAATGGATCATGCGCCTCAAAGACAAAGTTGTTCTGATTGGAGGTTGTGGTTCTGGCATGGGACGCGCGATGGTGCTTCTTTTCGCGCAGGAAGGTGTGAGAGTCGCTGCAGTCGCGAGGCGGCAAGCTGAAATTGACGGGACAGTCCGACGTATTGAGGCGATTGGGGGCACGATACTTGCCCTGACTGCTGATATGACGAGCGCGCCGGAGGCAAAGCGCGCTGTAATTGCGGTAGTCGGAAAGTATGGACGGCTCGATGCATTCTGCTCGTTAGCCGGCGGCAACTGTAAGCATGTCAAGGATGTTGAGGAAATTGAGGAAGACTTTTTCGATAGCGTCTTGCGGAATCACATCAAGAGCATCTTTCACGGTGTGCACGCAGCGATTCCGCATCTCAAAGCCACAGGTGGAGCTATCCTAACGATTGCGGCGGGATACAAAACGCGACGCGATAGCAACCTTGCCTATGACAATTGGTAATTTTCAAGACGCGCTAATTGCCGCCGCGCAAAGTGGCAAGCCGGACGAGGTGTGGTGGTTGTTGCGGGAGAGCGTGCCGGAGTATCAACCTACTGGAGGGGTGCTTCCATCACCGGTAGAGGCGGCGAATGTCTGATCTGGATCGCGCGCTCGTCGCGCTCATCCGCGCCGGGTTTCCTCCTTTTGCCGCGCCCGCCGAGACTCCGACCAGAAGTGATTGGGATTGGGCGCAGTTGGTTCAGCGCGCGCAACGGGAAAATCTTGCCGCGTTGTTCTACGTCGCGCTCAAACACTCCCAGCGCCTAGCCGAACTCCCGCGCGCTCTCGCCGAGCAACTGCGACTGATGTATCTCCGCGCCGACATCGCAAGTTGGCAAGCGGTTCGCGTGGTCGAAGACTTGCTCGCACAATTCGAACGTGCGAATGTTCCGGTCGTTCTGCTCAAAGGCGCGGCATTGGGCGTAGTGCTGTATCCTGATCCGTCGTTACGGCAACTGGGCGATCTGGATATTTTGGTTGACGAGCAAGACAAAGCGCGTGCTGCCGCGCTCTTGCAGGCAAATGGATTTGCGCCTCTCTTGGATTTTGTGGACGGCTTTCGCGAAGAGTTAGGGAGCGAACAGTGCTACACGCGTCGAGGCAAGCAAGCCGCCACGGTGGATTTGCATTGGCACGTGATCAATGTGCCGTCGCATGCGCGCCAGACATCGGTGGACTGGTTTTGGGCGCGGACGATGGAGGCATCGTTCGGCAAGCGCCGCGCCGCCGTCTTGAATTGGGACGCGCAGTTGTTGCATCTGGCGGAGCATTTTGTCATCCATCACCAAATGCGCGGGTTGCTTTGGTCGTGCGACGTCGCGCTCTTGCTCGCGTTGCATGCGGATGAGTTGGATTGGGATGAAATCATCAATGCCGCGCGTCAGTTTCAGGTTTTGCCCGCGTTGAACGCCGTGCTTGCGCACGTTGACGATGTGTGGGGCGTCACCGCGCCCAGCCCCATCCGCGCGCAATTGGCGGAATCGGCAAACGGGCTTGCCGGGCGCATCTCGGTGATTGTGTCAACGGCGGAACGAACGGAAGCGCTGATTTTGCGAGAGGGGTTGAGTTACCGGAGTTGGCGGCACCGCGCGTCCTACTTTTTCCACTTTTTCTTTCCTAGCCCCGTCTATATGCGAACGCGCTATCGCATCTCACATTCTGCGTTGATTCCCTTCTTCTATTTGGTGCGGCTTGGCTTGGGCGCGCGCCGTTTGGTAGATTCGATCAGTTCAATTTTTCGCAACGCGCGCAAATTGGCGCGTCGGACGCGGCAGAGCGAAACTTGATACGATCCTCGTTTTGTTTTGTGTCGTTTTTGGTGTATAATCACGGCGGCGCGATGTGCGAGTAATGAATGCAGGACTTTCGCTCCAGTGTCATTTCGAGCGGTTTTTGCGAGAAATCTCGACCGCAATCACGAGATTTCTCACTTCGTTCGAAATGACAAGCGAAAGTCCTTGAATGAAAACAACCTGCGCGCAGATTCGCGGATTACCTTGTCTAGTTTCGGAAGATCCGAGTGAGGAGTAGTAGATGGAACTACGCTATTATCTTCGGTTGCTCAAGAAATGGCTCTGGCTGATCATTCTCGGCGGGATATTGGGTGGAGGTGCGGCATACGGCTTTAGCAAGATGAGCACCCCGATCTACCAATCCACGGTGACGCTGCTCATCTCACAAGGTGCGGGGTCTCTAGGCGATACGTACACCGGAATGCTGACGAGCCAGTATGTCGCACCGACCTATGTCGAGCAAATCCAGTCGTCGGCGGTGTTGAAACAGGTTGCGAGCGATTTGAACATTGCCACACCTAGCGGGCAACTCCCTGCCGGTGTGGCGGCGCAGAGAGTGCAGAACACGCAACTGCTGCGCGTCTCGGTCCTAGACACCGACCCGGCGCGGGCGCAGGCAATTGCGAATCAGATCGCCAAAGTGTTCAACGACCAGACCAATGCCTTTCAGATGCAGCGCTATCGGCTGGTGCAGGACGATCTTGACCGCCAGGTCGCCGATGTTCGCAAGAAAATTGACGACACGCAAAAAGCGCTCTCTCCACTAGGCAATGCCAGTGATGCCCGGAATGCGAATGAACCGGAATTTGTCCGCACGGAACGTGCGCGCTTGCAGATGGAATTGTCAACGGTGCAGGCACAATACTATGTCCTCCTCCAAAGCGCGCAGAGCACCCGCCTCGCCGCGGCGCGCTATTCGGATGCGGTCACTGTTTCTTCGCCTGCCGACTTGCCGCGCTCGCCCGTCAGTCCGCGCACGTCGCAAGACGCACTGCTTGGCTTGGTGGTGGGAATGATGCTGGGCGCGGGCATTGCGTTCTTGATCGAATATTTGGACGATTCGCTCAAAACCTCGGAGGATGTGACGCGCGTGCTGCAACTAAGCACGCTGGGCAACGTGGCGCGCTTTCCGAAGAGTAGCCAGAGCCCGTTGGTTACAATGGATGCCCCCCGTGCGCCGTATGCTGAAGCGTATCGCAACTTGCGGACCAATCTCCAGTTCTCTTTGCTGGTGGACTCGGCGGCAGCCGTCGTCCTCAGCAGTGCCGAGCCGGGTGAAGGGAAGACTACGACGGTCGCGAACCTTGCCGTCGTGATGGCGCAGACAGGCAAGCGCGTCATTCTGGTGGATACCGATCTGCGCCGACCCACCTTGCACCAGATGTTTCGCTTGCCTGCGGAACCAGGATTGACCGACTTGTTCCTGAACAACCAAACGCTGGATCAGGTCATCCGAGAGACGACGGTACCCGGTTTGCATCTGCTTGCGTGCGGCAAACTTCCGCCGAATCCCGCCGAACTGCTGGCGTCGGCGTGGATGGACCGATTGATTCTTGCGCTCAAAGAACGATACGACATCGTCTTGTTCGATTCGCCGCCGATTCTGCCGGTGACGGATGCGGTTTTGCTGGCATCCAAGACCAAGCATCTCTTGTGGGTCATTTCGGCGGGCAAGACGCGCACCGATGCTCTGCGTCGTGCGCGTGAAGCGCTCGCGCAGGTGGATGCCAAAGTTGTGGGGATCGTGCTGAATCGAATCACGTCGGGCGTCGGCTATGGTTACTATTACTACTATTCGAAAGATGGGTCGAAGCACAAGCGCAAACATAGCGAATCGGCGTACTTGCCCAATCAACGAGCGTTTGTGTCGGGTGACGGTAACGAGCAAGCGACGAGTCCCGAAACGTTACCGGAAACATTGCCAAGGTGAGGTGGATTATTGAGGTTAACCAAAACGAATTGGGTGAAAGTGGGTGTGAATGTCATCGGCTTGATCCTCGTCACTCTCGGCGTGATGGGGTGTGATTCTGCCCCTCCGACGCGCGCGGTGCCGACGTTTGCGCCGCGCCCGACCAGCACGCCGATGCCGCCTGTGGCTAAGGGGAGCGCCGCTAAGGTCATGCGCGGCACGATTGACCAATCGGTCAGCGCGCGCGGGAGTATCGCGTCGGCGCGTCAGTCGTTTCTCTTTTTTAACGTCAGCGGCGCCCTCAGCAAGGTCTCGGTTGCCGCGGGCGATCAGGTCAAGCAGGGTGCCGCCATTGGACAGTTGGATACGTTTCAGATTGAGCAAGACCTGAATGCTGCCAAGTACGAGGCAGACAGGACCGATGTGCTCTTGCGCCAATCCCAGACGAAGTTGGCGTCCTATGATTTGCAGATTGAAACGGACAATTATTTGCTGGCGCGCAATACTGAATTGCGTGATCAACTGTGGCAGCTGTACCGGCTCAAAGCGCCCACCCCTGCCGATCACGCGCGCGCGATTAATGAATACCAAAGTTATCTGAACGCAGATACAGAGGTCAGAAAGTATACGAAGGAACTCAACACCTTGAAAACTGACAAGCAGATTACCGCGCTCGATGTTGACCTCTATCAAAAAACACTCCTGTACCAACAGAAGCGGGTCGAATCCTTGCAAGGGCGCCTCGCTAGCGCGCAACTGGTCGCGCCGATCAACGGTCTTATCCTTTCGCTAGACAAGCGACTCGGCGACACGGTGCAGGCGTACGAATCTATCGGCGCGATTGCGGATCCGACGCAACTCCAAGTCGAAGTCAGCGTTTCCGAAACGGATATTGCGGCGGTGTCGCTGGGGCAGACCGCGCGCATCGTACTCGATGGATTTCCCGACAGGAATTTCACCGGCAAGGTGAAAGAGATCGCGTCCAAAGCGTCCATTTTTCAAGGGAAGAGTATCTATCGCGTCGTGATCGTGTTTGACAACCCTGCCCAGGTGCCGGCAACTCTGCGGATGGGCGCGGATGTTTCTCTGGTGCGCCAAGCGAAAGACAATGTCTTGCTAGTTCCCTCGAAAGCGATCCTGCAGGAGGGCGCGACGCAATTTGTGTCGGTTCTGCGCGGAGACAAATGGGAGCGCGTCGAAGTGCGAGTGGGCGTGAGCGGGGGAAGCCAATCCGAAATACTGTCTGGACTGTCTGAAGGCGATCAGGTCCTCGTCCCGTAACATTTCCCCATCTCGCGTAGATCGCCCCCCAAGGGACACGCAGGGTCCGAACGCGGAAAGCGTTGCGTCCCTTCGTGGATTTTCGTTTTCTTACGAGGCAGTGTGCCAATCTTACGCTGGATTGATCGCTGGCATTGGGTTTTCCTCGCGCTCGCTGCGCCATTCCTCCTGTTTCCTTCGGTAGGACGTTCCTTCGCGATGTTGGTAGTGCCAGGCATTTGGATGGTGGGCTTGATGGCGCGGCGCGATCCATTACGCCGGACGCCTCTCAACCTTTCGTTGCTAATTCTCGCGGTCATGGTGCTCGTCAGTCTCTACGCGACGTATGACCTCGCGCAGAGTCTGTCCAAGATTACGGGCATGGTGCTGGCGTTCGGTGTGTTCTTTGCTTTTGCGCGCAGCGCCGGACGTTTTGCCGGATGGTGGGGCGCGTGCCTGGTCTTGGGCGCGACGAGTGTGGCGATTGCGCTTTTTGCGCTGGTGAGCGTGCAGTGGAGAGACAAATTTGGCTTCATCGGTTCTCTAGCCGCGCGCCTGTCATTGCGAATCACGGGGCTGCCCGGCGCAGAGCAAGGTGTGTCGGCGAATGAACTTGCCGGTGCGTTGGTGTGGAGTATTCCCGTCTTTGTCGCGCTGACCATTGCGCTCATCGCGCGCCGCGCAGAACTGGGCGAGATGATCGGCAAGCGCAAAGCATGGCTCGCGTTGTCAGCGGCTGTGGTGGGGACGCTGTTCATGCTCGCGATCCTGGCACTGACGCAATCGCGCGGCGGGTATTTCGGTTTGGCGCTTGCGTTCGCGTTGATGCTTTTCGTTGTGGCATCGTGGCGATGGCGCGCAGTGCTGATTGCGACTGGTATTATCATTGTGATCGCCGCGATCTTTTTTCTGCGTTCGAGTGATATCTTATCATCCTATGAAAGCGCATCCGCGTTATCCGCCGAATCAGCGATCAATACCTGGGAGGGGCGCGTCGAAATTTGGCTGCGCGCGAAATACGGCATCGAAGATTTTGCGTTCACCGGAATGGGAATGAACACCTTCCGCCGCGTCGTGCATGTGCTCTATCCGCTCTTTTTGATTGGACCCGATGCTGATATCGCACATGCCCACAACGAATTTCTCCAAGCCGGACTTGATCTGGGTGTGCCGGGCTTGATTGCGTTTATCGCGCTGTATTTCGGCGCGGCGATGATGTTAGGCACGATTTGGACGCGTGCTGGCGCGAGGATGCCGGACAGTTTTTTTGTGCGCGCCGTGGTGCTTGGTCTTACGGCGGGATTATTTGCTCATCTGGTGTACGGTATGACCGACGCGGTCACACTGGGGGCGAAACCCGGCGTGTTGTTCTGGATGTTGCTGGGTCTGCTCGCGGGCTTGTACGAACAGATGCAGTCGGGCGATTTGGCTAAATGGTACGAGTGGTTCGGCGTGCCGGTCTCGCGCGATCTGCCGCCACTTTCAAATCCCGAGGCGCCCGGTGATTGATTGGGTGAATGTTTTTGTCGCGGCATTGTGGATTGCGGGACTGGCGTTCCTGTTGGCGCTGCTCAGTCTGGCGCGGTCATCGCGCGAGCAATCAACGCGTCAGGTGTTGTCGCAACCGGCATTTCGCGTGGGAACCGCTGGCGGGATCGCGCTGGTTGCTTTGGGTATGTTCCTATCCATCGAAGTTGTTTGGGAAAAACTGGGGTGGGCAATCGTCATTGTGTTGAGTTTGTGGGAAGGTGTTGCGGCTTGGCAATCCGGGTGCGCATCAAAGAGAAGGGTATAGCGAACTATGGACTCATTGCCTCTCCCGTCTACGGAACGATTACGACGTCCTTGGTGGCTGACCCAGTTTGGGGTAGGAATTGTAATCGGCGCGTTGGCGCTTGGTTGGGCGATTCAAGGGTTGGATTGGGAGTCGGTCCTGCGCGCGTTGACATCGGCTCAATATGCGTGGGTTCTCATATCGTTATTCTGCGTGTTCGCGGTTGCGCTAATCAAGACGGTGCGTTGGGGGGCGCTTTACCTTGCCAGCGCACCGCACCCATCGTTCGCCGATTTGTTTTCGGCGCTGATGATTACTCAGATGGTCAACGTCATCATCCCAGTCCGGATCGGCGAACTGATTCGCATTGGCTTGATGAAGCAATCGGGGCAGCCGGGCGCTGCCACACTTTCGACGATTGCGATTGAGAAAGCGGTTGACCTGGTCGCGGCGGGCTTGATCGCCGTGTCGGTGGTTTTCTTGGCGGTCGCGCCGATGTGGTTGCAGAATTGGGCGGGCAGTGTCTTGGTGATGGGACTCGTCCTGGTCGCCGGACTGATCCTGGTGTGGTATCAGCGCGATTGGATCGGAAGCGTGTTGTCGCGTGCGCTTGCCTTTGGCGGTTGGTTGCCTGAGCGATGGCAGTCGCGTCTTCTGCGAGTGGCGCAGACGATGCTCGAATCATTCGGCGCGCTAACCGATTGGCATGCGCTTGGGCGCGTCCTGTTTTGGACGATGCTCGCGTGGCTCTTCTCGCTTCTGGCGGTGTGGACGCTGATTATGGCTTTTGGCTTGGCATTATCCTTGACGGCGGCGGCGGTGGTGATGCTGTCCATCAGTTTCAGCAATATCATCCCATCCCCACCGGGATTGATTGGCGTCATCCAAGCGATTGCCATGGTCGTCTTGGGTGGTTATGGCGTGCCGCAACCGATTGCACTCGGCTTTGGGATCGTACTGAACGTGGTGACTGTCGCGCCTTTGATTCTCCTGGGCAGTCTGGCACTCTGGCAGCGCGCGGTTCCATTGCTGCCGTTGTTGCGCGAATATCCGCTGCGCGTTCTCCGGAGAAAGCCATAACGCGCCAGAGCCGCACCCCCGTTATTATCCGCGAATAGCGCGAATCACACGAATAGATACTCCGATTGGCGAAATTCGCGTGATTCGCGAATCAGAAATTTTCGCGGATCGCGCAAATGTGTGGAGTAATTCCAAATAGCAAACGACTTTGGGAACCTGAGCGAAGTGCATCGCCAAGACGCTGAGCACTTTGACGATCATTGGCGGCGCATGTTTGAGCAGGGCAAGATTGATCTGATCGTTCCGCATGACGACGCGATGTGGCAGCAGGACTTGGGGCGTTCTTTGCAAATCACTTTCGATTGGCTGGGCGATCTCCGCGGCAAACGCGTGCTGGAGCTGGGTTGCGGTCCCGGCGATTATACGATTATGCTGGCGCGGCGTGGGGCGCAAGTCACTGCACTCGATATTGCTCCGGCGAGTCTCGAAATTACGCGCAGGCGCGCGCAAGCCAACCGCGTCGGTTCAGCAATTCAATTGGCGTGGATGGCGGCGGAGACATTGGGCTTTCCGGATGGCGTCTTTGATTGGGTGATTGGCTTGGGTTTGTTGCATCATGTCGATCCCGCTGCGCTCGCTCCTGAGTTGCGCCGGGTGTTGCGTCCCGGCGGAAGAGCGTTATTCCGCGAACCATTGGGCACTAACCCGGTGCTGGAGTTTGCGCGCAAACATTTACATTATCGCGGCAAACACCACACGCGAGACGAACACCCGCTCAAGTACACCGACATCTACCAAATGGCGCGGGGTTTTCGCGCCACGCGCGTGCGCGAGTTCTATTTGTTCTCAATGATCTCGCGGGCGGTCGGCGGTGAGCTGTCGTTCTCCTGGCTCTGGCAATTGGACGAGTTTCTTATCCGGCATGTCCCGATGGTGCGTCGCTGGTGTCGCTACGTCCTCTTGGAATACGCGACGTGACTGGATTGCCCTGGTTTTGCGCGATTGTCTTTTGGTTCTCCGCCTCGGCGGTCATCTACACTTTTGGCGGCTATGCCTTGCTCTTGGTGATCCTCGCGCGTCTGGTTCGTCGCCCCGTGCGCGCCGCGTGCCTTACCCCTTCCGTCACCTTGATCATTCCCGCGTACAATGAAGAAGTCGTCATCGCCCAGAAGTTGGACAACGCGCGGGAGGTTGATTATCCACGCGAGTTACTTGAAATCATCGTCGTCGCTGATGGCTCGAATGATCGGACGTGTGAAATCGTCAAGCAGTACGCCGATCGCGGTATCTGCTTGTTGCATCAACCGGAACGACGCGGCAAGATCGCCGCGATGAATCGCGCTGCGCCGTTCGCCACCGGTGAGGTGTTGATCTTTTCTGATGCCGATGCGATGCTTGAGCCGCAATCTATTCGCGCATTGGTGGCGAACCTGGCAGACCCGCAGGTCGCCTGCGTCGGCGGCGTGAAACGGATACGCAGTGATGCGAGCGTGCAAGCCAGAGGCGAGTCGGCGTACTGGCGCTATGAAGCGTACCTCAAGCAACTCGATTCGACCATCAACACCGCCATTGGCGCCATCGGCGAATTGTTTGCGATCCGACGCGAACTCTATCGCGAGATGGACGATGATCT
>Ga0315285_10002335_pt1 | contig 19817 bp, 17 predicted proteins | sample YL17G09_36_MG_FD_203698 | JGI IMG/M metagenome (GOLD analysis project Ga0315285, IMG submission 203698) | Sediment microbial communities from Yellowstone Lake, YNP, Wyoming, USA - YL17G09_36 | ecosystem: Environmental > Aquatic > Freshwater > Lake > Sediment | place: USA: Wyoming | collected...
TAGTTTTATGATTGAAGGGTAAGATCTTTTCGAGAAACCAATTAACGAACCGAACCAGCGCTGGCGGCTTTCGGGCGACCCGGAGATACTCTTCGATCGTCACGGGAACCAGAGCGATCAATGTGATTAAAATAATATAACCAAAAACTAATAAAATCCCGAAAAGGCTCGTGGTGAGAAATAAAACTCCCGCAAAAACCAAGAAATCAATTAAAACTAAAATGAAAATGCTCGTTTTCAAGTATTTTTTCTCTTCGATCTGGCTCTCGATCTTTTTGGAGGCTTTCTCTAATTTTTTCTGCTCTTTTTTTGCGGCTTTTGAAAGTTTTTCTGGGCTTGATTCTTCGGGATTTGTCACTTTAAATCACAGCTCTTATTAATTTGAATCAGAATGTAAACATAATTGGTCAGATAAAAATGAAATCAAATCGAAAAAATTTAAACTAGATTATTGGTAGAGATCTGAATGAAGGTTTAACAAGAAATGGTCCAGAAATCGATTTGTTTATTTGACGAATATCTGGGATTAGAAAAGAAAATCCCACATATCTCTCTCATTAAAAAGACCGCCGTCCAACATTTGGAGTCGTTAGGGAATTTTTTGAAGGTATCACAGCTGTGGATTAAAAGAGATGACCAATCGTCAGACTTTTATGGGGGAAATAAGCCCCGAAAATTGGAATTTGTATTAGCGGATGCAGTGACGAAACAGAAATCCGAAATTTTGACAATGGGCGGGACTGGTTCGAATCACTGCCTTGCAACGGCAATCTTCGCGCAACAGGTGAATCTAAAGCCCGTGCTTGTTTTGTTCAACCAACCTATCACGGCAGATGTGCAGAAGAAATTACTCATCTTTCGCTCCCTCGATGCAGAAGTGCTTGGCCCCTATGGAGAGGTGGGGGCTTTATTTCACTATTTGATTTTTCGGCGATTGCGGAGAAACACCTACTTTCTACCGGCAGGGGGCTCCTCACCCCTTGGGGTTCTTGGATACGTGAACGCCGCTTTCGAACTAAAATCACAAATTGAGAATGGTGAGATGCCAAAACCGAAGTATTTATTCGTTACCTGTGGTACCCTCGGCACAATGGCGGGGTTACTACTAGGATGCAAACTGGCAGACTTAGATATTCAGGTAATAGGAGTTCGAGTCGTTCAAACCTTTGTTGCGCTTTATAATAGGACGTTCTCTTTCGCGAATGCAATCTTAAAATTGGCTAAGAAAACGTTAAACTATCTGCAGAAACAGGATCCGTCCATCCCCAATGTCACTTTGAAAGATAGCCCTACAATTCTTCACGATTTTTTTGGAGGTGGCTATGGGCAAATCACGCCAGAGGGAGTTGAAGCCATTAAATTGGTAAAGGATTATGAGAATATTTCGCTCGATACCACCTATACGGGGAAAACCTTTGCAGGGCTGCTCCACTTCATCAAAGAAAAAGGCATCAAAGACGAGCCCGTGCTCTTCTGGAATACCTACAATTCAAGAGATATCTCGCATCTAAAAAAACCGGATATAACGCACAAAGATTTGCCCAGATCATTTCAAAGCATCTTTGAAGGAAATCTAGAGGATATTCAAAGATAAGCCCTGTTTCAAAAAACTTCCAACGGCTTGGAGAAATTGTCTGGAAGTGATGAGACTTGGCTCCCACACGCAACTATAATAGCATTTGGCGCAATCGGAACAAAAATAGCAGCGATGCATCTCGGTGGGTAGCTGAGCACCTCTTGAGCTGATCGAAGTGTTGGTCCAGTTATATCGGCATTTGATCCAATTGCCGTGAATCAGCAATTTCCGGTAGGGGATCGTGTTGATTATGTACCGACTTTTGGAGTTCAGCAAAATTTTGCCGAGTGCAACCCGAGTTTCTTTCTGCGCTGGCGAATAGGGCTGAATATTAGTATGGAGTTGAAGCCTTTCGCAAAAGGCTAGCATATCCTCAACGAGGTGGAGATTGCCTTCCGGTAAATTGGGGACATCATTCTTCCCAAAGACCGTCATCGCCAGCGCATGCGGGATTTTGGTCTTTTTAAGAAGGCGAATGGTCCTCATGATGCGCTTGAAGAGCCCCTTCCTATTCCGGATGACATCGTGGAGCTCGCTCGGTGCATCTAATGAGATACCGAAAGCAGGTTTTGGGGTTAAGGTGAGAATATCATCTATATATTTCTCAATTAGTAATCCATTACTGGAAACCTGGGTTCGCAGGGTATATTTCGAGGCAATTTTTAGTAGATCGATAAATTGCGGATGAACAGTAGCCTCGCCACCCGTGATCTGAAGATACAGGGGTCGATATACCCTTAGAATATGTTCGTAGCGATCCAATGGAATAAATTGCTGCTTCATCCGATCTTCTCGAATTACATAGCAAAAAGGACAACGCAGATTGCAGGCGTTCGTGACCTCAAAGATTAGGCTTAACCTCGGGCGAAGGCGGGCGAGGAATTTTTCTAAGACCATAATATCATTAAACTCCTTTTCTAGCATTTATATAGAGGCGCTTCATGGTAACACTCAAGAGCTCTTCAGCTTGTCGTTTTATAATGTCCAACAGACAATTTAAATAGGAGTCTTTTTCTCCCGTCGGTAATCGTGAGAGGATCGGGACTATGGAGGCAGTTTTGAGGAAATCCAGCACCTCTTGGGGCGACTGAAACTGGATTTGCTGATCTTCCACCCAGATTTTCATGTCAACATAGCCAATGGTAATAAGGATCCGCTGGAGTGCTTTAGGCGTGATAAATTTAAGGGGATAATCCCAATTTTTAAAGTAGGCAGAGAGATCTAAAGTTTGGATTGGTTCCATGAAAACGGAAATGAATTTATTCAAGCTGCCTTTTGCCGGCATCTGAGCAACCAGTCGTCCCCCAGGAGCTAAAAACGCATAAATCTTTTGATACAACTCCTGCGTTTCTTGAATCCAGTGTAATGCGGAATTACTGAAAATGGCATTGAATTGCAGCGGGGTTTCATAGTGGAGGATATCTTCTTCAATAAACACGGTATTAGCTATTAGCAACTTACTATTCCCAAGATTTTCAAGCGCTTTCTTAATCATATCAGAACTACTATCTAGGCCAACAACTGAGCCTTTCGGGGTCCTTTTCGCAAGTTCTAATGTCAGCCGTCCCGTCCCGCATCCAATATCCAAGATAGTCTCGCCGTCTTGGATCTGTAATTGATCCATCAGCTTCAATCCTAACTGATACTGGACGACGGATTTGGAATCGTAAAAATTCGCCTCGAATTCGAACATTCTCACAAGGACCCGATGTTAACTCTACTGACTATTCAATTCGGCATTAGCATATATTTAAATTTCATTTAAGTAGAGAGTAATGTCGGTGATAGTGAGTGGAAGATGTTAAGTGCTATGATAATTTTCCAAAAAGGATTGTCATTCTAACGGTTAGTTATACCGTCATAACTTATGCGATCGGGGCGTATCTTCTGGCGTGCCTCCCGCTCGGGTTAATTTGGTCCATATTGTACATAGCCTATGTAATCCTAATGGAAATTCTGATTCTTGAGAAAAGCTGCATCAACTGTTATTATTATGGCAGGCTTTGCGGTTTTGGACGGGGTAAATTATGTGCGTTATTGTTCAAACCGGGAGATCCTCAGAAATTCGCCGCGCGGGAAGCCACCTGGCGGGATATCCTCCCCGATTTCCTGGTCCTGATCTTTCCCGTGGTGGGAGGAATTATCCTCTTAATTCAAAATTTTAATGTGCTCCCCTTGGTACTTCTGATCGTATTAGTGTTTCTCTTTTTGGGGGGTAATCCCATTATTAGGGGCTCATTTACCTGTAAGTTTTGCAAGCAGAGGGAGCTAGGATGTCCTGCGAATAAACTTTTCGAGAAGGGTAAGGTAAAGAAAACTTAAATTGAGGGTGAGTCCAATTTATGTATGATGTAGTGATTTCAGGGTCGGGTCCTGCTGGCGCCATGGCGGGTAAGGTGATGGCAGCAGCAGGGTACAAAGTAATTATCTATGATAAGGCAAAATTACCTTGGCGGAAGCCCTGTGGCGGCGGAGTACCAGAACACGTATTCGCGGCGGGATTACTGGACTACAACGAGTTGAAAAAGAAGGGAATTATAGATACAGATACTAAGGACCTGTATTTACGAGCGCCAAACGATAAAGAGCTCCTTCTTGAGACGCCCGGGGAAACGGTGGTTGATCGAAAGATTTTCGATCAGTATCTGCGGGATAAAGCCACGGAAGCTGGTGCCGAAATCCGGGAGCAGACCTCAGTTCGGGACCTTCTGCGAGATGCGAAGGGGTGCATCAACGGTGTGAAAATCCAATCAGCGGCGGGATCTGAAGATATCCCTTCCAAAATTGTAATTGTGGCAGATGGTGTCGGGTCTAAATTAGTAGTTAAGGCAGGTTTACGGAAAGAGTGGGAACCATCTGATATCGCAATTTGCGCTGTGGCAATCATTGAAGGGTATATTGAACCGGAACCGCTCTCGAATTCTATGCAGATCTATATCGATGACCGTGTCGCACCAAACAGTTACGCGTGGCTGTTCCCAATGCAAAATAGTCGCGCAAACATCGGCATTGGGATCTGGAAGAAAAGCGAGAAAATGCCCATGGAATACCTAATGAGGCTCGTGGAGCAACCTTTCTTCAAGGATAAAATTGATACTGCGAACTTTAAGATAATTTGGAAGAGTAGTTACCCAATTCCAATGCAGGGGGTAAAGGGCAAAACCTACGATGATGCGGTTATGGGAATTGGGGATTCTATGGGATTCGTCGCTCCTATTATTGGAGAGGGGATTTTCTCAGCCCTGCTCACCGGAAAATTGGCCGCTGAAACGGCAATAAAAGCGTTGGAACTGGGGGACTATTCGAAGAACGTTCTGAAGGATTTTCAACGCAAATGGGCGAAATACGGACTAAAAGAGGGTTATAATTTCCAGCGGACGATGCGGGATGCGATTGTGGACAATGTCGATGAGAATTTCAACCGGTTAATTGACTGGGCACTTGAAGATAATGTGAATAAAAAGCTCTTAGCAGACCTATTCTCCAAAGGCACGAGCCTTGCGGGGAATATCAACCCGGAATTGCTGTCCAAATTAACAACTGAATTGCTACCTAAATTAAAAATAACAAAAAAGAATTAATTTCACTTATTATAATTCATTTTTATTTTTTAATCGGTAAAAATCAAATTTCGGAGGCATATTATGCAGGAACCCTTCGATTGGAAGTTTCCCTATCCTTCACAACGAATGCCGATATTGGCGCAAAACCTCGTTTCGACCTCGCAACCCTTGGCGTCCCAAGCGGGACTGCGCATGATCTTGAAAGGAGGGAATGCGGTGGATGCAGCCGTTGCCGCCGCCATTGCCCTTACAGTAGTGGAGCCGTGCATGAATGGGATCGGGAGCGATGCCTTTGCTATTCTCCATGATGGGAAGCATCTGGTGGGATTGAATGCCTCAGGCAAATCTCCGGCGGCTTGGACGCCAGAACATTTCGCACAATATAAAAAGATGCCTACGCTAGGCTGGGATACGGTTACCGTGCCAGGAGCCGTTTCGGCGTGGGTGGAACTGTCGTCTCGCTACGGGCAATTACCATTTGAGGAGTTATTCGAACCTGCAATTGAATACGCTAAAAAAGGCTTTCTAGTTTCACCGATTATTGCTGAAAACTGGAAAATGGCGGCGGGGCTCTACCGAGGCTTTCCCGATTTTGCCGAAGCCTTTACTCGAAATGGGACTGTCCCGAAGGCTGGAGAGATGTTTGCCTTCCCCGCCCTAGCGACTTCCTTGGAATTGATTGCGAAAACGCGGGGAGCCGCCTTTTATCATGGAGACCTTGCCAAGAAAATTGTGGCGCACGCTGGGCAGACAGGCGGCTCCATAACACTGGAAGATCTCGAAAGCCACAAGGCACTATGGGTGAAGCCGATCTCCGTGGATTACAAGGATGTCACGGTCCATGAACTGCCACCGAATGGACAGGGACTTGCGGCTTTAATGATGCTAGGCATCGCGAAATATCTGGATCTCGGGTCGTACAAACCCGATTCCATCGAGTCTTGGCATCTGCAAATTGAAGCTATGAAGCTAGCCTTTGCCGATACCTACCGGTACGTGGCAGATCCGAACTCGCTCGAATTCCCACCGGAGCAGTTGCTTAAGGATGATTATTTGAAACAACGAGCCACGCTCATAGATAGGACGAGGGCGCAAAACTCCAGCTATGGCACCCCGCCCCATGGCGATACAGTCTATCTCACCGCCGCCGATGCCAATGGCATGATGGTCTCCTACATTCAGTCAAATTTCTTGTTTTTCGGGTCGGGCATCGTCATCCCCGAGACCGGAATAAGCCTCCAGAATCGAGGGAGTGGATTTACGTTGGAACCAAGGCATCCCAATCAAGTGGGTCCGAACAAACGCCCGTTCCATACAATTATCCCGGCGTTTGTGACGCGGAAGGATAAGCCTCTTATGAGCTTCGGGGTCATGGGGGGACCGATGCAGCCCCAAGGGCACGCGCAGATGCTGATCCGCATTTTTGAGTACGGGCAAAATCCGCAGGCGGCGAGCGACGCGCCGCGTTGGTGCGTGTCCGAAGGACTCCACGTGAATGTTGAGGATGGCTTGAAAAAAGAAGTTATAGCAGGGCTTACGCAAATGGGTCATAAGATTGCCAGAGCTCCGCCGGTGCTCTTTGGGGGCGCCCAACTCATCTATAACCTTGGAAATGGGTATTTGGCTGCGTCCGATCACCGAAAAGATGGGCAGGCAGTTGGAATTTAAGATTAAAAAATATCTTTAAGGACAGTTAAAAAATAAAAAAAATAAGAGAATTAGGAGAGTATTTCTTGGACGAAAAGATTTCGGCTATAATTGAAATTGGGACTACAGAATATGAGTTGCGAATTTGTGCTACCAGTTGTATATTCAGAGCTCCAATCTACGCTTATGGAGTAAGCTCCTGCGGGTAGTGGTTCGGTTACAGTCTCTAATACAAGTGAACCTGAAATTTCAATCCAGGTAGTCAGGGCACTCGTTGTCACGTATTCAATTTCTCCGCCACTTATTGTCGCCCCATTTAGGGTGAGATTGATTTCATATTGAGAAAGTCCATTATGACCTGTGTTCATGAAATGTACATATTGCGCCACAAATCGAATCACCAGCCGCGTCGCCCCACGAGTAATAACGGTCAAGGTGGTTTCCGGGACCGGAGTACTCGTGATTGTTACGTCATCCATGTACGCCAACGTTTTCAATGAGGCAAATTTAGTTTGTATGGGATTTTCAGGTGGGAGAAGGAAGTATGTGAAGGCGAACCCAAGTAATCCACCACACACAATGGCTATGATAATTCCAGCCACGACACCTTTCGACAAATAATTCACCTTTTCACGTTTAATTTTCTATAGACCAGTATTGATATAAAGCATCGATTTAGTTATTAAGTCTTTGCTAGGGGAATTTGAAAGGACTTTATTAAATTTAAGTGAAATACTAAGATAATTAGAAAGAATAATCCATTTTTCGACAAATTATTGAAAAAATTATGGAGAAAGTTCCCCCAATTTTTATTTATACAACAGCAAAACACGATACTAATATTTTATTGAAAAAATTATAGAGAAAGTTCCCCCAATTTTTTATTGAAAAAATTATAGAGAAAGTTCCCCCAATTTTTATTTATACAACAGCAAAACACGATACCAATTTTTACATTTAGATTTCCTCATCAAATTAGCAATATTAACGGAGTTCCAAATATGATGACACAACAAAAAAAGTAAAAAAAGGGAATTCGGGTTTAGAGATTCGGTTACCCATTCTTATAGATAATTCCAGTACCTCCGGCGGGATAGCGAAAGGAAATGGCATCCGATTCGCAGACTTGGTAGCAGCTGCCGCATTCTAAGCATTTATCCTGATAATCTTCCACGATACTAGCTAAACCACCGCGTATGTGCCAGAGATTCATGATGCATATGAGGATGCACCGTCCACAGCCTGTACATCGAGCTTGATCCACCGAGATGAAATCGCCAGTGCCGGGAATGCGTTCTAATAAGTCATTTACCTCGTTTTTCATCTTCATTCACCTCATTTTTTCTTCTTCGGGCGCATGCCCTCCACGAATTTGAGCAATTGCGGAAACATAGATAAGTCCTCACTGATGACCTTCGAGAGCAATGGCATCACGTATTTCATGATAAATGGCAGGGCATCCGGTAAATAACTTTGCAGTCTTTGGATGATCTGCTGGACTCGGACTGTGTGAGGTTCGGACCAGTCATAGATTCCGCCTAACGCTTCCATCAGCAAGGGAACGAACCATTCCATCGTTTTGGGAGAAAAGGGTAATGCACGCCAGATGCTTTGCAGCTCTTTTCCGGCTTCAAACTCAACCCCGACCGTCGTTTTTTTCCAGAGGTCATCATAGACATCCAGAGCCCGCTTTGAGGTATCGCCATCGGCAATAGCTTTGACAGCGACTTCAGCGGCGATTTTCCCGGTGATCATCGCAGGGTAAATCCCTTCCGCTTCCAAGGGGCAGGGGAAGCCACCCGCATCGCCAATGAGGATGACATTGTCAGTATGCGTGTTGGTCGGATAAGATGCCCACGGGAGTAAGTGTGCGTGTAGTTCGCGGGGTTTGGCCTCTAATATTTTAATTAGACGCTGGAAATACGGAATGTTTACGACTCGATTTAAGTAGTACAACGGATTTTTGTCCCACCACGACATCCAATTGCCGAGCCCGAGATGGAAGCCATCGCCGAAGAAAACCTGATAGGCTGCGGGGTGCGTAGCAGACCACCATACGGCTAAGGTTTCTTCTCCCATGAATTTATCAATATTTTCGCGGGGTACTGCAAAATCCCATTGGGGAACTACTGTTACTTGGTCAGTGGGCCATTTATATCGTAAGCCTGCCTCTCGGGCGACCATGGAAACCACACCATCCGCTCCTATGATCATCTGCCCGCGATATTTCTCACCCTTTTCATCTTCCACTCCAATCACTTTCCCATTGTCTTTGATCAGATGGGTAATGAGCGTAGAAGTCTTGAGTTCGGCTCCGGCGGTGGTTGCCATATCTGCCACCCAAGGATCGAACTCACTGCGGTAAATATTGAGGGTAATGAAGCTCTTGGCGGGTTCGTAGGTCACGGATTCCGTGGGACGGGCCATAACCATCCCTACAACGACATCGTCCTTGTTAATAAAATAGTTTCGTGCATAGACGCCGGGTCGGATGGATGGACAAACCTCGGGGGTCAAGTCTTTCATGAAATCAAAGTCACGCCACAATCGGGGTCCTAATCCGCATCCAGATGAATTTTTTTCACCGGATTTACGGCCTCGTTCAAAAAATATCGTCTTCAAGCCTTTCTCGGCGGCGACCTTCGCAGCGATACTGCCGCCGGGTCCACCACCGACAACTACCACATCATATTCTTTCACAGATTTTCACCTTGTTTATTCAGAATTGAGTTGTAAATTTCTCCCTTTAAATATATAAAAGTAAGTTTTTGAACAAGGCAGTTTTTAATACTTGGTAGGGTGCCTCAGATTCCGAGGCGAAAAACCCATGGACAGAGAAATTGATACCTTTAACAAGTATCTTTCTTGTGGGAGGTGGTCCTACCCTATCAACTCTCATTAGTATCAACCTCCACCTCCTCATTCTCATCTTCATCTTCCTCCTCATCCTCATCTTCCTCCTCATCCTCATCTTTCAGATTTTCTCTTTCTACATCAAGTATCTTTCTTGTCCTCGGGTGGATTATGAACACCAATTTTTCTTGGAGAAACGCTTCAAGTTCCACGATCCACAGGGCTTTATATTTCCTAATCCATGTTCGAATCCTCCTCTCGAACTGAGTGAATTTGCTTTTAGCTGCAGCATAATCTGGGTCAATATACGCTCCCCATAATCGAGGAATAAAAGATCTCCTTATGGCACTGTCAAAAAAAATCCCCTTATGGGCTTCCAGCCAGTCTGCAACATCATTCGATTTTATCCTTTGGGAAGTATCCATCGATTTCACCCTTTCAGGGTGCTTTTCCTCAAACTCTTGGGCCTCCTTCGTTGCGGCGGCGACCATATATATTTCGTAGCGGAGCTGGGCCAGTGGATCAGGTAGCACATTAGATACCTCTTCGTTCCTAAACTTTTATAGGGAATAGGATATAAAAACACCGCCGTCCTGAAAATTATATAATTTATCCTTTTATCTATATAAGACTAAGTTTTTGAGCGAGGTAGTATTCAATTTTTTGCGGGTTTGATTCGGATGAAATAAGAAAAAGACACCGGATAGGGAATTCGGTGCAATTAAGTAAACAATTTGAAAGCAAGGGCATTTATGTGCGAAGAATTTGTATGTAAGTACTTGAAAGCGGAATTCCAGCGGATATTACCCGAACGCTGTTTTGAATTAGAGAATTGTGAAATTTGCCCGTGCATATTTACTTGTCGGTACTGCATAAAAGCACAACTTTGTGATAAAGCTAGAAAATATTAGGGCGACCCAATAGAATATTCGTGAGGAATAAAATTTGAAATCATACAATAAAATTGAGAAAATCTTAAAGCAATATAAAAATGAATTAGCAACAAAATACAAAATAAAAGAGATAGGAATATTTGGGTCCTATGTTCGAAATGAACAAAAAAAGGGGAGTGATGTGGATATCCTTATTGAGTTTGACGAGGTACCAGATTTATTTAAATTTCTCGAAATAGAAAGATATCTTGAAGGACTTTTAGGGGTGAGGGTGGATCTTATCAGAAGGAAAGCATTAAGAGAAGAATTAAAAGATACAATTTTGAAAGAAGTGGTAACTATTTGAAGTGCGACTATTCTCTCTTTATTAAAGATATATTAGAAGCAATCATAAAAATTGAAGAATTTATCGGTAATATGAATTTTGATGAATTTATTCGAGATGATAAAACATCTAGTGCAGTGATAAGAAAATTGGAAATAATGGGAGTAGCTGCCAGAAATATACCAAAAGACATCATGAAAAAATATGAAATAATACCGTGGAAAGACATGGTAAGAATGAGGGATAAGATAAGCCATGGATATTTTGGGGTGGATTATGAAATTGTATGGAAGGTCATAAAAGAAAAATTAGTAGAAATAAAACCAATATTAATTCAAATTATTAATGATTTTAAGAATGAACTCAATGAAGGACAATAATTATCGCGAGTCTAATTATTTTAAAAGTGGTTTCTACTGAATCTCAAGATGAATGATCCCGTTCTTCACCATTTTATCGACGGTCTCGTTGAGTTCTTCACGCGGCATGTTGAGGGCTTTCTGGATGGCTTCAAGGGTGTTTTTCCCATCGCATAATTTACTGATCTCGAATTCTTTTTTATTTACGACGCCTAACTGGACCGCCATCGGCGGGATTTCCTTAGTGAGAACGGGGATAAAAGTGGGATGCCCCGCGTAGGTGATTTTAATCAACCCTTTTTTGGTGTATTTATCGAAAATGACCCAGGTTCCTTTTCGGTCGAGGTTGCCATCGCGCATAATGGTTTCAATCGAATTTTTCCCATTACAGTAATTGAGGATCACGACTTCCTGTAACGGGAATTTATCCTTCTTACCGATCTCTTTGAGGAGCACCGGGATAATTTGGGCTTTTACGGGAGCAGGAGCTTGTTTCAGGACCTCCGGCTCTTCAAGCCGTGCGGGGGCTACCGCCCCTTCTGCAGGTTTTGGCGCTTCGGGAATTAGGGCGTCCAGTTTCTCCTGGTATTTCATCATGCGTGCCTTAAAAATCAGCAGTTGGCCGATCAGCCCTTTCTTGATGTAAATGACAATGAGGGCTCTATTGCTGAGCTTGAAAAAGGCGAGGTTAGTCCCAGAGATGGGCATCGAATGATCCCCCAGCTTGAGGAGATCGAAATTGCTTTTGGAGAAAGAGGAGATGAACTCTCTATAGGAATCAAGTGCAGGCTCTGCGTAGATGAATTCTCCATCGTATCGCACGATAGCAAGGTAGGGTCTAGTCCCTAAAATAGGTCCTAGCTCTGTGATGATCTCATTCGCAATCCGATAGAATGCATCTTGACCCGGGCTACTCACAGACTCGCCTTCCGCTTTTTAATTTTTGCGCGCTTTTAACCATTTTTTCTCCTTCATTCTATATATAGATGCCAAGTTCCTCATTAACGTCGTCTACTATTATTTTTGCGCGCTTTTAAACATTCTAATGGTACCAATTAGATACTTTCATTATTATAGGAGGGGGGATTTTTATGTTTTCTTAATGGCTTCATTTTCTGATCGCCAAAAAAGGAGGCTTCATTCGATCGCAATAGATCTTTTATCGGAGGGAAGGGAGGGCGATTTGACAATTACCAGTTTTGCCGTTATAGAGGACCGATTATGGAGGGCGTGACTCGTTTTTGGAGGAATGTGAGCCGCTATTCCTGGTTTTAGCGTGATTTCCTTTCGATCCAGCATTAAAATAATTTCACCTTCGATCAGATAAAAAAGCTCTTCGACTTTTTCATGCAGATGTGGCTTGACCTGCTGATCTGGGTGGAGAAAGGCAATTCCGAAATCTAAGGTGCTTTGCGAATTCCAAGGTCCAATCAACCAGCGAGTTGCAAAACCCCTTTCATTGACGTTTGTTTCATCGATGATCATTTTCATCCCTTAATGTGGAACTTGACTCTGGTAATTTGTTAAAAAGGTAAATCTAAAGAATACGGATATCGAATAAAAATATATCCGAAAATGCTCTAAAAAATGGAGAAGCAGTATTTAATATTTTTAGTAGAGTAACGAAAGGCTTGGCGATAATTAGAAAGAGCGAAGAGAACCATGGCAGATCAGGATGAATTACGGGAGATCGAGCGACGGAAAGCTTTGAAGAATGACCTAATGGCAGAAGTAGAGCAACGGCTTGAGGTGGAACGGAAAAAGTGGGAAAAACATTTTACGCTGGATTTCTCAAATTCAGTCTTTTTGACCTTGATGGATGAAAAAGAGGATAAGCGAGAGTTTATCTTGGTTTCGGTTCGTGAGAAAAATGGGGTCTTAGGGAAACCATTAAAAATTGATTTGAAATACATCGTGAATCTCGGAAAGAAAATGCGATTAACCTTCTTTCCTTGGATTTTTAAAATCGACTATCGGACCAAGCCTTTTTTCCCCCATAATCCCAATCAGGATGAGGTAACTGTTTCGCCCACCTTTCTACTGGCGCAGAACCAGGCCTACATCCCGGATAAAATTGACCCGTACAATGTGGAACTCATGGGTTTTTTGTTCGTGAATTATCCGAAATATGGCAATTTCTTAGGGGCGGTGTCGGGCAGCGTGGTCGGCAATTTAGCAGTCATTGAGAAATTAATGCAGCGCAATAAAGAACCTTACTCGCGGGAAAATCATTTGATGAATTGGCTGTACTTCTTTTTGAGTAAGGATTGCCGGAATATCTCCTTTCAAATGTTTAATATGCACCCGAACTGGGTTCCATCGTATACGAAATATCTGGAATCGCTGACAAAATAGTAGAAATCTCAAATATTTCTAAAGACCCTATTGGGATTTAAAAGACGGCTTGAGAAATTCAGAGGGATAAATTCTATTACAGAAGTGATTCTGTTGAATCACACATAGTTTTATAATTTCTGGAATGGCTTATATTATTCAATCAGAGCGAATAACTGGAAATAAGGAGTGATTAAAAAACAATATCGATTTAATAGGGAGTTCTGAGGTAGAGCGGTTGAGGAGAAATAAGTTCAAAATTGTGTGGTTAATCATTTTTTCAATTACCCTCTTCAGTTGTTTTACTTTAAGTCTTGTTATACATTTCGATACACCAAAAACAAATCTGAAAACAGTGGAGGGCGCCTCAGGGGCTTCTGAAATAGGCTGTGCTTCGTCAATTCCAACAGTTAAATGGAATAATTCAATTGGCATTAACACTCTGGCGATGTCAGCGAACGGCGCTTATATTGTAGCGGGGTCCAATAATACAATTTATCTATTTCATAAATCAAGCCCTATTCCTTTATGGAATCATTCCATTGCAGTAACCAGGCAGTTTTTGGATGTAGCAATTTCGGCAGATAGCTCTTATATTGTTGCGGGGGGGATGATGGCTGTGTTTATTTGTTTCATAAGAATAATAGTGTCCCGCTTTGGATTTTCAATGCTACTGGAAGGATAAATAGAGTGGCAATCTCAGCTGATGGATTTTATATTATTGCAGGAGCCGAATATTCAGCGGCTTTTGCATTTTTCTTTAATAGGACTAGTTCTACCCCTATGTGGGGGGCCGATTTTCCTTGGCCGTCTTCCCTTGGTGGAGATGCTTATTGTATAACGATTTCAGCGGATGGGAATCGCACTGCCGCGGCAGGTGAACAGTGTGATATGGATTATGCATGGCAACCTTTTTTAATAGGACTAAATGAACATATGGAAGCATTATTCCCACCAACCCCAGTATCGATGATGATAGATTGTTTATATCAATTTGGACTTAGATATAAATGTTATAATGGATTTCCAGGCTTCAGAGAATCCAATTTGCTGGCAATCTCAGCTGATGGACTTTATCTGGCAGTAGGGGGTGTCAAGGTTACCTTATTTAATTTAACAAACGCTAAACCATCAACTGGATTCCCACTACCAACCTCCAGTCCAATGTGGAACTACCCTATAGGGAAGCCGGTAAATTGGGTCTCAATTTCAGCAGATGGGGCTTATATAGTCGCAGGAGGGAAAGATGATCCTACGATTTACGTATTTAAAAAGGAAAGTCCCACACCTCAGTGGAGATTTTTAGCCGGGGGAAATGTAAGTTCGGTAGTAATTTCGGCGGATGGGGATTCTATTGTGGCGGGATGTAACGATAATCATATTTACTTCTTTAATAGCCAAAATTCGAATCCTCTATGGACCCATTCAATGGGAGGCAATATCGTAGAGGTAGCAATCTCAGCAAATGGAGTTGATTTTGTTGCAGGAACCAATAGTTCATTATCATTTTATGAAATAATCGATGAAACTCCCCCGAGATATTCCCATGAAAAAGAATCGCTGAGTTCCCCTCAATTTTATCATCCCTCTAAGTATTTTCAATTCAATTTAACGATAACTGACGATGTAGGATTAGATACTATATTATTCGAGTGGAATGGAACGCTCTATCCAATAACCTCGCATAGCGGAGATGAATACTACCTAACTTTATATGATCTTGGAGTAGGAACCTATCAATATCGATGGCTCTTCAATGATACATTTAATAATTGGAATTCAACAATTGAAAGAACGTATATCATAACTCCTAATCCTTTACCCTTTGCTCAATTTCTTTTTGATGGTGTAGCTTTACAGGACCATTTCAATGAGTCAATTCTAACCCATTATTATCAGACAGACCTTGCAACGCCTTCCTATAATTGCGTTTGGTTGCAACCCGCCCTTTCTTCTAGTGATTTCAATCTATATTTATATTCAGATATCAATTATTCCTCATTAGAGGCTTTTTCCACAAGGGGACCAGGCCTTTTAGACTGGGTTCTATTTCGCTCAAACAGTTCCCCAGTCTATTATCCTAAAGCAGAATATTTGGTGGGGAGTGGCAATGCCTTTATAGGATTTAAGAGATGTTTCCCGCTGTCCATGGGAGTTCAGCATTCTGGTAATCTTAATTCCTCGAACCCCCTTGATATTTACAGAGTATATCTTACGGACTCGATACAGTACAATTTTACTCTGAATGTACCAGGAAATGGAGATTACGATTTGTTTTTATTTTCATTAAGCGATGGGGACTTTTTAAATTGTAGTAGGTATATTCAGCATAGTGAAACCGCCGGAAATGGGATGAATGAACTGATTTGGAATTATACTCCCATGTATTCAGATTTCTATGCGATTGTAGTTGTATGGAAAGGGGGGAATGGGACTTATTATCTAACTCCTTCTTTTCAGCTAGTCCTCTCAGATGATAGCACTCGATATGATTATTACGATGCTAGAAATTCCTATTATTATCAAACGGGGAATGCAAGCTCCGCTTATTACCAGTGTGTCTGGTTGCAACCCCTTCTCCCCACGAACGATTTTAACCTATTGGTGTATTCGGATAGCGCATATTCCGATTTGCGAATTTCTTCCAACCGTGGAGCGGGCAGTTTGGACTGGGTGGTGTTCCGCCCGAGCACTACTCAGATTTACTATCCAAAAGTTGACCGATATTTAGGAACTGGCTATGCTACCATTCAATGGGAAGATAGTTCCACTTTAATCAATAGGGGAACCAATTATATCGGGTCTCTGAATTCTTCAGAATGCATTGAAACCTATATGGTTGAGCTTTTCAAACCTGTGCCTACTTGTCATTATCAACTTTACTTGGATGTTCCCAGCGGGGCTGATTATGATTTATACCTGTACGATATGAGTCCTGGAGGCGCCGCAAACAGCAGCGGCTACTATTGCTGTAGTACAAATGTTGGGCTTGGTGTGGACGAATTTATTTCATTTTTAGTCAATAAAGATGGCTATTACGCAATTATAGTAGTTTGGAAAAGTGGAAGTGGAAATTATAATCTTGGGATTCCCTATCTTCATTACCTCGACGCTGATTTTGCCCACTATGGCTATTATGATATCCCCGGCACTTATTTTTATCAAACCGCGCCTGTCCCTTTCCCTTATTATAATTGCGTCTGGTTACAGCCTTGTCTTGAATCAAATAATCTCGATTTGTATCTTTATTCCGACGACGGTTATTCTTCATTATTAGCTTCTTCTACTCGAGAGGCGGGTCTGTTAGACTGGGTTGTGTTTCGCTCGAACGCTCAGAAGACCTATTATCCCAGAGTTAACAGATACTCAGGGACTGGGTATGGTTATATTGAATGGGAATATAGTTGGAAAAATATTGCTCTTGGATACAATGAATCTGGATTTATGAATTCTTCAGAGTGTGTTGAAACATATATGATTAATCTCGCCAGTGGATGTTCTTACCTATTTTACCTTGATGTTCCCAGCGGGTGCGATTTTGATCTCTATATGTACTCCTTGAGTCCTGCAAGTGTTACCAACTGTAGCGGCTATTACAAATGTAGTACAGCAATTGGGTTGGGCGTCGATGAATATATTATAACTTATATCAATTCATCAGATTATTACGCAATTATGGTCGTATGGAAGAGCGGTAGCGGAAATTATATTCTTAGAAGCTCATTCACTACTGGGGATCTTTTGCCACCCGGAATCACGCTAACTAGTGTGTCGCCCACATTTTCGAATGGGCTAACCACGATCACTGTAACAAATTCTACCGCCGACTTCAATGCGAACGGGATTCTGGCGAATGTGTCCACACCGACGGGTGGCTGGCTCTACCCGGTCATGACGTACCAGGGATCGAACCAATGGCGGGGGACGTTCACAGTAACGGCGAATGGGCTCTATACAGTTCGGGTCAATGCGACGGACAAGGCGGGCAACAAGGCGTATGCGGGTCCCATAAGCATTACGGGGGATATTACGCCGCCCTTCTTGGCAATCATAACCTCGCCGGCGGGAGGCGCCTTTGTGAATGGCACGATTTGCGTCAATGCGACGGCAGTGGATGCAATTGGCATTAAGAACGTCACCTTCTACCGAGATGCCGCTGTGCTACTTGGAACCGCCATCAATACGCCGTATGGAGTCCAGTGGAATACTACAGGGCTCGGAGGCATGCATATATTATATGTCCGGGCGTTTGATAATGCCGGGAACTATCGGACCAGCACAAACATCAGTGTGACGGTTGATAATACGCTCCTTGTGAACCCCTACCCTAAGGATTTACGTGTAAGTCCGATGAATCCGATATATAGTCAGAATCAATTTTATCAATTTAATTGCACTTGGACAGACGATGTAGAGCTCGATACGGTTCTCTTTAATTTCAATGGAGTGAATTACACAAATGTTGGGCATATGGGTTCAGAATATTTTTATACGTTGTTCAATTTGCCTGCCAATGAAAATGGATATCTATATCTGTGGTTTGCGAATGATACTGCTGGAAATTGGGGAACAACGCCACTCAATAGTTATATTATTAATAAGAAAATCCCTGAAATTCAATTGTTATTGAATTCTGAATCTGAGAATTATACAATAAATCAATGGGAATATATTAATATAAGCACCTCTCTTTTGGAGGCGAGTAATTGTGGGAATTTTACCATCTATATCAACGGTTCCGCAAGGGCTTCCAGTTCCTTCACAACGCAGATTGAAAGTGTGTTACAATTTCCTGCAGCAGGGAATTATAATGTTACTTGTAGCTTTTTTGGAAATCAAAATTTAACGACGCAATGTCAAACATACTGGTTAGTTGTAAGAGATATTGAACCACCTCAGATGATTCACTTTCCCAATCTTACATTTCTTAATTGTACTGCATTAGAATATCATCATTCGGGTTTGAGAATTGCCGTTAATGTTTCAGATAACATGTTGGTCAATCATATAATTCTTTGTGAAAATTCGACTGGTAGTTTTATCAATAGAAGTATCCGAAATTCAATGGGAAATAGACATTGGATAAATTTAGCGATTAATGGGTTGAAATTTGGTGAGGGGGTTGCATACTGGTTCTATGCAAATGACACTAACAATAATTGGGGCATTAAACGCAATTTAAACACTTTTTATATGTTAAGAATTGGGGATTCTATTACTCCAAGCGCATGCGAACTTGATTATTCAATAGTATATGCCCCGGATTTTGTATTAGAGAATACATTATTTACCATTTCTGGAGGGACTGATTTTGGCGGTTCTGGAATTGACTATTATCAATATAAGTGGGATTCGGGCCAATGGGTGAATGGACCGAGGGATAGTTTTTCAGGCCTTCCAAATGGTATCCATACGCTATTTTATAGCGCGGTTGATAAGGCGGGAAATAGCGGACTTTGCCAGAACATTACAGTTTATTTCCTAGCATATGAGGCGGATTATGATAACGATAGTTTAACAAATTTTGCAGAAATTTTCACCTACAGAACAAATATTTTCAAATCGGATACGGATGGGGATGGTCTTTTAGATTTCGCTGAAATAGTCCAATATAAGACCAATCCAAATAATCCAGATACGGATTCAGATGGGATTTCTGATGGGGCTGAAATAAGCCTCGATGCAAACCCTCTAGATCCCGGGGATCCATTAATTGGAAGAATAATTTTGATAATAGAAATAATAATGGGTTGCATTTTATCAGTAGTTATCATTAGAATTGTAAAAAAGGAAAAAAACCCGTTATCTTTTTCAAGATATGCCTTAATTGCCCAGAAAAACCAAAAATTAACTGTCTTTCAGTCACTCATTAACGCCTTGCCATCTCTACAGCGAATTTTTGTAGAAAAGGAGAAGATAAAAATTCCGATGGAACTCCAAAACCTTTCGGATGAGGACCTTTTCGCTTTCTTTGAAACGATTATTGGGTGGGTGCCCGAAACCGAAATACGAACGCAAATGGGTACTCTCTTGAAAAGAAAAAGTATTGCTGGGAAGAAAGAACGATTGGCGACACTGTTGATCAATCTGAAAGAGATGTTTGAAACGACAGGATCTCCTATTAATCGAGATCTATTGAACAGGTTTATGCAGTTACTAATCCTAATTAAAACGCCCTTTTAATAATTATTATAATTAGAATGGATTTCGATGAAATAGAGAGAACGAGGTCTTAACTCGTTAAATTATTATTATTTTTTCTTTTAA